>WBZN01002235.1_pt1 | contig 10935 bp, 7 predicted proteins | sample 5204281 | NCBI WGS metagenome assembly WBZN01 (sample SAMN12344347, study PRJNA552823) | activated sludge metagenome | biome: Activated sludge suspended growth; feature: Nitrification reactor; material: Wastewater; isolation source: activated sludge from nitrification reactor of wastewater treatment... | reverse complement strand
AGTGTGGCGGGAGCGTGCAGAAAAAGCCTTGCTTCTCTTTGCCATTTTGCTCAAACGCACACTTGCGTAATTGATGTGCCGAGGTTGTAGAGCGGTTTTCACACAATTGAGTGGCTAGAGGGAGGGACGCGCGACGCGGTACGAGCGAGCTTGTTAGCGACAACCTCAACTTCGGAGTGGATCCATTTGCATGGCATTTATAACGGGGCGACTCTGATGGGCGGTGGGCACCTACATACAACAAGCTAAGGACAAAGCGAGGTTATCTGTGTCAAAGCAGCCGCTTTGAATTCTAGGATGTGACGATCTGAGAGGTGGTTATGTTCTTCGAAACTAGGACCTTCACACCTTGCTCTAATTGTTCATCGTGCCCCTGTGCATACGGCAGCAGGCATTCCGCTTTGATCGTTGGCTGAATCCGGACGCCCTCCGCACGCTTTCCATCCACAAGGACATCGGCGATTGGCAAATAAAGGAGGCTCCGATCAGCAAGCAGGTAGGGTCTGCCTGCCAACACCGCCCCGGCAGTTGGTGCTCCGACGAGCTCACCTAACCGATACTTCCTTATTCCCTGAGCAAGTACTTCATTTCCGCTCCGGGTGTACTCATTGACGAGGAAGGCCACAGGCTTCCGCCATTGGCCATCTAAGAGCTCTCGTGAACCGTTGCGATAGATGTATTCTAAGGTAGGGATGTTTGGGCAAAATATACTCAGGAACGAGGGACAGGCCCCGCCGACTAATCCTCTAAGGTCAAGGAGCAGTGTGTCGGCATCACGAAGCAATCCAGAGGTAATCTGTTCGCGAAGTAGCTTCTCGTAGGCATCTCCAGAGGTCGACCAAAGGTGAAGGTATCCTATGCGTACTCCGGCGCGATGAATAATTTTGACGCTGGCCAAAGAGGCAGAATATAGCCAATCGGTGGCTAACTTCTGCATAGGGGTGAGGGATATCACCAACAATGACTTTCGTGGAGAGCGCCTGATTTGAAGGGTTACGGGTGCCATTCTTGTGGATGCCAGGCATCTCATTCCGCCTTCCTCAACGCCTTCCACGCCCACGATCTCGTCTCCAATTAAAAGACCAGCACATTGAGCTGGGCTCCCATCGAGTACCCATCTAATGAAATGGCGTTTCCCATGGAGTTCTGTAACCCCGCCGAGGCCCCTAAAGCCCCTTCCAGCAGCCTTTAAGAAGGAGTTGGTGCCTTTTGGAGACATCGCGCTGCCGAAACTCTCGAGTAGTTGGAAGTATTCGATGTCATTCTTGGTAAATAGCCGCGCGTGAGAGCAATGTAAATGCTCCAACATACTGTTCACTAATAGGGCGAGGTCTGCAGACGACTGTATGCGGTGAGCTTCCGCGCTAGCACGCAGGCAAATGCGTGACCATTGGCGAGGGATCAGCCGGGCATCGAATAGCTTTTGCTCGATGAGGTGACAGGCTTGGGCGAATACCTTGCTGTAGATCACTGGTGTACGATAATAGCTCAGACCAATTAGATTCCATAAAAATGTTATGGACGAAACTGATCCTGCTCCGTGTAGCTGAATGGCTCAGTAACCGTGCTATCTACCATCGTCGCAATCATTCTGGCCAAATTCGTCCGCCAGTAGTTCCCTTGCTCTGCTAATGCATGCTGATCCTTCTCCAAGTGTCGCTTCGGACAGCCTCCCCAGCAAATGGGCAAGAACGAACAGCGTTTACAATTGGGAAGGTTCGTGGGGTCGAACGCGTCCCACCATTCACTGTCTGCTCGCACCGTCGCTGAGGAATCGTGATACATTGGTAAAGTTTTGCGCGGTTTGGTCTCAAGATAATCGACTGCGCGGTGGGTCTCACCAACTTGCAACCCACATCGATACTGCAAGCCGTCCGCGCCGATCACCACTGAATCGTTTGCAAGCGCAGCGCACACTGATGTCCGAGGGTATGGGAACCCATCAGGCGTTTCAGCTTCTTCCAATGTGGCAAACCCCGAGACCTCTTTCCGAATCGATGCTTGAATCTCGTTAAACTCATGCACCGAAAGTTCTGTCTGGCGCATGAATTCGGACGAGGCAGAGTATGCGGCCAGTCGTGCAGGTTGAATGACAGCGGGATACGTTCGAGAGAACCAACCGCGCGCACGTGCCCACTGAATGAATGGGCGTACATCTTTAAGATTGCCACGATCAATGTTCAGTCGGATGTCGACACGGACATGATCCAAGAGGACATCGACTGTCTCGACCGCTTGCTGAAATGTAGAGGTCTCCGCGATCGCTCTATACCCATGACGCAGATGTCGACGACGCGTGTGGTTGTCTTCCAAACCATCAAAGCTGATCTGGACTTCGGTGATACGGTGCCTCTGTACAAAAGCCGCAATGTCACTTGGCCAAGACGTCCCGTTGGAGATGATCGAAGCCGTATATCTAACATTAAGACTGTCGCTAAGCTCCTGAAGGGCCTGTGAAGCCTGTTCCATGAACCCAACGTTGAGCATCGGTTCGCCACCGTACCAGTCGACATGCAAGGTGTTTTTCCTGCTGGCCTGCAGCTTCCTCTTAACCAGGTCAAGAATCGCCGGCAGGTCGGCGTACGAGAGATGCTGCGATGACCGCTGTTCGTAACAGTAATAACAGCCGAGATTGCAGTCCATGGTGGTGGTCAGAGTCAGCACCATCGGCGTGTTGTTTCGAGCACGTTGGAATCTCTGGCGAATCACCTCTAATTCGTCAAAATCAGAGGGAATTAGAAACCCTGCATGTTCAAGGGTTTTGACGACATGATCGTCGAACACGTTCTGAGGGATAGAGGCCTGAGTTGAGGTGAGTGCTCTGGCCACATTTCCCGCATCAGGGCCGTGCAGTCGCATGCATGCCGCTGTTCGGGTGTTAAAGAGAATGGCTCCGCCTTCCTCCGGCAGGCAAAAATTATATCGTGAAGGATGCCACTCAACTGTAGCTGCGGACATTAGTCAGCCCCTTTTTGTGGGGTTGGGATTGATACGTTCTGCTGCGATGTCGACAATGGCAAGGCAAGTGCCTGATCCCCCGCACAGTCGCGCACCAACTTTTGTTGGAAGTAACTTATCGTCAACAGTCGTCACCGACACGATCTCAAATCGCATGCCGGCCTTGAGTGGAATCGCGACATTTGGCGATGCCGCATCACTGACGATTAACTTATGCGCGCTTGCCTGGGTAGCTTTTCTTTTGGGCATGGGCCCTCCTTTAGCGTAGAAGGTAACTGGACTTGTGTAGGGAGAAGCAAGGGTTGTACCCGCCTCCCTATCGTGATGCAGAGGTAATAAAAATGAAAGAGACTGGCCATCTATCCAAGGCATGGTTAAGGTCCGATCATGATCAGTGCGCCGCACCAAGCAAAAGAAATGTGATTTCTCGTCCCTGAGAAGTTCAAATTAATAAGCACTTTACGTAGGAATTTCATTTTCCAGCTACGATCGAGAAAAATGTGCGCTCGCTTTGAGGCTACTTTCAAGAGCGAAAGCGTGGTAGCCCAGGCGCGATCGCATGGTATTTGTAGGTTCGTAGGCTTATAGCGTTTATCCAATTTGATACGAGCCGTATCGATTTAGATACTCAGAGTACGTAACCGCTACTGCGTGTAAGATATCTTCAGCAAACTTCTCAGATGTGACTCATTCTGTAACGAGTGGTTGTCCAATCCCCCTCCGTGTGGGACCGTCCTGAGTCAAATTTTCGGCCACATGCTTCGTGTGAATACCGGCGTGCAGCTCTTGTCGGGAATGGTAGCAATGGTGGGCCGCTGCCTATTCCACATTGGTTGAGCGGGGTCGGCAGCTAGCTCAGCAATGACCATAGTTGGTCACCGGCGGATCGGGCAGTCAGGGGAAAAATCATCATTCTACAATCGTATGTGCCAATGAATCATGGCCCTGATTCCTAGGAGCGTGGGTGTCTAAGGTGGGCAACTCGGAGACAGCCCGGGGCAGAGATGATGCATAGTACGCGTGATGCTGACAATTGGACACATGGCATGTTGAGTCACCGTCAAGTGGATGTGATGGACGCGAGTTTGACTGCGCAGGTGGACTAAGGAAATGACTGGGGAAGAAGGTTAAGGCTGGAGAATCGTGCGAGACGATCCGCGCAACGCGCTGGATAGCAAGACCCGTTGATAATCTAATTTAGCTGGAGCACCCGCTATTCATAAAATGCGCGTACTAAATCCTGTTGATAATCGGATAGGACATGTGTAGCGTCCGTCCGTATAAGTAAGTATGAACACTCTAAGTGCAGGTACATGGACATAAGGCAGATATGAAACAATTCAGTCAAGAGATGGTGCAAATTATGGGAAGCAGAGAAAGTTTCCGGAGTCATACCACGTTCAAACCTTGGATTAAGATATATGCAGCGTTGTTCATTGGGCTAACGCTTCTTTGTCAAACATGGGTCTACGCGGAGAGTGCGGATGTTAATCAACAAGTCGCACAGTTAGCGGAACATAGGCTCCCTGAGCGCCTGATATTGCAAGAACCGATAAGTTCTCGTCCTACAAAGGCGTGGCAACAGGTATGGGCAGATCTTTGGGGGCGCATGGGATTGCACGGCGACTTGAAGTAGCGTCTTCCGTGAAAGAAGTGCCAGTGTGCCAAGGTGCTTTACAGCTTGATCGCCTTGTACATGACGCAATAGAAGCAATCTCATTGAACAAACATGGAGATGCTGCGCGGATTTTGGGAACGTTCCAAGACAAATCAATGTGTCTTACACGGAACGGAATGCGCGAGTTAGATCTTGTTCTCACGTTATTCGTGGACAGGGCACTGACCCTCTCTGCCGACAAGGCACGGTTTATACTCCCAGGACTACTTAACGTTGGATTTTTGGCGTATGACCAATTGCAGTACACGAAGACAACTTTTTGGCAATTGGGTCTTGCTTCAAATGTGGTGGAACTCCGGCGTGTCCTAGGTAGGTCCGCGGCAGACAGCCAGGCAGTATGGCTATATGATCTTCTACGTGGGCAGCTGGTCCAAAAGAATGACCAGAGAGTAACGCATAACATGCTGAGCCTATTGTCCGAAACACATCGTGTGGGAGATGGGAGTTGTTCGCTCCTGGAAATGGTCGAACGTTCTGAGAGGACTGGGAATGGCTTAGAGTGCCCACAGAGTGGACAGCAAGGTGCTGGCGGGACAGCGGTCGGTGGTGGAAGCGCTACAGGAGGGGCCACGGGAAATGGCGCGAGTTGTATCCTTGAAGCGGCTTCTAATGTCGGCGTACGTGGCCAACTCAATTGCATGCAACGAGCCCTAGCTGGTGCAACCTTAACCCCGCAGCAGGTCTTGGCAGGATTACCTTCATCAGATGTGCCAATTCATGACAAACAATGCGCTCGAAGCGAAGGGGAAGGTTCAGGAGTTACTTCAGGGTTGTATCTTACGAAAGAGGAAAAGGAGCGGATAGGGGCGCTTTTTGACGCAATCCGAAAGTATGCAATTCTGGATCAGGAGCTACCGGAGGTCCTAACCGACGAATTAGATCGGACGATGCAATACATGGACGCGTTGAGTGCCGAGAGGAGCCAGCAGCAGGCCATTCTCGACGAGCAGTCGCTCGACGCAACCAAGAAATTGACAGAGGCCTTGAAAGCTGAGTTGGAGGCCAAAGCGGAGGCAGAAGCCAGGGCACGAGAAGCAGAAGCGGCTAAGACGCTTTCGGAAGAAGCAGCAAAGAAGGCCGAAGAAGCACGCAAAAAAGCCGAAGAGGCTGCCAAAAAAGCGGAGGAAGCCAGGAAACAAAAAGAAGAAGCCAAGAAAAAAGCAGAGGCAGCAGCGAAGGCTTCTGCGGCAACATCCGCGCCATCGCAAGGACGTACAGTGGATGATGGACTCGGAGGGACTAGTGGCTGTGGGAACCGGTCAAATGCGGCGAGACGCGTTCAGGCACTCTATCAATGCACCAGCGGAGACTCGGGCGGAACTACGCATACATTTTCCGGTGCTCACGCCCCAACACATGGAGGGCTTTCCGGTAACAGCAATATCATGCTTGTTGATCCAGAACAGATTACTTCGCCAATTTCCACAGTCTTGTCTTGCGCTGTGCAAGCTGGAGACTTGCAACGGATCAGTACTAATGATCCGAAGTGCGGAGCAATGCGTTGTTTCCAGGACCGGCCGTGTCCCTGTAACAAAATTCAACTAGAAGAGAATCGGACGCAGGTGAGACCACCTGGGGGAATCGCCCCGGATTGTATCGGCGAGGGGCCTTGCGGTGTGTCCCCCATGGTACCAGGCGGGTCTACGCCGGTCGATCCTCGTCGTCGTTAATGAGAGTCCTAAGTCAAGGCAGGTATCGTCTAAGGTGAAAAAGGTGAAAGGTGAGCAGCCGGAAATTTTCAGTCTTGAATAGATCGCCCCTCCACGGTGAATGCGAATTCCATATGGGCGCACAGGAGAAGACGTGACGAAAGCTCAAGTTATAGCTATGCGGTTCCGACAAGTGCCACCGCATGAGGCTACCGCCGAGGATTTCGCTGCATGCGAACAGGCGTTGGCTTTGATCACCGACGAACGGGGGTCTGAGCTGTGGTGCGACTTGCAGTTGCGGTGGGGGCATCTCCTATTAGAGCGCAGGGAGGGAAACCACGCAGAGAACGTCGCCCGAGCACGTGCCACTTACACAGACCTTCTAACTGTCAGTCAATCTGAGTCTGCAGTATGGGACGCCGCAGTGATCGGTTATGCTAATTGTTTGGCCATGAATCCAGGCGTCGAGTCCGACCCATTGGTCTATGCCTTTGAGATGATTGAACGATTGGTAACGCGCCATCGAGGTGCCGGCCCCTCCGACACGCTCGCCCATGCACTTGGCTGTTATAGCCAGCTCGTTTCTACCGCACCTGTTGGTGATCAGGATGCAAATATTGAGCATGCCATTGCCCTACAGATGGAACAAATCGAGGTGCTAGGTTCTCTCAGTTCAAGTGACGCATCACGCTTTGGTCGGGCGCAGCATAATCTCGCCGGGCTATACCTCAAACGGCGCGTGGGGCTCCGAACGCAAAATGTCGATCGGGCAGTGACCGCGCTACAAAAGGCACTCGTCGTGCGGACGCGCGAGTCGGACCCTGCGGGACGAGCACGTACGCTTCGTGGACTTGCGTTGGCCCTTCGGGAGTGGAGCGGTGCGGAGTCGCAGGCCCATGCGAATACTCTTGCCATGGCGTTCCAACAGGAGGCTGATGAGATCGCGCAACAGGAACCAGGCGCGGCCATCCGTGCTGGTGAATGGGGACACTTCTCAGGCCAACAATCAGCACTTTACACCGATTTGAATGAGATCGTGCGCCTTCCAGTCGGAAGCGTTTTGGCTTCCCTCGATGCGGCCATTCTCAAACACCGCTCAACCCTCTCAGGCATAGACATCAAGAGGATGCCGAATGAATGGGCGAACTGGCGCGCCGGGCTGGGCTATCTGCTGGCTAAGCGATACCATTTTTCACGAGAGCGACGTGATATCGAGCAATCCTGCGAGTGTTTCGTGTCTGCACTGACAGCAATAGACCCGTCATCAAACCCACGTCTCTATAGAGACATTAGCCGTACGATGGGCGATATGTGTCATCAGATAGCCCTTTGGGAGGGGTCTCTTCGAGCCAATGGAGACGCACTTGCACTGAGTGAACAGCTACTCGATGACGCTGTCACGTCGGAAGAGAGACAAAAGAAGCTCGCTGATATGCGTGGTATTGCTCTATTCGCCTGTTATGCTGCGGTGCGACTCGGACAGTACGAAGAAGCAGCACGATTGGCCGAAGCAGGGCGAGCACGCGGAAGCGTAGATCTGATGGTAGCATCAGAAATGTTAACAGCTAGTCTGCCTCCAGAGTCCCGCGATGAAGTTAGGAATGCATTGCAGCGTGTCCGCACTCTTGAGGAGGACATTCGAGGTCTGCGGGCTAAGAATCCTGAGCGTGTAATGGCAGACATGGCAGGGCGCCTTGCGGACCACTTCGGGGTTGATGCCGGGGCAATAAAAGTGCGGCTAACCAAAGGTTCTGCGCAAGTACAGGAATTTATCAATCTGGAGTTGCAGAAGGTCGCGGACCTCAGGAAGGCGCGCGTATGGCTTCGGGAAACGACCGCCAGAGTGCGATCTGAGAATCTGGTCAGTCTACCAGATCGACTCCAGTCGTCAGATCTTGCCGCGATCGCGAAGCGGTTTGGACAGCCGATTGTATATGTGCTTGCAACCGCTTGGGGTGGTGCCGCATTGATTGTTCACTCTAGTGGCGCAATGACGGGTATTCTACTTGAAGATATTACAAGCGATGTGGTCACGGGACTGCTTGAGGATGGAATGCTTGACGGAGGCATGGGGCATGACCATTGTGCTCTTGCTGCCAGGCTCCCCACCGCGCTGTCTGTATTGCGCGACACGGTTGTCGAGCCTATAACCGAGCGGCTGCGCGAGTATGGTTATGCGCAAGCCACGCTCATCCCTTTGGGGCGACTAGGGCTCCTCCCGCTTCATGCCGCTGCCACCGGAAGAGGACCGGCTTTTGCGTATGCTCCATCTGCGCGTGCGTTAGCGCACTCCCTCAGCCTAACCGCGAATCGACCAGCTCGCGGATACGTTTTCTGTGGTGTGGCGGATCCGACCATGTCGTTGCCTTTTGCGAGAGCTGAGGTACAAGGAGCGGTGAATGAGCCGGGACGCTGGACGCGAACCACGGTGTTTGTTGGGAAATGTGCGACTAAACGTGCGGTCGCAGAGGCCGCCCATGTTTCGACTCACCTGCATTTCGCCTGTCATGGACTTTTTCGACCTTCGGAACCGGAAGCGTCGGGACTCGTATTAGCGGACGGGATCTTGACTCTCGGCGAGCTGCTTCGTGGGCATATTCATTTTTCTGCTGCGGAACTCATGGTGCTCTCGGCCTGCCAAACCGCTAATCCTGAATTTCGGGAGGTACCTGACGAAGTCTTGGGTCTTCCGTTAGGACTCATGCTGGCTGGTGTGCCGCGGATCGCGTGTACGATGTGGCGGGTAGATGACCGTGTGGCCTCCTTGTTTTCCCAGCAACTGTACCAGGAACTGTTTGTGAATCGGCGTAGTGGGGCCGCTGCTGTCGACGCTGCCCAGCGTTGGCTTCGTGAGGCAACGGTGGGCACTTTGAAAGGAACCGTTAGCAGTCTTCGTAGGGCGCTTGGAAATCATGATGACGAATCTGAAATGATGCTGTCGAATTTATGGCGGGACCTTCTCTCACGGGAACCAACCGATACGCCGTTTGCATCTCCGGAGCATTGGGCGGCATTCGCTTATGTGGGAATATGAGCTTGAACGCTACGGCCTGTACAGCCAGTAAGCGCCGGCTGAGGAAATCGCAGCTGTGAGATCAAAACGTTTCTTTGGTTCATGCCCATGCTGAACAAGCCCAAACATATCGTTGAGAATTGACCGTTTGTCGCCAAAATAAGAATGCTTAAGGCCTAGGAGGCTCGTATCAACCGTAGTAGCATCAATCGTATCTATGCCGTCAACAATGAGGGGGGTATCCCCGACATCGCCTGCTCGAGGGTGGCCATGTATCAATTTCGAGGCTTTGAGTGCCAGGTCTGTTGACGAGGCATACAAGGTGAACCGTTCGGCGTGATGTTGAAAGCGAGCTGCATGTTGACGAAACACGCCCGCATCGACATCCGGGGCGGCAAAAATGACTTGTTGAAGGTGCGCAGACCCGGGGGGTAATGCGCGGGCGTTGAATCGACTCAGGGCATCCACCAAGGCTCGATTTCCCATGCTATGTGCGAGTAAATGAATGGAATCAGCTCCTACCTCTGTCACCGCGAGCTGCAAGAACTCTTCAAAATGTGGTGTGGACCACTCAATCGTTTCTTCATCCATAATATAATCTTGAGGTAACCCGGATGAGCTCCAACTGTAAAGGAGCGTTCGTCCTGGAAACTTGAGGTCCACTGCAAGCTGCGCGGCACGTCGCGCTGCGTCGTCGAAACTGACGTTATAACCGTGCACAAAAATTAACGCATCCCTCCGATCAGCAGTTGCCAAGCCGTCGCGTAGCTCAGCGATGAAGGTTTCCCGCGCGAGTTGTCGCACATTCAGCAACACAACGTGCTTCTTAGTATCGGGATTGAACTCAAGGCGCCACCATTTCGGACTGGATAGTTCACCGATCGCACGAAATTTTGTGCCCACAGGAACACTCACTTCTGCTACCCCAAAATCCTGGTCCCCCCATCGACCACAATATGGACTGAGGGGAGTGTCAGAACGTTTGCGGTCCGTACCATAGAACACAGGTACGATGATCGCATCATTGGACTCAGGCTCCCTGTCGCCAGTTAGTCGGTCTTGCTCGCCAAACGCACGTAGTCTCGAGGGCTGGTCCGCTGCCTCTCTATGCAAGTCTTGCAACTTCGAGCGGAGAGTGGCGCTGGATGTCTCGGGTAGGATAGCGAACAGCTCATCTAGTAGACTATCCAGATCACGGCGAATTGACAGAGTGTCCCCTTCGTTTGCAAGACGCCCTGCGAGTGTCAGTAGACTCTTACAGACTTCCGGCCAGCGGGTGCCAAGATCGCATTGCAACTGAGGAGCAAGATCCAACAACGTAAGCAAGAGCGAGATATTCGTGTGCATGATCCGCTGTCACACTGGTGAAACCATCGCATGGTGACACATGGCTTGAACTCAGAAGTGTGGGAAACACTTCGACTCAGGTCACATTACTTAATGGGCTGCAATAGGTGTGGAGATGCCTATGCATTTTTCTACGTGCAGCTTCATCGTCGATAGCATCCTTGTCAAATTAGCGCGAATACCATATTGGCTGGAAATTTAAGAGATCTGAGCTAAAAGGTCAATGCAGTATCTTCGCGCTAATGCCCTGGTGGCCAAAGATTGGCTCACTTTGCCATGTTAGATCAAAC
>WBZN01002234.1_pt1 | contig 10939 bp, 18 predicted proteins | sample 5204281 | NCBI WGS metagenome assembly WBZN01 (sample SAMN12344347, study PRJNA552823) | activated sludge metagenome | biome: Activated sludge suspended growth; feature: Nitrification reactor; material: Wastewater; isolation source: activated sludge from nitrification reactor of wastewater... | reverse complement strand
GCGAGCACGAAGTGGAGCAGCGCCTGGTACTCCGAGATGTAGTCCTTGGAGTCCAGTTGCGAGCACGCGAGCTCGGCGAGCTCACGGATCGATGGATCGTTCTGCGCTCGCAGCGCGGCCTCGCGCATGACCCCGATGGTCTGCGGCGCTCCGCGGTAGTCGAACTTCAGGACCCGATCACTCTGCACATCATGCTGCCTCCCGGAGAGGGGGCCGTGGGAAGCAGCGAGAGCGACGGATGAGAAGGCTGGCGCGAAGCCTCGATCCTTGCGGCAAGTCTACGTGAACTCGCCCCCGGCGCGCAATTCCTACGGGGTCGACGCCTCTTGCGGCACGTCCGGCGCGGGATCGGCCGCCGGCGGCGCGTCGTCGTCCCCCAGGAGGGCGGCGGCCACCTTCTTGGTCCACTGCCGTCCACGCATCGTGGAGAGCACCGACACGCCGTCGATCTTCCCCACCTTCACCAAGAACTCGGTGATGCCGAGGGTGCGGATGGCGCCCAGCATCGTGTCCGAGATGAAGGGGCGCGCCGTCGCCGCGAAGGTCGCCGCGTCGGTGTTGGAGCGGAAGGCCGACTCCATGTACCCCACGGCCTGCTTGACCTGCTCGGGATCGATCGATGGGATCTCGACCTGCTTCCCCTCGCCCGTGGTCACCGACACCGGGGCCTTCTTCAGAGGAAGGAGTTGCCCCGTCTCGGTGCGCAGCGACACCTCGCCCGTCTCCTTGTTTCGCACGATCTGGCGCTTGGGCGCCTGCGGCTGCGCTTGCTGCTGCGCCGGCGCTTGACCGCCGCCGGACGCCCGCTCGGCCATCTTCACGACCGCCGGGATGTTGCCGATCGCGCCGATCACCTTCTCGATCGTGGACGCCTCTTCCTCGTCGTCGTCGCCGACGAGGTCCTTGATGGCCTGGAGCTCGTCGACCTTCTCCTTGATCGACTGCTCCTTCTTGGCGCGGAGCGTGGCGATCTCGGTCTCCAGTCGCTCGACCTGCTTCTCGAGCTGCTTGTTCTGGCCCTCGAGCACCATCTTGGTGACGTCGCCCTTCTGCTTGGCCATCTCGATGGCCTGATCGTTGGATCCCTTGATCGCCGAGAGCTCGCGCTCGTGCGCCTTCTCCATCCGCTCGACGTCGCGCTGGTGGCGGTCGCGCTCGCGCTCGAGGTCCTGCCGGAACCCCTCCTTCAGTTGCCGGATCTCGGAGGCGTGGTTCTCGTTGAGAGCTCGGACGCGCGCGCTGTCCCCGTCCATCAGGGTGTCCAGCATCTTGTCGCGGAACGGATCCTTGCCAGCCGTCTCGCGCACGCGCGCGATCTCGGCGTCCTTCTGCTTCAGGAGCTCGTTCAGCGCGGCGATCTGGATCTCCAGCGGCTTGATCATCGCCTGCATGGTGGCCGGATCGATCCCGGTGGAGATCTGCTGCGGTGGCTGGTGCCGCGCGCGCCCAAGCTCGTCCATCATGAACCCGAAGGTCTTGTCGAGGAGCTTGCCCTCGGTGGGATCCTTCTGGGGCATCACGACGGTCGGTTCGTTCTTCGGCGGGGTGTGCGTGCGGGGGATTCCCCGGATATTCGGATCGCCGGCGATCTCGAACGTCTTCGCGCCGAAGAACGCCCACTGGCCCTTCGCGTTCTTGGTCTGGACCACGATCTGGAACGTGCCGCCGCCGTGGAGCTTTTGGATCTCCTCCTCGTCGACCGTGCGATCGAACACCTGGATCGTGCCGTCCACCTTCACCATGTCCTGGGTCTCGGGGTCGCGGTGCTGCTTGGGTTCCTTACGGAGCAGGCGGACGCGGATCGCGGTCTCGCCGGAGATCGCGTCGAGCCACGCCTTGGTCTCCATCTCGGCCGCGTTCTTGAGCTTGAGGAGCGTCGGCGAGACGTTCGTGCCCTTCTCGGCCTTCTCCTCGTCGTCGCCCTCCTCCTCGCCCTTCTCGGCCTTGGCCGTCTTCGCGTCCTTGGTCGGCTCGGGCGGCGGGATCAGTGGCTTGGTCTCGTCGGCGACCTCGGCCGTCAGCATCGGCGCCATGACTACTTGTCCCCTTCGGTCTCGTCGTCATCATCGTCGCCGACGGTGAGCTCTTCGAGTTGCGCCTCGCCGGCGTCGAGCAGCGCCCGGAACGCCTTCACCTTGGCCTTCAGCGGGGCGTCGTTCGCCAGGAGCCGCTTCTCGAGCTCGTCGGCGATGTCGCGTGCGCTGAGGATCATGTTGGCGAAGATGCCGGCCGTCTCGGGCGTCAGCATCTCGCCCTCGCCCTCGGCGAGCTCGATCACCGCGTTGTCGAGCTCGTCGTTGTCGTTCGCGTTCGCGACCGCCTGATCGGCCAGCGCCTCGAGCGTGGGCCACAGCGTGTCGCGGAGGTGGTTCACGATGTCACCGACGTCGGTGATCCCTTTCAGGGTCGCCGCGCCGGCAGCAACATCGGCTTGGAGCTGGCGCGCGTCGCGCACCAGCGGGGACATCTCTTCGGCCTCGGCCATCGATCGTTCTCCTTGCATGCCGCCCCGGAGGCGGTGGTTGAGCAGCGAGAAGCGATCAGCGAGGCCGCGAGCGAACTACTTAGGTGGTTCGTCGCCCCACGAGGCGTGGAACGCGAGCCATTGCTCCTTGTAGGCTCCGATCGTCGACCACCCCCACCGCGCGGTACGGACCGCTATGGCCTCGTCTTCCGACATCGGCGACCAGAGCGAGCACTCCTTGATCGGTTCGCCCGTCAGGTCGTACTCGATCCCCGGCGACGGATAGCAGGTGCGGATCACCGCCGTCACGATCGGCGCCTCCGAGCCGTCGAGGGGCGCTTGGGCGTCGATCTTCTGAACCAGTCGGTGGTGATGACGACACGGCCCGAGCTCGCAGAGCGTCATCGGCTGGATCACGGGGAGCGAAACGGGCGCGGGGGTCAGCTCGAGGCCGCCATCTTGAGCTCGCGGAGGGAGACCGGCGGGCACAAAACCCGCCTCGAGTGCGTCGTTCGAGGAAATCGGGGACATGTCGCGCCATACTGCGCACTCATGCCCGTGTTCGCACCGTCCAGCGGCGGCATTTTCGCGGTGTTTTGAGGGGTCCGATCCCGGTCTTGAGGTGGGGGGCCCAGCCCATGGGCGGTAAACCGGGGGTCTAAACCCTCGTCAGACCGTCACCGGGAGTGTCAAAGACCCCCCTCGGGAGTGTCAAAAACCCGTCGGATCGGCCCGGATTTCAAGCCCAACCCACTGATTTTTGACTTGGCCCAAGTCGTGAACAATCGAAAATCGCCGCGACGAAGCGGTTGACCCTGAAGACCCACCGGGCTTGGCCCGGGAAAGGACGGCTAGCATGGCTAGTGAGACTAAGACCCCGTTCCAGCGCGCGATCGCCGAGTTGGCGAGCGCGTTCGAGACGGCCACGCGTGACGGAGGCGGCAAGTACACGCGCCTCCGCGACGGTCACCCGGAATGGATGCGAGACGCGGTGTACGCCGCGCACGAAGCGATCGGCGGGCGGCTCCCGAGCGATTGGGCCTACGCCTCGTGTAGCGCCATCGTGGACACGATGACGGGATACGACGCCGACGACGCCGACGGGATGCGTGACAATGAGGCCGAGATCTGCGATGGCCTTGTGGACGTGTACAACGCGGATCGCGTGAAGTGGCTTGCCGATCACCTCGACAACGCCGCACTCTGCGACGAAGCAGCCGAGGAAAGCGGTACGGGCGTCGTGGCCATGTTCGATCTCATCGGACAAGGCCAGTACCTCGGTCTCACGCGCATGTTCGGCGCGCTGATCGATGCGTGCGACGAGCGCGCGACGGAGATCGAGGCGTCCGACGAGTAGATCACAGCGATCCACGCGGATCGCTCGTTTGGACAAGCCTACGCGCCTCGGAACGTAGGTTTCTTCAAGCGAAACAACCCCTGAAAGGACGGTCAGCATGGCTACCGCACGCTACAAGGTCTCCGTTTGCATCGCCCCGGGCATTCCGGGGTTCGAAAGCTCGCCTCCGAGCATCGATCACGTGTTCACGTGCCGCACCGAGGCGATCCGATTCGCGCGCGAGGTGTCGCGCTACTTCGTGAAGCCCGATCCGGCGATCCGGCAGGGTCTCACGAGCATGTGGTGCCTTGTGTACACGTTGCCCGCGACGGACATCGTGGGGCGACAAGCCGATCGCGTTCACGTGCATCGATCCCGGGGCGATCGTGCTCTGGGATCGGTCGGTCGAGATCCCGGAAGGCTTCTACGGTGCGCCGCGCAAGCGCGAGACGTGCGCGGAGGCGGCGTAGCCATGGCGATGAAACAAGTGGGCGGATCCCGCGCGCGGCACGAGGGACTCGATCACGTGACACCGCTCGTCGATGCGATCGAGCGCCAGTTTCAGATCCGCGCGAAGGTCGCACCGATCACGATCTTCAACATGAACGGACCGGACACGGTCTCGGACATGTGGTTCACGATCAGCGTGCCCGCGAAGTGGCACGCGCGCGTGACCGACTTTGTGGCGGGATGGGACGCCGGGCACCACGAGGGACGCCTCGACATGCGCGGGGCGATGACGGGTGAGACGCGCGAAGATCTCGCCCGCAAGGGGATCTCGTGAGGCGCTACCGCATCACGTACCGCGACACCGATCCCGGGTGCCCGCTGTTCACGTGGACATGTCACGCGTACGACGTAGAACACGCGCTCGATCGCTTCTGGGGGTCGGGCGACGGGGATAACGACTGGACCGTGATCAAGGTGGAGCGGCTACCGTGACCCGCTACCTACTTCTGGAGTGGGTAGGAATGTGGACCCTTGCATGGCAAGGATCGGGCGAGGCCGCTCCGATCTTCGCGTCGGAGGCGCAAGCATGGGACTGGCTACACCGATACTTCGGCGATGACGCCGACGCAGCTAGGTACCGCGTGATCCCGATCCAACTTCCCGAGGCACCGCTCCGATAGCAGGTTGCCGCTTGCGTACGTCCCTTGCCGGACGGCCGTGAGCGCGAGCTTGGTATCATCACGAGACATCACACCGGGGCATGGCCCCAAAGGACTGTTCGCATGGCGAAGTTTCCGATCACGGGTGAAGACCTACGTCCCAAGGCGACCGAGCGCGGCCTCGAGTTGCTTCCGGTCGTGGCAAAGTCCCTCATGTCGCATGCGTCTCTCGACGAGACGCGCGTCGCGCTCACTGGCCTCGGAATCGATGGCGGCGGCGAGGCGGCGTGGCTTGTCGCAGCCGACGGATCGCGGCTGATCCGCATGCCGATCGCGGGCAAGGTTCCCGACGGGGTGGCGCTCGTCATCCCGGCCTCCGAAGTGAAGGCGGCGATCCTTCGTGCGGAGGCCGGAGACGTAGTCGGGCGCGGCACACAAGGCGCGACGCTGATCGTGATCCCGTGGTGCAAGCCGACGAGCTTGAAGTTCCCGCCCGTGTCGCAGGTCGTGCCGCGTGACACCGGGCGCGGATCCGCCGACTCGGAGATCCCGTCCTTCAACCCCCACTATCTGGCGGAGGCCGCGAAGGTCGCCGACTCGTTCCAGCGCGCGGCGCGCCTCGGTCCGGCGCTTTCGATCACGCTGGGGAGCATGGGAGGCGGCCTCGATCCCGTGCGGTACGACGTGAACTACAACCGCACGACGATCGCGCAGATCGTGATCATGCCCGTGCGCGTGAACCCCGCATCGCTTCCCGCGACCCACGTGTACAAGCCGGTCGCCCCGGTGGAGTACACCGAGGAGCGCGCGGAGGCTCCCGAGCGCCCCAAGCGCGAGCGCAAGACCCGCGCGGCGAAGTCCAAGCCCGACTCGGAGACCGCTCACATCCGCGCGGAGGCCGCGTAGAGCCACGAGATAGCGGGTCTCCCGCGACGAGTCTCCGTGCGGATGGCACGGGGATTGGTTGCGAGTGATCAGTACAACCGGGGCATGGCCCCAGAGGAGCGTGCGATGACGGAGATGAAACTTCTACGCGGCGTGTGGACGCCATGGGCGACCGTGTGGTGCCTTCCCTGCGATCTCAAGCTCGGGCGCCGAACCACGCCCGGTGGGCGCGTGCGGTCGCTTCCCGTGGACTTCGATGCGCCCGTCGATCGACCCGACGAGTTCGATGGCCCCGCGACATGCGACGAGTGCGGTGCCATGTGTTGGGTCCGTCACGACGTGTCGCTTCTGCAAGGCGTCGGCGATGCGTTCAATGAACGCACGTGGGAAGCGCCGATGGCCGCCAACCTCGCGCAGACCGGCGGCATGTGCTGCGCGCTGATCGTGACCTTCGCAGAGCCGTCTACCCGGACGATCTACGTCACGGCGATGGACGGCCCGATCGTCATCGGCGACTACGCATCGGAGGATGCGGCGTGCGAGGGCGAGGCAACCGCAATGCTGGAATTCCCGGACGGCACCCCTATTCCCGACATCGTGACCGCGCTCGTCGGCGTGGTCGGAGGAGCGTAGCCATGGACACTCGTAAGCGAGTCACCCAGAAGCGAGTCGTCGGCGTGTCGGTCAAGCGCGGCAAGCGCGACCGTGCGCGGCAGATCAAGACCATCTTGAACGAGTCGACGGTGGTCTCCGTGGCAACCGGCGAGTCCGTGAGGGAGTACCCGCACCTTCCGCTGATCCCGGCACACGTCCACGAGGCACGCCGCGCGGAAAGGCCGCATGACGACGAGTGCATTACGCGGTGCCCGGAGGATCCGACCGGGTGCCGCATCGGTCACTCGTGCTGGTGCACCGAGGCCGCACCCGTGACCGACGGGATCGGCGTGATCCGTCTCGACCCCGCGCTCCTCGCCATGCTTCGGGAACACGTGGCGGTCGTGCGGAAGGTGTACCCGGAGATCTGGGACAACCCCTCGTGGGATGACGTGGACGACTTGGAAGCGGTTCACGTGGCGGGGGTCGATGGCCTTGAGTTCGCACATGCGATCGGCTTCGTCGCGGGAGCCGCCGCCATGATGGATCTGACCCCGCGCATGCTGATCGACAACCTGAGGCTCTAGGAGGCAACCATGTTCACTGTGATCAACTTCGGCCGTGACTCCGTCACGTACTGGGATGGCGCTTCGTGGGTCGCGTCGATCCGGGACGCGAAAAAGATCCGCGACAAGCGCGAAGCGCTCGCGCTCTGGCGTAGCGTCTCGGCGTCGCACCCACAGGTCGACGTGTGGCTCGTGAAGGACTGGGGGCAGATCTCCGAGTTCACGCTGGCGACGACAGAGGACGGGATCTTGCGCGGGGCGCACGACCTCTAGCGGGTTCCCCGCGACGAGCACCCGTGCGTGGCACGGATGTTGGTTGCAGTGAATCAGCACTCTCACCGGGGCATGGCCCCAAAGGACCGACAGATGACCCAACGCCAGATGCTTCAGCGCTTGACCACGATCGCCAAGATCGGCCACCGCCCGGGCTCCAAGCAGCCGTGGACGAGCGCCGATCTCGTCGACCAGGAGGCGCTCTACACCGTCCAGTCGGAGATCTTGGGGCTCCTCCTCGATCTCGCCAAGGGCATCGGCCCCGACGCGGAGGCCAAGCTCGTCGCGACCTTCCCGTGGGCGTACCAGAGCGCGGAGGTGCAGTCGTGACCTACTACCTCAAAGATTACATCTCCGCATCGCGCGTGCTGTTCAAGAACGAACGCCAGCGCGCGCTCGTGATCGGCGCCATCAACTTCTACGCGGACGAGTTGCCGTTCGTCGTGGACGAGAAAACCTTCGGCGATGTCGCCGCGTCGGTCGCGCTTGAGAGCGTGGCCAAGGCGATGACGGGCAAGCAGGGGACGCCGCGCGGCGAGCTCCTGATGGAATTCCACAGTCGCGTGGAGGACGCTCTCGCCAACGCCGAGGACACTGACGCGGACTTCTACAACGAAGTCATCGGTGCCGCGCAAGATGCCTTCTGGGACGCTGTGGCGACGCGCTACCGCGCGAAGGGCGTGACGACGGGCGACTTCCCGCCCGACGCGCAGAACGCGTTCACGGAGGCGTGTACGAACGCGGTGGCGGAGTGGCTCCGGTGGAACAAGCCCGACCACCCGGTGCCGCTCACGGAGAGCGATGGCGACAACGCGTGGGGCGAGAAAGCGCTGAAGGGCGCCGTGATCACGCTCGCGGGCGAGGGCGATCTGCCCCCGGGCTGGACGGTCACGTACGAGTTCCCGGGCTACTTCTCGTTCCGCCACAAGGCGAGCAGCAATTTCGAGATCCTCTGCACGCCCGATCACGATGGCGCCGACGATGCGATCGCGATCGACGCGCAGAACGACGACGGTGACGTGCTGCGCTCGTGGGACAACGCTCCGTGGCCCCGCGCCGAACGGGTCAAGATCTACCAAGCGGGCGAAGGCGGCGACTGCTACGCGGTCGCCCGCTCGTTCCTGGAGCGCGTGATCCCAGTGCTCAAGGAGTGCGAGCCGCAGAAGATCGTCGTGGAGTACGACGTGACGGGCTGGGACGACGAGCAGATCAGCCGTCTCATGGGCGAGGCGTGCGCGCAGGCCGAGGCCAGCGACGACGACGAGAATAGCGCGCACCCGGACGCAGCGATCCTCCGCTCCGAGGTCGTGCCGTTTGAAGGGGAGACGGTGTAGCCATGAGCGCGAACAGCGACCGCGTTGCGGCGATGACGACGCTCCTGACGTCCCTGACGCCGACCAACTGGTATTGGCAATGGATCGGGCGGACCGCGTACTTGCGGACGACGCGCGGCGTGTTTCGCTTGGACATCGACAACGGTGGAACGTACGAAGCCGTTGTCGGCCTCTCTGGTGTGTTCATGCCGTTCGTCGGCGGCGAACCTGATCGCATCACCTTCCGGTTCGGCGACTTCATCGTGTCGACCAACCCGACGAACAACCCGCACTATCGTGGCGAGGCGGTGTCGTCCAACACCCGCGACTGGACGTGGTACATCGCGCGCCCCGAGAGCGTGGCGCCGTTCCAGAGGGCGATCAGCGCGTGGGTCAAGATCCACGAGGGGCCATGAGGCGCCGCAACACCAACCTCGCTCGTGCGGTGAGCGCGTTCTACGCGGCGCTCGCCCGGAAACGCCCGCGAGCTCGCCCGCGTCCACGCAAGCGCGTCCTCGTGGCCACCATCGATGTCACCGGGTTCACGCCCGACGAACTTACCCGGGGAGCGATCCAGCACGCGGCCATGCCGCGCGATCGGCACTACCCGGCCCGCTCGGTGGCCTTCACGGTCGCCACGAAGGAGACCTAGACCATGGCGAAGAGCAAGACCAACACCGTCGCCGCCGCGCCCGAGACCCTGATCTCGGAGCGCGTCTGGTACGGGCGCCAGTCCGTCAACCTCGAGCGCATCGTCGAGATCGGCGGCAAGCGCATCCGGTACCTGATCGAGATCGACTCGTACGACTTCCAGTCGAGCGGACGCTCCGATCTCTGGAACGGGGAGAAGTGGCATCGCGTCCATTACATCCCCGGCCCGGAGTTGTTCACCGGGAAGATGGTCTCGTACGTCCAGAAGGGCATCACCGCTCGGGCGTTCGCGGGCGACCTGGCCGAGCTTGTGCGCGTCACCCGCGCCGTGGTGGGGGTGTAGCCATGGGGAAGCGCAAGCCGAAGAAGAAGACCACGACGCTCTACATCGCGATCGAGGTGGAGCACCCGCCCGATGCGGACGTGTCCGACATGCTCGATCACGTCCTCGACAACGGAGACCTTCAGGACGCGCTCACCGGCTACGCCGATGCGGCCGGGCACACGATCGAGGTCACCGGCTGCTACGAGGTATCGTGCGTCTGCCAGCGATCCGATACCGACACCGAGTCCCACCGAGGACATAAGGGCATCTGCGGCACGGTCACGTGCCGCGCCATGGAGGACACCAAGCCATGACCACGCACTACGTCGATATCCGCCTCAAGTCCGCTGGAGTCACAGCTCCGTGGGAGGCGCTCACCCACGAACCCATCCCCCTGAAGGACGCGCGCGGCCTCGTGCAGCACATCGGCGACAAGTGGGAGTCGCGCATCCGACAGGTCGCCCAGGCCGACGACGTGGCGACCATGCTTGAGCGGCTCTCTGCCGTCGTGGATCTCCCCGAGGGGATGATGGCCGAGGCGCGCGCGGTCGCGGGCGGCGGCAACGCGGCCGCGCTCTGGTTCAAACAGCACGAGGACGAGATCCTGAACATCCTCCGCTCGGGCGTCTTCAGCGTCTTCGAGACGTACCGAGGAAAGCTCGGTTTGCCTCGCTGGCGACCCACGAACAACGTCCCCAGACACAAGAAGGGCTGCAAGCGCTCGCGGGTGACCGCCGAGGTCACCGCCGAGGGACGGCGCGAGCTCGCGTTCTCGACGGAGGCATGGAAGGTGCTCACCGAGATCGACACTCGTGTGATGCACGTCAACACGATCACACTCCCCGGGCTCGGGATCACCGCGGCGTTCGTCGTGCATCCGCCGAAGTACCACACGGCGACCTGCAAGACCTGCGGCGCGACGAGCCACGCATTCTCGATCACGTGCGAGGTGATCTGGGGCGAACACCATCTCACTCGCGAGTACGAGATCTAGGAGGTTCCGCATGGCGAACAAAGACACGACGTACCTGCGTATCCGCACGCGGGCGATCCGCAAGTGCGCGCGCGATGCCGCCGCGCTGATCCGCGATCGGGGATGGACGCGCGGCCGCACGAGTCGCCATCGCATGGGCATGTGGGAGGCGATCTGGGCGGCGGACCCCAAGCATCCCGAGGGGCACCCGGGATGGGATGTCGTGCCCAACGTGATCGCCAAGATCGAGTCGCTGATCTGCGCCACGACCAAGATGCGCCACACGCACGGCGGGAAGAAGTTGATCCCTCGCTACAACGACGCGCCCGGCCGCACCGTCGCCGACGTGCTGCGCTTGCTCGACATGGAGGCATCCGGCGCCGAGGACAAGGTGAAGTTCCACTATCGCGACTACACGGGGAGGTTGACCAATGGCGTCTAGAGAGAAGC
>WBZN01002233.1_pt1 | contig 10944 bp, 9 predicted proteins | sample 5204281 | NCBI WGS metagenome assembly WBZN01 (sample SAMN12344347, study PRJNA552823) | activated sludge metagenome | biome: Activated sludge suspended growth; feature: Nitrification reactor; material: Wastewater; isolation source: activated sludge from nitrification reactor of wastewater treatment... | reverse complement strand
GGCGGGGGGCGTCTCACAGATGACGACTTCCTGAGCGCCCAGGGGGCAGCGGCGCAAGGAGCGACCGTGAGCGGCGAACACCGGTTCTCACGGACCTATAGCGACATCGGCGGGGACAATCTCTGGTACCTCAATGGCGATCTGGGCGTGACGGCGCATACGTTCCAGGATAACAAGGGCACCTTGGGGGTATTCGCAGGGCTGCAGTACTGGCGGGAACGGCATGTGGCCACGGGGGTGACGCAAGCGGAATGTACGACGCCTTCGGCTCCGACTCCAGCGTTCCAATGCTCTCCCGCCGGCACGGTGGGGTTTCGCAACCAGGCCGTGATTACGAACACGACCACATGGTTCTCAGGGCGCGTGGGTGGGGAGGTTGAGTACAAGCTCGATCCGCGCATCAGCGTCGAAGCCAGGGTGGCACTGCTCGTGTCCTATCTGAACAATGAAGACGTGCACCATTTGAGAACCGACCTGGCTCAGGATCCGAGTTTCAGGATGACCGGTCTTGGTGTGGGAACCAATACGGATTTCAATCTGCGCATCAAAATTTGGGAGCGGCTCTATCTGACGGGCGGCTACCGCATCTGGTGGAACCGCGTCATTGCCGGCGATCAGTGGAAAATCTATGGCTCGGACGGATCCCAGAGTACGGCTCCACTGACCCAATTCCAAACGCTCAGGCATGGCCCGACTGTCGGCCTGACCTATTCATTTTAGCCGTCGTCTGCTTTGCCTGGCAGTCTCTCCGGCGCTCATCGTGTGCGAGAGACGGTTCACGAACGAGGCGTCACGGCCGATCTTCAGCGCGATCGCGAGGGGCCGGTCTCTTCTTCGTATTCCATGAAAAGGCGTTTGGCTTCCGGGTGCAGGAGATGGGGCTGACCGTAGGGGATACCGGCGGTTCTGAACAGCGGCGTCAGCTTTTCGTTCGGGTGCAGGTAGCCGGCGCGGAGTGGAACGGACCGCTTGGTATGCCGGATGAGTGAACAGGGAGTCGGACGAATGGCGGTCAACCAGTCCGCAATATCCTGCGGATTACCGATGGAGGCCGACAACAGCAGCAGACGTGCTTGCGAGGGACAAAAAATCAAGGTTTCTTCCCACACCACCCCGCGCTCCGGATCAGCCAGGTATTGTGATTCATCCATAATCACCAGCCCCAACGTGTCCAACCGCACATCGATCTCGCCTCCGGCCGCATCATAGAGCAGGTTCCGCAAGATCTCCGTGGTCATGATCAGCAAGGGCGCTTGGGCATGCTCACGGCGGTCGCCGGTAAGGATCCCGACCTGCTCCGGGCCGAATAGACGCGAAAACTCCGTAAATTTCGTATTGGAGAGCGCTTTCAACGGAGAGGTGTAGATGACCGTGCGATTGTCCTGCATCGCCCGCTTCGTGGCTTCGATGGCGACATAGGTTTTTCCGCTACCGGTGGGCACGCTTACGACCACGTCGGTTTCGGCCAGGCGCGCCAGCGCATCTACCTGCCAGGCATCCGGGACAAACGGTTGTGGCGGCGGCACGCCGATCCCTGACAGCCATTCGTGGAGAGAGACGGGCGGTTCATGGTGGCCGTGGTCTTCGGTTTTGTGCTGGCGAGGCGGCGCATGCGCTGCCGCTGGTCGTGGGTGGACTTTCGCCGGTTGCGGTGTCACGGCAGGTGCGATCTGTTTCCGGCTGGTCCGTTCTTCGATCAGCGCCGCCAGGTCGGACTCCAGGCCTGGTCGATTTTCAGCCGAGGCTTGGAGCAGCAGATCGATCAGTTTGTGTTTGCCGGACCGGAAGTGACGGCTGATCCGTCCCCTCGCCAATCGATGCAGCAGAGAGACCGGTTGTTGCATCAACAGCTGTTCGAGTTCATATGTCGTCATGGCAATTCCTCCAGGACTCCGCGGCGCATGGCGGCAATGGCATGATCGGCCGATTCCGCCAGCGACGGGTGCGTGCCTTTGAGGGTCTTCAACTGAGAGAGAAATTCGATCGTGCGTGCGAATAGGCGGAACATGTCACCTTCGGCCATGGTCGTCAGGCGGGCCAATCCAATCCAGGTGAGGGTCTGGTCCGCGACCCAGCGTTCGGTCAGCGCGGCCACGTCGGCCCGCAACATCGGCGGTGGTTCGTGCGGTGTGAGACTTTCCGCCAGTTTGCGCACCTGAAACAGGAGTGTGACGAGGCCGGTGCTCCCTCGTGGAAACGAACCGGGACGATCGTCGTCATGGGCAATGCTGGCCATGATGGCCGCCAGGAGGGCCGGATCGATGGCACCGAAGGCTTCAGCCCGGATCAATTCGGTGATCAAGAGTGAGTGATCGATGCGAATCAGCCGCGCCCATTCGCCGTCGGCGGTGAGCTGTGCGTTGGCGTTCAGGTAGCCGAAACGTTCCAGGACGTCGATCCGTTCCTGAAACCGGTGCCACAAGCTCGTCTGAAGGGCTTGAATCGATTTGATATGGCGCTGGATTTCCTGGCGTACCCGTGACGCGCGCGGAAAATCGCGCTGACAGGCTTGACGCGAAGGGCAGGTGGGGCAGGCAAAGTCGCCCAGCGTTTGAATAATCGAACTGTCGATCGGGGCGTCTTCATGCTGATGCGTCAGAATCGGGAGGATCGGAAGCCTCGGCGGAAGATCTGTCAGGTGTTGTGTAAGGTGGTCCAGCGACTGTTGTGTGCACCAGGGATAGGCCGAAGTTTCTTCGCAGTCAAAGGTGCGATCGAAGACCTGGCTGACGATGGATGCGGGGCATTCGTTCAGGGAGCCGCCTTCCCGCAAGAGGGTGACCATCGGCGCATGTTGGCCCTTGCTCCGGTACTGACGCAGGATGATGCCGCGCCCGCGCACCAGCCCCACGACACGTCCCGGCGTCAGAAAGTGCAGCCGGGCGGCGACATCGGGGGATTCCTGTCTGGCGAAGGGGCTGCGCGGTTTTTTACGTTTGCGCGCCTGTTCGAAGACCTGCCATTGCGTGATCCAGTCCGAGCAGACACGAGGACCGAACGGCTCCATTTCTGTGCGCAGGCTGTCAAGTTTGGTTTCAAGGACCGCTGTCCGTTGGTTCAACTGAAATTGAGCGAAGCTTTTGGCCAGGATGGATTGAATCTGTTCACGCGGATGCGCTTTGAGCAGGTTCAAGACCATCGGGTAACTGATCACGAATTGACTGTGGATCGCCTCCGGCTGCCCCGTGAGTCCCTTGGTCAAGACGGTGAGATCGATATAGGGAGAAGGGGTGATGACGGCGAACCCGACCAGGTCCTTGCCGCGCCGGCCGGCGCGGCCGGCCAGTTGCTGGATCTCGCTCGCGGTCAGGTCGGTGAAGTCGCGCGCTTTGCGGATGCTGGATTGCGTCACCACCACTGTGCGGGCGGGAAAGTCGACTCCGGCTGCGAGCGTCGTCGTGGCGAACACGGCGTCCAGAGACCCGGTGCGCATCAATTCTTCCACCGCGATCTTCCAGGACGGCAGATGTCCGGCATGGTGCGCGGCCACGCCGATGCGTTGCACCGTGTCGATCAACGGATGTTCCGCAATGCTGGGAAATTGTTCGGTGACCTGTGTCAGCACCCGGGCAATCTGTTCCTGTTGCGCCTTCGGCAGAGTCACCTGACTGCGCTCGAAGGATTGCATCGCTTCGTCGCAGGCCCGTCTCGAGGTAAGAAAAATGATCGCAGGGGTGAGGTGTCGTTGGCGGAGGGTCGCGACGAGATCAACCGGATGGATCGACGGCGGCATGCAGTTTCATTCCCTTTGAGATGACTACCAATCCGGAATCGGTGACTTTGAAGCGTTGACGATCTGCAACCGGGTCGAACCCGATCACGGTTTTCGGCGGAATCACGACATCCTTGTCGATGATCGCGCGCCGGATGCGGGCATGTTCACCGATGACCACGTTTTCCATGACGACGGATTCCCGCACGTCGGCATGGTCATGGACGCGCACGTGCGGTGAGAGCACCGAGTTCTGCACGCGGCCGCCGGAAATGATGCAGCCGCCGCACACAATGGAGTCCAGCGCCACTCCCATCCGTCCGCCCTGGAAGTCCTGGGCGAAGACGAACTTGGCGGGAGGAAATTGTCCCTGGTAGGTGCGGATCGGCCAATGCTGGTCGTAGAGGTTGAACTGTGGATCGACCGACACCAGATCCATGTTGGCTTCCCAATAGGCGTCCAGTGTGCCGATGTCCCGCCAATAATTCACGGCTTTCTTGTTCTCGTCCTGGAACTTGAAGGCGTAGACCCGGCATTCCTTGATCATTCGCGGAATGATGTTCTTGCCGAAGTCGTGTTTGGTGCCTTCCTTGGCATCGCGAATCAGTTGCTCGCGTACGACATCCGTGCGGAAGAGATAGATACCCATCGAGACGAATGCCTGGGTTGGGTCGCCTGGAATGTGCATGGGCTTGTCGGGTTTCTCATCGAAGCTCAGGATACGACGATCGTCATCCACCCCGATGACGCCGAATCGGTTGGCCTCTGCCAGCGGGGTTTCGATCGCGCCGACAATCGCATCCGCCTGCTTCTCGATCATGAGGTTGTACATATCGGCGTAGTTCATCTTGTAGATGTGATCGCCGGCCAGTACGAGCAGGAACTCCGGATGGTCGTTATCGAGCAGGAACAGGTTCTGATACACCGCATCGGCGGTGCCGCGATACCATTCTTCGCTGATGCGCTGCTGCGGGGGGACCGAGACGATGTATTCGCCCAGCTCGGGGTTGAGAATGTTCCATCCCGTGCGGATATGACGGTCGAGGGAATGCGATTTGTACTGGATCAGTACGGCCATCTGCCGGAGGCCGGAGTTCAGGCAGTTGCTCAGCGTGAAATCGATGATGCGATATTTCCCGCCGAAGGGCACCGCCGGTTTCGCGCGCTGGTCCGTGAGGGGATGCAGGCGTTCGCCTTTTCCGCCGGCCAGCACCATCGTGAAAATCTTAGCCATAGACGGGTCGATTGTAGCAGGACGAGGGATGAATAGAAAGGATGCAGAATGATTGACTTCAACTCCGACTCGGATGATACTACGATTCAACGTGCGTTCCCGACATCCGGTCGGGCCCAAGAGAAGGAGCGGACATGAAGAAGCAGAATGCCCGTCCGGCGGTCATCAAGCCTGCGATCCAGTCTGCCAATCCGATGATGGAAATGGTGTGGCGGCTGGAGCGGTTAGAGCGACAAGTGCAGCGCTTGTCCGAACTCGTGCGGAACCACGCCGAGGACAACGATCGGCTCGTGCGTATTGTGGCGGAAGATCGCGATGTGATCCGCCGTGAACTGTTGCGGAAACACGAACATCGCGTGCGCGTGCGAAAGCATCTGCGCGACGTCAGTTCCAAAGTCGATTTGGACCATTGAGCCGTGTCGGTCGACGCGGCGGTCTGAATCCAGCCTTCGATGGCCACTTTCTCTACCCCTCCTGTCAGCGCATCCGGGCAGTCTCCCCCCTCGATACCTCCGACGATCGACATTCGTGGCATCGTACGCCGCCACGGGGCGGTTGCGGCTGTGGATCGGGTCAGTTTCCAGATCCGCCGGGGCGAATTCTTTTCCATTCTCGGTCCGAGCGGCGCCGGAAAAACATCGGTCCTGCGCATGTTGGCCGGCTTCGAGGATCCGGACGAGGGCGATGTGCTGATCGATGGCCGGTCGATGCTGGGAGTGCCGCCCAACCGCCGCCCCGTGAATCTCGTGTTTCAGTCCTACGCGCTGTTCCCCCATCTCACGGTATTCGACAACGTCGCCTTCGGCTTGAAAATGCGGCGGGTTCCCGTCAGGCTGATCGACGAGCAGGTGCGCCAGGCTTTGGCGATGGTCAAGTTGCTCGGCAAAGAAGCGCGGATGCCGTCTCAGCTGTCCGGCGGGGAGCAGCAGCGTGTGGCCCTGGCCCGGGCGCTGGTCAACAAACCGGCCGTGGTCTTGCTCGACGAACCGCTGGCGGCACTGGATCAGCAACTGCGGCAGGCCATGCAGGTCGAGCTGAAATCCATTCAGGAACAGGCCGGGTTGACCTGTGTGTGCGTGACTCATCATCAGGAAGAGGCGATGATGATGTCGGATCGCATTGCCGTCATGCACCAGGGGCGCATGTGGCAGGTAGGGGCTCCGCGCGAGGTCTATGCGCGACCATGCAATCTCTTTGTGTCGCGATTCCTCGGGGTGTCGAATGAATTGCAGGGGCAATTGGGTGATCCGGTGGGGGAGGCCCGGCTCTTTCAGCCGACCGATCGCGAACTGCCTGGGCTCCCGGTGCCGATCGATTCCAGTGAACCGTCCGGTCGCCCTGCCACCTTCTCGCTTCGGCCTGAACAACTCCGGATGTCGTGTGAACGACCGGCCACCTCGGACGCGGTGCTGCCAGGGGTGATTGAGAAGGCGCTGTTTGCCGGCAGCGATACGAAGTATCTGGTACGGGTCGGCCGTGAGAATCTGTGGGAAATCAGGACGGCCGGCGCGAGTTCACTGTCTTACGCACCGGGAGACCGGGTGTTTGTCCACTGGGCCTTGCCTGATGGGCGCCTGTTTTTCGAGTGACCATGCCGGCTGACGATCGATCCCCCGCTGCCACGTCCGCTCCGGCTTCGTGCCGCTCCTGCTGGCTGGCTGCCCCCGGCTTGCTCTGGATGGCGCTGTTCTTTCTCGTTCCGCTCGCCCTGGTATTGGCCATCAGCTTCGCCTCGCGCGGAACCTATGGCGGCATCGTGTGGGAGTTCACCTGGGCGAACTACCTCGATCTGCTGCATCCGCTCTACGGAAAAATTCTCGGCCAGTCGTTCTGGTACGCCATGATTACCACGGTGATCTGTTTCGTGCTGGGTTTTCCGCTGGCCTATGTGATTGCACGCAGTCCGGCCCGCTGGCAACCGGTGCTGCTCCTCCTGGTCATGTTGCCGTTCTGGACGAACTTTCTCGTGCGGACCTACGCGTGGATGATCCTGCTGCGGCACGACGGCCTGGCCAACAATCTGCTGCTCGCACTCGGACTCATCACGGAGCCGCTGGAATTACTCTATACGCCGACGGCGGTCGTGATCGGGTTGGTCTATGGATATCTGCCCTTTATGGTGCTGCCGCTCTATGTGGCGGTAGAACGCTTAGACCCTGTCCTGGTCGAGGCGGCCTGGGATCTGTACGCGTCCCGTTGGGCGGTATTTACGCGGGTGGTGGTCCCTCTCACCATGCCGGGTATCGTCGGCGGCTGTATCTTGGTGTTCATTCCGTCGATCGGCTCGTTCATCACGCCGGATCTCCTGGGCGGGGCGCGCAGCATGATGATCGGCAACCTGATTCAGCACGAATATCTGGTCGTGCGCGATTGGCCGCTGGGGTCGGCCGTCTCGTTCGTGCTGATGGCGATCGTCATGGCGGCGGTCGTGCTGTATTACCGTCATGCCGCCAGGGCCGACGGCCCGTTGGAGGGGCGATGACACGGCGATCGGTCGGCCTTCACGCGATGAGCCTGCTGGCGATGGTGTTTCTCTATGGGCCGATTGTCGTGTTGGTGCTCTACTCATTTAATGCCGCCCATCTCTCGATGGCCTGGCGGGGAACGACGCTGAAGTGGTATGCGGCGCTCATGCATGATGAGGCGCTGCTCGCTGCGACGGCGAACAGCCTCCTGATTGCGCTGGTGTCTACCATCGGAGCCACCTGTCTGGGCGGGCTTCTGGCGCTTGGCATGGAGCGTATGCCGCCTCGCCGGCAACAGATTCTCGAAGGTAGTCTGGTGCTCCCGCTTGTGATCCCGGAAGTGATGATGGGCGTGGCGCTGATGTTGTTTTTTGTGATGCTCAAGATGCCGCTTGGTCTCACGACGGTCATCCTCGGTCACATTGTGTTCAATATCCCGCTCGTGACGATCATGATCCGTACGCGTTTGCGCAAGCTCAATCCGCTGTTGCGTGACGCGGCGGCTGATCTGGGCGCAGACCCCTGGCAGGTGTTCCGCTATGTCACACTGCCGTTGTTACGGCCGGCCGTCTGGGGAGCGGTTCTGGTCGCGTTTACGGTTTCGCTCGACGATTTTCTGGTGACGTTTTTCACGGCCGGCCCTGGTGCGACGACTCTGCCGTTGAAGGTCTATTCGATGATTAAGTCCGGTGTCACGCCCGAGATCAACGCGCTCTCTGCATTGCTGCTGGTCGTCTCGATGATGTGTGTCGCCCTCTCGCTTCACCTGCAACGCCGCGAGGTCTGAATGAGACGTGGTGTCCGAGGGATGGCCCTGTGGTGTCTCTGTCTGCTTGGGCTTGCCGTAGGGCTATCGGATTGCGGGCAGCGCTCCGGCGAGGACCCCGGCGAGACCCGACCGGTGTTGCACTACTTCACCTGGTCGGACTATGTGGGCCCCGAGATCATCCAGGAGTTTGAGCGACGCGAGAGGGCGAAGGTGGTGATCGATACCTTCAGCAGCAATGAGGAGTTGTTGGCGAAATTGCAAAGCGGGGCCACCGGATATGACGTGGCGGTCCCGTCGGATTTCATGGTGGCGATTATGATCCAGCAGGGTCTGCTCAGCGAACTGGACCAGGGGGAATTACCCAACGCATCGCAGTTGGAACCCCATCTGCAAGCGCTCCCGTTTGATCCGGAGCGCCGGTATTCGGTTCCCTACCTTTGGGGCACCGTGGGGATCGGATACGATTCAGCCGTGATCCCGACGCCGCCGGATAGTTGGTCGATTCTGTGGGACAGGCGCTATCACGGCCGTATCAGCATGTTGAATGACCAGCGGGAAGTGTTTGGAGCGGTGTTGCGGTCGATGGGGCAGTCGATGAACAGCACGGATCCGCAGGTGATCGAGGCGGCGAAGGAGCGATTGTTGCGACAGAAGCCACTGGTGAAGATCTATACGAGCGACCACTACGACCAGCTGCTGGCATCCGGGGAAGTGGTTTTGGCACATGGGTGGGGGGGGCCGGTGGCCCGCGCCATGGCCGAGCGCCCCTCCATTCGTTATGTGGTACCGAAGGAAGGCGCGACCCTCTGGGCCGATTGTCTGGTGGTGCTCAGGACCGCCCCACAGAAGCAATTGGCCATGCGCTTCATCAACTATTTGATGGAGCCGGCAGTGGCGGCACGTACATCGGAACGGTTACGCTTCGCCTCCGCCTCCCGATCAGCCCGGGAACTGGTCAACGCCTCGACCAGAGAGAATCCTGCCGTGTATCCCCCGCTCGATCAGCTGGACCGTTTGGAGTGGATGCGGGAGGTGGGAAGGGGAATCCGACTGTATGACCGGGCTTGGACGGAACTGAAGATGCAATGAGATTGAGCGGGCAACATTGTTTCAAATGGCTGGCAGAATCAGTATAATGCAGCCCCTGTCCTCGGCCGTTCGATATTCCCGCGCAATGTGTGACGACATGCCCCATCACAGAGACGGTTTTCCGGTTCGTATCCGCGCACTGGCTCGGCTGTGCCGCGCGGGGCTTGCGATCGGCTTGCTAGGCTTTTACCCGATCGATGGCGGGTGGGCACAGGCGACAGAATCTGCTTTCCCTCCATCCCAAGTCCAGGCCCAATCCGGTTCGTTCGCTCCGCCGGTGGTCCGCCTGAATGTGTCAGAGGCAATGGCCCTCTTTCTGAAACAGAACCTGGATCTGCTCATCGCGAAGTATGGGATTGAGTCCAGCAAGGGGCAACAGATCACGGCGCGGCTCTTTCCGAATCCGGTCGCGCAGATAGGGAACGTGGCATCGTTTACCCAGGGTAATACGCTGGCGAAAACGGGCGCCTTTACTCTGCAGATACAGCAACTGTTCGAACTGGCGGGCAAACGCGGATATCGCATCGAAAGCGCCGGGTTCGGTGTGCGGTCGGCGGAGGCGGATTTTGAGGATGCCGTCCGACAACTAGGGTTTACGATCAAGGATGCCTATTATCGAGTTGTGGTGGCGCAGCGTCGCTTGGCGTTGGCCGAGGAGAACCGGGATCGCTTCGCGCGGATTTTGGACGTCAATACGATTCGATTTAAAAAGGGCTATATCGCCGAGGTCGATCTGATTCGGATACGGCTCCAAGTCGTCGATTTCCAATCTCAGGTGATCGAGGCGATTCAGGAAGGGGAATCGGCGAGGGCCGATTTGCGCCAGCTGCTGCGGCTGTCGCCTGCCTCGAAGCTGGAATTGACGACGGAAATGGACTATCGGCGGGTCGATCCCGATATGGGAAAACTCCGCTCGGTGGCCCTGGAGATTCGTCCGGATATTAAGAGCAGGCGGGCGGCTGTCTCGCAGCGTGAGGCAGATTTGAAACTGGCCAAGGCCTTCCGGGTTCCCGATGTGACGATCGGCGCCGGGTATTCGGTGCAGGGACCGCGCGGACCGGACAACCAGCAGATGGCGATTCTGAACCTGGGCGTGCCCCTGCCGCTGTTCAATCGCAACCAGGGCGGGATCGTTCAAGCGGAGGCCGGTGTGCAGTCGGCGCAGGCGGAATTGGATCGTACCGTGAATCAGGTGGAGAACCAGGTGGATGTGGCCTACCACAACCTGCTGCAGAGCCGCCGTTTGGTGGAAGCGTATTTGGCGGGCGTGTTGGAAGATGCCCGCTCGACCTTTACCATCGTGGAGCGCGCCTATGAACGAGGCGGCGCCACCATTCTCGATCTCCTCGACGCCGCGCGAACGTCGCGCACGATTCAGCAGAATTTCATCGAGGCGCTCTTTTCCTATCAGCGAAACCTGTTTCAACTGGAAAGTTCGGTCGGGCAGGAGATTGCATCATGACCTCCATCGCCATACCGGTCGCAGGGTTGGCCGTCCTGCTTTCACTCTGCGCGTGCGGTCAGAAACAAGACCCCGCATCGTCTCCCGCGCCCGCCTCATCAGAACAAGCTGCCGCCCAGCCCGCCTCGCACTCTTCCGGACAAATCGAAACGGCCGTGGTAGACGTGAAGCCGATTCAGCCGGAGTTGGTGCTGGTCGGCAAGGTCGCCTATG
>WBZN01002229.1_pt1 | contig 10961 bp, 9 predicted proteins | sample 5204281 | NCBI WGS metagenome assembly WBZN01 (sample SAMN12344347, study PRJNA552823) | activated sludge metagenome | biome: Activated sludge suspended growth; feature: Nitrification reactor; material: Wastewater; isolation source: activated sludge from nitrification reactor of wastewater treatment... | reverse complement strand
TTTCTCTGTCATTCATCGTTCCTTTTTATGTAACGATGAACCAAAACACTCTCTTAGGCAATCACCCCATTTTGTCCAAATTGTGATGACGGGGTACACCTTGCGTAACTCCGATTTTAACCGCTCTTCGGCATACATCTTTTTCAGATACCGATTCTCTTCTTCCAATTCTTTGAGCCAGGATGCCATTGATGCATTCATACCGCCGTCTTTTCTACGCCCATTATAAAACGTCGCTGCTCATTCCAAGTACTCGGCACAGCTGAGGTACTGGAACCACTTCCCCAGCTTGTTTGAGTATCGCCATGATCTGGCTATCACTAAATTTCGATTTCTTCATTGCAGAATCTTCTTTCTTTACATTACAAGAAAATTCTACTTTTAAATCCTGGTATTTTTCGGGGAAATCACACTGGCACGATTCCTGCTTTAATTAAATTGCAGTATGAAAAAGGCAAACCCTGTGAAAACGGGGGACGCAAAGTCACTGATCTAACGGGCATATGCCCCACGATGGCAGGACTGCCAGATGACGCACCATTCGATCACTTACTTGTAATCGAAAATTAAGCAACATGCTTTGGAGTCTATCGATGCAGTTCCGTCCTTTTAATTTTAAGGAGGAATTAAGAAATGAGAACCAATCATAACGCACTACTGATTAACAGTATGCATATTTATAAATTAGATTTAACAATACTGATGATATTGACATGCTTAATAAGCATAACCTCAGTATTTTGGGGATCAAAATACGCAGTAGGAGCCACAACCCCTGTTGTAACCACACCAATTAAGTGGCATCCGGGTCATTACTACACCATAATGGATTATGGAAAAAATGCATCATGGTATCTTTCCCAAGTATACAGTGAAATAAAAGCGACACCTGCACTACGTGGAATACAAATCCGCTATTCCTGGGCAGAACTTGAAACATCCGAGGGTGTATACAATTTTTCTTCGATTGCTAAACGTTTGAATGAACTCTCTTCAATAAACAAGAGATTAGTTATTGTGGTGGAAACAAAGACTTTCGATCCAACTGAAGTGTTGATACCAAATTACCTAAAAACAGGAATCTATGAAGGCGGTCAGTACCTGTTTTCCACACCAAACAAAGCTGGCGTACAAGGCTATAATCTCAAATTGTGGAATCCACAGGTCCGGGATCGGCTCAAGGCATTGGTTCGCGCACTTGGCAAACGCTTTAATTCTGAGCCATATTTCGAAGGAATTGGATTGACCGAAACAGCACTTGGACAGCCTGATGTTCCATTGACCAGCCAACAAATCGACGACTATTTTGCCAACTTATTAAACATACAGCAACAGATGAGAACGGCATTTCCTAATACAATGACATTCCAATTCACAAATTATCCACGTCCCATTCTCGAATCATTTATAAGTAGTCTGCGAAACATGGGAGCAGGTTTAGGAGGACCGGATGTTTTTATTGAAGATCCGGGCTTAAATTATCCACTTATCCCTAAAGGAGTATATAACTATTATCCAGAAAACTCGGGAATCATGCCACTGACACCATCAGTCATGCATGGCAATTATAAAAGTACAAAAGCAGATGGAACAGGTTATGAACCTACAATTATGGAATTACTTAGCTTTGCTCGTGACACGCTAAAAGCAAACTATATTTTCTGGCATCGCGATCCTGATTATTACCTGAAAGTATTGGAAACCTTGAATCAGGCAAACCAGAAAGTAAATCCTGCTGGGGGCCTAGATTTCACCTGCCCTGGCATTTATACCACTTGTACCAATTAGGATTTAGCTGATTTACGGAGTAAATATCGGGTACATACAGATTATTTACTCCGTTCTATTGATGACTGCTGCAATTGATCAGAATTATTAATTAGTGGTGCATTTTGTAAAGCACCCTGACCTTGCAAGCGACGAAACAATGCTCTAAACATGAATACAAAATTACCTATCCAATATCGTGCAAACATTCTTCTAGGTTCAACCAAAAATCGGAAAAACCATTCAATCCCCATCCGCCGCATAATTAATGGCGCACGAGGCACCGCACCTGAATAAAAATCGAACAGTGCCCCTACACCTAACAAAATCGGTACATTCAGTTGAGCAGCATTACGATCTATCCATAATTCCTGTTTAGGAACGCCCATCGCAACAAAAAGCATATCTGCTCCACTATCATTAATGGATCTAATTAGCGTAGCTTCATCACTGGATTGAAAAAAACCATCGTGTACCCAAACAACCTGAAGATTGGGAAATTGCATTCTCATATTTCTCGCACAGCGCTCAGCAATACCAGGCTGCGCTCCCAGAAATGCCATCTTCACTCCTACATCAGCAGCATCTTGACACACTAGCGGAAATAAATCGGTACCATTGACGTTATCTCTGAAAACACGACCAGTAAGCCTCGAGGCAAGTCGCATCCCGCTTCCGTCCGCAAATAACAATGTCTCACGCGATAGAGCATCCAAATAATGTTTATCCTTTGCCGCAACATTTACACAATGCGCATTAATGAAATATATCTTTCGACGCAATCTCAGCTTTGCATCCTGGACAATACTAGTACTTGCACTTTGTAGCGTCGTATCTTCTAGAACCAAGCCAAATAAAGGTAATGAACTCATAGGATTTATTAATTAGTAATAAAGAAAATCAAGATACTCAGGTTGCAAGTGTTTCATCATAAATCTGTGCAACACCCTTTGCCATACTATGATCGGAAAAATTTGTCACCTGCAATCGATAGGCATCCACTCGCATTGCTCGCCAATTGAACTCGCCACAAATCATAGACTGCAACTCGTGTGCCAGTTGTTCTGAATCTCCTGCTGGGACAACCAATCCCGTTTCGCCGTGCTTGATTACCTCAGGTATTCCTTCAACATTTGTTGCCACAACGGGCACTCCGTTTGCCATTGCTTCCAGTATCACCATAGGCATTCCTTCACCAAATAAACTCGGCAAAACGAGCACATCCATTTTCAAAAACTCTTTATTTACATCTTGAACAAAACCTATCCAATCAATTTTGTCAGCCACACCCAGATCTGCCGCCATGCTCTTAATAAACATTTCGTACTCGACTGTCTCAAAAGGACCAACAGCACGCAAGCGAACGGGTAACCCCCGGTGACACAGCTTTGCAAAAGCTTGAATGAGCACTTCCATCCCTTTTCTAGGACGGAATAACGCTACACTCCCGATTATCCATTCAAAACCTGGTATAGCTCTATCTAGTAGTGGACCCGGTGTTACTACACCATTAGCAACCATTCTAATCTGTCTGGCTAACCAGCCTTGCTGTTTGAGATAGTTCTCCAGGCTTCTTGAAACAGGAACCAAACGTGCAATACCAGCAAGACTCAACCATTCTATAACTGCATTGATACGATTCCGCCACATGCTTTCTGTATCTCGGATTGTGGGGCTGTGAACATGATGTACCAGTGGCACCCCCGAAAAAAATGATGCCAATCTTGCAATCATTAGAGATCGCGGTGTATGTGAATGCAGAATCATATAACCCTCCTGCTTTACAATCCGGACAATTTCCCAAACTGGAGCAAAATCAAATTTGGATTTCATCGGCACATCATACAAAGGTCCAGTCGACTGCCTACAAACCGAGAATTTGAGTGGTTTTAAACAAACGAATCCAACATCATAACCATAGTCCGGCAAGCGTAAAGCCAACACATCCTGCACTCGCTCTGCACCAGAAAAGAATTCCCCATTAATTACATGCAGCACTTTTATTTGGTTTTTATTCATAATTTTGCCAATGCATTAGTACCTATTTGCTCTGCTCTGCATTAATGCATCACGGACACGAAAATAGAATGGAATTGCTCCCTTGACTCCATAAGTTATTACATGATGTATGGAAAAATTCAGCCAATCTTGCCATTTCAACCAATTTTGCCGCACTACAGAAATATCTCTATCTCCTTGTAATTCAACCAAATAACCCAAATCTGCAAGCATCTTACCAGATATCTGTTCCAGTTCGACAATTTGAGCATGGGTAAAATAGGTACGCCACTTGTTGCTATTCTTAACCATTTTTCCTTGGGCAATTTGTCGAGACTCATCATCCATATACTGCATGGAAGAAGACAGAACTTCTGAACAAAAAGTTAAACCAGCAAATTCACATACACGACGCATCCAGTACTCGGGATCAGATGTTAAGTTTTCATAACTCAACTCAAAATAACGCGTATCACCCAACTGTTTTCCCTGTTTCCGACCAAGCTCAATTGCTTTCTTCCAGCGAAAAATAGTACGGATTGGCGATTGTTTCCAACGCCGATGAAATGATTGAGCAGAATCTCGTCCATCACGATAAATATGAATAAAACGAGCGTGAGGAAAAACATTAGCGAGTACCTCAATATGCTGCAAATACATAGGTGATTTATCCCCCCAGCGTTGTTTGCCCTGAAGCTCAGCAAAGTGACCGTACATCGCATCAACGACTCCCTCAAAATCATCGAGAGATTTAATCACTTCATCAGAGAGAACCAATGGACGATTACCATTACAACGCCAAAATGATCTAGTCTGTCCAATCGCGTTCGCCAATGTTCGGCGCATATCAAAATCACGTAAAACTGAATTAGGATAACGTTTAACCAGATACGGCAAAACCCTTGTCTCCTGGGGAAACATATATAACTCGGGATGCTTTCCCAATGACTCAGCCAGCATCGTTGTACCAGATCCATTGACTCCAATCACAAATATCTGATCTCTCTTCATGTTTGCATTATTCATTAAATGTTTCGAACGAAAGGTTTCAGAAAGCGAGCACGGTGCCGTAACCCAAGATTTAGTAATACCATATCGGATTGATTAAGCGGTTTGATAAGTATCAATCCAGGACCATAAGCCGATAACACGCAGGCTAATGCCCACCATGCTCCAAATTGGAATTCAACTATCAATCCGATGAAAGAAATAACCACCGCCAATAACACTCCTCTAGTCACACTGAACCAATCCAATTCGATACGACCAGTCTGACGATTCAGCCAATTTAAAATAAGACTGTTCATGAACCATACACTTACCGCAATCCCACAAGCTACACCGACTAATCCCCACACTGATCCGAAAATCACTGCTAAAGGTGTAAATATCGACAACACACTAAAATAACTGAGCTGGCGGGTATATAAAAAAATCTGCATAATCATAACAACCAACTGCCCTTGACTTGTAGCTCCCAAACCTAGCAGCATAATCATCATAAGCATCCCAGCTTCCTGAAATCGATCACTGCTCACTAATCCTATTACGGCATCACCAGCCACACACATTGTGGCCATAATCATACAAATTATCATGAGATTACTTTTCCATAACAATGCCATACCCTGTTTAACCATTCCAACTTCTCCAGCCACATAACGAGAGATGAGCATGGGGCGAATGATGTTTGCTAATAAGTTAGCTGGTAAGTAACGTCCAAAGATCATTAGAAGTTGCTGCAAAAAAGCAAACATACCTGCAGCTTCCAGTCCAAGTGTACGAGCCACCAGAATTCGCAGACTACCTGCACTTGCTATCGCACGCAGCAAATTAACGCCTGCCATATCCCAAGAAAAGATAAAGATCTCACGTACACTTACTTTGTAGTCTCCAGTACCTGAGATGCTGCGCAGTTTCCGTATCAGAATGAATTCAGTTAACAAAAAACAGATGCAAGAAACAATAAGATCAATCCAGATCAATCGATCCAAGCTCAAATTGTCTGTAAAAACCAGAATTGCCAAGCCAGTTAAACGCCCAATTGGCATAAAGGCATAAATCAATTGCGACCAACGTTGTTCTAACAGACATTCCAGCATCTCTGATGCATAGCGGAAACTGATAACTGTCACAATTAACCAAACTGCAAGTTTGGTTGTTTCTTGTTGCTCTGAATCAAAACCCATCCACGAAGCAATTTCAGGCCAGAAAGCAATGATCAATGCCACCCACGCCAACAAAATCGCAAAGCGAATCAGCATCATCCAGCGAACAAACCACATGAGTACACCAGGAGCACCTCTGGCTGCCAATTCAGGCAAAAAACGTCTGACTGCCTCGAGCATACCGAGTGAACTTAGTGGCATCATCATGTCGACCATGCCCCATAAGACCATATAAATCCCATAATCTGAGGGAAACAGTTCGCGAACAAGCCATAACGTAAAAGCAAAAGAAGCAATTCCTTGGGCGGTCCTTCCCAACAAGAAATGTATAACAGCCAAACGAAAGCGCTTACCAGAATAGAGATTAGAATTACTCAATTTTTATCTCTGGCAATTTCTTGATATTTTGCATCCACTATTTTAGCAATCACATCATACGTACGATGCGCGCGCACCCACTCAGGCCCCCTTGCAGCCAAGTTCCTCGCATATTCAGGATCATTCAGCAAAGTGCAAACTGCTTCAGCAAATGCTACCTCACTCCAAGGCACACAACGACCAATGCCGCTTTCTTCCATTACTTGGCATTGCTCAGGGTGCTCATTTGCCACAATACACTTCGCCATAGCCATATATTCGATAAGTTTGGTAGGAGAAGTCGACAGTAAAACTGGTATAGGATAGAACGGTGAAAAACAAATATCTGCCTGTTTCACTAACCTCCAAGCTTCTTCCATAGGCATGAAACCTGTTACGGTAACAGCCTGAGACAGCCCAAGTCGCGATGCCTCGTCTTCAATCATTTGACGATCACTCGGCACTTCACCATCCCCGACATAGAGCAATGTTGCCTCTGGATAACGTAACCGAACACGTTGTAGTACATGAACGAGTATGTGTAATTGACGCAGTCTTATTAAAGTACCTAGATAAAGCAATACTGGTGCATCTGGATTAGGCGCAACTGCACTTGTTTTACTGACGACTTGATCAGCCTGAATCCCCATGGGAACAGAAGTCATTTTGTCTCGAGAAATACCTTTCTTTGCCACATCATCTTTCATCCGTTCGCTTTGCACAAAAACATGATCGGCTACGGGCAAAATAAATTTATACAATAAAATCCCAATTAGTTTCCCCTTCAACCAAACCAACTGGTGATAAGGTACAAGTCGATTTTCAGCATCATATAATTTGGATTCTGCAAACGGATAAGACATCCAGTAGATAAAACGAGCTCCCGTCAAACGGGCTGCCAACCAGGCAATCAAGCAGGTAAAAAACTTATCACGCACTTGAATGACATCATATCGACCGCGCATTGCAAGTGGCAATATCATGAAATCACCCAGCATACTCAATAAATTATTTAATATCCTGCCTACCAATCCTTCACGGTTACTTCTCGGTGAAAGATATACGGTACTTCCCAGCCAGTTTGTGGGTGAAGCAAGATCTGATGTATCTTTTCCCCGTTGCATAAGCCAGTCTACTTGATGCCCCAATTTGGGTATCTGATTGGCAAATAATTCGACAACATCAACTCGGAAAGGCGGAAAACGATCCTCAACGATATACAGAATGCGCATATTTGTCTCTCGAGCGAACACCTCGAATAATTGATCGTATGTTTCTTTTTGAGTAATTCTCTAATCCTGAAAATAGTGAAAGTAAAACCAACTAAATCCTCCTATTTTTCACCATAGAAATAAGCTGCAATTGCTAAAGATGTCCTATCCCACTCATTTGTTCCGCAATGTATTTCTTTAAAATCGCTCATCCAAACTCTTAACCCATCTGGACTCGCACGCCAATAATCCTTTGGTTCTTCATGATAAGGATAGAGCCAAGGCATTTGAATCCAGATTCTTCCACCAGGTTTCAGAACCCTCTGCAACTCTCCAATTGCTTTTAATGGGTAGGGAACATGCTCAAGTATGGATATACATACAACCACATCAAAACTACCATCTTCAAAAGGCATATCGTGTATATCATAATGAAAGTCAATAAAATCACTCATGTCATACTTGTCAACACTCACCCAATTAGGACCATACTTCTTTCCTACATTATCTTTTACACCAATTTGAAGGCACTTTTTTTCTTCACAATTTAGCAAAAATTCTGAAAAAATTTTTTTATACTGAACATCGCTACTTATTGCACGAATTTGATTCGCAGCGCGCTTATATTTAATAATATAAAACAACACTGGAGACATCACTCTTAAAAAAGCTTTAATTTTCGTCAGTATACTTCTCATCCCTTATCACCCTGTTATTATGTAAAGATAGTTCTCATTAGCTTATTTTGTGAAAAGTCCATGTTCTAAACTCAGAAAATAATTCAGAATCAATCTTAATCAGTATAGATTTCTAATGATTAGATAAGTCTAGTGATATCCCAGACGAATATTCATTTCACCACCCACACGCTCAAAAAACTCTAGTTCCCCACCCTTCAAATCACTCCTCCATCTTTCATCCAGCTGAACCCCTCTCTCAGGAAAAAATTTGGTCTTATTACTATTTACCAAGTGTCTTTGCGCCAAACTTAAATCAAGCATATTAGATTCAAACTCAATACCAATAAAATCGCAGATGATCCTGCCAATTTTTTCCGGATCGGAAGCAAGATCTTCATACTTGATCTGAAGTAAGCTTTGTGGTGATACCTTTTTCTGCAGCAAAGGTAGCGCCCTTCTGTAATAATTCAACCAATCACTGACACTCTCGGATTGACTACGACCACTTGAGCGCCGCGAAAGATAGACTCCTCTACCATCTCGAACAAGTAATATCAACTTCACAATATCTGGCCATCTCCGATTTAACTCAACAGCTTCACGAAAATTTTTTGATGAATCCACAATTACCTTTTTCCCCCAACATCGGGCTATAGTTTCATAAAGATCCATTTTATTTTGTATGGACTCATTTAATCGGGAAGGAATAGGACAATGATTATATAGATAAAGCGGCAAGTGACTCCGCGTCTGCATCCACAACTTGCGAAAGTACACTCCAAGAAGAAATATATTTGTTTGCTGTTTAAAATCTATCTCATTAACTGCTAAAGTGTCCCATAACTTTAACCCATAAGGATTTTGAATCAGATCTAAACCACGGGAACTCAAAATAGCATCGAAAATTTTCCGCCACTCACCGCAGCTCCTAAGTTTGGAACCGCAACCACACTCAGCATCCAGGCTTAATGATTTACCCAGTAAATTAATCTCACCCAATGAGGAAGCTTGGGAATGCCCCCCAATGAACATATCCGTTACAGTTGACCCTCCTCTGGCGGCAGAGCAGATATAAAGAACACGAAAATTGGTTTTAAGAGAATGATCATTTAAATGAGAAGAATCAGAAGATGTCATACAGGGTTTGCCTTAAGTTAATTTACGTCAGTTTCACTAATATTATTCGATCTACTCAGCATCTCTGCTTCATTCAAATTGCCATCGACGCAGCATTTCTCCTTGGAGATTAATTACCATTTCTAATTCGGGCTCAGACCATTCACTCATCCACTTCTCTTGTTTGGCTTGAAGCTTAAGCGACTTTATCATTTCCCAGAACTCAATATCTTTTCGTGCAGAGACTCCCATAAAATCGAATATACGAATTAACTGTTCAAATGGTTGCCTCAGTAATTCCTCATATCGCACTTCTAACAGGCAATCTTTCGGAATGTTTTCAATTCCTTTTTCCAATGATTGCATTTCTTCAACCCAGTTGCGGGCAGCAAGTTCCAAAGGATTTGAACCTGCTGCAATCATTTGGTTGGGCGATTGATTGGCCCAATATAAGATATGCTCACCCCACCATGCCACACGTAATAAAGAGTAAGCAACCGCCCGACCATCCCGGATCAAATGTATATATTTGGCAGAAGGAAAAATCTGATTAAGAATAGGAACTCTACGATTGTTGGCTGTACGTTTTGACAATAAAACCTTTCCTTGAGATAACTGACGAATTTTTTCAAAACGGTTTCGCAAACAACCCACCGCTTGAGGTGTCAATTGATAATCATGATTTGGTGAAAGGGGAATATTACAAGTTGCATAGAAAGGTTCGGCCTCAGAAGGTGTTGGTATGATTGAATGTAACCATTGTCGGCGATGATCGAAGTATGCCCCTCCCTCATTTTTAAACCAAGTCTTTCTTTTGTATACAGGAAACCTATTCAATAATGACTGTAAATGTGCAAAAAATAACCAATTAGGATATCGATTCTGATAGTTACTTAGATAAGCAACCTGTGACTGTAAGGATAAAAGTTTATACAACAAGGTCGTCCCAGAGCGCCCTGCTCCAAGTAAAAAAACTACTTTACTGCCTTCAGCACTCATCTATTCACCGTATTAACAATAAATTAAGAATATGAACCTGATACTTATCATTTACCACCAGTCATCAATCCAGAGCATATCGGTCACTTACTGCATTCCAGCTAGGCCAAGGAAGATCTTTCCGATTTAATTGATGAGACAAATTACACATATCATCTGCGAGCATATTCAACATATGAACTCGAGTATCATCTCGCATTGGCGGTACGATTTGCCTCAGATCCAGTTGATTATGCTTATGTCGGATTCTGCAGACAAATTCATTCTTGCGCACCATTTCAACCAATGCGCCTGCTCCAACTGATCGACCCAAATTACCGAGGATTTTCAGGAAACTATCAACTCCAGTGTTTTTTGCTATTCGACTTTCATTTACTTTTTTTTCTAGAAACCAGGACCTATGGTTATCATCAATATCCAAGAAGCGATATAAATCTCGCGCTTGTTTGAGAGGGTCGTCTCTAATATCTTCCTGAAATATAACCAGTATCTGTTCCATTGGAAAAACAGACAACCATCGAGCCAATTGTTGCCCATATCGTGACTGTTCCAGATACATAGGATTATTTGTAAGGCCATTCTCAAATTCATAGTTTTTACAGGTTACATGACCAAGCTTAACTTCATTCAAGTGATTAGAGTAGGCTCGCTCAATTGGATCTCTA
>WBZN01002225.1_pt1 | contig 10973 bp, 8 predicted proteins | sample 5204281 | NCBI WGS metagenome assembly WBZN01 (sample SAMN12344347, study PRJNA552823) | activated sludge metagenome | biome: Activated sludge suspended growth; feature: Nitrification reactor; material: Wastewater; isolation source: activated sludge from nitrification reactor of wastewater treatment... | reverse complement strand
GAGAATGCGCACCAGCCAGCGCTCGGCGTCGGCAGGTGCGACACCCAGCGCGCTGGCGTTGCGCTCGACCGGCGAGCCCTTCGCGCGCCATTCGGCGGCGGACAGGGCGAGCATCCGCCGGTAGGGACTCGCCGGACCGTCGTCGCCGTTCATCGTGCGCCAGACCGGGTCGAGCGCCAAGAAGAGCCGCCTGCGCTCGGCGGGATCGTCGATGCGCGTTAGGCGCGACAGCACGGTGAGGCGGTCCAAGGTCTCGCCGCCGAAATGGATGTCGCCCGCGGCTTTGCCGTAGCAGGTGTAGATCCTGGACTGCAGCTTGGCCAGGCCTCCCCGGGCGAGTGCCCCGGGATCGTAATGGCAGTCGGGTGCAGACGGTGTGGATGAGGTCGGCGCGTCCTCCGCCTGTGCGGCGAGCGCTCTGCCCATGGCCTTTCGAGCTGGTTCCTCGACGCCCGCGACGGGGTGCGCCAGCGGCGGTGCGAGCTCGGCCTGCAGCCGCCCCGCGGCGGCTCGCAGGTCCCTGAGGGTCCGGCCCGAGGGTGCCGCGTCGCGGCCGAGCGCCTCGGTGATGTCGATCTGGTCCCGCAGTTCCCGCCAGTCGGCGAAGCGTTGCTCGAGCTCGCCGGCCGGGGCCGCGGCCAGTCCGAGAACCAAGGCTGCCGCAAGCGAACCGGCGATGCGCAGGGCGCGCAACATGACCTCAGCGTGGCCTCGACGTTGCCTCGGCATCGATGACGGGACGCTAGCCCGCGAGCGACCGTCCGGTCAAATCCTTGCCGCCCGCGGCACTCCTGGGCGACCGAGTGGGCGGACGGGGTCTGGTAGAGTCCGAGGGCGATGACCGAGTCCACCAAACCCCGCCGAGTGGGCATGATCTCGCTCGGTTGCGCCAAGAACCTGGTCGATGCGGAAGTCATGCTCGGCGAGCTGCGGCGGCAGGGGAGCGAGGTCGTCCAGGACATGGACCTGGCGGATACGGTGATCGTCAACACTTGCGCCTTCATCGACGAGGCCAAGCAGGAGTCGATCGACACCATCCTCGAAGTGGCTGCCCGCAAGGGCCACGGGGTGAAGAAGCTCCTGGTGGCCGGATGCATGGTGAACCGCTACGGCCCGGAGCTCGCCAAGGAAATTCCCGAGATCGACGGCTTCGTCAGCCTCGACCAGCTGCGCGAGGTGGGCAGCCTGGTGGAGATCGGCGGCGGTCCGCCGCTGCCCGCGCCGTCGCACCTGGTGTTCGATCACACGGCGCCCCGTTTGCTCACCACGCGCGGGTTCGGATACCTGAAGGTCGCAGAAGGGTGCAACAACCCCTGCACGTTTTGTGCGATCCCGATCTGGCGCGGTCGCTTCCGCAGCCGCACCATCGAGAGCCTGGTCACGGAGGCGCGGCAGCTCGCCGAATCCGGTATCCAGGAGCTTTGTCTCATCGCTCAGGACACCACCCGCTACGGCGAGGATCTCGACTACGGCAAGCACGGCCTGACCAGGCTGGTAGAGGCCCTGCTCGCCGGAACCGACATCCCCTGGCTGCGGTTCCTCTATGCGTATCCGACGACGCTCGACGAGGAGCTTCTGCGGTTGATGGGCACGGAAGAGCGCTTCGTCTCGTACCTCGACATGCCGCTCCAGCACAGCCATCCGGAGATGCTCAAGGCGATGCGTCGCGGCGGCAACCCGGACCGTTACCTACGCATCCTCGACCGCGCGCGCGAGCTGGCGCCGGACGTGTTCCTGCGCTCGACGTTCATCGTCGGGTTCCCGGGCGAGACCGAAGAGCACTACCAGCACCTGCTCGACTTCGTGCGCCGCGCCCGCCTCGATCATCTGGGGGCGTTCGTCTACAGTCCCGAGGAGGGCACGCCCGGCGCGGAGCTCGGTGGACGGGTGGCGCGAGGCGTAGCCCGTCGCCGGCACGCCAAGCTGCTCAAGACCCAGGAGCCGATCGCGCTCGAACGGCGGCAGCGCCTGCTGGGCCGGACCCTGCGCGTGCTGATCGAGGGATCGTGCGAGGAGAGCGAGCACCTGCTGCAAGGCCGCCACCATGGCATGGCGCCGGAGATCGACGGCCGCCTGCTCATCAACGACGGCCAGGCGCCCGCCGGCATGCTGGTCGACGTCGAAATCACCGACGCATACGCCCACGATCTGGTGGGGCGGATCGTGGGTCCCGTGGACGATCCTCGCGTACGGACCTCGGCGGCGATGGAAGCCGCCGAACCGCAATTGCCTTCCTGACGCCGTGCAGGTACTTCCAGACGCCCTCAACGGCGGCGACCTGCCGCGCGGCGCGGTCGGCACGATGGGCAATTTCGACGGCCTGCACCGCGGCCAACGAGCCATCCTGGACCGGGTGACCGCGCGCGCCCGCGAGCTCGACCTGCCTTCGCTGGCGATCACCTTCGATCCGCACCCGCTGAAGGTGCTCCGTCCGAACGAAGCGCCGGCGCTGTTGCTGACGCCGGCGCAGAAGGAGCGTCTGTTCGCGGAGGCGGGTATCGACACGCTGCTCAGCGTGCGCTTCACTCCGGATTTTGCGCGCACCGCCGCCGAGCAGTTCGTGCGCACGTTCCTGCACCGGAAGCTGGCGCTGCGCGAGATCCACGTCGGCTCGCGTTTCGTCTTCGGGCGCGCGCGCGAGGGCAACCTCGCGCTGCTCCAGCGCCTGGGCGCCGAGCTCGGTTTCGCGGCTTTCGGGGTCGAAGAAACCCTGTACAAGGGACAGCCGGTGTCCAGCACCCGCATCCGCCAGGCGCTGCGCGCCGGGCAGGCCGACGAGGCCTGGGAGATGCTGGGGCGGCCGCACGCCGTCGAGGGCGTCGTCCAGCAGGGCGATCGCATGGGCAAGCGGCTGGGTTGGCCGACCATCAACCTCAAGCACGAGAACGAATTGCTGCCCGCCGACGGCGTGTACGCGTGCCGGGTGTTCTTCCCGAGCTACCCGGCGACGTTCGACTGCGTGACCAACATCGGCACGCGGCCGACGCTGTACGAGAACTACCAGCGGGTGGTCGAAGGTCACGTCCTCGACTTCGGCGGCAACGTCTACGGCGAACGCGTGGAGATGTCATTCCTCAAGCGCTTGCGCGACGAGCGCATCTTCCCGAGCGTGATGGACCTCTCGGCGCAGATCGCCCGCGACGTCGAGGCAACGCGCGAGTACTTCGAGGCGCGCCGCCGAAGTCAGACGGAGACCGGAGTGGTGGGATGAGCGCTCAACTGCGAGACGTCGACGAGCAGTCCTTTGCCACCGAAGTGCTGGGATCCGACGTGCCGGTGCTGGTGGATTTCTGGACCGCCTGGTGCGCGCCGTGCAAGACGGTCCTGCCGGTGCTAGAGGAGCTGTCGACGGAGCTTGCGGGGCGCGTGCGTATCGTGAAGATGGACGCCGAGTCGAATCAGGCGACGGCGGTGCGCTACCGTATCGCGAGCTTCCCCACCTTCGTCCTCTTCCGGGGCGGTCAGATGGTCGACCGGATGCTGGGTGCGGCCCCGAAGAGCGCTTTCCGGGGCTTTCTGGAGCGGAATCTGTAGGCGAGAATAAACCGACGCCCGCCGCCGTTGTTGTGTGCGATGCCGGCGGCAGGATGCCCGGATCACGAGTTTCGGACTGAAAGGGGCTTCATGAACGACAAGATCGTGCACGTTACCGAGCAGAATTTCCAGGCCGAGGTTCTCGGCTCCGAGACCCCGGTCCTGGTCGATTTTTGGGCCGAGTGGTGCGGACCGTGCCGGATGGTGGCGCCGGTTCTGGACGAGCTCGCAAACGAGATGGAAGGCAAGCTGCGCATCGCGAAACTGGACATCGACGACCAACAGAAGCTGGCGATGCAGTACCGCGTCTCCAGCATCCCGACGTTCATCCTGTTCAAGGGTGGACAGATGGTCGATCGCGCACTCGGCGCCATGCCGAAGAGCCAGTTCAAGAGCTTCATCGACCGCAACGTGTGAGCGGGGCCTTCCCGACGCACGCGCAAAGCTCGAGCAACGACGGGGGAGCCTGGTGACCGGGCTCCCTCGTTCCGTCTTGGCGCGCACCCAGCAAGCGCTCGTCGAGCGCGGGCTCCACGGATTGATGGTCGTGGCGCGCTCGGCGCGCGACCCCGATCTCGCCCCGTTCGTGGGCGGCGCTCACCTCGGCGAGAGCCTGTTGTGGATCCCTACCGCCGGCGAGCCCCGGCTCGCCGTCCTCAGTCCGATGGAGCGCGAGGAAGCGGCTCGGACCGGCCTGCTTCTGGTCTCGCCCGAGGAGCTGGAGGTCGGCCGCTGGGCGCGGGAGACGCAGCACCCGTTCGAGCTGCTGGCGCGCCTGCTCGAGCGGCTGTTGGCGCTCGCCGACGCACCGGCAGGGGAGCGCTTGGCGCTGGCCGGACACGCTGGGAGCGGGCGCGTGCACGCCGCCTGCCGCGAGCTCGAGCGCCAAGGGCACCGTTTCGAGGATGGCGGCGAGATCCTCCGCGGCGCGCGCAAGCACAAGGACGCGGGCGAGCTCGCGGAAATCCGCCGCGCCGCGGTCGGGACGATGGCGGCAATGCGCGCGGCGGCGCGCACTTTGGTCGCCGCGGCAGCCGACACGGCCGGCCAACTCTGGCTCGGCGGCGAGCGTCTGCGGACGGCTCAACTGCGGTCGGCGATCGCGCGTGCGCTGGCCGAGCACGGTCTCGAACAGCCCGAGGGCAATCTGGTGGCGGCGGGTCGGGACGCTGGCGTGCCGCACAATCAGGGCGCCGACGAGCGGCTGCTCTGCGCCGGCGAAGCGATCCTCGTGGATCTGTTTCCGAAGGGGCTGCGCTTCGCCGACTGCACCAGGGTGTTCTGCGTTGGCGGTCCCGTCGAGAGCGTGGCGCGCGCGTACTGGGCGGTGCGGGGCGCGCTCGGCGAAGCGGTGGAGAAGACTCGGCCGGGCGTGCGCGGCTGGGCTCTACAGGAGCTGGTGTGCAGCCGATTCGCGGCCTCTGGGTATGCCACTGCGCTCACCCATCCCGGCACCACGGTGGGGTACGTGCACGGTCTCGGACATGGCGTCGGATGCGAGCTCCACGAGGAACCGAGCTTCCGCAAGGAAACCGGCGCCGAGGGCCTCTTGGACCTGGGCGATGTCTTCACGCTCGAGCCCGGCCTCTACGAGCCGGCAGCCGGGGGCTACGGAGTGCGTCTCGAAGACCTGTACTGGCTAGGCCCGGAGGGGCTCGAAAACCTTACTCCTTTGCCGTACGACCTGGATCCGGCCGCCTTCTAAGCCCGATCGCGGTTTCCCCTTCTGCTCCGCGCTGGTTAGACTCCGAGTCCGGCGACTCATCAGCGGACGGATCTCAGGGGGCGTGCATGCAGGATTTCGAGAAGCTCGGCGTGTTCTATCTCGGGGCGCAGGTCGATCCCGCCACCGGCAAACGCGGCGACGGACTCCTGCTCTACGAGTCGCGCGACCTGCTGACTCACGCCGTCTGCGTCGGCATGACCGGCAGCGGCAAGACCGGCCTCTGCCTCGACCTCATCGAGGAGGCGGCGATCGATGGCGTGCCCGCGCTGTTGATCGATCCCAAGGGCGACCTCTCGAATCTGCTGCTGACTTTTCCCGACCTGCGCGCCGAAGACTTTCGGCCGTGGGTGAACGAGGACGACGCCCGGCGCCGCGGCGTCGACGCCGAAACGTTCGCGGCTCAGCAGGCAGAGTCCTGGAAGAAGGGCCTGGCGGAGTGGGGCCAGGGCCCCGATCGGATCCGCCGTCTGCGCGACGCCGCCGAGTTCGCGATCTACACCCCAGGCTCGACCAGCGGACGTCCACTCTCCGTGATCGCGTCGTTCCAGGCGCCACCCGCGGAGGTGCGCGCCGACGGCGACCTGTACCGGCAGCGCATCGCCACCACCGCGACCAGCCTCCTGGGGCTGCTCGGCGTCGATGCGGATCCGCTGCGCAGCCGCGAGCACATCCTGCTGTCGACACTGTTCGATCAGGCGTGGCAGAAAGGCCAGGATCTGGATCTGGCACAGCTCGTGGGCATGATTCAGACCCCTCCGATCGCGAAGATCGGCGTCCTCGACCTCGAGTCGTTCTACCCTGCGAAGGAGCGCTTCACGCTGGCGATGCAGCTCAACAACCTGCTGGCGTCGCCGAGCTTCGGCGCCTGGACGGCGGGGGAGCCGCTCGACGTGGGGCGCCTGCTCTACGGCGAGAAAGGCAAGCCGCGAGTCGCGATCCTGTCGATTGCCCACCTCTCGGACGCCGAGCGAATGTTCTTCGTGTCGCTGTTGCTCAGCCAGGTCCTGACGTGGATGCGAGCCCAGCCGGGCACCACGAGCCTGCGGGCGCTGCTCTACATGGACGAAGTCTTCGGCTACTTGCCGCCGGTAGCGAATCCGCCCTCCAAGCCGCCGTTCCTGCTGCTCCTCAAGCAGGCGCGCGCTTTCGGTCTGGGCCTCGTGCTCGCCACCCAGAACCCCGTCGACCTCGACTACAAGGCGCTGTCGAACGCCGGCACCTGGTTCCTCGGCCGTCTGCAGACCGACCGCGACAAGCAACGTGTGCTCGACGGACTCGAAGGTGCATCGCAAGCCGCAGGCGCCGGGTTCGATCGCGCCACGATCGACAAGATGCTCTCGGGCCTCTCCAATCGGGTCTTCCTGATGCAGAACGTACACGAAGACCAACCGATGCTGTTCGAGTCGCGCTGGGCGATGTCCTACCTGCGTGGACCCCTCACCCTGCGCCAGATCCAGACGCTCACCGTACCGCCATCGGCCGGAGCGACCGCGGCGACGCCGAGCGCCAAGGCCGGAGCCAGCGCCGGGGCCAAGGCGCGCCCGGTCGTGCCGCCCGGCGTCGATCAGATCTTCGTGCCCGTACGGGGCGCCACCGCTGACGTGTTCTATCAGCCGCGATTGCTCGGTACGGCCACCCTGCGCTTCGCCGACAGCAAGCTCGGCGTGGATCAGCTACAGACGGTGGTCACGCTCGCCGACTTCAGCGACAGCGCGGCGGGTGTCGACTGGGACTCCCTGCAGGAGGCGGCCGTCGCAGAGAGCGATCTCGAGGTGCAGCCGCAACCGTCGGCGCAGTGGAGCGAGGTGCCGGCCGGCGCGACGCAGCCGAAGAGCTACGCCGGATGGAAGAAGGACCTCGCGGACGCGCTGTTTCGCACCCGGCAAATCGAAATCCGTCGCAGCACCGAGCTGGGCCTGATCTCGAAGCCCGGCGAGAGCGAACGCGACTTCCGGATTCGTCTGGCGGACGAAGGACGGCAGGAGCGCGATCGACAGGTCGACGCATTGCGCGCGAAGTTCGCGCCGAAGGTGGCGGCGCTGCAGGAACGCATTCGCAAGGCCGAAGCCGCCGTGGACCGCGAGCAGTCTCAGACCACGCAACAGACCGTGTCGGCGGCGCTGTCGGTCGGGGCGACGGTCTTGGGGTCGCTGTTCGGACGCGGTCGATTCACCGTCAACAAGGCGGCGACGGCCGCGCGGGGAGTCGGTCGCGCGTTCGGCGAGGCCGGGGACGTCGGGCGGGCGAAGGACAACGTGGCTGCCCTCACGGAGCAACTCGCCGCCGCGCAAGGCGAGCTCGATGCCGCCGTGCAGGGGATCACCGAGCGCGCCGATCCGGCCAGTACACCGATCGAGGTCATCGCCGTGCGGCCGAGGAAGACCGGAGTGGACGTCCGACGCATCGCCCTCGGCTGGGTGCCATACAGCCGTCGCGAAGACGGCTCGATCGTGCCGAGCTGGGAATGAAGGCGCTCACCTTCTCCCGCTTCGGCGGCCCGGAGGTCCTGGAGCTCAGCGACGTCGCCGATCCGCAGCCCCGGCCCGGCGAGGCGTTGGTGCGCACGAGCGCGATCGGGCTCAATTTCGCCGACGTCTATCGCCGGCGCGGCAACTACCATCTCGCCGGACAGCCGCCGTTCATCGCCGGCTACGAAGCGGCGGGCGTGGTCGAGTCGGCCGGAGTGGAGGTGCCACTCCTCCGCGGCGCGCGCGTCGGTTTCGCGGACAGCCCGTTCGCGAACGCCGAGCTGGTGGCGGTGCCGTACGAGAAGCTGATCCCGCTGCCTGACGACATCCGCGAGGACGTCGCGGCGGCGGTGTTGCTGCAAGGGCTCACGGCGCAGTATTTGCTGCGCGACAGCCACCCCGTGACGGGCGAAGAGACGGTGCTGGTGCACGCCGCGGGCGGCGGCGTGGGGCTGCTGTTGGTGCAGATGGCGCGGCGCCTCGGCGCGCGCGTGCTGGGACTGACGTCGAGCCGCGTGAAGGCCGAGGCGGCGGAGCAGGCCGGCGCTCACCAAGTGGCGTTGTACGAGGACGACTGGGTGCGGGCGGCGCGCCGCTTCGGCGGTGGCGGCGGCGTCGACGTGGTGTACGACTCGGTGGGCGCTACGCTGCAGCGCAGCCTCGACGCGGCGCGTACCGGCGGACACGTCGTGTTCTTCGGCATGGCGGGAGGCGATCCGCCACCGGTCGATGCGCGATATCTGATGGACAATTCGAAGACGGTCAGCGGCGGCGACCTGTGGAACGTCCTCACCAGCCGCGAGGAACGGCTGCGGCGGGCCGAGGAACTGTTCTCCTGGGTGCGCACCGGCGCCGTAGCGGTCAACATCGCGGAGCGCATTCCACTCGCACAAGGCGCGCGGGCGCACGCGCTGCTCGAGAGCCGCACGGTCGCCGGGAAGATCCTGTTGATGCCCTAGGTGGAGGTTCGCCGCGCCGTCCCGGTTTCCCGGCGCCCGCCGCGAGCCTACCGTTCGACCCAGTAGTTCGGAGCTTCCTTGGTGATCACCACGTCGTGGGCGTGGCTTTCCTTGAGGCCCGCGGCGGTGACTCGGAGGAACTTCGCCTTGGTGCGCAGCTCGTCGATGTTGGCGCTGCCCGCGAGACCCATGCCGGCGCGCAATCCGCCGGTGAGCTGCGGCAGCATCTGGTGCACGCTGCCCTTGTGCGGCACCATGCCCTCGATGCCTTCGGGGACCAGCTTGCTCAGGCTGCCGCTGCCGGCGGCGTGCGCGTCCTGGAAGTAGCGCTCGGCGCCGCCGCGCGCCATGGCGGAAAGCGAGCCCATCCCGCGGTAGGCCTTGTACGTGCGGCCCTGGTAGAGGATGGTCTCGCCCGGGCTCTCCTCGGTGCCGGCGAACAGCGAGCCGATCATGACGGTGGAGGCGCCGGCGGCGATCGCCTTGGTGACGTCGCCGGAGAACTTGATACCGCCGTCGGCCACAACGGGCACGTTGCGCTCTTCGGCGGCGCGCACGCAGTCGGTGATGGCGGTGATTTGAGGCACGCCCGCGCCGGTCACGATGCGCGTGGTGCAGATCGAACCCGGGCCGATGCCGACCTTGACGACGTCGACGCCGCGCTCGATGAGCGCCAGGGCGCCGGCCTCGCTCGCGACGTTCCCGACCATGAGCGCCGTATCCGGAAAGGACTCGCGCAGGCGCGTCGTGGCTTCGAGGACGCCCTGGCTGTGGGCGTGCGACGAGTCGAGCACCAGGAGATCCACCTTGGCCTCGACCAAAGCGCGAGCGCGCTCCAGGTAGTCTCCGCTGGCCCCCACGGCACCGCCGACGCGCAGGCGACCGAGGTCGTCCTTGCAGGCGTTGGGGTACTCGATCATCTTCTGGATGTCCTTGACCGTGATCAGGCCCTTGAGATTGCCCGACGCGTCCACCACCAGCAGCTTCTCGATCTTGTGCTCGTGCAGCAGCGCCTTGGCCTCGTCGAGGGTCGTGCCTTCGGGCACCGTGACCAGATCTTGCTTGGTCATGAGGTCGCCGATGCGCTTCGAGAGGTCGGTTTCGAAGCGCAGATCGCGATTGGTCAGAATGCCGACCAGGTGGCCCTGCTGGTTGGTCACCGGCACGCCGGAGATCTTGTAGTTGGCCATCATCGACAGCGCTTCGCTGATGCGCTGCTCGGGCCGCATGGTGATCGGGTCGACGATCATCCCGGCTTCGCTGCGCTTCACCTTGTCGACCTCCATCGCCTGCGCCTCGACCGAGAGGTTCTTGTGCACGACGCCCAGGCCGCCCTCCTGCGCCAGCGCGATCGCCAGGCGCGACTCCGTCACGGTGTCCATGGCAGCCGACAGGATCGGGATGTTGAGCATGATGTCGCGGCACAGCCGGGTACGCAGATCGACGAGGCCCGGGTGGACTTCGGAGAGCCCGGGAACGATCAGGACGTCGTCGAAGGTAAGCGCCAAGCGGGGCTCTTCGCGGTGCATCGATAGGTCCTCTAGGGGAAGGGCCGGAGAGAAAGCTCCGGCCCCTTTCGCGAAGCATAACAGAACCCCCGCGAGGCCCATTCCGCGGTCTCCGCGCGCCGCTCAAAGGCAGCCTCCGGAAAGCGGAATCGAGTACTAGACTGGTACGTCAGCCCCTTCGCGGGCAGGAGGAGGAAGAACCATGAGCACGAAGAGCTCCCTGATCGTCTGCATGCTGGCCGCCGCGCTGGCCGTACCCGCCCTGGGTGCCGATCCGGCGCAGAACGCGCCGCAGATGACCCCCGAACAGCAGAAGATGATGGAGGCCTACATGAAGGCCGCTGCACCCGGGCCGGAGCACGCGCGGCTCGCCCGCATGGTCGGCACCTGGGACATGCAGGTGACGAGCTACGACGGCCCGACCCCGCACACCGATGCGGGTACGGCAGTGTTCACGATCGGACTGGGCGGGCGCGTGCTCACCCAGACCGTGAAGTCGAGCATGGCGGGAATGCCGTACGAAGGTTCGGGCTCCGAGGGCTACGACAACGTGAGCAAGAAGTACTGGAGCGTGTGGACCGACAGCATGTCCACGGGGCCCCTGATGAGCTGGGGCACGTGCGACGCGGCCGGAGCCTGTGCCTACGAGGGAACCTCGAACGATCCCATGACCGGCAAGGCGATGACGAGCCGCATGACGCTCAAGCCTCAAGGCGCCGATAAGCAGGTCTTCGACTTCTTCGGCCCTGGACCGGACGGCAAGGAAGTGAAGATGATG
>WBZN01002224.1_pt1 | contig 10974 bp, 8 predicted proteins | sample 5204281 | NCBI WGS metagenome assembly WBZN01 (sample SAMN12344347, study PRJNA552823) | activated sludge metagenome | biome: Activated sludge suspended growth; feature: Nitrification reactor; material: Wastewater; isolation source: activated sludge from nitrification reactor of wastewater treatment... | reverse complement strand
ACGTCGGCAAGCTCGGCGACTACGACGACCTCGAGTAGCTTGTTCTGATAGGCTGCGGGCAAGCCCGACGAAGGTCGGGCGCGCAGCACTCCGCAGGAGTGCGGAGGTAAGAGATGCGGACGCTGATCAAGAACGGCACGGTGGTCACCGCGAGCGACACGTTCGCCGCGGATGTGTGGATCGACAACGGCAAGATCGCCGCCCTCGCCGCGCCCGGCACCGTGCCGGGCAACGCCGACGAGACGATCGATGCGGCGGGGCAGTACGTGATCCCGGGCGGCATCGACTGCCACACGCACATGGAGCTGCCGTTCGGCGGCACCACGGCGTCGGATGACTTCGACACCGGCACCGTCGCGGCCGCCCACGGCGGCACCACGACGATCGTCGACTTCGCGATCCAGTCGAAGGGCTCCTCGATGCGCGCCGGCCTCGACGCGTGGCACGCGAAGGCGGAGGGCAAGGCCGCGATCGACTACGGCTTCCACATGATCATGACGGAGGCGAACCCGCAGACGCTGGCCGAGATGAGCGACATGATCCGCGAGGGCGTGACGTCGTTCAAGATGTTCATGGCCTATCCGGGCGTGTTCCTCGTCGACGATCAGCAGATCTTTCGCGCGATGCAGAGGGCAGGCGAGCTCGGCGGGCTGATCACGATGCACGCCGAGATCGGGCTGCCGATCGACGTGATGATCGGCAAGGCGCTCGCCGCCGGCAAGACCGCGCCGATCTATCACGCGCTGACCCGGCCCGAGGTCGCCGAGGCCACCGGGACCGAGCGTGCGATCGCGCTCGCGGAGATGGCCGGCGTGCCGGTCTACATGGTCCACCTGTCTGCCCAGCGCGCGCTCGAGCGGGTCGCCGAGGCCCGCGATCGCGGCCTGCCCACGTTCGCGGAGACCTGCCCGCAGTACCTGTTCCTCGACGAGGACGCGCTGCGCGGCGACCCGGGCGACGAATGGAAGGGCGCGGGGTACGTGTGTACGCCGCCGCTTCGCCCGAAACATCACCACGATCATCTGTGGCGCGGCCTGCGCAACTACGACCTCCAGGTCGTCGCGACCGACCACTGTCCGTTCTGCATGAAGGATCAGAAGGAGCTCGGCCGCGGCGACTTCTCGAAGATCCCGAACGGCATGCCGGGCGTCGAGACGCGGCTGCACCTGCTGTGGGAAGGCGTCACCCAGGGCAAGATCTCGATGAACCGGTTCGTCGAGATCACGTCGACGGCGCCGGCGAAGATCTTCGGGATGTACGGCAAGAAGGGCTGCATCGCGGTGGGCGCCGATGCCGACGTCGTGGTGTGGGATCCGAAGCGCGCCAAGGTGCTCGGCAAGGACACGCTGCACATGCGCGTCGACTACTCGCCGTTCGAGGGCCACACGGTCCCGGGCAGCCCGTCCCACGTGCTATCGCGCGGCGAGCTGATCGTGCAGAACGACGTCTGGGTCGGCAAGACCAAGCAGGGTCGCGGTCAGTTCCTCCGCCGCGGCACGTTCGGTCTGTAGCGGAACGTCGCGTCGCGGCTGTCGACGTCACGCCGCGGGTCCGAAGATCTACAACTCCATGTGCAGCCGCGCGGAAAAAACGACGACCGGACCGCGATCGCGGTTGTAGCCGGGAGCCTCGACGAGCTGCACGTCGAGGGAGGGAAAGATGCCGCGGCGGAGCTGCGCGGTGTAGTACGCCTCGACGATGTTCTCGCGACCGTAGCGGAGCTTGCCGTCACCCAGCAGAAAACCTTGGCCCCCGAGCGCGAGATAGGTCCGATGGTCCTCCGAGAGCCCGTTCGTCACCGCCGCGAGCCCGAGCTGATCGTGCGAGCGGCCCCACGGACCGGTCGTGACATCGAACCCGAGCGCGACGGTGTTGTCGATCTCGGTGTATGCGAACGACTCGTTCTTGCCGTCGCTCCGGCCGGCGCGCGCGAGCAGCCGCACGTTGGTCGCGAGCTGCTGCTGGAGGTTGAAGCCGAAGCCGTACTTGGTTCGGCCGGGCAGGCGCGTGGCGGTGATGTCGGGGACGTCGATGAGGCCGCTGCGATACTCGGCGATCGCCTCGCCGTAGTTCCCCATGCGGGCGTGGTTGAGGTATCCGAGCAGCCGAATCGTGCCCGGGTGACCGACGACACACTCGTGGATCTCGAGCTCGAGGTTCTCACCGCGTGCGTGCGCGATGTCGAAGTCGTAGTCGATGCCGTTCGCGACCGTCGGCATCAGCAGCTCGCCCACGCGAACCGCCCACCGCGGCTCGGCGTACTCGACGATCGCGCCGAGCGAGTACCCACGCGTGTCCGCGGCGTAGTCGTAGGCACCGTTGTTGTCGATCGCCCAGTTCAGGAACTGGCGGTGACTGTCGCTGCCGATGTCGTTGTTGTCGAACATGTCGACGGTCGACACCTTGCCGGCCCGGATCTCGATGCGTGGGCAACGTTCGCAACACATCGAACGGGAGGTGTTCCGCCGTGACGCGCTCATCGGAGAGCGGGATGATCTGATCGACGAGCGCGCGCCCGAGGTACGGCGCCGCCCCGAGCGATGGGTTACGCACGACATCGAGGTTCGTGAAGCCGGCGACGCCGAGCGCATCCGACAACCCGCCACCGCCTGCGGACTCCCCCGCGATCATGATCGCGGTGTACGGCGTGACCTCGTAGGCCGCGTAGGCGGTCATCACGAATGAGGTCTCGACAGGATCGTCGGTACGCAAGCTGTGCTCGCCCTGATACGGCGAATGAAACCCGGGCTGCGCTTGCGTGACGACGTTGAGCTGCCCGGAGAGCCACCACTTCCGCGCGGGGTGATGAATCAGGTAGAGGTCGTCGTCGATCCCGTTGTTGTCGGGGTCGTCGGCGCGCGCGGTCGAGCCGCCGACGCAGATCGCGAGCCCGACGAGGACTGCTCCGGTTCTACGCATTCGCGCGGATCATGATCATTGTGATCTGACTATCAACGCACCGGCAGCTCGACGTCTAGCGATCGCTGCCACCCCCACGTATTCCAGTCTTAGCCGGGCGCATAGTTTCTGCGTCGGCTCGCGACCTTGATTCCGCCACCGCGGTCTCATCTCACCGGCGCCTACGAGCCCTGACACTTGACCGCCCTGCCACGCGTGGCTAAGGTCCCGAGCACTCAAATGCATCCCTCCCATCAGGACGCTCGCGCCCTCTTCGATGCAACTGTCGACGACTACGCGCGCCGGGCCGAGCGTGGGGTCCACAACTTCAGCTCGCTGATCTTCCAGCGGCGGATCGACATCGTGGACAGGTTTCTCGACAGCGTGCCGCGCGATGGCGCAGTGCTCGACTTTGGCATGGGGCCGGCAGTGTTCGGGCCTGCCTGCGTCGCGCGCGGGCTGCGCTACACCGGGATCGACATCTCGCCCGAGATGGTCGCGCACGCGAAGACCATGAAGCTCCCCGGTGCCGAGTTACTGGTTGGCGATCTTGAGTCACTGGCTTCTTGCCGCGGCAGCAAGGACGCCGTGATGGCCATCGGGCTACTCGACTATCTGGAACATCCGGGAGCGGGAATCCAGGCGTTAGCGGCGTGCGTGAAACCAGGGGGACTCATTGCTCTGTCCTTCCGGAACCGCCGCTCGGTGCCCCGCGCGCTGCGCGACTTATCGAAGCGCGCGTGGCGCGCGCTTTCGGGCAGCAAGATCGACAACCACGGCCGGGCCTTCTTCTCCGATGTGCACGAGCACTCCTTCGATTTCCAGCACGATCTCCAGCCCGAGCTCGCGCGTTGCGGATTCGGTCATTTCCGCGTCGAGTACTTCAACTGCTCGCCGTTCTTCAGCAACTTCCCGCTGCCCAAGAACCTGTGGGAGCGATGGCGAGCAGTGGACGCGCTGGTTGCTGGCCCGCGCACCTCGATGCTGTGCTCTGGCGGGGTGCTCGTGGCCCGCGCCGACTAGTCGCGGGTGATGCGTTCGGTGTGGCTCATGTATCACGACGTCTACCCCGAGCGGGTGGCGACGGATCTGCCACGGACCGCGGCAATGTATCACCTGTCGCGCGCCGAGTTCGCCGCTCACCTGGCGGTGGTGCGTGCATCGAGGCGGCGGGTGATCACTGCCGCCGAGCCGGCCAGCGGGGATACGGTGTCGATCACGTTCGACGACGGCTGGCATGGCGCGTTCGCCGTCGCGCTCCCCATGCTGGTCGACGCTGGCGTGCGGGCCACGTTCTACGTCACCCGCGACTTTGTCGGCCGGCCCCACATGGCGCAGGCGGGGCTGATAGTCGAGGCCGCGCGAGCTGGCATGGAGATCGGCGTCCACGGCACCACCCACCGGATGCTAGCCGCGCTGACCCCTGCTGAGATCTACGAGGAATTCGCTGCTTGCCGCGCCTACCTCGAGGACCTCATCGGCAAGCGGGTCGCGCATGCATCGCTGCCGGGCGGCGATGTGAACCAGGTCATCGTCGCGTCCGCGCACAGGGCTGGGCTGGAGTCGCTGTGCACGTCACGCCCGGGCGTGAACCGCGCGCGCACCTCCCGCTACTCGCTGAAACGCATCGGAATCAAGGGCTCGACCTCGCCCTCCGAGATCGGTCGCTACTGCGGCTATAACGTCCTGCGCGAGGAGGCGCGCTGGATGGGGATGCAAGCGCCGCGCACGCTACTGGGCATGAAGAACTACTCGCGGCTGAGGCGATGGATCCTCGACCGCGAAGGCAAGCCGGAGGTCTTCGAGCCGTGACCGTGCGGCGAGAGTTGCTCGGTCTCTATCACGCGATGCCGCCCACCACGCGCTCGATCGTCGCCAGCGCGTGGGGGCTGTACCTGCGCATCACACGCTTCGGCACCGCCACTCGGGTGCTCGCCGCCGCCGCCGCCGAGCGCGATCGCTGGTCGGCGCAGCAATGGTCGGCGTTCAGCGCCGAACGCCTCGCAGAGACGCTGCACCACGCGGCCACGCGTGTTCCCTACTACCGAGACGCCTGGAGCAAGCGCCGCCAAGCAGGGGATCGTCGCTCCTGGGAGCAGCTCGAGCACTGGCCGGTGCTCCACAAGGAGGCGATCCGAGCCCATCCACGGGCGTTTGTGGCCGACGGTTTCCGTCCCGAGAAGATGTTCGCCGAGCACACCAGCGGCACCACCGGAACGCCGCTCACGCTGTGGCTGACGCGCGAAGCGGTCCAGCACTGGTACGCGCTGTTCTCGCTGCGAACCCAGCAGTGGTATGGCGTCGACCGGCACGACCGCTGGGCGATGGCAGGTGGCCAGTTGGTCGCACCGGTCGACCAGGCCGCGCCGCCGTTCTGGGTTTGGAACCTGGCCATGCGTCAGCTCTATCTATCCTCGTATCACCTCGCGCCGCGATTCATCCCCGCGTACCTCGAGGCGATGCGCCGCCATCGGGTGAAGCATCTGCTGGCATACACGTCCTCGGCGTATGCGCTGGCGCAAGGCGCGCTGGCGAGCGGCGAACCTCCGCTGCGGCTCGCGGTGGTTGTCACTTGCGCCGAGCCGCTCTACCAGCATCAGCGAGATGTGATCTCGCGCGCCTTCGACTGCCCGGTGCGCGAGACCTACTCGCTCAGCGAGAACGTCGCCGCCGCGTCGGAGTGCGAGGCTGGCACTCTCCACTGGTGGCCCGACGTTGGCACCATCGAGACGTTGCGCGACGAAGAGCGAGTGCCCGACGGCCAGATCGGCGACATCGTATGCACCGGCTACATCAATCGCGGCATGCCGCTCATTCGTTATCGCGTCGGCGACACCGCGGCGCTCGCCGCCGCCGGGTCCAGCTGCAGCTGCGGGCGCACGCTGCCGATCCTGCGCAGCGTGGAGGGCCGGAGCGACGACGTACTGGTTACCCCCGATGGCCGGTTGGTCGGCCGCCTGGACACCGTGTTCAAGTCGGACCTCCCCATCAGAGAGGCGCAGATCATCCAGGAGACGCGCAGCCGGGTCCGGGTGCTGTACATCCCGGCGGCCGGTTACGACGCGCGCACCGGCTCGTCTCTCGCCGAGAGCCTGCGCGCGCGCATGGGCGACGTCGAAGTGGTGCTCGAGGCGGTGGCCAGCATCCCGCGCACCGCGAACGGAAAGTTTCGCGCCGTGCGCACGTTGCTGTCAGCGGAAGAGCGGCAGGGTGCCGTCCCCAACGTCAGAACCTGAGCCGGGCTATGTGCTGAACGCGATCGCGCAGACCAGCGCCTGGTGCGAGAGACCAGCTGCGCGAACGCGGCAAGCTCGCCCGCGACACATGCGGCGAACAGCGTCGCGTCCTCTATTTCAAATAGATACCGGGCGAGTCGCTAGCGGACCGCTGCCCAATCGAACCTACGACATCGAGCGAGCGAGCCACCCACGCCGGGCGCCTGGGACAAGAGCCTCTGCCTGTGACGGATCTCGGAGATCCGCGGCGCGGGCGGGTCAGGCGGTCGCGTTCAGCGCGTCGCCGAGCACGCTGACCAGGCGGTCGATCTCGGCCTTCTCGATGATGAACGGCGGGGCGAGCTGGATCGTGTCGCCGCCGTAGCGCACGTAGACGCCGCTCGCGAGGCACGCCATCGCGATCTCGAACGGCCGCTTCGCGGGCTCGCCCGGAGCCGCCTCGATCGTGAGGCCCGCGGCGAGCCCGTAGTTGCGGATGTCGGTGACGTGCTTGAACCCCCGGAGGCCATGGACGGCGCGCTCGAAGTAGGGCGCGAGCTCGGCGACGCGCTCGATCGCCTTCTCGGAGACCAGCAGGTCGAGCGCGGCGACGCCCGCGGCGCAGGCCACGGGATGGGCCGAGTAGGTATACCCGTGCGGGAACTCGAGCATGTACTCGGGGCCGCCGGCCGCCATGAACGTTTCGTAGATGGCCTTGTTGGCGACCACGGCGCCGAGCGGCTGGGTGCCGTTGGTCACCTGCTTGGCGAGGTTCAAGAGGTCGGGCGTGACGCCGAACGCGGCCGAGCCAGTGTACGCGCCGGCGCGCCCGAACCCCGTGATCACCTCGTCGAAGATCAGCAGGATCTGGTTCGCGGTGCAGATGTCCCGCAGGCGCTGGAGATATCCCACGGGCGGGATCACGACGCCGGCCGAGCCCGCGAACGGCTCGACGATCACCGCGGCGATGTTCGAGGCGTCATGCAGCGCGATGAGCTCGAGCAGCTTGTCGGCGAGCTCCGCGCCGTGCGCGGGCATGCCACGCGAGAACGCGTTGGTCGCGAGCAGCGTATGGGGCAGGTGGTCCGCCTCGACGCCCTGCCCGAACGTCTTGCGATTTCCGACGATGCCACCGACGGAGATCCCGCCGAAGTTGACGCCGTGATAGCCCTTCTCGCGCCCGATCAGGCGGGTCTTGGTGCCCTGACCCTTCGCGCGCCAGTACGCGCGCGCCATCTTGAGCGAGGTGTCGGCGGCCTCGGAGCCGGAGCCGGTGAAGAACACGTAGTCGAGCCCCGCCGGGGTGAGCTCCTTGATCTTGTTGGCGAGCGCGAACGACTGCGGGTGGCCGTACTGGAACGCGGGGGCGTAGTCGAGCGTGGCGATCTGCCGGGTCACCGCTTCGACGATCTCGCGACGTCCATGCCCGAGCCCGCAGCACCACAGCCCCGACAGGCCATCGAGGATCTGCTTGCCGTTCGAGTCGGTGTAGTACGCGCCCTCGGCGGCAACGATCATGCGCGGATGAGCTTTGAACTGCCGGTTGCCGGTAAACGGCATCCAGTGCGCGTCGAGCCAGGCGGCGTCCGTCCGGGTGAGTCTCTGGGCTTCGTTGGTCATGGGGATCCGGCGCGCGAACGTAGCTGGACGTCACGAACGTTCGCAACCGCCATCGTCACCCGTCGCTCGGTGGGGACCCCGCGCGGAACAGCTCGGCGCGACGCCGCTAGTGAACGTGGGCGTCATGCCGTGCCGCGGGCGCGACCCGCGGCAGCCGCACGATGAACGTCGTGCCCTGTGCTGCCGACGACTCCACCTCGATCCGTCCGCCATGCGCGATCGCGACCTCCTTGGCGATGTACAGGCCGAGTCCGAGGCTGCTCAGGTCGCGCGCCCTGGAGGTGTCCAAGGCGACCCGATTCAGAGGATGGAAGATCTCCTGGAACCGGGCGGCGGGGATCGGCGGGCCCCAGTTGTGGACCGCGATCGTGACCTCATCCGGCCGGCCCGACAGGACGACGGTGATCGGAGCGTCCTCCGATCCATGCTGGACCGCGTTGCCGAGCAGGTTCGAGAGCACCTGGCCGATCCGATCGCGATCCCACGATCCGCGGAGCTCGCCGGTCGCCTCGAACTGCACCACCCGGTGCGGATGCAACGCGGAGATCTCGTCGACCATCTGCTGGGACAGCTGCGCGAGGTCCATCTCGGCGCGCGTGATCGGAATCCCGCTGCCGAGGTGGCTGCGCGTGAAGTCCAGGAGGTCACGAATGATCTGCTCCATCCGCAGACTGCTGCGCAGGATCACCGAGGACCTTCGTGCGTGAGGTTCGGAGGGCTTGTCGTCGGTGATCATGGCGGTCGCGGACATGATGATCGCGCCGAGCGGATTTCGCAGGTCATGGCCGAGGATCCCGAGGAACAGGTCCTTCGACTCCTCGAGATCATGGAGATAGCGGCCGATCGACTCGGTGAGCGCCTGGTCGATGGCCTCGTTGAACCGGTTGACGTCCTCGAGGTTGGACCGATCGACATCGGTCCTTGTCTCCGACCACATCCGGAGCACGCTCGCCCGCAGCGCGCGATACTCGGCGATGACATCTTGCGCGGTGAATCCTCGGAGGCCGCGAGCTGCGCCGTGCGACATCGCCGGACTCTCGCTCTTCCGCCCCGCATCCGCCTTGCCATGGGCCTTGGCTCGCCGGTGTTCTGCGGTCTCGGCGTGTGACAGATCCTGCGCGATCGCCATCAGGATGCTCTCGGCGTGATCGCGAAGGTCGTCCAGCTCCAGCGTGCGCGCTGCGGTGAGCGAGCGCGCGAAGTCTTCCCACTCCGAGATGATCTGTTGCCTGTTCGCGACGATAAACTCTCCGAGGCGCATCGCGTTCCCACGACAGACCGATGCAAGCAGATGGCCATCGCGGGCCGAGGTGGGCCTCGACGCGGACGGTCACGCGGACAGCTGGTGAAGCGCCTCGTCGACCTCGTCGAGCTCCCACAACCGCCGCTCGATCTCGCGGTCGAGGTCCGAATCGAGGGCAGGGCACGCGGCGCGCTGGGCGACCAGCCTGACCAGCTCGTCGACGGCTTCGATCTCGTCGTTGATGCGCTCGACCCGGCGCAGGCACTCGTCGCGGTGACGGATCCGGCGAACCTGGATCTCGCGCCGGCGCTTGGACTTGCCGGGATCCATGATCGAGCTGGCGATCGGCAGGTCGTTGCCGCCCGCGAGCCGCAGCGCATCGAGGCAGCGCTGGTGGCTGATCGACAGCCGGACGAAGTGGTCGAGCAGATCCTGCAGCTCGAACCGCGATGCCTCACCGGCATCGGTTCGCTCGACATGTTCGACGAGCTCGCGAAGCTCGATGTACTGGGTCTGGCGGACGGGACCGCTCGGGCGCAACGCCCGGAAGCGTCCTGACTCGCGCTTCGCGCGCGCGCGCAGGCTGGCCTGGCGGTCGAGATGGCGCTGGACGAACCGATAGCGCGCTGTCATCGCCCCCAGCGAGATCACCGCAAGCATCGCGAACACCGCGCCGAGCACGCCGGCGTAGCCCAGGCCGACGCATGCGGCGAATACCGAGACCGCGACACACACCGGGCTCGCGACCGCTCCTCGGATGTAAGTCAATCCTGTCCCGTGCGTGGTGAGCGCCGGGGGTGGCGGGGCCAGCATGAGGCCCTGCGAGGCGAGGCGAGACTGCATGTAGATCGCTGCTACAACACCCGTGCCACTGGTTCAGCCATTCCCCGACGATGTGTTCGCCCCGGCTCGGATGGTCCCTGGCGCCACACCGTGGCGCAACGGTCGCCGCATCCGGCCGCGAGCGCGATGCGGGCGGTGGTGATTCCGCACAGTTGTTGGCAGCGCGGCGATTGTCGGAGCCACGGCCACCTACGTTGACGTACTGCGCTCCGCAGGGTCACAGAACCTGGGCGCCCGTCGAGGATTTGCAAGCCGGCGCCGACGATCGCGAGCCGACCGCGGCGCGCTCAGCGGGTCGGCGACGGTGGATCGAGCAGGGCCGACCTGCTTCGCGCAGGGTCGTACGGTCGATGACCGCAGATCTCGCGCGACCGGTGGTCACGCCGGCGCGGTCCTCCGGGCCGGCCGGGCGGGCGCACCGGGCTCCCACCCGCTGCCCCGCCTCGTTCGAGAGGTGGCGGATGAGGTTTGTGGTCACTGCCTGTTCGCGGACGAGACCAACGAGCTAGGATGCGCCCCGCATGCGACGCATATCTCTCTCCTCGGTAGGCAGCCTCGCGCTGACCCTGGTGCTCGGTCTCGGGTGTCAGAAGCGCGACCAGGCCGACGTCAAGCCCACGACGGGCTCGGGTTCGGGCTCGGGTTCGGGATCTCAGGTCGCGGCCGCGCCCGCAGACCCGGTCAAGGATCTCGACAGCAAGGACATCCTCGGCCGCAGCGATACGTCGCCCTCCGTGATGGTCAAGCACGTGCTGATCGGCTGGAAGGATCTCGCGGCCGTCTATCAAGGCCACATGGATCCGCGCGCGCAGAAGCGCACCTCGGCCGAGGCCGCGGCGCTGGCCCAGGACATCGCCGCGAAGCTCAAGGCGAAGCCGGACTCGATCGGTGCGCTCGTCAAGGAGTTCTCCGAGGATCCCGGGTCGCAGAGCGGCGAGCCGTACGAGGTGAAGGCGGAGACCCAGTTCGTCCCCGAGTTCAAGAAGCTCGCCCTGCGCCTCATGCTGAACGAGGTCGGCATCGTCAAGACCGACTACGGCTATCACGTGATGATGCGGGTGACCCCGCCGCCGCCGGATCCGCTCGAGTCGGCCGACATCCTGGCGCGCACGACCCCGGAGACCGGCACCGTCCAGGTCCAGCACGTGCTGATCG
>WBZN01002223.1_pt1 | contig 10975 bp, 9 predicted proteins | sample 5204281 | NCBI WGS metagenome assembly WBZN01 (sample SAMN12344347, study PRJNA552823) | activated sludge metagenome | biome: Activated sludge suspended growth; feature: Nitrification reactor; material: Wastewater; isolation source: activated sludge from nitrification reactor of wastewater treatment... | reverse complement strand
ACTCGGCTCGCAAGAATCTACGGCGATCGTTCTCGAGTTTCTCTCTCGTTTTCCGGATGAATCTGGAGCAGGCGTAATCAGCATTCCGGATACTTCGCAAGACACTAATTTACACAAGATGTCGCCGACACTTTCCTCGCTGATCGAGCTTGGCGATGTACGCGCCCGCCTCATGGTTCAATTGCGCTCCAGAGGTATTTTCTCGGGCTTCCTGGAACTGCAGCAATGCGGAAAAATTCGAGACTGGAGCCGTCAGGACGCGGTTATTTTGCAGTGCGTAGCTGAAATGCTTTCAGTTGTTGTTCAGCAGTCTTTCGACCAATCGAAAATCGAGATGGACGCGAAAGAAATGAAGTTGATCAACGAAATTGCCAGCCTTTTCAGAGAATCTCGCGGGCAAACCAGCCAGGAATCGCTGGTCAAGTCCGTAACTCTGGTGGCGGAGCACATGGGCTTCACCCATTCGCAAATCTATTTATATAGTCATGAAGAGAAGGAACTTGTTCCTCAGATTCAAGATGGAAACAACAGCGCTGTTCCGTTAACAACGAAAGATGATCCTTTCGTCGCTGTCTTCGATTCGGGCAGAGGCAAGATAGTCAACGCTGAATTTACTCGCAAAGGCGATCCTTTCTTCGGGCATGACATGGCTCTGGTATTACCACTGGTGTCAGAAGGTGAACGCTTGGGTGTAGTCGGGCTCTGGCAGAGATTGCCCAACAAGCCGCAATTCAGACCACAGGATAGAGAACTGGGATTAACGATTGCCGGTCACTTGTCGAACGTTATTCGTGCCGACCAGGCGATTCAGCAGATCAGAGCTGACCAGTCTCGTGCTGACTTGATCAACAAGGTATCGAGCGAAATTCGTCAGTCGCTCAAAGAAGCGGATCAGATTATGGAAACTCTGGTCGAGACGCTGCAAGAGTATTTCGACCTGGGCTCATGTGTCGTGTCGCTTTACGACCAGTCGACCGATCGCTTCGGGCAGTCGAAAACCGCCGGGCCGTTAACGCCGCCCAAGCCGGAAAAAGAGAAGTCAGACAGGCATGCGGATACGAACACGAATGTAGAACCGCCGAATTTTGGTGAGCAGCTGTTCGAGTCGATGAAACAAGAGTTGGCGGAAGGGCGCACGATATTCCTGACTGCTCATGAACTGCAAAACAATCTGGCCTACAAAGATCTTGTCGCTCCGCCAACTTTCAAATCAGCTACTCTGGTACCGCTCGTGCATGCAGGCAATTTCAAAGCTGCACTGGCCATGGTGTCATGTGATCGGCAGAGACCGATTGCAGAGAAAGACATGAAAATGGTGGCTGACCTTGCAGACAGAACCGCCGTAGTTGTTTCACACGCTGAGCTGTTTGCGCAGGTCGAACAGCAGGCAGTCACGGACCCGATGACGGGATTATTCAACAGGCGTTATTTCCAGGAGCAGTTAGCCAAGGAAATCGATCGGTTTCAGCGCTTCGGACACGCCTTCTCGTTCATCATCGTCGACCTCGATTATCTCAAAAAGATCAATGACACTTTAGGTCACCATTTTGGAGACGTGGCGATTAAACACATTGCCAACGTCACCAAGCGCAGTGTGCGCGATGTAGACACAGTCGGCAGATTCGGCGGTGAAGAGTTTGTAGTGCTTCTTCCCGAAACAGATCTGCAGCATGCTCGCATGGTAGCAGAGCGAATCTGCGCCGCAATTAGAGAGAAACCCATCGAAGATATCGGCACAATTACCGCATCCGTCGGTCTGGCGACATTCCCGTACGATGCGCAAGATCGCGAGAAGCTCTTCGAATTGGCTGACCAGGCTCTTTTCCTTGCAAAGCACAGAGGCAGAAATCAGGTTTGCTCTGTTGCCGAAGATTTGATGCCCAGCATCAAAGAAGGTCATGCTCCAGTGTTGCACGTCGATCGTATGCCTCCTGCCGCGAGTTCTGATGGCGCATCGATCGATCTCGAGATGGTGGCAGAAAAGGGCATTCTCGGCGTCTTCGCTCAGATTATGCGTGCCGTCGAAACGAAAGATGCTTACAATGAAGAACGCTCGCCACGAGCTTACGGCTACGCCAGCCGCATCGCACAGGCATTGCACCTTTCCAAAGAGGAAGCTGAAGTCGTTTCACTGGCTGCTGTAATGAGCAACCTTGGAAAAATTGCCGTTCCACAGGAAGTGCTACAGAAGCAAGGGCCGCTCACGCCGGAAGAGATGGAAATGATCAAGCGCAGTCCTGGCATTGGCGCAAAGCTGCTTGAGCCCGCGAAACTGTTACATCGTGTCGGGCAGATCATTGAGGCGCATCACGAACATTGGGATGGCAGTGGTTATCCAAAAGGTATGCGGGAGAATGAGATTCCGCCAGGCTCGCGCATCATTGCTCTCGTAGACGCTTATACTGCGATGACTAGCGACAGACCTTATCGCCCCAGTATGTCGAAAGAGGAAGCTTTGAAAGTCTTACAGGAAGGTGCAGGCAAAGAGTGGGACCCACGACTGGTCAAAATTTTTGTTTCCATCATTCAAAAAGAAGGCGGCAAGTCCAAATCGTAATGTAAACTATTGGCTACGATTAATGCTCGCATATTTCGTATGAAACTTGCATGGGCACTAATTTCCGCTGCGGATAAAATAGTTCGTAGCAGTTTGCATATCTATAGTCCTTTTTGTGTATAGTGATGTCTCGGTCGCGGCAGTCATCTCATTAGAAACCCGACGGTATGCGCTTGACCACGTGCATACCGAAGTGAAGACAAGCCATGCGAGTACTTTTAATTAGTCCGGTACAGGCATTGGACCCGCCTGGCGGCGATGTTACCTATACAGATTTGCTTTTAGCCGACCCACCCGCCGGGGTAGACTATGTTACTTATGAGCACGCGCTGCGAAGCGGTTCCTTGATTGAGCATGGGCGCTGGTCGACGATAAAGGAGGGTGTAAACCTATTCCTCGAGTTTCCCTTGTGGTTTTTTTTGCGAGCGACCAATTGGGCTCGCAGACAGCGTCTTCTATTCTGGGAACCGTTCCGATTCTATTCAGTCAAGCCGCATGTTTATGACCTTGTGCACCTGCACATGTTCGGCGTGCGTTTTCTGAAGCTGGATTGTCCGATTGTCGTAAGCAATTCAATTTCGCATCATTATTTGTATCAAGATGCCAGACATTTTTCTCGCCTGAAACTGGCTATTTTAGAGGGTATTGAGCGAACTCTCTGTGCATTAACTGGGCTGATGCATCCATCTTATCGATTAGCAGGCGCGGATGGTGTAATCGCATTTACCGAGTTCATGAAAAATTGGTATGTCGAAAATAGCCTGTTTCCAGGAGCAGCCGTTGAAGTAATTCCGCCTTATTTGCCTGCTGCTACAAGCGCGCGCAAACTCTGCGCGCAACGCAAAATCGGCTTTGTTGCAAGAGACTTTGACGTCAAAGGTGGACCGAAAGTTTTAGAAGCATTTGAGTGGGTTCGGCTTGTTTATCCTGACTGCATACTACATATCGTCGGTTCCGAAAGTCGAATATCCGCAGATGAAGCCGCCAGACGCAACATCATCTGGGAGCCTGCCGTAGACCGACAAACTCTTTTGGATGTGATACTACCTTCGATGACTGTCTTTGCTTATCCAACCAATTTTGATGGTTTGCCCATGATACTTCTGGATGTTATGTCACTCGGAATACCGGCTGTGTGCAGTAATTATCCGCCTATTCGCGAAATGATAGAACATGAGGTGAGCGGTTTGATTTGTTCGGCGAACGATGCGCGTGAACTTGCGGATAAAATCATTGAGTTGATGGACCCTGCAGTCAACGATAGATATTCAGCAAGTGTCCTCGATCGCTTCAATAAAATGTTCGCTGCAAACTCTGTCAAAGCCCATCTCTCGCAAGCATACTCACGTGCGGTTCATGGTGGTGCGAGTGTCTGAGCATCACTTCAATTCGTTTTGGTACGGAAAAGCGCTGACACCATATGAGGTGCTGTGTATAAAATCCTTCCTCGATCACGGACATTCCTTCACACTATATTCTTATGAGGAAATGTCCGTGCCTGCTGGTGCAGATTTACGTGATGCCAGCGAAATATTGCCGCGAGACCGGGTCTTTTGCTATAGCAGCGGTCCAGGCGCGGGCAGCGTTGCTGCTTTTGCCAATCTGTTTCGCTACGCTTTGTTGGCAAAATATGGTGGGTGGTGGGTTGACATGGACATCATCTGCCTGACAGAAAATTTCCCAGATTATGATCTATTCTTCGCTTATGAGGAAGGCACCCGCATAAACAACGGCATCCTCTACTTTCCGAAGGGAAGTCATGTTATGCAGAGTTGTTTTGAAGAAGCGAGCGCAAGCGGAAAAAATTTGGTCTGGGGACAAACAGGACCAGGACTTTTGACGGATGTGTTGGAGCGTTCTGAGCTTGCGCATCGGGCTCAGAGCATCAGTCTCTGCTACGCACTTGAATGGCATCATTACCTGTATTTCTGGGATCCTGATCTTCGTGAAGCCGTGGAAGAGGCGGTGAAAGATTCGATTGTTGTTCATCTCTGGAACGAAATGGTCAGAAGAATCGGCTTGAATAAGCTCAAGCCGCCGCCCAGAGGCTCTTATCTTGATTACCTGTGCAATAAACATGAGATAAAGTTCACGGAAAAACCCATGCGCGCCATCGAAATTCATTTATTGCAGGAATTCATTCGTTTGCGGGGCGGGCTGATTCGAAGAATGACTGGAGAGCAACCCTGGCTTCAACCCGGGCTCAAATCTAAAACTTGATTTGACCTCTTGACCAGTTGCTAAGTGGTGGCTATGATGGATTCAGATCGAATGGTCCGGAACCCCTCTCCCAGCGGATGAACCTCACGGTTCCCGGGATAAGTCTCACCATGCGGGGCGTGGACACTAGGTCTAACGGAGTCGTGATCTCTCCGTCTCGAAAGAGCAAAATTAGGAGCAGGCCCCTCTTTGCCCGGTGGGTGAACCGGAAGAGGGGCTTGATTGTATCTTTACGCGCACCATATGTGGTGTCGCACCCCACGCGAGTCATGGAACGCACGCGTCTCGCGTGCATCATGGAACGCGCGCGTCTCGCATGCATCATGGAACGCACGCGTCTCGCGTGCATCATGGAACGCACGCGTCTCGCGTGCATCATGGAACGCACGCGTCTCGCGTGCATAACACTAACAGCGGGATTGCCCTATTTCTGCGCAGCAGCAAACTGTGGCAGATGCTCGCGATACCAGGCGATCGTCGTATTCAAACCTTCAACCAGGTCCTTCTCAGGAGTCCAGTCGAGCAGCTTCTTGGCCCGGCTGATGTCTGGCAGACGACGCTTAGGATCATCTGTTGGCAATGGTTCATAAACGATTTCGCTTTTGGAACCGGTAAGTTCTTTTATCAGCGTAGCCAGTTCTGCAACTGTTCGTTCTTGCGGATTACCCAGGTTGACTGGCTCGTGGAACTTCACTCCCATCAAGCGAACGATTCCTTCAACCAGATCCGAAACATACTGGAAGCTGCGCGTCTGTGAACCTTCACCATATATGGTGAGAGGTTTGTTTGTCAGCGCCTGGTGAATGAAGTTCGAAACGACGCGGCCGTCGTTGAACCTTAAGCGCGGACCGTAGCAGTTGAAAATGCGAATGATGCGCGAATCGAGATTGTGTTTGTGGTGATATGCCATGGTGATGGCTTCTGCAAATCGCTTAGCCTCATCGTAGACGCCGCGTGGTCCGATTGGATTGACGTTGCCCCAATACGATTCTGGCTGCGGATGCACTTCAGGATCGCCATAAACTTCTGATGTGCTGGCGAGGAAATATTTCGCGCCTTTGCTCATAGCCAGTCCAAGCGTATTGTGCGTACCGAGCGAGTTTACTTTCAAAGTTTCAATCGGCAAATTCAAATAGTCGATTGGACTCGCTGGTGACGCGAAGTGAATTACCCAATCCAGGTCGCCGGCAATGTGGATATGGTTGCTGACGTTGTGATGGATAAACTCAAATTTTGTATTGGATGTGTGCTTGGCGATGTTTTGCAAATTGCCGGTGACCAGATTGTCCATGGCAATGACATTGTGTCCATCAGCGATCATGCGATCGACAAGATGCGATCCAATGAAGCCAGCACCGCCGGTGATTAGTACTCTCATTAGTGTCCAATCCCCCTGTAAATCAAGTCTGCACCTGTTACATCTGCTTCCAGCAACGTGTTGCGACCGTCGATGATGAGCGGATAACGCATTACTTTCGCCAGTGCTTTCCAATCTGTGCGAATAAATTCTTCCCATTCAGTGACGAGAACGAGTGCGTCAGAATCCGTCGCTAAATGCTGCAGCGTGTCGCAATAAACGATATCGAGATCTGGATTCATGCTGCGGCAGATATCGTTGGATACTGGGTCATAGACCTTGACGGCAGCGCCCATCTTCAAGAGCTGTTTGGCAATCGTCAAACTTGGCGCATCGCGAAGGTCGTCAGTATTCGGTTTAAATGACAGACCCATTAAACCGACGGTGCGACCTTTGAGGATCTTCAATTCTTCCTGCAGCTTTTTAATCACTACCAGTCGCTGGCGAGCATTGACTTCGCAAGTTGCTTCAAGCAAAGGCGTTGGATAGCTGTATTCACGAGCTACTTGTTGCAGCGCGCCGATGTCTTTTCCAAAGCAGCTTCCACCCCAGCCGACGCCGGCGTTCAAGAAGTTCGAACCGATACGTTTGTCCAGACCGATGCCGCGCACGATCTGTCGAACGTCCGCTCCCACCTTCTCGCAAAGACCAGCAATTTCATTAGCGAAACTGATTTTCAAAGCGAGGAACGCATTGGCTGAATATTTGATCAACTCAGCGCTCGGTACGTCGGTGATGACGAACGGCACCGTCGTGAAATTGGCAGGGCGTGGTGCATAGTGTGGTGCTTCAAACGTCTGGCTCAAAATTGGCTTGTAGAGCTGTTTCATTTGCGTCGCAGCATGGTCGTCGGAGGCACCGACTACGATTCTGTCAGGATAGAACGAGTCAGCGATGGCGCTTCCTTCTCTCAAGAACTCTGGATTGCTGACTACAGTGAAGGCTGGACCATCTGCTCGCGAAGTGCGTGCAGGTACGGTCTGCAGGCTCTGCACACCCTGGCTGACGAGCATTTCGACCCAGTTTCCTGAACCGACTGGAACTGTCGATTTGTTGACGATGATGCGCTTTCTTGAAGAATCGAGCGAACGACCGATGGCGCGGGCAACTGCCATGACCTGTGAAAGGTCGGATTCGCCATTTGGCAGCGGCGGCGTGCCAACTGCGATGAAGATCACTTCTGATTTTTTAACGGCGGATTCGATGCTGTCGGAAAATTCGAGGAAGCCAGACTTAATCGCGTCGGTAAGGAAATCGTCCAATCCTGGTTCGAAGAAAGGCGCCTTTCCTTGCTTAAGGCTTTCCAATTTTTCTCTATTTGAATCAACCGCGATGACATGGTTGCCAAGACGCGCAAGCATGGCGCTGGTTACCAATCCGACGTATCCGGCTCCGATTACAGAAATGTCCACAATGCAAATCCTATTGGTGAGTAGTCCTGAAGACTTGAGAAGATCAATGGCAGATTACCAGAGACGGCGCGCCAATCGGTCAAATAAAGCCTAAGGCTTACTAAATATTGACTTCAATCTGATGAAAGCTATATCAGCCTTAGATGCGGCTAAGCAAGAGACTCAAGCACTTCCTTCAGTTTTGCGTTCATAACGGCTTTGCTGTCGGCTTCTACGTTAATGCGAAGCAAAGGTTCGGTGTTTGAGCCGCGGACGTTCATCCACCAGTCTGGATAAGCGATGGTCAGTCCGTCCAGGTAGTTCAGGTCTGCGCCCTGATGTTGGGCCTCCAATTTGGCAATCGCGGCCGGAATGTCCGTAACTCTGCGATTCACTTCTCCCGAGCGGAAGCGTTTATCGATCGGCGCAATTATTTCGCTCACAGTTTTATCCGTTTCGCTGAATACTTGCAAACACTGAAGCAGTGCAATCATGCCGGAATCTGCATACCAGTTATCGCGGAAATAAAAATGTCCGCTATGCTCGCCACCAAATATGATGTCTTCATCGCGCATTACTTTTTTAATCAGCGAATGACCGACGGGCGCTCGGCGTGGCTTGCCATTATAGGCGGTGATAACTTCCGGAACAGTCTGGCTGCAAACGACGTTGTAGAGTACGGTTTGCCCGGGATGCTGTTTCAGTGTATTGATGGCGACCAGAGCTGTGACAATGTCGCCTGTGACTAAATTTCCTTTTTCATCGAGAATGAACATTCTATCCGCGTCACCATCGAACGCCACACCAAGGTGGCAATTGTTCTCGACCACTGCCTTTTGCAAATCTTGAATATTTTCAGGTTCGAGCGGATTGGCCGGGTGATTGGGAAAGCTGCCATCAAGCTCGAAATAGAGAGGAATTATTTCGCAAGGCAGATGTTTGAATACCGGTGGAATTATTTTTCCGCCCATTCCATTGCCAGTGTCTATGGCGATTTTGAAAGGTTTGATCGATTTTGGATCTATAAATGAGAGGCAGTGCTCCGCAAAGTCGTCGAGAATGTCTCTACTGACTCGTTGAGATGCATCTGCGTTAGTTGTGCCTGCAACTTGCGCGCAACGATCTTTGTAACTTCTTACTTTTGATCCACTTGCAATTGCATCACGAATCTCAGCCAGACCCGTTTCAAGCGATAAAGCTTCGGCATTCCGTTTCGTAAATTTCATGCCGTTGTATTCAGCTGGATTGTGCGATGCTGTCAGCATGATGCCACCATCGTATCCGTATTTCCCGACAACGAAATAAAGTGCATCGGTTGATACAAGTCCGATGTCGATCACTTGAGCGCCACCATCGGTAATACCGGCTGCGAGCGCTTCGAAAAGCTGATCGCCGCTAAGACGCATGTCGCGACCGATGACGATATGTCGAGCACTGAGCAGCTTTACGAACTGCACACCGACCTGATAGACCAGTTCTTCATCCAGCTCTGAAGGATAAACACCTCGAACATCGTATCGTTTAAAAACATCTTGTAAGGTGGCTGTATTCATCACGGCTCCAGGAATCAGCATTTGTGCGCACATGAGAACATGATGCTATTTCTCATCTTTTTTCTTGTTGAGTTCTTTTGCGAAATCTTCTATCCAGGCTCTGTCACCATAGTCTGACCGCCATACGATAACAGATAACCGCTCACAGTACTCTTCAGCGGCTTTAGTCATTTCAAGCTCCGCATTCCTTGGCATAGCGATATGTTTAAATTCAGTCTTATGGTCCGTCCCAGTCACAGGGCCCGAACCAATCTCGTGCTCAGCGTCTATAGTCCCGCGTTTTTCCTCATTTTTGATTGCACCTGTAGACTGCCGACTGTGCTCGTCAAGGGCATGAAAAGAGATCTCTTCGATACGCTGCGTTGATTTATCCCTTTTAACGACTGCGTCAGGTAGAGCTGATGTTGCTGACCACCGCCCGTTATCGGCTTCCAGCTGAGACGCCACCGAATCAAGAAATTCCGGTGACTGACGTTCCAGTCTGTAAAGTTCTTGAAAAAGCAGATCGGCTTCGGCCTTGCCATCGAGAACTTCCCACGCTTTGCGCTTCAGTTCGAGAGCTTTCAGCTCGATGTCGTTCATGAGAATAATCCGAAAGTAGACGTTCCTAAGTGTTCATAGCATACTGGCGTTCAGGTTCGAGCCCCAGTTCTTTTGTCACTTCCAGTAACATTTGCTCGGCCACGATTTCACTTTCGGCTGGTTCTGCATCTGGTTCACGTTCAATAGGCAGCAACGCCTCAGTGCGGTCGACAAGATCGCGCCGTTCTTGCTCTGTCAAATTCTCGTAAGTGCGAAACAGATGCGCTGTCGGTTTCCAGAACGACTCGCTGCTCTTCATGACGCCAAGCCGCATCGCGCTGTCCAGCACAATCTGATGGAAGAAGAGATGTTCGCCTTTGCAATTTTGAAAAGTCGCATCACGTTCAACTGCAATTGCAAATCTGATTGCGGATATGTATGCGGTGCGCTGTAAATTGATGTAGCGCAGTTCCCTCTCTAGCAGAATCATGTCCCGATCGGTTTTGTAAGCCGGTGTTTCTTTTACTTCGCTGTCGAAATCGAATTCAGGTGTATTGGTGTCAGGAAAATCAGCCTCGAGTTGAGCACGCGATTGAGCTAGTTGTTTGAGCATAACTTCGACAAGTTCGTCTCCCGGTATGTCGATCTGCTCGTTTCGAATCGCACGCGCTGCCAGTAACGCGGCGATAACAAAGCCGCCGAGAGAAGTTATGCAAATCGTCTCATGTGAGTAACTTGCGGCGATCGGGTGATGAGGCGCGAGCAGCATTAACGCGCAGTGCCATAGTGAAAGAACAACCGCAGCAATGAGTGCAACCATTCCTTTCTTTCTTGGCGCGATCTCTGTAGCAGTCAGCATGGAGAAGGCAGTGCTGCACCAATCGCTAACTGCCCACAGTACCAGCGATGGCAGCAACGTAGGTTTGATAAGGCTCACAACGATGGAGAAAAGCTCTTGACTAGCCACAAAGGCAGCAACCGCCCCGAATGGTGCGACTAGCCAGCGCAGTGGTGCAAATGAAGTGCCGTTCAATATCTCTCGCCAATCCAATTCAGGGGTGTGGATATCAAGAATAGTAGCATTAAATATGCAAATGGGCGAATAGATCGGTTTGTTGTCTACGCAACAGTAGGTGTAATGACTGAGGTTGAAGGAGACTTTTGTTGCTTAACTATTTCTCGTTTCCGTACCAAACGCGAGTTGAACCACCAGCTCGATCCTGATACTACATTTGGTGCGTCGGGATTCATTGTTGCAAGTGAATTCCGACACCGTTGCTTACCCATCCTTTATATGTCTACGTAAAATCATTCGAGATCTTATGACGAACGGCTGCAAATAATTTGAGCCCGTATAACTGCTGTGGTAGTATGG
>WBZN01002222.1_pt1 | contig 10978 bp, 10 predicted proteins | sample 5204281 | NCBI WGS metagenome assembly WBZN01 (sample SAMN12344347, study PRJNA552823) | activated sludge metagenome | biome: Activated sludge suspended growth; feature: Nitrification reactor; material: Wastewater; isolation source: activated sludge from nitrification reactor of wastewater... | reverse complement strand
GGATCCATGAAGAAACCCTGAATCCTTCCGTTTTTAAGCTTTTTAATATTGCTATTATCATCTTTTACTTCTTCAATCAGTTTTTTGAACTGGGGATTTTCCATTGCTTGATTAAATTGTTCTCCATAAAAATACCCGGTCACTATCCCAAATCTTAAATTTTTTTCAACAAGATCATCAAGTTTTGTGATTTTGTATTTAATAGCGTCATCTTTTCTGACAAAAAATGCGTATGATTCATCTCTATAAGATATAGAGAAGTTGGCATATTTTTCCCTTTCTGATGATTTTGAAGCGCCCATCGCCGCATCCATGCTGCCATATTCAATCGATGCAAGGAGCCTTTGCCAGGCTATTCTCCTGAAATCGGTTTTACAGCCGGCTTCCTTTAATGCAGTTTCAACAATCTCAAGATCAATACCCAAAAAATCGCCGTTACTGCCTTTGTATTGATAAGGCTTCCATGGTTCCCATCCTACTCTTATTGTGCATTCAGCATAAGCATGCGTGGCCAGGATAGATATGAAAATTGCAAGCATATATAGCAATTTCTTCATATTAAAACTCCTCAACCCAGTTGAGTTTCACCACTCAGCGATTACACACTGAACAGACCACACTAACCCTTCATTATGTCCAGTGATTAGAAGTAGTCTGTTTTACGGCGGATATCCAGTTGGACGGTGACTGTGCAGTTAAACCTAAACCAGCAACCGCGAAATCGCAGCACAAACTGGCCAGCGCCGAGCTTTTTTGCATCTGGCCACACAGAATCAGCGGCAGGTTGCACGGATCGTGGCAAACTACCCTTTACCCTTTGGCCCTGATTTAATCCCCTTGGGACGCGCCATGCCCATCCACTACCACCTGCCCGTCTGGCGACCGCCGTCTGAAGCGGACAGCTTCATTCTGCAAGCGACGCTCGGTTGCAGCTTCAACCGGTGCAGCTTCTGCTCAATGTACCGCACCAAGAATTTTACCCTCCGTGCGCTGGATGTGGTCAACACCGACCTGCAAACCGTGGCGCGACACGCTCCGAATACCCGGCGGGTGTTTCTGGCCGACGGCGACGCGCTGGCCGCGCCGACGGACCACCTGCTGGCGATTCTGGCCGCACTGCATACCGCTTTTCCCCGGCTAGAGCGAGTCTCCAGCTACGCTCTGCCGGCCAATCTGCTGAAAAAATCGGTGGCGGAACTGACCCTGCTGCGGGAAACCGGCCTGACGCTACTCTATTACGGCATTGAAACCGGCTCGGCAGACTTGCTCAAACGGATTACCAAGGGCGCAACCCCGAAAGCAATGATCACCGGCTTGACCAAAGCCCGGCAGGCTGGGTTAAAGGTCTCTGCGACGGTGATTCTTGGCCTGGGCGGGCAGACCTATTGGCGGGAACATATCGACGCTACCGCCGACCTGGTCAATCAGGTCGAACTGGATTACCTGTCCACCCTGCAACTGATGCTCGACCCGGTGATTCACGCTGAATTTCACCGCAAGTTCGGCGAGCCGTTCCAGGAGCAGGATGACCACGCACTACTGGCGGAACAGGTTCGGCTGATCGAACGGCTGAATCCGCCCGCGCCGCTGACTTTTCGCTCCAATCATGCCTCGAACGCCTTGGCGCTGGCCGGGGAATTGCCCCAAGACCGGGAAAAGCTGCTGGCGCAATTGGAGCGGGCGCTGGTTGGAACGGTGCGACTGCGCCCGGAATGGTTGCGGGGCTATTGAAGCGCCGCAATCACCGGAAAGACCGGTGACAGGCTGCCGGAACACTTTACAATGCACTGAGGAAAACCCGTGTTTTTAGCTTCTCTAAATTTTCCTGTCACTCAATCATCGGCGCATAGCTAAAGATCGTTCCTTTTCTCATCTGAATCACGGATTCAGTGGATGATTGGATGACACGAAAAATCCGTGAAATCCGCGTTATCGGTGGCTTGCTCCAAGAGCCAGGAAGGGATCCGGTTGATTGCCCGACGCGATCAGATTTTGGCGCGTCCAGAGGTGCAAGCTTCTGCGTTGACTCCCCAATGACCGGTTACGCGCCTCATTACTTACAACGCAAAGCCGAACAAAAATGACGCTGATTCCACTCCGGAGACTGGACTGGCTGCTGATCCTCGTGACTATTCTGAGTTCGGGGTGGGCGTTGGCCGAAGAACCACCGACGCTGAGCTGGTACCGGATGCAATTTGCCCCCATTTTTATTTTCACCGGCGAGGCTCGCGATCAGGGCTTTGGCGATGCGTTGCTACGGGCGCTGGCCGCGAAGTTGCCGCAATACCGGCACCGATTTGTCGCTGCGCCCCTAGAACGGGCGCTGGCCCGAACCGGCGAGGGACACCAACTGGACTGCGTCGGCGCCTTGTTGCGAACTCCCAAGCGCGAAGCCCGGATGCATTTTTCCGAACCTTTTCTCAATATGCCGCCGAATGGCGCAATTATCCGAGCCAACGACTGGTCTCGCTTTGAACCGTTCCTGAATCATGGCCGCCTGTCGCTGAAGCGCGTACTACAAGCTGGGACCTTCGCTGTCGGAATCACCAACAACCGCAGCTATGGTTCCGGCGTCAACGCGCTGCTGGCGCTTTATGCGGGTCAACCCACGGTGGTTATTGAGCGACGCGGGCAAGGCGCCAGCGAGGCCACGCTGTCGGCGCTGTCTGCACGACAGGGCGTCGATCTGGCGATTGCCTACCCTCTGGAAGCAGCTTACTGGCTGAAAATCAGCCGTAGTCCGGTCCCGCTGTATTTTCTGCCCATCGCCGAAGCGCCCGAGGTCGAGGAACCCCGGATCGCCTGCTCGCGCACCCCGCAGGGCGAACAGGCAATTGCGGCGGTAAATGCGCTGCTGGCGGATCCCGCGTTCCGACAAAACTATTTACCGGCCTACAGAACGTGGCGGGAACAACTGATCCAGCTATTGCCTGGCGCATCGATCCCCGCTGACAGGTCGGATTCAGCGCAGTGAAGCAGCAACGCCCGCTGGCGAAAGTACTGCTCCGCAAGGTGGTGGTATGGTACCTGATTTTCGCTATTGGCATCACCGGCGCCCAGTTGTTCTTTGAATATCGCAGCGTCCGGCAGGAGATGGTGCGCTCGCTGGACGCGCTGGCCCGCACCTTTGCGCCCGGCGTGGCTTCGGCCCTCTGGGATTATCAGGAGGATCTGCTGAAATCCCTGGCGCGGGGGATTGGCGAGCATGACCTAGTGACGGGAGTGATCATCAGTGACTTGCATGGGCAGATCAGCGCGGCCTATCGGGCGGCGGAAACCGAAACAGCCTCACCCAGCCTGACGGTGCAACAAACCCTGTATCACCGGTTTGAAGACGGTCAGCAGGAGATGCTGGGCGTCTTCAGCATCGCGTCCAGCGAGGCAAAGGTTTTAGTTCGTCTGAAAAACATCGCCCTGTCAGTCGGCCTGTCGGTGACTGCCCAACTGCTGTTCCTGGGCGGGGTGCTGGCGGCGCTGGCGCGGTTGCTGGTGGTTGAGCCGCTGACTCGGTTTTCAGGCGAAGTAAACCGGTTAGTCGCCGCAGATCAGGCGCAGCAGATCGACGTGGGGCCAGTGAAAATCGCCGAGATCGCCATCCTGCAACAGGGTTTTAATCAGCTGCTGCGCCGGATTGCCGAAAGCCACGCCCTGATTAGCGCCGCTAACGCCGATCTGGAGCAGCGGGTCGCCGAACGCACTCGGAAGCTGGATGAGATCAATCAGCAACTGGTGGGTGAGTATGAACTGACCTTGGCGCTGGTGCGGTCTTTACCCGGTTTTGTTTGCATCCTGAATGACGCCGGCGCCGTTCTGATCGCTAACCAGTTCGCGCAATCGCTGATCGGCAGTCCCGACATTGCGCTGACCGGGCAGCACTGGCTCTCGCTGCCTGCCCTGACCGAGGTTCATCCACTGCGAATGCTATTACAGCAGGTTCAGGAATCCGGTGAGGCGACTGTTGAAGCGAGTTTTCTGATCAATGACGCGAGACCAGAAAACACCTACCAGTTTGAAGCGCTAAAAATTGGCAACGGTGCGGATACCCGGATCATCGTAGTTGGCGTTGATGTGACGAAAAAGCATCATGAGGCGTTGCGGTTACAGCATCAGGCCTTCCACGACCGTCTGACTGGCCTGCCCAACCGGGCGCTGCTGCTGGATCGCCTGGAACAGACGATCACCGCCGCTACCCGCCGCAACGCCGGTTTTGCGCTGGCGTTCATCGACCTGGATCAGTTCAAACCGATCAATGACTTGGCGGGCCACGACGCCGGCGATGCCGTACTGCGCGAAATCGCTGTCCGGTTTCGTCACTGTGTGCGCGAGACGGATACCATGGCCCGCTACGGCGGCGATGAGTTTGTGTTGCTGCTGCTGGATAGCACGCTTGACGGTTTGCAGCGGATCGCCAGAGCGGTGCTGGCGGCGGCGGCGGAACCCATAGCCTGGGACGCCACCCAGTTTACGATCAGCGCCAGTATCGGATTTGCGGTATTTCCCCGCGATGGCCGGAACGCGAAACCACTGCTGGATGCAGCCGACGCGGCCATGTACCGAGCCAAGCAGGCCGGACGGAACCGGGCGGACTTTGGAACGCCAGACTGAACCGACCCCTGCCAGCCAACGCAGGCAAGTAAACGATCAAGCGGTCATTACTCCGCCACTACGGCGGACGGCGGCGACGATCCGGTCTTCAAGTTCGATGCGGGTCGCCAGCGACTCGCCCAACCGGGACAGTTCCTGATCCAAACGGGTCAGACCCGGTTCGGACAGGTCGCCATCGTAGCGGTCGTGGAAGGCCAGCGCCGCCTGAGTAGTGCGGGCGATCCGGGCATAGAGCCGCCGGGCCAGATCGCGCGCCGGGCGGTAGGGTGAATCGGCAGGCTGGTCTTCCAGCGCCTGATAGACCTCAAACGGCCCCAGCGCCAGATAATCCACCAAAGTCTGCCGGAACTGCTGTAGCAGACGCTGGGCTAGACCGTTCGGGGTAGAAGGTTCCAGTGCGGTGAGCTTGTGATAGAGCACCAGGCTTTCCTGGCGCACCGTCAGCAGTTTGGCGACCAGATCCGGCAGCGCCTTGCTATGGATGGCGTCAGCAATCAGAGCAGCGTTCATGCGGTATCCTCCAGTCGGAAGTTCAGTATTTTGATTATTTTTCAGTGGTTATAGAACACCACCGGATCATGCTACCCCCCGGCGGCGTAATTTCCAATCCCTGAACTCAGCGGGATGGCGGCACCGGTTTGCGCACCACCTGATTACGAAGATACACCGGCAGCGCCTGTTCCGCCGTCACCCAAGCGCTGCGCCAGTCCGGATCCGCCGCGAGCCGGGCCACATCACCGGCGCGGGGGTAACGGTCGCCCTGCCAACCGCTGACCGTGAGGCTTTGGGATAATGTCTCGGCGTAAGTCAGCCAGCCGCTACCGACCCCGAACCAGTCACCCGGCGGGGCGGCAACCGCTGCTGGCGAGCAACAGCACTCCTCGCCCAGCAGATCCACCGCCCCGTCCGCCGTCCGGTAGACTCCCCAGTAAACCTCGCCCATCCGGGCATCCAGCGCCGTGGCAATGTGTGAGCGACCGGAGTCCCGCGCCGCCCTCAACGCCAGCGCCGCCAGGGTGGAAATGGGAGCCACCGGCAGATCGGCGGCAAAGGCGATGCCTTGAGCAATACTGATCGCGATCCGCAGCCCAGTGAAGGCGCCCGGCCCGCGCCCGACCGCAATCGCGTCGAGTTGCGCTATCGTCAGCCCGGCCTCGGCCAGCACCGCATCCAGCATCGGTAGAATTAGGGCGGCATGACGGCGTGGGGCCAGTTCGTAGCGCTCCAGCACTGCGCCATCGACCCAGAGCGCAGCCGAGCAGGCTTCGGTCGCAGTATCGAGCGCCAGCAGTTTCATGGCGGCGCACCGGCTGGTTTTTCCTGCTCGCCCCACTTGAGCTGCTGCTTCAACCGCTCGATCTCGCTGCGCCGCTTTTCCTGCTGGGCCTGCTCTTCAGAGGGCGGCGACGGGGGCGGTTGCATGGGGCGAGATTCGGTGCGGGAGCGCTCCTCAGCCCACGGGGAATAGCGCTTTCGCCCGTTCTCATCCGCTTTGCGCCGTTCTTCCTCCCGCTGGCGGATTTCCTTTTTATTGCGCTCCTGTTCCTGTTCCAGTTCCCGCAGGCGACGCTCCTGCTGGTACAGCTGCTGACCGTTGCGGTAACCCTGCAAAAAGGTCCATTCCAGCGCCGGCAGGCAAACATCACTGTAGCTTGCGCCCCGCCGACCTTCCTGGAAGCCTCGCTCCGGAGTGCAATACGCCCCGATTCCATCATCCCAGCCCGCCTGGTAGGCCCCGCGATCCGGACGAACCCGGTATTCGGCGCACGTCTCGCGATGTTGCGCCAAACGATTCGGCGAATAGCCGGCGGCGCCATCCTGGACCCCAATGTCATACCAGTCGCCTAGCAGGCACTCATCTTTCGACAGGGTGGCGCAACCGCTGATTGTCCAGGCGCTACCCAGCCCTATCAGCATCCAGCGCAGTTTGCGGTTCACCGGGTTTTCTCCTTCAGGTCTGATCTGCCGGTTTGGCGGGTCGCCGCCGGACCGCCGGTTTACGTTCGAGCGGCTGGCCGTCGTCACCCACCGCCGGTTTGGCCCTTGGCCGTTTTTTGGCCGATTCCTGACCGTCGAGGCGACTGATGTTCATCGGATGCTGCCGGACCCGCACCCGGCGCAGATGCTGGAAAATCTCGGCGGGCATCCCGTCAGGCAAATCCACCGTGCTGTAGTCGTCGAAAATCTCGATGCGTCCGATGTAGCGACTCTCAACGCCCGCTTCATTGGCAATGGCGCCCACAATATTTTGCGGCGTCGCTCCCTGTTCGCGCCCAACCTCGATCCGGTAACGGATCTTGTCCAGATCAGCAGAATCCCGACCGGCATCGCGGGGGCGTCGCTCGCGCCGGCCTTCCGGTTTGGATTCTCTAGATTCTCTGAATTCCCGTTCCGGACGGGCGGGCGGCGCTTCCTCCTGCTCTTTCGGATCGGCCTTGCCTTCAAGCTGGAACGGGCGGCCGCGTTGAGCCAGCCAAGTCAGCGCCGCCGCGATGTCGTGGGCGCTGATTTCCTGTTCCTGTTCGATTTCGCCGATCACCTGGTAGAAAAAATCGAGCTCCTGCGCCGCCAGAATTTCGCTGATCTGCTGCTTGAACTGGGCGACGCGCCGCCCGGCGATGGCTTCGCGGCTCGGCGGCTGCATCGGTTCCAGGGTCTGGCGAGTGGCTTTTTCAATTGCCCGCAGCATCCGCATTTCGCGGGGCGCGACGAACAGAATGGCGTCCCCGGTGCGACCGGCGCGGGCGGTGCGGCCAATCCGATGCACATAAGCCTCGGTGTCATAAGGGATGTCGTAATTAATGACGTGACTGATGCGCTGCACGTCCAGCCCCCGCGCCGCCACATCAGTCGCCACCATAATGTCCAGCCCGCCGCTCTTGAACTGTTCAATAGTTTTCTCACGCAAGGCCTGGGTCATATCGCCATGCAGCGCCGCACAGGCGTAGCCCCGCGCTTCCAACCGCTCGGCCAGTTCGGTGGTTTCAGTCTTGGTGCGGACGAACACCAGCACTGCGTCCACATCCTCCACTTCCAGAATCCGGGTCAGCACATCGAGTTTGTGCAGCCCGCTGACCCGCCAGTAGCGCTGCCGGACGGTCGAGACCGTGGCGGTGCTGGTCTTGATCTTAACCTCTTTGGGATCGCGCAGGTGGCGATGCGCGACCCGGCGAATCGGTTCAGGCATCGTGGCCGAGAACAACGCCACCTGCTTCTCGGTCGGGGTCTGCTCGAGAATCCAGTCCACGTCGTCAATAAAGCCCATCCGCAGCATTTCGTCGGCTTCATCCAGCACCACCGTCCGCAACGTTGCTAATGACAGGGTTTCCCGGCGCAGGTGATCCATGACCCGCCCTGGCGTGCCGACAATGACGTGAACGCCGCGCCGCAAGGTGCGAAGCTGAATGCTCATGCTCTGGCCGCCATAAATCGGCAGAATGTGGAACCCTGGCAAATGGCGAGCGTAGCCCTGGAACGCCTCGGCCACCTGAATCGCCAGTTCACGGGTGGGAGTCAGCACCAGCGCCTGCGGCTGCCGGTCAGCCAGATTCAGTTTTTCGAGAATCGGCAAGGCGAAAGCGGCGGTTTTGCCGGTGCCGGTCTGCGCCTGGCCCAGCACATCGTGACCGGCGAGCAGTAAGGGGATGGTGGCCGCCTGAATCGGCGACGGGGCTTCGTAGCCGAGTGCCACAATAGTGGCGAGCAGCGGGGCGGACAGCGCGAGTTGTTCAAAGGTTTCGATAGGGGATGACATGCACGACGATACCTGGGTTGAGAGGGAGCTTGCGACGAGCGGACCGGTCACAGACCGGCTGGAACGGGCGGCGATGGGCGGGACAAATGCGGATTTTATCAGCGTTTCAGCCCACGCCGGCGAAGACTCGCCGCCGGCGGAACCGGCTAATAATGTGCCAGCGCCACACCAGATGGGCAATGAGGAAAGTGGCTGTTCCAGCGATCACGGCGGTCGCCATGGAACCGGTCAGCAAGGGCAGGCCAATGTCGCTGGCCCGTTCCAGCAGCCAGGCCAACGACGGTTCAAAGGTCCAGTCTCCCGGCGGTTGACCGAGTAGCCACGCCCCAAGCCGGTAATTGATAAAAGCGATGGGCGGTATAGTCAGCGGATTGGTGATCCACACCATCGCCACCGCCACTGGCAGGTTGAAACGCAGCCAGAAGGCGGTGATCGCCGCCAGCAGCATTTGCCAGGGAAACGGGACGAAGGCGTAAAACGCACCGATCGCCAGCCCGCGCACCGTAGCGCGGCGGTTGAAATGCCAGAGCCAGGGATCATGCAGGCGTTCGCCGAGAAACCGCAGGCTTTTGTGCTCGCGCAAGTGTTGGGGATCAGGCAGATAACGGCGCAAAAACGGAAGCATGATGACTTTTGGAACAGGGCGGTGAGGAGACGGCAACTTTGACTCAGGGGCGGCGCGGAAATTCCTGCGCGGTATTTGCCACTATACCCCAACCGTAACCGCCCACCGGAATCTACCCATTAAATTTCATGCTGCTGATCCGACAAACGCCAGCAACGCCCGTTCCGTTTCGCTCAATACCACCAGAACGCCGGCCTGTTGCCGGGATAACCAGGCCAACCGCTCTTGCCGCTCCTCGTTCTCCTCAGCGTCCATTGCCAGCGCAGCCAATTCATTGACCGCCTGTTCCAAATCATCCCGTTCATCCAGCAATTCCTGCTGCCGGATTTGCAGTACGTGAATCCGAACGTCATCATCATTCATGATTTTTCCCGGTTGCGGCGCAGCAGCAGGGTATCGCTTGGGTCAGGCGCCCAATTTGGACCCTGCCAATTACAGGGGGCCAAGCATTAATAACAAAGTAACAACCTCTTTCAGAGTATTACATCTTGGCCATAGAAGCTGTAGTGTCCAATCATGCCGGGCGCAACGTGGATCGGTTTCGAGATCAGCATCGTAGCGGAGTTTTTATCAAAAGCGCGGGCAAAAACCGCCGTCCGTGTATAATGCCGCCCTTTGAAAAGACTATCGAGGCTGCGCCAGCCGTATTCCAGGGTATGGCCCGCCCGGTCAAATTCTGAGGAATTCCAATGGAAAGCATTTTGAACTTCCTGATCCGGGACGCGGCGGCCCAGACAGCTGGCGCCGCTGGCGGCAACATGGGTCTGATGAACCTGCTGTTCCCGATCATCCTAATTGGCGCGTTCTATTTCCTGCTGATCCGCCCGCAAACCAAACGCGCCAAGGAACACAAGCAGATGGTCGAATCGCTCAAGAAAGGCGACGAAATTGTAACTGGTGGCGGCGTTCTGGGCCGGATTACCGAGATCGGCGAAAACTTTGTCCAGGTTGAAATCGCCGAGGGCGTCCAGATCAAGGTCCAGAAGCAGGCGGTTAGTTCGCTGATGCCCAAGGGCACCCTCAAGGGTAATCCTTGAATCACCGCCCGCCATCGGAAACCTCTGTTCCATGCCTACCCCGTATTCTCTGAATCAATATCCCTGGTGGAAATACCTGCTGATCGGTCTGGTCATGCTCTGGGGCTTGACGTTCGCCCTGCCGAACCTGTTCGGTGAAGACCCGGCGGTGCAGATTTCCGGCGCTCGCGCCAATATCACTGTTGATGCCGCGTTTCAGAATCGGGTTGCGGCGCTGCTGGATGCCGACAAACTCCCCCACCAGCGGCTGGAGCTGGACGGCGACCGGCTGTTGATCCGCTTCGCCGACACGGAAGAACAGCTCAAGGCTGCTGACATCCTCAGGGATCGGCTGGGCCGTGATTACATTGTTGCGCTAAATCTTGCTTCAGCGGCGCCTGGCTTTTTGCGGGCGATGGGCCTTAATCCTATGTACTTGGGCCTGGATTTGCGTGGCGGCGTTCATTTTCTGATGCAGGTTGATATGGACGCCACCATCAAGCAGGTGGAAGACAGCTACGTTGAGGAGATTCGCGCCCAGCTCCGCAGTGACAAGATTCAGTACAGTGCGGTGAGCCGCGCTAGTGGCGGCGGAGTTCAGGTCGAGTTCAAGGATGCCGCCGAGCGCGATAAGGCCGCCCAACTGCTGCGCAAGAGTCTGTCGGGCCTGCAAGCATCCGAACCGGGGCCGCTGAGTCTGAAGTTCACTCTCAGCGAGCGCGAGATTAAGGAAAAGCGCGATTTCGCCCTGCAACAGAACATCACTACCCTGCGCAATCGGGTTAATGAACTGGGCGTGGCGGAACCGATCATCCAACAGCAGGGCAGCGACCGGATTGTCGTTCAGCTCCCCGGCGTGCAGGATACCGCCCGCGCCAAGGAGATTCTGGGCGCGACCGCGACGCTGGAATTTCGGCTGGCTGATGAGGAAAACGACTGGAATCAGGCTGCTGCCACCGGGCGCGCTCCACTCAATTC
>WBZN01002220.1_pt1 | contig 10980 bp, 9 predicted proteins | sample 5204281 | NCBI WGS metagenome assembly WBZN01 (sample SAMN12344347, study PRJNA552823) | activated sludge metagenome | biome: Activated sludge suspended growth; feature: Nitrification reactor; material: Wastewater; isolation source: activated sludge from nitrification reactor of wastewater treatment... | reverse complement strand
CTTTGAGAGTCTTTTCGCACTATTCATCCACAGGAGATAAAATAGCACATATTGTGTTACAAGAATAAAAATACACTACATATAGTGTTTAAATCAATGGTCACGTTTGAAGTTACTCACAGAAACAGGATTGTTTTGACCGGTTTCCACCTTTTTAGGCGTGGCTGATATCCATAACGCGCCACGCCAAAATTCGAGTCGCGCCGGGATGAACCGCGCAAAAAGCGAACCCCGCCTCTGCTCGTAACAGAGAACGGGGTTCTTTTGGCGGCGTCCTTGCGTCCGTTTTAACCGACAAGTTCGAGGGTATGATCTCAGCTATCCATGGTCCTTGAAGGAACAGGAGGGAGCACCCCTCGCCGCACCCAACCCAACGACGGCGCGCCGCTGCCTGTTCCATGCATTTTAAAAAAACTTTTTTGCAGTGCGGCGGTACGTTATGATGCGCGCGTCCAACCGGAGCGACCTTGATGCGATTCAGCCTGTCCAGCTTCCTGCCACGCCAGGATAAATTCCACCATATGCTGGCCGCCTTGTCCGCCCATGCCCATGCCTGCGCCGCGCATTTGAAAACCTTCGTGGAAAGCACGGATGAAGCAGCCCGCGCGGCGGCGTCGAAAGGCATCGGCGATTGCAAGGCGGCCGCGAAGGATATGCTCGGCAAGGTGACCGCCGAGCTGTGCCGCTCCTACATCACGCCGTTCGACCGCGAGGACATCCAGGAATTTTCCAGCCAGCTTTACAAGGTCGTCAAGACCATGGAAAAGGTGCATGAACGCATGCAGCTCCACGGCCTTTCCAGCTATCGCGAGGATTTTTCGCGCCAGACCGCCCTGATCGTGCGCGAAGCCGAGGCGATGGATACGATGGTGGCGGAACTCTCGAAAGGCCACAATCTCGAAATCCAGCAACAGGTGGCCAAGCTTCAGGACCTGGAGCTGAAGGGCGATGTCGTCCTGGGCGAATTGCTGGTGGCCCTGTTCGACGAAGGCCATTCGACCCGCGACCTGATCCTGCGCAAGGATATTTACGACATGCTGGAAAAAGTCATAGACCGCTACCGCGATGCCGGATCCGTCGCGCTTCAGATTGTGTTGAAACATGGGTAGTCTCTCCCCTGTCATCCCGCGCGCCGCGAAGGATACCGCCTTCGATGCTGCCGGAAAGCGGCGATCCTTCGCGGCGCGCGGGATGACAAGGCATGGATAACGTTTTTATTCTTTTACCCGTCATCGTCATCCTTGCGCTCGCCTTCGACTTCATCAACGGCTTCCACGATTCCGCCAACGCCATCGCCACCGTCGTGTCCACCCGCGTGCTGACGCCGATTCATGCCGTGATTTACGGCGGCATCCTCAACTTTGCCGGCGCGATGATGGGGACGGAGGTAGCCAGCACCATCGGCAAGGGGCTGGTCGATTCGCACACGATCGACCTCATGACGATCCTGTGCACCGTCATCGGCGCGATCCTGTGGAACCTGTTCACCTGGTACAAAGGCCTGCCGACCAGCTCATCCCATGCGCTGATCGGGTCGCTGCTGGGGGCGACGTCCGTCTCCCTGCATGGCGGGTGGGATGCCATCACCTGGTCCGCCGTCACCGGCAAGGTGCTGGCGCCGATGGTGATGTCGCCGGTGCTGGGCATCGCCGCCGGGTTTATATTCATGCTCGGCCTGACCTGGATCATCTATCCGCGCAGTCTTTTTAAAATCAACCGGCTGTTCGGACGGTTGCAGATCGTCTCCGCCGGGTTCATGGCGCTGGCCCACGGCATGAACGATGCGCAGAAATCCATGGGCATCATCGCGCTGGCCGTCATGCTGGCCAATCCTGGGACTGCCTTTACCGTGCCGTTATGGGTCAAGGTCGCCTGCGCGCTGGCCATGGGCCTCGGCACGCTGTCGGGCGGCTGGCGCATCATCCGCACCATCGGCTCGAAAATGATCCACTTGCAGCCGACGCAGGGATTCGCCGCCGAAACCACGGCGGCGCTGATTATTTCCACCGCCTCGCATTTCGGCATCCCGGTATCGACCACTCATGTCATCACCTCGTCCATCATGGGGGTGGGAGCGGTGCAGCGCCTGTCCGCCGTGCGCTGGGGCGTCGTCGGCACGATTCTCTGGGCCTGGGTGCTGACCATTCCGGCGACATTCGCGCTGTCGGCGGCGCTGATGCTGGCCTTGCGCGTTTTCTCTTGAAACGCACTGGGAAAAAACTAGCTTGAAGGAACCGAAACCTCTCAAGGGAGACAGCCAATATGTATAAACTTTATTATAAATCCGGGGCCTGTTCGATGGCGCCGCATATTATCCTGAATGAACTGAACGTCCCGTTCGAGGCGATCAACCAGGGCGACCATCTGAAAGACCCCGATTTCCTCAAGCTCAACCCGCGCGGCCAGATCCCACTGCTGATTGTCCCAAATGAATCCGGGGGCGAGCCGGTAAAGGAAGGCGCCGCCATCATGGCCTACCTGCTCGACACCCATGACAAGGACGGCAAACTGTTGCCGAAATCGGGCCTGCCCCGCGCCAAGGCGCTGGAATGGCTGATGTGGTGCAACGCTTCGCTGCATCCCGCCTGCGGCAAGGTCTTCGGCGTCGGCAAACTGACGCTCGATGAAAAAGCCAAAGCCGACCTGGGCAAGGCCTATCTGGCCCAGGTGCAGGATCTGTGGAACGAGGCGGAGGCGCGCCTCGGCAAAACCAAATACCTGGCGGGTGACCATGTGACGGTTGCCGACATCCTGCTGGCCGTCATCGCCAACTGGGGCCTGCCGGTCACGCTGGGCCCGAACGTCAAGCGCGTCATCAGGGAAGTGTCGGCCCGCCCGGCCTACCAGAAAGCGCTGAAAACCGAACAGGTCGAATATAAAGCCGCCGCCTGACCGGCCGGCGGCCTTTCCATTCAAACCCCCGGTGCCGCGCGGCACCGGGGGTTTTTTATGTTCCGCGTCAGAAAGAAGGCGGGAAGCGTTTGCCCGTGCGGTTCAACCTGTTTATACTCGGCTTCGCGTTTGAAAGCGCGATGATTAGCGGCACCGCCCCCGACGAGGGCGGCTTATCGTGTCTGCATCTTTGCAGGCCCGATCTGCCTTTTCTTGTCGGGAGTGGGTGAATACAACACCTTCGGGGAATAAGCCCGCACGGCTAATCACGTGCTTTCAAACTCCCGATATCAGAAAAGGAGTTTGCCCATGCAGGATCATAGAAGCTTCCAGAAATCCGTCACCGTTAAAGTCAGGGATCTGCGCCGCGCCATCGGCGCGAACATCCACAACCTGCGCCTTCACCGCGGCCTGACGCTGGAAAAATTGTCAAAACGCTCGGGTCTTACCCCCGACACCATCGACCGGCTGGAAATGGGCAAGGGCGAGATCGGGCTGTATCACATCATGTGCCTGTCGGTCGGGCTGGGCATCGCTCCCGGCATTTTGCTGCCCCGGCCTTTGAATATCCCGGACGGCGCGGTGTCATAGCCTATAGAGGGCGCCATTCCATCAATCGGGGAATAAAGTCCGGGGATTGCCCCGGCGCCTTCCTCCGCCCTGCGCTTCGTGGCGGGTTCCTGTTAAAGCAGTTCCAGCAGGTCGGCCTGGCACTGGTCGACCGCCCGCACCAGGTCGCCCATCGTCCGGTTCAGCGATTCCAGCTTTTCCGCCGCGTCCGCGTCGCTTTCCAACCCGACGCGGTTGGATAGTTTGTCATGCAGGACTTGCAGGCGTGCATGCTTCTCCGCCAACATCTCCCATAAATCTTCTATGCTCTTTAAATCCATGAACGGCCCAGCGGAATACAGGAAAGAAAAAACGCCAGCGCAATTTTTAAACCAAATCGAAGCCCGCGCAAAGGGCCTGGAACGGGAATATTTGACAGAATGGGAAAAACCGTTCTTTTATACCGCCCATGACCATAAAGCCGCACAACAGGCACGCCACGCTTTTCACCGATACGGTCGATCCATCGACGGCGGAAACGGTGCGGCGCATCATGGGGCGTCATGACCGTTTCGCGACCGATTTCATCGCCACGCTCGATCCGGCCACCGGCGAACCGGTGCTGGCCATACGGCTGGAAGCCTGGCGGGACAAGGATACGGGCGCGTGGGCGATCGATCGCCTGACTTATGTGCCAAAGCTGGATACGTTCGACAAGAAAACCGAAGCGCTGCCGGGCCTGTGCTTTTTCGATGCGCTGTACCATTGCGCGCGTTTCCAGGCCACGCAGCTGGCCGTAGACGACGAACGGCAGATCGCGCATGTGCCCGGCGCGCGCTGGGAGTCCTGTATTTCCTACCGCGACGCGGCGGATGCCGCCAGCCAAGTGATCGATGCCGCCGGCATCGTCCATCCCTGCGCCGACGGCCGCATCCTTACCGACGGCGCCTTCGATTCCAAAGCGATGGAGACCGCCTTCAAAACCGCGGAGCAGCCCTTGGCGCCGAAGGACGTTTCAGCCGCCGCGCCGGGTTTCGCCGGCAGCTTTCTGGCCGTCAACCGGCCCCTGGGCGTGCCGGCCGTTGCCGACAGGCTGCAAAAATACAGCGAAAAACGCCGTGCGCTCGATGAAACCCAGGCCGCGATCAATAATCTCGACGCCGTGATATCGGCGGCGTTTAGAATGGAGAACGCACTTTATCATTTGGAATTCTTAGCCTCTGAACGAAACGCTTCCACCATAAGCGCAATCCTGACGTTAGGTCTGGCGCCCGCCATAGGCTATTTGCGCGGTAATGAACGTTATACGCCCGGGCGTTTTATTTCCGGCCTGAAGCGGCAATTCGAAAAATCCGTGCGCAGGCTGGAAGATTCTCCTGAAAAAACACTGATGGCGGATTTCGTGAAGGCAGCGGAAAGCACGTTCTGGCTGGAACGTGCCGCCCGCATCATACATAACGACAACCAGTTAGGACGGCATTCACGCAAGACCGTGGAAAAAGCGATGGGGCTGATCGAACTGGGTGCGGCGGCCATCGGCCTTTCGCCCCTGGACACGGGACGCCTGAAGGATGAATTTCTGGATCCATGTTTTAAGCCCGGAACTTTTCTCGCGAAATTGCGGGCCGTGCGGAACGCGCATGAAGGCAAAATTCATTATAAGATTTATCGCCTGGAAGGCGGCGCCATGTTGAACGGCGATGAAAAAATTGGCCAGCTTTTGCCGGACGGCTCCATTTTCGGCGGTATATCGCCGACGACGAATAGGGCAATGTTCATTGCTCCCGTCGATATGCCGGAGGCCATGACATGGTATGACGCCGTCAGAAAAATTGCCCTGCTGAAAGATTTCCACGGTGCGGATGGCATTGATCAGTACAGTCAGATAGTCCAGTCCAGCGGCCGTTCCCTGGAACGTCGCAAGGGCTGGCGTCTGCCTACGACGCTGGAATTGAATCTCATATACTGGCAACTGAAAAGAGAAACCGGCAACCTGATAAAAGAAAGCTTTAACCATCAATCTTCCAAGAACGATGAAACGGCCTATTGGTCGCTGGACTTGCGGGACCATTATAAAATCCAGGCGCTGTCTTTTGGAAAAGGGTACGAAATCGTCGATAAGGGCAAGGATACAATCGGATTGGCACGCTGTGTTCGATCTTAAAAGATGTGAGGGTTGGAATTTTCCGAAATCGTTTGACACCTCTCCGCCATCCTGACTATATCCATAAATCATGAAAACGAACGCACCTGTCGCCCGGCTTTTCACCGATACGGTCGACGAACGCACCGCCGCGCTCGTGTACCGCATCGTCGGCCGTCACGACCGTTTCGCGACGGATTTCATCGGGGTCGGTTTAGATGACGCGGCCGCCGTGGCCGTCCGGCTGGAAGCCCGGCAAGATCCGCGGGACGGACTGTGGGCCATCGACCGTTTTATCTGCGCGCCTGGATTGGGCCGCGTTCAACAGACGACGGAGGCATCGCACGGCCTGTGTTTTTTCGACGCGCTGGAACGTTGCGCGCGATTCCAGGCGACTGAGCTGGCCGCGCATGACGGCCGCCGGATCGTCGACATCCCGGGCGAACGCTGGACGTCGTGGCCGTCCTATCGCGACGCGGCGGCGGCGGTGTTTCAGGTGATCGACGAAAACGGCTTTGTCTTGCCCTGTGCCGAAGGCCGCATCCTGACCGGCGGATCGTTCAGTATCGAAGCAATGGACATTGCGTTTCAAACCCGCAATGAAAAACTGGCCCCGCCCGCGCCGGCCAATGCCCTGGCGCCATTAAGCCTGGTCAGCGATCTTTTGTCGGTCAATACGCCCGCCCTGGTCACGGCCACCGACCGCATCAGGCGCTACAGCGATAAAATGGCCCGGAACGATGCAATTCAGGCCGAAAGAACCAATTTCGACATGCTGGTTGACGCGGGCGTAGCCATGACGGACGGGCTGGCGAACCTGGTCCGCCGCGCTTTCAAAACCGATATTCCGCTTGTCAGGTCCGGCCTGACGCTGGGGCTGGCGCCCGCCGTCGGCTATCTGCGCGGCGATGAACGTTATGCGCCCGCGCGGCATTTTTTCATGCTGAAAAAACGGTTCGAACGGTGCGCCGCCATGCAGCCCGCCGAAGAAAAACCCCTGGTCCTGAAATTCGCCGCGGCGGCGGAAAGCGCCTACTGGCTGGAACGCGCCGCCCGTATGTTGAAGGATGACAGCGAACCCGGACGCCATTCCGTTCAGGCCGTGGAGAAGGTGCTGGCCTGTATCGACCGGGCGGGCGCGGCCGGCGGCATGACGCTGCTGGATGTCGAACGCCTGAAAAACCGGAGCCTCGACCACGGGCTGGCCGTGACGGCGTTCGCCCAGAAGCTGGCACAGGCGTGGGGCGATTACAGCACGGGCAGGCAGTTGAAATATATCGGCCTGGAGTCCGCGACGGCAATCGGTGCCCTTTTGCCCGATGGCACCGTGTTCGGAGGCATATCGCCCACGACCCGCCGTTTTCTGTACATCGCGCCAAAGGATCATCCCGAGCATATGACATGGGAACAAGCTGCGTCTTCCATCAGGGCCCTGCGCAATTTTCACGGCCATGATGGCAACAAACAGGTAAGCGAACAGGATCTGAAAACGGCGATGAAGGCCGGGCGGTACGATCATGGCTGGCGCCTGCCAAGCGCGAAGGAATTGCAAGTATTGTACGCCAACAAGCACGCCGGGGCTTTATGCGGCACGTTTAACGAAGGATGGTACTTATCGTCCACGCTGGAAAAATGCGGTTTTATAGTTTCAGCCGAGGTCAAGCACTTTGATACCGGTGTAAAAAATGCACTCATGATTGATCATCTGCCGCAACCTTTCCGTTATGTGCGCAGTTAAAAATAAATTTCCATAATTTTAACTCTGGCCGGCAGATTTAAACTGTTTGACAGATTTTATGGCATATCGCTATATCCATAAATTATGAAAACGATAGGGCGCGCGGCAAAAATCTTTACAAGCACGGTCGACGAACGGACGGCGGCGCTCGTATCCCGTATCCAGGGCAGCCATGATCGTTTTGCCACCGACTTCATCGGCGCCGGTTCAAACGACGAAACGGCCGTTGCCGTCCGGCTGGAAGCATGGCAATCCGCCGAAACCGGCCTGTGGGGTATCGATCGCTTCACCTATGCGCCGGCGCTCGACACGATCAATCAGGCCGTGGAGGCCAGCCCCGTCCTGTGTTTCTTCGACGCGCTGGAATATTGCGCGCGGTTCCAGGCGGATGAAATCAATGAGATTACCGGGCGGGGAATTATCCATGTGCCCGGTGAACGCTGGCAATCCATTCCTTCCTATCGCGAAGCCGCCGCGGCGGCGCACCAGGTGATCGGCCGCGACGGGCTCGTCCGGCCATGCGCCGGCGGCCGCATCCTGATGCCCGGCTCGTTCAGCGTCGCGGCGATGGAAACCGCGCTTGGCGTATTGGCGCTCCCGGCCCTGGTCGGCGATCTGTTGACCGCGAACACGCCCGTTCCGGCCGACGAACGGGTGCGGCGTTACATCGACAAACGCCTGTCCGACGAACAGGTCCAGGCGCAGATCAAACAATGCGCATCCCTTCTATCCGCAGGCAGGGAATTGAAACAAGGCGTAACGGAACTGGCGAAGCGGAAATTCAAATCCAATATACCGGTCATCAGCTCGGTCCTGACGCTCGGCCTCGCGCCCGCGCTCGGTTATCTGGGCGGATTTCCGCGCTATGCGCCCAAGCGGTACTTTTCTCACCTGAAATTAATCTTCGACGACGCGGTGCGGGCCATGCCGGGCGGACCTGAAAAAACGCTGGCCGGGGAATTCTCGAAGGCGGCCGAAAGCATGTGCCTGCTGGAACGGGCGATCAGCATCCTGAAGGCCGACGTCCGGGTGGGAAAACACTCGGGTGAAGCGGTCGAAAATGCCATGGCCTGCGTGGACCGGGCCGCCGAAATTGCCGGCATGGCGCCGCTGGACGCCGAACGGCTGAAAAACGATTATCTCGGCGCCGGTTTCGCGCCCATGACATTCGCCGAAAAATTGGAAGCGCCCTGGAATATATGCGCGGAAAGCCTTTGCCACATGATTAACCGCCTGGAAGGCGGCACCCTTTTAAAAGGCGATGAACGGATCGGCGACCTTTTATCCGACGGCACGGTTTACGGCGGCGTTTCACCGGATACAAACAGGCCAATGTTTATCGCGCCCGCGGACCTGCCGATGGTCAGATCATGGCCCCGGGCGCTTGATGCGGTGGCTGGTCTCAAAAATTACCACGGTCATGATGGCAACGCGCGGCGAAGCGAAAAAGAGATTTCACTGGAAGCGGTATATGGCCCGCCCGGTCGCGGCTGGCGTTTGCCGACATTGAAGGAAATCGACATCCTGCATCGTCATAAGGAAACCGGCGCATTGAAAGGCACATTCGATGAAGCCGTGGATGATGCAGGCTACGCGGTGTCGCATTTAATTGAAGGTAATGGGATAAAATGTAAATTCTCCCAAGATATCCATGAGCCGATATTGAATAAAATTCGTTTCTGTAGTTACGGATCTCCCCTTTTCATCCGTTGCGTACGGAGCTGACATCATGAAAACGATCAAACCCGCCGCCACTCTTTTCACCGACACGCTCGATGACCGGACGGCCATGATCGTCCGCCGCATCGCGGGCCGGCACGACCGTTTCGCGACGGACTTTATCGGAGTTGGTTCGGATGATGCGGCGGCGGCCGTGGCCGTCCGGCTGGAAGCCTGGCGCGGCGAGGACGGCCTGTGGGCCATCGACCGCTTCACCTATGCGCCGGCGCTGGACACGTTCCGGAAAGACGTCGAGGCGTCGCCCGGCCTGTGCTTCTTCGACGCGCTCTATCATTGCGCGCGCTTCCAGAAGACCGAACTGGAGGGGCATGAGAATCGGCGGATTATTCATGTCGAAGGCCCGCAATGGCAATCCTGCGCTTCCTATCGCGATGCGGCGGACGCGGCCAATCAGGTCATCGACGATCACGGCGATGCCCATCCCTGCGCCGACGGCCGCATCCTGACCACGGGTTCGTTCACTTCGAAATATCTTGAAACCGCTTTCAGAACCAAGGGCCAGGCCCTGTTGCCCGCAACGCAGGCCCTGCCCGCCATGCAGGCGGCGGTCAGCAATCTTCTGGCTGTCAACCGGCCCGCAGACGTCCCGGCTGTCGCCGACAGGATGCGGCACTATGCCGAAAGCCGCGCCCAGGCGGACCGGGCCCAGATCCATGCCAATCGTCTCGATGCCGTGCGCATCGCGGGCGAAAACCTGAAGGATTGCCTGCCGGCTCTGGTACGGCAGGAATTCAGGACGAACATCCCCAGGATCAGCAGCACCCTCACGCTGGGCCTTGTGCCCGTCATCGGCTGGCTGCGCGCCGACAGGCGCTATGCCCCCGAGGGCCATTTTTACAAGCTGAGGGAACGCTTCCGCAATGCCGTGAAGCGTTTGCCGGACACGCCTGAAAAGGCAATGGCGGCGGAATTCGCCAGGGCCGCTGAAAGCGCGTTCCTGCTGGAACGCGCCGCGCGGATCATGAAGGACGACAACAGGTTTGGAAGACACAGGCGCGAGTCGGTCGAATCGGCCATGGATTGTATCGGCCGGGCGGCGGAAATCGGCAATATCAAACCGCTGGATATCGAACGCCTGAAAAACGAATATCTGGCCGGCGCGGTTGATCCCATGATTTTCGCGGACAAATTGCGGGCGGGCTGGACGGCCATCGAAGACCGCATCCACGACGTGGTTTATGAGCTTGAGGGCGGCCCGGTCCTGAACGGCGGCGAACGGGTCGGCGATCTTTTGTCCGACGGCACCGTCTATGGCGGCGTTTCACCGTTCACCGCCAGGAAAATGTTTATCGCGCCCGTGGATTTGCCGCCGGTAAAATCATGGCAGCAGGCGCTCGATGCGGTTGCCGGCCTTAAAAAATTCCACGGCCATGACGGCAGCGCATACATGGACGCACAACAGGTTTTAAAGGCCATAAAAAGCAACAAATTCGATCGTGGCTGGCGCCTGCCGGCATGGGATGAACTCGACATCCTGCATAGCCATAAGGGAGTCGGCGCGCTGGCGGGAACGTTCAACGAGAATTTTGGCGAGGCTGCGTATGTGACGTCATCGCCCGTTACAGTCTACATGGGAAGCTATGATGGAGGACGGTGCGCGGTTGAAAAAGTATGGGCTTTTAAATTCCATCGCTCTTCCGAAGCGAAATGGTCCGAAAAAGCGGAATCATATCACAAGGACGCACCCTTCCTGGTTCGTTGCGTACGGAGCTGACATCATGAAAACGATCAAACCCGCCGCCACTCTTTTCACCGACAGGGTCGACGACCAGACGGCCATGATCGTCCGCCGCATCGCGGGCAAACATGAATCCTTCGCCACCGATTTCATCGGCGTGACGGATGCGGACGGCACAATACAGGTCGCCGTGCGGCTGGAGGCATGGCGCGCTCCGGACGGTAGCTGGGCGATCGACCG
>WBZN01002218.1_pt1 | contig 10987 bp, 8 predicted proteins | sample 5204281 | NCBI WGS metagenome assembly WBZN01 (sample SAMN12344347, study PRJNA552823) | activated sludge metagenome | biome: Activated sludge suspended growth; feature: Nitrification reactor; material: Wastewater; isolation source: activated sludge from nitrification reactor of wastewater treatment... | reverse complement strand
TGGCCATGCTGACGTGGTCCTCCTGGTTGGCCGAGGTGGGCAGCGAATCGACGCTGGCCGGGTGCGCGAGGCTCTTGTTCTCGGAGGCGAGCGCGGCCGCTGTCACGTGCGCGAGCATGAAGCCCGAGTTCAGGCCCGGCGCGGGCGACAGGAACGGCGGCAGGCCGCTCATGCTGGCGTCGACCAGCAGCGCCACGCGCCGCTCGGCCAGCGCACCGAGCTCCGCGATCGCGATGGCGGCGCCATCGGCCGCGAACGCCACCGGCTCGGCGTGGAAATTGCCGCCCGACACCAGCTCGCCGGTGTCGGCGAAGTGGATCGGGTTGTCGGAGACCGCGTTCGCCTCGATGGCCAGCACTCCGAGCGAGCGGCGCAGCTGGTCGAGGCAGGCGCCCACCACCTGCGGCTGGCAGCGCAGGCAGTAGGGATCCTGCACGCGCTCGTCGTCGCGCACGTGCGATGCGCGGATCGCCGAGTGCTCGAGCAGCCGGCGATAGGCATCGGCGCACTGCACCTGGCCCTCGTGCCCGCGCAGCACGTGCAGGCGCGCGTCGAAGGGCGCGTCGGAGCCGCGCGCGGCGTCGACCGAGAGCGCGCCGACCACCAGCGCGGCGCGCAGCAGCTCGCCCGCCTCGAGCACGTTGGCGAGCGCGAGCGCTGTCGAGACCTGCGTCCCGTTGAGAAGGGCAAGGCCCTCCTTGGCGCCCAGCACGAGCGGCGCGAGGCCCGCGGCGGCGAGCGCCTCGCGGCCCGGCACGCGCCTGCCGCCCACCAGCGCCTCGCCCTCGCCGAGCAGCACGAGCGAGAGGTGCGCGAGCGGCGCGAGGTCGCCCGAGGCGCCGACCGAGCCCTGCGCGGGAATCACCGGCAGCACGTCGTGGCGCAGGAGCGCGAGCAGCGACTCGACGACCGCGCGGCCGACGCCCGAGTGGCCGCGCGCCAGCCCGTTGGCCTTGAGCAGCAGCACCAGCCGCACGACCGGCGCGGGCAGCGGCTCGCCCACGCCCGCGGCGTGGCTCAGCACGAGGTTGCGCTGCAGCTGCGCGAGCTGCCCGGGCGCGATGCGCGTGCGCGCCAGCTTGCCGAAGCCGGTATTGAGGCCGTAGATGGCCTCCTCGCCCGCGGCCAGCGCGCGGATGGCCGCGGCCCGCTCGTCGAGCGTGCGCGCGAGCGCCTCGTCGAGCACGTAGTGCACGGGGCCGGCGAGCGCGGCGTCGAAATCCGCGAGGCCCAGCTGGCCGGGCGCCAGGGGGCGGGGTGTCGGGTTGCGCGGGTCGGTCATGGGGCACCTCGGGTCGTGAGTGCGTAGCGGCTGCCCAGGCTGTAGCGGGCGCCCGGGTAGCTGAAGGCATTGCGGGTGGCGAGCACGCCGGCCACCCAGGTCTGGCGCAGCAGGCGCAGGCAGGGCTCGCCGGGCGCGAGGGCCAGCCGGCGGCGCAGCGCCGCGTCGGCCCGCACGGCGAGCACGGTGTGCTCGACCTCGTCGGCGGGTGCGATGCCCTGCAGGTAGTGCGCGGTGGTCTGGCGGCTGAAATCCTGCCGGAGGTAGGCCGGCGCGAACGCCGGCGACACGTGCCGCTCCTCGAGCATGATCGGGCGGCCGTCCTCGAGGTGCAGCACGAGCGAGTGGAACAGGCGCGCGCCCGCGCGCCGGCCGAAGGCGCGCGCGAGCGCCGCCGGCGCGGCCACGGCGTCGAGCTTCAGCACGCGCATGTCATGGCGGTGGCCGCGCGCGGAGATGTCATCGGCGATGTCGCGCAGCTCGATCAGCGGCGAGCGCTGCCCCGGCGCCGCCACGAAGCTGCCGAGGCCGCGCACGCGCCGCACGAGACCCGCGCTCGTGAGCTCGCGCAGCGCGCGGTTGACCGTCATCCGCGCCACGCCCAGCGAGGCGACCAGCTCGGGCTCGGAAGGCAGGCGCGCGCCCACCTGCCAGCGCCCGGCCTGCATGCCCTCGAGCAGGTGGCGCTTGACGCGCTCGTAGCGCGGCGTGGCATCGGCAGTGCGCGTCGTCATGGCCGCCGGCTCACGCGCGCACGCGCCCGGCGCGCACGACCACCGCGGGATGCACCGGCGAGAGCCAGTAGCCGAAGTGGTCGACCGAGGGCAGGTCCCACAGGCAGAAGTCGGCGCGCATTCCGACGGCGAGGCGACCGTGCGTCGCGGCGAGCCCCAGCGCGCGCGCCGCGTGCACCGTCATGCCGGCGAGCACCTCGAGGGCCGTGAGGCCGAAGTGCGCGCGCGCCAGCGCCATGACCACGCCCGGCGAGGTGCAGGGCGCCGTGCCCGGGTTGCAGTCGGTGGCCACGGCCATCGGCACGCCCGCCGCGCGCATCGCCGCCACCGGCGGCCTGCGCGTCTCGCCCGTCACCACGTACGAGGCGGGCAGCAGCACGGCCACCGTGCCGGCGGCGGCCATCGCGGCGATGTCGGCGTCCGTCGTGTATTCCACGTGGTCGGCCGAGAGCGCGCCGAGGCGCGCGGCCAGGCCCGCGGCGCCCATGGCCGTGAGCTGGTCAGCGTGCACGCGCGTGGCGAGGCCGTAGGCGCGCGCGGCCTCGAGCACCTGCGCGCACTCGTCGACGCTGAACGCGATGCCCTCGCAGAACACGTCGACGGATATCGCGAGCCGCCCGGCCGCCGCGGCCGGCACCAGCTCGTGCACGACGCGCCGCACCCAGCCCGCGCGGTCGCCGGCATGTTCGGGCGGCAGCGCATGCAGTGCCAGCAGCGTGGGCACCACCTCGACGTCGAGCTCGCGGCCCAGCGCGCGCGCGGCGCGCAGCAGGCGCAGCTCGCCCTCGACATCGAGCGCGTAGCCGGACTTCACCTCGACAGTGGTCACCCCTTCGGCCATCAGCGCGCGCGCACGCGGCAGCGCGGCGGCCACCAGCTGCGCCTCGTCGAGCGAGCGCGTGGCCGCCACGGTGGAACGGATGCCGCCGCCCGCGGCCGTGATCGCCGCGTAGCTCATGCCCTCGGCGCGGCGGGCGAACTCCGCGGCCCGGTCGCCGCCGAACAGCAGGTGCGTGTGGCAGTCGATGAGCCCGGGCGTGGCGAGGCGCCCGCCGCCGGCGTGCACGGCGCGCGCCAGCGAGGCGGGCGGACCGGGCAGCCGCGACTCGGGCCCGAGCCAGGCGATGCGGCCGTCGTGCACCGCCAGGGCGGCGTTATCCATCGTGGCGAGGTCCATCGTGGCGGCCTCGATCCCCGTCCAGAGCGCGTCCCACATGCCGACCCCCATCCCGGGCGTGCAACAGGCCGCCGGGCTGCGCTAGTATTGCGCCGACCAGCCTGTCTAGACAACCTTAGGGGGTCCTGCGTGAAGCTGCGCTGCGAGCGCGCCCTGGTGGCCGGGGGCCTGCGCGACAACGTCTCGCTCGAGATCGACGCACAGGGCGTCATCGTCGCCGTGGGCGAGGCCGGCGGCGACGAGCGCTCCGTGCAGGGCCTCGTGCTTCCGGGCCTGCCGAACCTGCACAGCCACGCGTTCCAGCGCGCCATGGCCGGCAATGCCGAGGCGGCCGCCGCCGGCGAGCGCTCGTTCTGGGGCTGGCGCGAGCAGATGTACAGGCTCGCGGCGCTTGTCGACGAGGAGACGCTCGCCTCGATCACGGCCTGGGCCGGCGTCGAGATGCTCGAGGCCGGCTACACCGAGGTGGCCGAGTTCCACTACCTGCACGGGCCCGCGGCCGGCGGCCCGGCATCGGCGGGTCAGTCCATGGCGATGGCCGTCGCCGCGCGCGAGGGCGCGCGCCTGGCCGGCATCCGCCAGCTGCTGCTGCCCACGCTGTACCAGCAGGGTCACTTCGACGGGCGCGCACTCGAGGGCGCGCAGCGCCGCTTCGGCCTGTCGACCGGCGCCTTCCTGCGCCTGTTCGACGAACTGCGCGCGCGCGAGGCGCCGCTGCAGTCCACGGGCATCGCGCTGCACAGCCTGCGCGCGGTGCCGCCCGCCGCGCTCGCCGAGGTCGCCGCGCACGCGGCGAGCGCGGGCTGCCCGGTGCACATCCACGTCGCGGAGCAGCGGCGCGAGGTCGAGGACTGCATCGCCGCGCTGGGCGCGCCGCCCGTGCAGTGGCTGCTGGCCTCGGGCCACGTCACGCCGCGCTGGTGCCTCGTGCACGCCACGCACGTGACGGATGGCGAGCTCGCTGGCATCGCCGCCAGCGGCGCGGTCGTCGGCCTGTGCCCGAGCACCGAGGCGAACCTCGGCGACGGCCGCTTCCCGCTCGACCGCCTGCTCGCCGCCGGCGGCCGCTTCGGCATCGGCTCCGACAGCAACGCCTCGATCGACCCGCGCGAGGAGCTGCGCGCGCTCGAATACGGGCTGCGCCTCGACCACGGCCGGCGCACCCTGCTCGTCGGTACCGGGTCGCCGCACACCGGCACCTACCTGCACGGGCAGGCGCTCGCGGGCGGCGCGCTCGCCTGCGGCGGCGTGCGCGGCCTGCAGGTGGGCGCGCCCGCCGACTTCATCGTCATCGACAGCGCGCGCGCCGAGCTCACCGGCGTGCAGGCCGCATCTCTCGTCGACGCCTGGGTGTTCGCGCCGCGCCCGGGGCTCCTGCGCGAGGCCTGGGTCGGCGGCACGCAGGTCGTGCGCGACGGCCGGCACGTCGCGCGCGAGGCGCTCTCGCGCCGTTACCGCAGCGCCATCGCCCAGTTGCAGCGGGCCGGCGCGGCCACACCATGAAGGCACACACCCGATGAACAGGACGACCGGCACCGACCGCACCGACACCTCACGCCGCATCCACGCCGCCACCGGCACCCGGCTCGAGGCGCGCAGCTGGCTCACCGAGGCGGCGCTGCGCATGCTGCGCAACAACCTCGACCCCGCCGTCGCCGAGCGGCCGGAGGAGCTGGTGGTGTACGGCGGCATCGGCCGCGCCGCGCGCAACTGGGAGTGCTTCGACCGCATCGTCGAGGTGCTCAAGCGGCTCGGCGACGACGAGACGCTTCTGGTCCAGTCCGGCAAGCCGGTCGGCGTGTTCCGCACGCACCGCGATGCGCCGCGCGTGCTGCTCGCCAACTCCAACCTCGTGCCGCACTGGGCGACGTGGGAGCACTTCAACGCGCTCGATCGCGCCGGCCTCATGATGTACGGCCAGATGACCGCGGGCTCGTGGATCTACATCGGCAGCCAGGGCATCGTGCAGGGCACCTACGAGACCTTCGTCGAGATGGGCCGCCAGCACTTCGGCGGCGACCTCGCCGGCCGCTGGATCCTGACCGGCGGGCTCGGCGGCATGGGCGGCGCGCAGCCGCTGGCCGCGACGATGGCGGGCGCCTCGATGCTGGCGATCGAGTGCCAGCCGAGCCGCATCGCCAAGCGCCTCGAGACCGGCTACCTCGATGCGGAGGCGCGCACGCTCGACGAGGCGCTGGCGATGATCGACGAGGCCGTGCGCACGAAGCGCGCGCGCTCGATCGCGCTGTGCGCGAACGCGGCCGACGTGCTGCCCGAACTGCTGCGCCGGGGCGTGCGTCCCGATGCGGTCACCGACCAGACCAGCGCGCACGACCCGGTCAACGGCTACCTCCCTTCGGGCTGGAGCCTGTCGCAGTGGCTTGAGCGGCGCGCCAGCGACCCGGCCGGCGTGGCCAAGGCCGCGCGCGCCTCGATGGCCGTGCACGTGCGCGCGATGCTCGGCTTCAAGGCGCTGGGCATCCCGACCTTCGACTACGGCAACAACATCCGCCAGGTCGCGCTCGAGGAAGGCGTCACCAACGCCTTCGACTTCCCGGGCTTCGTGCCCGCCTACATCCGGCCGCTGTTCTGCCGCGGCAAGGGCCCGTTCCGCTGGGTGGCGCTGTCGGGCGACCCCGAGGACATCCGCCGCACCGATGCCAAGGTCAAGGAGCTGATCCCCGGCGACCGGCACCTGCACCGCTGGCTCGACATGGCGCAGGAGCGCATCCACTTCCAGGGCCTGCCGGCGCGCATCTGCTGGGTGGGCCTCGGCCAGCGCCACCGGCTCGGGCTCGCGTTCAACGAGATGGTCGCGCGCGGCGAGCTGAAGGCGCCGGTCGTGATCGGCCGCGACCACCTCGATTCGGGCTCGGTGGCGAGCCCGAACCGCGAGACCGAGTCGATGAAGGATGGCTCGGATGCGGTCTCCGACTGGCCGCTGCTCAATGCGCTGCTCAACACCGCCAGCGGCGCGACCTGGGTGTCGATCCACCACGGCGGCGGCGTGGGCATGGGCTACTCGCAGCACGCCGGCGTCGTGGTGGTCTGCGACGGCACGCCGGAGGCCGCCGCGCGCATCGGCCGCGTGCTCTGGAACGACCCGGCGACCGGCGTGATGCGCCATGCCGATGCGGGCTACGATTCGGCCATCGACTGCGCCCGCGAGCAGAGGCTCGACCTGCCCATGCTGCCGGGCGCATGAGCCTGCGGTGAAGAGTCAGCAATGACGAACCAGGGCGTGGAGCCCGCGCCCTTCGTCACCGCCGGCGGCAGTTCGCCGCTGGTGATCAGCTTCCCGCATTCGGGCACGCTCATCCCGCCCGCGCTCGCGGCGCGCATGACGCCCGCCGCGCTGGCAATGCCCGACACCGACTGGCACGTGCCGCTGCTGTACGCGCACGCGCGCGGCCTCGTCGCGACGGCGGCCGGCGCGGCCACGATCGAGGCGCGGCTCTCGCGCTACGTCGTCGACCTGAACCGCCCGCCCGACGACGCGCCGCTCTATCCCGGGCAGGTTTCCACGGGCCTGTGCCCGTCGCAGGCCTTCGGGGGCGAGGCGCTGTACGCCGGTGCGCCGCCCGGCGACGCCGAGATCGCGGAGCGCCGCACGCGCTGGTGGGCGCCCTACCACGCCGCGCTCGACGCGCTGGTCGCCGACGCCTGCGCGCGCCATGGCCACTGCGTCCTGCTCGACGCGCATTCGATCAGGAGCCAGGTACCCCGCCTGTTCGACGGCCGCCTGCCGGACCTGAACCTCGGCACGAACGACGGCCGCTCCTGCGACGATGCGCTCGCGCGGCGGGCGATGCAGGTGCTGGCAGGCGACGGAGGCTTCACCGCCGTGCGCGACGGACGCTTCAAGGGCGGCTACATCACGCGCTCGCGCGGGCTGCCAGGCGCGGGCGTGCATGCGCTGCAGCTCGAGATCGCGCAGGGCGCCTACATGGACGAGCGCGGCACGGCCTGGGATGCCGCGCGCGCGGCGCCGCTGGCCGCGCTGCTCGCCCGGCTGCTCGACGCGCTCGTCAGCTGGCGGCCAGGCGCTCGTTCCTGAAGCTGGCCGCGAACAGCACGGCGATCGCGATCGCGATGCCCGCAGGCACCAGCCAGATCGCGTGCCAGTCGTGCGCGCTGCCCATGGCGTGCGCGTCGGCCACCTTGCCCGCCAGCGTGAAGCCCACCAGCATGCCGACGCCGTAGGTGGCGAGCGTGATGAGGCCCTGCGCGGCGCTGCGATGCCCCTCGCCCGCGCGCGCATCGGTGTACACCTGGCCCGAGACGAAGAAGAAGTCGTAGCAGACGCCGTGCAGCAGGATGCCCAGCACCAGCATCCACGCCAGGCTGCCCGCATCGCCCCAGGCGAACAGCACGTAGCGCAGTACCCACGCCAGCATGCCGACCAGCAGCGTGCCCTTCATGCCGACGCGCTTGAGGAAGAACGGCAGCAGCAGCATGAACGCGACCTCCGACACCTGCCCCAGCGACTGCTTGGCGGTCGGGTTCGCCAGGCCCGTATCGACCAGGAACGCGTTCGCGTACTGGTAGTAGAACGCCAGCGGGATGCAGACCAGGATCGAGCAGGCGAAAAACACGAGGAAGTTCCTGTCCCTGAGGAGCGCCAGCGCGTCGAGGCCGAGGATCTCGCGCAGGCCGGACTTCGCGCCCGCCCTGCCCTTTGGCGGCGTGGCCGGCAGCGTGAAGCTGTAGACGCCGAGCAGCGCCGATGCGACCGCGCACATGGTGAACGTGTTGCGCAGGGCGCCGGCGGCCAGCGCATCGCTCGCATCCCAGTGGAACACGTAGCTGATCGCGAGGCCGGCGACGATCCAGCCGATCGTGCCCCAGACGCGGATCGAGCCGAAATCACGCGCCGGCTCGCTGATCTGCCCGAAGCTGATCGCGTTTACGAGCGCGAGCGTCGGCATGTAGATGACCATGTAGGCGAGCAGCGTCGGGTAGAAGCCCGAGAAGCCCTGCGCCATCGCCAGCCGCGCCATCAGCGCGGCGCCCACCAGGTGGATGATGCCGAGCAGCCTCTCGGCATTGACGTAGCGGTCGGCGACGAGGCCGACGATGAACGGCGCGATGATCGCGCCCCAGGACTGGGTCGAGTAGGCCATGGCCGACTGCGCGCCGCTCGCCGACAGGTTGTGGGCGAGGAAGCTCCCCATGGTGACGAACCAGCCGCCCCAGATGAAGAACTCGAGGAACATCATCGCGCTGAGGCGCATGCGGATCGTGCCGGTCATCTGCTTCCACTCCCCCGTTGGACTCGCATCGCCCTACTGCAGCTCGAACACGACGTGCACGGCGGCATCGAGCGTGATCGTGGCCGGCACCATGTAGGCGTCGGTCGGCTGGTTGGGCGCGGCGAATGAAACCATCCTCGGTGCAGGTGGCCCACCACCCGTACTGCCGAAGCCGAAGCGCTCCGGGATCTCGCTGAAGCCCACTTGCGACACGGCGCGCACGGGGCCGAGGCGGCGGTGCGCGCCGGCGGCGAGCCGCTCGGCGCGCGTGCGCGCGTCGTCGGTGGCCGCCACCACGAGCTCGTTCTCGATCGACTGCTGGTCGGTGCGCCCGAAGCTGCTGCCGAAGCCCTCGGCGCCGGGCAGCGACATCAGCGCGAGCAGCGTCGCGGGATAGCGGTCGAGGTCGTGCACGGTGGCGCTGATGGAGCGCGTCACCTGGTAGCCGTCGAGCACGGTGCTGCGCGTCGCCTCGTCCCAGTGCGAGGTGCGTGTCTTGGAGAGCTGCGCCGCGTTGATGTCGGCCGGCTTCACGCCGGCCTTGGCCAGCAGGTCGAAGGCCTTCTTCGACGTGGCCTGCACGCTCGCGATGGCCGCCTCGCTGGTCGGCTGCTGCGAACTGACGGTGAACGACACGCTGGCGACGTCGGGCGTGATCTCGCGCCGCGCGCTGCCGTCTGCGTAGGCGAAGGGATACTCCGGGAGCGGGCCGGCCGTTGCGCCGGTGGCAACGACGGCGGCCAGCAGGCCCCAGGCGAGCGCTGGCGCGAAAGACGTGCGGAACCCCATGGCCACCCCCTCGTGGTCCGTTGCGTGCCGGTACTGTAGCAGACGGTCCGCGGCGTTCAGCCCGCGGCCGGGAACGAGCAGGTCACGCGCAGGCCGCCGGCCTGGCCGCCACCGCCCCCGCCGCCGACCTCTCCGCTGCCCTCGCCGCCGGCGTCCTCCAGCTGCAGCGTGCCGTGGTGCAGCCGCACGACGGCGGCCACGAGGCTCAATCCCAGGCCGCTGCCCGGCGCGCCGGAGTCGCGTTCCAGGCGCCGGAACGGCAGCAGGATCACCTGCCGCTGCGCGGCCGGGATGCCCGGCCCGTCATCGGCGACCGTGAGCAGCACGCGACCGCCCTCGGTGCGCACGTGCAGCTCGACGTGCCCGCCGGGCGGCACGTACTTGATGGCGTTCTCGAGCAGGTTGGTGCACAGCTGCGCCAGCAGCTGCTGCTGGCCGCTCACCACGGCGGCCTGCTGCGCGTTCACCTGCAGCAGCAGGCCGCGCTGGCGCGCCTCGGGCCCGTACAGCTCGGCCAGCTCGCGCGCCATCTGCGCGAGGTCGACGGGCTCGGGGTGCGCGCCGCCCGAGCCCGACTCGGCCTGCGCGATCTGCAGCAGCATGGCGAGCGTGCGCTGCACGCGCTCCAGGTCGCCGATCGTCGCCTGCATGGTCGCGAGCGCGGGATCGTCGGCGGGCAGCGCGAGCAGCGCGGCCTCGAGCCGCGAGCGGATGCGGTACATCGGGGCACGCAGGTCGTGCGCGGCGCTGTCGAACGTGGTGCGCACGGACTGGGTCTGCTGCTCGATGCGATCGAGCATGTGGTTGACGGCGACCGCGAGCTGGTCGAATTCGTCGTGGCCATCCTGCACCGGCAGCCGCCGGGCGAGGTCGCCGGAGATGATGCTCGCGCAGGCCTGCGCGACGCCGCGCACGCGCCCCGCGACGCGCCGGCTGAACCACCAGCCGATCAGCGCCATCAGCGCGCCGGTCGACGCGATGCCCCAGAGCGTGGTCGCGCGCAGCCGCGCCATGAAGCGCCTGCGCTCGGAGAGGTCGGTGCCCACGAGCAGCCGGTTGCCGTCGAGCTCGACGACGGCGGCGCGCACCGGGTGCAGCACCTCGCGCCCGCGCTCCACGGCCGTGAGCTGGAAGGCCTGCCAGTTGCCCTGCGGCACCATCTGCCGCGGCCACGAGGAGAGGTTGCCGGCCAGCGGCGAGCCCTGCGGGTCGAGCAGGATGTACACGGCGCCGAGCCGGCCCCAGTCGTCGACGCGCTGGTCGAGCACGTCCACCAGGCGCTGCAGGCCGCCGCCGCGGTAGTCCTCGCGGAGTGATTCGACCTCGGTGTTGATGACGATGTCGGCCTGGCGGTCCATGGCGCGCTCGGTCAGCAGCAGCACCGTCGAGAGCAGCACGCCCACGCCGAGCACGCCGCCGAAGAAATACAGCAGCGCGAGCCGCGAGGTCGACGAATCCGCGATGGCGCCACCCAAGGTCGTGCGCCGCGCCTCGGGCGACATGCCGCCGAGCGCTTCGAGGTGATAGACGCGCGCCACCGCTAGATTTGCAGGGTTTCCGTAGATGGCGCTCGTGCTCGTCCCGAGCCCGCGATCGCTCGCGACCGCTACGCCGATCGCGCCTGCAGTTGCTGGATCAGTGGCACCACGCCGCCCCGGTTGGGGTTGCGTTGATCCATCCAGTGCATGAAGCTTTTGACACCTGCGTCGATGATGGCTTCGGCCTGGGCGACGGCAGCCTGGCGGTTTTCTTT
>WBZN01002217.1_pt1 | contig 10995 bp, 8 predicted proteins | sample 5204281 | NCBI WGS metagenome assembly WBZN01 (sample SAMN12344347, study PRJNA552823) | activated sludge metagenome | biome: Activated sludge suspended growth; feature: Nitrification reactor; material: Wastewater; isolation source: activated sludge from nitrification reactor of wastewater treatment... | reverse complement strand
TCGCCAACGCCATTCAGTATGTTCGAGCCGCCATCTCACGAGGTCTGGACATCGATTCATTTGCTCCGCAGCTTAGCTTTTTCTTCGTCGCACAAATGGATCTGTTTGAGGAAGTAGCAAAATTCAGAGCAGCACGCAGGCTCTGGGCCCGGATCATGAAAGATCAGTTTCATGCCAAAAATCCAAAATCACTGATGCTGCGCTTTCACGTTCAGACAGCCGGTTCCAGCCTGACCCAGCAACAACCAGACAACAACATCGTGCGCACTACCGTCGAAGCCATGGCTGCTGTATTGGGTGGCGCGCAGTCGTTGCACACGAACTCGAAAGACGAAGCGCTCTCCCTGCCCAGCGAGGCGGCGGCGCTGACTGCTTTGCGGACCCAGCAAATCATCGCCAGCGAAACTGGAGTGGGCAACGTTGTTGACCCGTTCGGCGGCTCGTATTTCGTAGAAGAACTCACAGACAAGATCGAAAAGGACGTCGAACTCTACCTGCAAAAAATCGAGGAACTCGGCGGCGCTATCAGCGCAGTCGAACAGGGCTACATACAAAAGGAAATTCAAGAGTCGGCATATCAATATCACTGCAGCGTCGAAGATAAACGTCGCATCATCGTCGGCGTAAACAGATTCATCGACGTCAACTCCGAAAAAATCGAAATTCATAGAGTTGATCCAAAATTGGAAACTGAACAAGTGGCTGATTTAAAGCGCGTGAAAGCAGAGCGAGACCAGGAGAAAGTTGAGCACGCTCTTCAGAAATTAGCCGAGACAGCGTCTGGCAGCGGTAATTTGATTCCACTCATTTGCAACGCAGTAGACTCTTACGCGACAGTGGGCGAAATCAGCAACACCTTACGCAAGTCGTTCGGCAAATTCAGACCGGTAGCAACTTTGTAAAGAGCCAATTGTCTGCGAAAAGCTGCCCTCTGCTTTGTTTTGTCGCGACCGGACCCGTTAACTGAGCCATTTGTGAGAAGACGAGAATAAGTCTGGCTCTTGAATATGTTTCAATTTAGCGCATGCCAACTCCGCGCGTGTCGATAGTCATCGTTAATTGGAAGACGCCAAAGCTCCTCGCTCAGTGTCTGGCCACAATCAATGACGACCCGGCTCACGACCAGTTCGAAATCTTTGTCATCGACAACAACTCGGGCGATGAATCAGTTGCCATGCTGCAAAGTGATTTTTCCTACGTTCACCTGATTGCTAACAACGACAACCTCGGGTTCTCCAAAGCTTGTAATCAAGCGATTATAAAAGCCACCGGCCAATACGTGCTTTTGCTCAACCCAGACACTGAGGTGCCCGATCGAGCAATTTCCAAGCTGGCCGATTTTATGGACGCGAATCCAGATTGCGGTGCAGCCGGACCGAAAGTGCTCAATCCCGACGGCTCATTGCAACTAGCTTGCAGACGAGCTTTCCCTTCGCCCACAGCAGCTTTTTACAGAATCACTTACTTAAGTCGAATTTTTCCAAATAATCCGACGTTTTCACAATATAATTTTTCCTCTGCGGATCCAGGGCAGCAGCTGGAAGTAGATGCTCTGGCCGGGGCAGCCATGATGGTGCGACGTCAAGCGATCGACCAAGTCGGTTTACTCGATGAAGACATATTCATGTATGGCGAAGACATTGATTGGTGCTGGCGCATCAAGCAAGCCAAGTGGAAAGTCTGGTATGTCCCCGATTCAGTCATCTACCACGCACATGGGGCATCAAGCCGTCTGAGACCAGTAGGAGCCACTATTAACCTGCATAAGGGTATGCATGTCTTCTACAAAAAACACTTAGCGCAAAGGTACTGGGCCCCATTCAACTCACTGGTGTATGCTGCAATTTGGTCGAGAGCCGCGCTCTTTATCCTGATCAATTTAGGACGCGGTCTTTTTTTACGTAACGGAAACCTATCAGCAAGGTCAGGCAGCTAACAAATGGTCCCAAATGGCGTTCGAAAGAGGGTACTGGTCACCGGTGCTTCCGGATTAATAGGAAGAGCGGTCACGGAAAGACTGCTGACGGAGAATGCACACGACATCAAGGTGCAGGTGCGGAATGCCATGCAAGCCCGCAACGATGTCGGCAGCATCATAGACTTCACTCGCGTTCAGCTGGAGGAAGCCGACTTCACAAGAGTAGGCGACCGCGAAATGCGCCTCTTGACCAAAGGCTGCGACATCATCGTGCATGCAGCCGGCCTGGTGCACCAGCCAGACGCACCCTATCAAGAGTACGAAGTCATCAATGTGCGCGCAACTCAGCTATTGGCCGAAGCCGCCGCGCAAAATAATGTCAAAACGCTGATCTTCTTGAGTTCATCAGCAATTTACGGTCCTGGTCCTTTCGACCGGATTGCCGAAGCTGGTCCGCTCAAAGCAGTGACACCATATGCAGTGTCTAAGATGACCTCTGAAAACTGGCTGCAGCAGTTCAAGGGCATCCCAAAAGTTGTTATCCTTCGTCCTTCACTGGTTTTCGGAGAAGGCGACCGCGGCAACTTGTTGAGCTTGATGCGCAACATCAAACAGAACAAATACAAGCACATCGGCAGCGCAGACACAGCCAAAAGCATGATCTATTCAAAAGATCTGGCACGAGCAATCAGCCTCTGCATCAACAATCTTCCCGATGGCATTCATATCTTCAACGTCGCAAACCCAGAGCCGGTGCCTGTCAAAATACTGGCTGATACAATTGCGCGCGTCATGAACACAGCTGGAAACCCAAGCGTCAAGAAAATAAGCTCCGTACCCGAAGGCGTATTTCGTATCGGTGTGAAAGCAGCTGAGTTGTTCATGCAAGACAAATCGCCGATCACGATGGATCAGGTCAATAAGCTCACCACGACTACAACCACCTCGGTCACCAAGTTGGTCAATGCGACAGGATTTCAACCAAAGACCTCACTCGACGAAGCCATTCTCGCCGAAATCAAATGGGCAGATAGTCACGAGTTGCTCTAAGAAAACTCGAGAAAAGGCTCATTGAAAACTTCAACAGGCTAACTTCAAACGAGAGACGCCGATGAGCCTGAACAGTTTCTTCAAAATTCAGGAACGCGGATCAACCGTCAAAACCGAACTCGTCGGCGGTGCCACCACATTTCTCACGATGGCCTACATCATCGTAGTGAATCCAGCCATCCTGAGTTTCGCGCACATTCCGGAAGGTCCGAGCACGGTCGCAACAATATTGACGGCAGTTTTCGGATGTCTCCTCATGGCTTTCTACGCCAACCGTCCACTCGCGGTCGCTCCCTATATGGGCGAAAACGCCTTCATTGCATTTGGCTTAGGCGCACTCGGAATCAGCTGGCAACTGCGCCTCGGAGCGGTGTTTGTCAGCGGAGTTATTTTTGCCGTTTTCGCGTTACTCAGAATCCGCCCCTGGTTGGCCAACTCAATATCAACAAGCATGAAACATAGCTTCGGTGCAGGAATTGGCATGTTCTTGCTTCTGATTGGACTCTACGAAACAGGCATAGTAACAAGCGGAGCAACTGGGTTACCGGCGCCGGCGCTCCTCACTTCACAGGGCGTGCTGCGCGCACCAGACGTGCCACTCAAGCTTGGAGATTTGCACAGCCCAACTGTGCTGCTATCGATCTTCGGATTTGTGCTAATCGTGACATTGATGCAACGCAGAGTTAAAGGCGCCATGCTGATTGGCATCGGAACCACAGCGCTGATTGGCACGCTTGCAGGTTACGGCTCTGCACCGCATGCGGTGATGGCGATGCCTTTCGTGCCACCATATGATCTGACACCTATATTTTTGCAGCTGGATGTAAAAGGCGTTTTCCAATTATCCTTCCTGCCCATCCTCTTAACCCTATTTTTGATGAGCTTTCTCGACACCCTTGGCACGCTTGTCGGTGTGGGCTCCATAGGAGGAATGCTTGATGAGAACGGCAACTTCAAAGACATCGAAAAACCAATGATCGTCGACGCATCATCCTGCATTTTCAGCGCACTGGTTGGTTCATCAACCAGTGGAGCATTCATCGAATCTGCAGCCGGAATCAAGGAAGGCGCCCGCACGGGACTGGCAGCGCTCGTTGTGGCAATCTTGTTCGCCGTTTGCATTTTCTTCATTCCGCTTATCGAACCACTGCAGAAACTGACATATGCCTATGCACCAGCGCTGATGGCGGTAGGTTTGCTGACGATCAGTTCAGTAAAAAATATTGATATGGAAGACATAACAGAAGCAGCACCGGCACTGGCTACAATCGCGATGATGGTGTTCTCGTACAACATTGCGAACGGATTAACTGCAGGTTTGGTTTTATACTCGGTCATTAAGATCTGCACTGGAAGATATCGTGAGCTTAACTCAGGAACTTTGTTGCTGTCTGGATTGTGCTTGATCTACTTCCTGTTTGGACTACAACACTAATCTCGGCTATTCAACTGGTCTCGATTCGACTGTCCTCGATTCGAGAGGACTCGATTCAAAGCCCTCGATTCGCGAGGACTCGATTCGCCACTCCCGTTACGATCCGCTCTCAAAAATTTTATAGATGTACCTCCAAGCACTTACACGAAGGTAGTTAAATCGTTGCATCTTGGCAGCGTCACAATGGCTCAAACCCTGTACCAATCAGTGCTGAGAGAACTGTGCATAGCGAGTGAAACGACGCAAAATCTTCAAAGCTAGCGGAGTGTTTGATTCAATCTGAGTGGCACGAGTCGCAGCCTCACGAGCCATTTCCATTTCATTCTTCTGTTCGTACAAGCGTGCAATCTCGGCAAGTGATTCAGCATCTTGATTCGGACAATCTAGAGCCGCTTTCAGCTGATTTGTTTTGAATTCTTGGGTTCGGATGATGTATATCCAGGGATCCTGCGGATTAAGCTTCTGCGCGGCATCAAGGGCAGCGACAGCACCCGCGCTATCATGCAGCGCGAGTTGAACGAGTGCCTTCTCTATGTACAACTCTTCCAGACTATCAGTACGTCGAATCGCCTGGTCGATAGCGGTTTTAGCTTGCTCTGGCTGGTTGAGGGCACGATTCAGTTCTGATGTTACGAGCAGACGCAGCGTTATATTGCGTCCATCGCGAACAGTGGGATCCGCAACTGGCGCAAAATCTTCAAGTACTTTCTGAGCCTCGTTCAGACGCATCTGGCGCACTTTCCCCCGAGCAAGAATACATGCAGCAGTAAAGCGCATGTCGCCCGTTCGTTTCGGGTCATCAGACAGAACTTCTCTGGCATCATTGATTGCATCGTGCACTCGCCCGATGTGCATCGCGTAGTCAGCCCGTGTGGCAATTGCAGCAGGATTGGTCGGCGCCAGGTTGAGCGCACTCTCGATGTAATCTTGAGCAGTGTTGAACTCTCGTTTTCTCAAAGCCACGTTGGCCAGCGAAACTTTCGCTTCCACGAAATCCGGCTTGTAGAAAAGCGCACGCTGCCAGTGTTTCTGCGCACTTTGATAATCGCCGAGCAGATATTCCGAATTTCCCAAATTATTCCAGGCGGCTGCAAATGTTGGATCGACTTGTGAGGCGGCTTCATAGCGCGACTTCGCGGACGCAAAATCTTTCATTCGCATCGCTTTATTACCGGAGTTGTACTGATAGTTCACGACCGCCTTGCGCCCAAGTACAGTTACTAAACCGAACGCGATCAAAACAGTTAGAAAAACGCGTTGCCAAGCCAGCATTCGATACGCGGACCGAAGTCGCGAAAAGCTGGATTGCTCAGCCACGACGACATCAGGTGCAGATGGCTCTAAATCAAATTTTTCACGTGTTATATCTGCAAGCAGACGTTCAAAATCAGCGGGTGAGAATAGGAAGGATGGAACATGGTGTGGTACCAGATGCGGTTCAGCGTTCTTGCGCCAGGAATTCTTCCGCTCGAAAATCGTAAGTTTCTTCGCTACTGGTGTCAGAGAAAAAATCTTTGAAAATAAGTACTGGGGCTCCATCGCCACCGCATCGATTTGCTCCCAATGTATGGGACGAGCAAATCGCCACAGCCGTATTCCTTGATCATTCACCTCAACGCCGCGAACCAGAAACGATACGCAGTGCAAAATGCCCAGAAAACCGACAAACCACAAAACAGCCGCCGACAGCCATACGCCGATTACCTTCAACACCCAGCTAACGAGGTCAGTTGACTGCGGAATAAGAGCAACGCCGTCAGGAATAGCAAGCAGTGACGCTATAACCACGCACGTGCCGTGCGCAAGCTGGGTCATCGCCCTCGATTGGAGCGTATAAATTCGCGAACGGCTATGCGCATCCGACGCGCTGCTGAGAGGAGCGGCGGCAGCTAAATCACTAGACAAATTGTTTGATTCCGCTGGTAAAACGAGTAACTCCTACTTGATATACGAATTTAGTAGCCAAAACCATAGGGAAAAGGATGTCATCTATCGAGGTTTGACATATAGGATGTCATACCCCGGGTCGGAATGCTGCCACAACCAGCGATCACACCCAGATTTCTGCCCCAGATTTCAGCCCCAGAGAACGCAGATATAGATTTGATTAAGGGCGCCTGGGGTATTTTCTGAGAACAAACTGGCAAATTTGATTGCGTTGCCAACGGGCAAGAAACCCGCAATTCAGCATGGACAGATGGTTTTCGTGATCATGTAACAAAATCAAACCGTTAGACAAAAAGATTAGAACGTGCCATATTGAACGGAGGTTAATATTAACTGTGGCAATTGGAAGTGAGGTGGCTTGCTTGAAAATCCTGATTATCGAAGACGATGTCAACATCGCTCGCCTAATCGAACTAGAGCTTGGTTATGAAGGCTATCAGGTCTTTGTAGCTCATGACGGCAACCAGGGGTTGGATCTATTCAAGAAAGACCAGCCGGATTTGGTTTTGCTCGACGTCATGCTCCCTGGGCTGGACGGCGTAGAAGTCTGTAAACGCCTGCGAACGATATCGAAAGTTCCGGTAATCATGCTTACGGCAAAAGACGGCGTCGGCGACAGAGTCGCGGGTCTAGACGGCGGTGCCGACGACTATTTGACGAAACCGTTCGCAACTGAAGAATTATTGGCGCGCATCCGCGCCGTCATGAGACGCAAACCGCAGGAAGGCATTTTGACCTACGCCGACTTGTGGATGGACCAGCTCAATCGCGTCGTCAAGCGTGGCGAGCGACAGTTGGACCTGAGAGCAAAAGAATTCGACTTGCTTCGTTTGTTCATGCAATATCCAGAGCAAGTACTCTCCCGCGAATTCATTTTCGACAAAGTCTGGGGCTACGACTTCATCGGCGAATCAAACGTCATCGAAGTGTACATCCGATACTTGCGCTCTAAGCTCGAAGACGGCAACTCCAAGCGACTTATCCAGACCGTCCGCGGCGAAGGCTATGTCTTGAGAGAAGAAGAGCCTCAGCGCTAATTTCGAATCCGCTAACTTCGAATTGCATATTTCGAATCAGCGAATTCAGAACAATCTTATAGAGAGGGCAGTGCATCAGCGCTGCCCCTTTGGTTTGCCGCCTGTTGCGGGCGTTTTTTGCCGCCCGTTCCGAACTTTTCGCCGCCTGTTGCGGGCATTTTTAACCTTGCGTTCCGGTCGCGTCGTTGCCCGGTTACGCTGACCGGATATTCATGAAAAATACCTTAGGATTCCGATGGATACCCCGGCTTTATATCTATTCGGTATGCAGACATGTCTCGCCAATGCGACAGGTGGCGCCATCCGAACTCGACCGATGATTCTGAGAGCATGGGAAAAACCCCATTGAGAGCGACATCTTGGCAGGATGTTTCGTATTGTTGCCCTTTACTTTGTGAAGCGTGTAAAGTTATGATACGGCAAGATAAGACGTTGTTCAGATAGACGCGCACACAGAGCGGGTTTTGAGCAACTCAGTGCCAGTCCGAGGTAACCGTATGCCAGTAGTGAAAGACCGAGTCACAAAGATGCGTCAGCATGACGAGAGATTCTATTTAAACATCCTTTCTGAAAACGAATCAGGAAGTTGGATTTTAACGCTGCCACCGCTTCTGTCAGCTCACCAGGCTGAGCTAGAGCAAATGCTAGGTCGAGTCTTTTCTGGTCGTCCAAGTTCAAAGGAAAACTTTGCGCTTGCACAACAAATGTCCATGAACTGGTGCTTCTCCAAATGCAAGCAATTCGGCAAGCAATTGGAAGAGTGCTGGAGCGAAGCAGTCTAAGCCCATCATAAATTGAAAATTGTTCGGTCATGCGATCTTCAGCGCATGAAAGACATCCGCCGAGAAGCGAACAGGCGGGACGCCTGCGCTCCATCTGGAAGTTTCGCGTCGGCTGTTTTACGCGTCAGGCGTGTCCGAATCATCGACCAGGCTCTCAGCATCTGGTTCGACCAGCGGCGTGACAGACACGACCTGATCGTCTTCACCAAGCTGCTGAATTCGAACGCCGGTTGCCATGCGACCTTGCGAGCTTATGTCGTCGGTCAATTGACGAACCACGATACCATTCATAGTGGCAATCATGACTTCGTCTTTCTCCTTGACGACTCGCAGCGCGGCCAATCTTGATGCAGCGTTCTTGAACTTGGTGCCGATCAGACCGATTCCGCCACGACCTTGTTGACGGAACTCGTCGAGTTTGACGCGCTTACCGAAACCATCTGTGGTGACAACGAGCACGTGAGATTCGCCTTCTGTGCCCGGCTCAATTACGTCGAATCCGACAATCTTGTCGCCTTCACGCAATGTAATCGCACGCACACCACGAGCAGAGCGACCCATCGGGCGCAGCTCTTCTTCGCTATAACGAATACACATACCGTCGCCGGTACCAATCAGAACATCCGCCTTGCCACTGGATGGGCGTACCCAACCGAGTTCGTCGCCTTCATTGAGCGTGATGGCGATAATGCCGCTCTTGCGAATGCTGGCGAAGTCAGACATCTGTACCTTCTTGATGAACGCTTTGTGCGTCAGCATGATCAAAAAGCTGTCTTCAGCAAATGTCGATACAGGGATAACCGTCGTCACACTCTCGTCTTGCCCGATCGGCAGCAAGTTAACGAGCGCGAGTCCCCGAGCCGTTCTTCCGCCTTCCGGCAGGTCCATAACTTCAAGAGAGTATACAGTTCCTTTGGTCGTGAAAACGAGCAAACGATCGTGCATCTTCGCCGTGAAGAAGTGTTGCAAATCGTCTTCTTCTCTGGTTTTCACACCAGTCACACCACGCGTATTGCGACGCTGCTTTTTGAATGTATCAAGCGGCATACGCTTGATGTAATCCTGCTTGGTGATAAAGATCGCCATCGGTTCATTCGGCGTCAAATCTTTGGACGAGAGCTGCTCGTAAGCGCCTTCAATTTTGGTGCGACGTGGATCCTTCTTGTCGCCGCCATATTTTTCGCGAATGGCATTCAACTCTTCCTTGATGATGTTCAGGACGAGCTGGCGATCACCGAGAATCTTTTTGTACTCAGAGATCTTGAGCAAGATTTCGTCGTACTCGGCTTGCGTTTTGCCGCGTTCTAATCCTGTCAGGCGGCGCAATTGCATTTCGAGAATTGCATTCGCTTGCGCTTCGTCCAACTTGAAGGCAGTTATCAAAGCCTGTCTGGCTTCGTCTGTACTGTCAGCCTTTCTGATTGTCGATATGACTTTGTCGATATTTTCCAGAGCCTTGAGATAGCCTTCCAAAATATGGGCTCTCTGTTCGGCTTTTTCGAGCAAATAACGAGTGCGGCGAGTGACGACTTCAATGCGGTGGTCGATGAATTCTTGCAGCATATCGGCGAGTCCAAGAGTTCTTGGCTCAAACGAATAGCCGCCCTTCGAATTCATTTTTCTGACCAGTGCAAGAGTGTTCACTGGGAACGACTGCTGCAACTGCGAATGTTTGTAGAGATTGTTCAGAACGATTTCTGGATGAGCGTCACGCTTCAATTCCAGAACAACACGAATGCCGTTTCGATCGGTCTCGTCTGTCAGGTCTGAAATTCCGCCCAGCTTATCTTCGCGAACCAGATCCGCAACGCGCTTGGTGAAAGCTTCAGGACCAATCATGTAAGGAAGAGACGTGACAACGATTGCCATACGAGTTTGACGACCGCCGCGTCCTTCAATCTGCTCAATTGTCGCAACACCGCGAACAGGAATCGAACCACGACCGGTTGTGTAGGCCTCGACGATGCCCTCAGTTCCCATGATTACACCACCCATGGGGAAATCAGGTCCCTTGATCCACTCCATCAATTCGACGGATGACAACTCGTGATTGTCGATTTTGGCGATAGTGCCATCGACAATTTCAGTAAGATTGTGTGGAGGAATGTTTGTTGCCATTCCCACTGCAATTCCAGCAGATCCATTGAGGAGCAGGGTAGGAATGCGGGCAGGCAAAACGCTTGGTTCCATGCGGCTTTCGTCGAAGTTTCCACGCATATCGACAGTTTCGCTTTCGATATCGCGCAACATTTCTTCTGCCATCGGCGCCAGGCGGCATTCCGTGTATCGCATGGCAGCGGGCGGATTATCAAGGTCTCCGAAGTTGCCGTGACCATCGACCAGCACGTATCTGCTGGCGCTCGGCTGAGCAAGACGAACCAATGCTTCGTAGATCGCTGAGTCGCCGTGCGGGTGGAAGTTACCCATGACTTCACCGACGACTTTGGCGGATTTTCTGTATTTGGAGCCCGGCATCAAATTCAGCTCATACATGCCGTAAATAATGCGGCGATGAACTGGCTTCAAACCGTCGCGAACATCGGGAATGGCGCGGCTGATGATAACTGACATGGCGTAGTCGATGAACGACCGACGCATTTCATCTCTGACTTCGATGGTGACGATACGCTCGCCGCCGGCTCCTCCGCCCGATGTGGAAGGTGGTTGGCTGCTCACTTATGCTGCTCCTTGGGTTGCGATAGAAGATACCCGATGGATATACGCACATCCACCGCTCGTCGAAAGGCTGAACTTCACTGACTTTCAGGCAAGTCGCGACGTTAAAATCCAGCCAGGGTAAATTATAACACGGTAGGCTTATCAGCT
>WBZN01002216.1_pt1 | contig 10999 bp, 10 predicted proteins | sample 5204281 | NCBI WGS metagenome assembly WBZN01 (sample SAMN12344347, study PRJNA552823) | activated sludge metagenome | biome: Activated sludge suspended growth; feature: Nitrification reactor; material: Wastewater; isolation source: activated sludge from nitrification reactor of wastewater... | reverse complement strand
ATCGAAAAGCAGGTGTGATCGTTAACACCGACGGACACGTACCGCTAGACGAGGCTGCACCAGCGTACAAATCTTCCACCGAAGTGGTGAAAGCCGTTGTGAATGCGGGGCTTGCTGAAATCGAGTACACACTCTGGCCACTTGCTTCGCTCAAGGGCACAGAGGAAGTTCGCCCTCGAAAAAACAAAGCACGCAAAACCAGCCAGCACTATTAGCCGGTCAATTGCGTTGTTTTCATGACCAGCTAACAAACATTAGCTGGTCAGATGACTTCGCCGCTAAACTGAAAATACCCGGTCGCCACCACGGGCGATGGCATATTCAAGCGCCTCGGATGCACGCGCGATCAAATGATCATATTCCTCAGCATGGGCCGGGAATGATGCCACGCCCAGACTGGCTGTGACAGAAAAACTTTGCCAGTTATGAGTTATGGCCTGGTTACCGATGCGTTGCCGAATCCGCTCTGCCAGCAAGGCGGCACCTGCAGCGTGAGTTTGCGGCAAGATTACGCAGAATTGGTTGTCACCGTACTTGGCAGGAATGTCAACTTCTCTGACTGCGCCGCGAAGCACGTTGGCAACCACTTTGAGAACTGCATCGCCAGTGAGAACACCGTACTGTTGCGTGACTGCGTCGAATTCGTCAATCGACATCAAAATCATCGCTACCGCATGCTTGTATCGCTGCGCCCGTCCGAGCTCAGCTTTCAACTCTTTGAGAAAAGTTTTGTAGTTATAAAGCTCGGTCAAACCATCGAGAAGGGCGAGTCGTTCGATGTCTTCGCCTCGGGCAGAACTTATAGTTGCGGTCTGCTGCTGAGGGCTGCTGCTCTTTTCAATGTCGCGCACGCGATTGAGAATTGCCTCATCACCGATATAACCCGAGAGCGGCACGCCACGACGCTTTTTGCTGTCGATATATATACGCTGCAACCGAGTCTCTTTCTCGGCGCCGGCAGCCGGTTGATCCGCCATAAGTTCTCCTTTTTTCGACGCTTCCAACGTCAGTCCATTTAGTTTAGCCGTTTCGAGCCTGGAGTTGGACCTTGGCAACTACTTCTTTTTAGAGACCTGCAAGCTCTTCACCGGTTTTACCAGTTTTGTACTGGCGGAATGCTTCTTGAGAATCTTCTTGTAATCACGCTTACTTAGCTCACCACCGTACATGATTGTTCCGACCTAGTGCTCCGAACTAGTGGGTATGCCGATGATGCAGGTCTGGAAGATGCGGATGACTGTGCTCCAACGCCTCATGCTCGTGCCAGTGCGAATGTCGCAACGATGAAGGCTCTCCTTCATGCGAATGATTGTGGTGTCCGTCGTCGTGACTGTGTTCATGTGTATGAGACATTGCTTCGTGTCTGTGCGCATGACTGTGTTGGTCGCGCAATAAAACGATAATGGAAGCTATCAGTATTCCCGCAGCCGCAAGCTGAATTCCTGAGAGCTTCTCTCCCAGGGCGATTGCAGCTATCCCTACACCCCAGAAAGGAGCGCTCGAGAATATGCTCTGTGACCTCATCGCTCCCAACTTTTGAGCTGCAGCTATATAGCAAGTAATGCTCAATCCGTAACAGAGCGCACCAATGGCGATGGCAGAACCAAGCATCTGAATGGAAGCGTGAAACGGCTCGGCGAGACAGCCCATAACAAAATTGATGCTGCCCGCGACAAGCCCTTTCCAAAACGTGAACTCTATCGGAGTGATACCGTCCATGAGGGCAGTCAAATTATTATCCAGAGACCAGAGCAAGCAAGCAGTAGCAGCCGCAAGTGCGGCAAACAAACCAGCCATGCCCTGCCCCGAAGAAAGCAAGACCGCAGCGACAGTGGTTCCTAAAACGCCAAGAATTCCAAGCTTGCCGATATGTTCTTTGAAGAACAACGCCGCTATAAGCGCAGTAAACGGCGACTCGAGGCAAAGGTACATCGAGACGGTGGATGCAGGAGCGAGTGTCAGCGAAAACATGTAAGCCGGTGCCGCGCATCCTCCGCAGACCAGCGCGCCTAAAAGCTTACCTCGTGCCGATTTAGGAACACCAAAAGGTTTTCCTTTATGCAGCTTCAGAACGAAGGGGAGTGAGCCCAATGCTGCGCCAAGATATAAAAGTCCCGCCAATTGAAACGGCGAGAACGACGCTATGACGGCTTTTCCAGCCGGAGCTGAAGCGCCGAAAAGAGCCGCAGAAAGCAATGCTAGTAGAATCGGATTCACGGTCGGTGAAATACCTCACGATCACAATTTTCTCATCACTCTCATAATTTCGAGCAATTCACGCGTTAGAGAGCCCACGATCGCACGCATATCATTGAGCATGGCAACCCGGTCGTCAAGCAAATCAATCGTGACTTCATGGCTCTGGGCAACAACGCCCGCTAAAAGAGCAATCCGGCGCTGCCCAGCTTTGCTGGTGGGTGGCGGAATGCGTCCCAATTGCACCCATCGCTCTATCAACTGCTCCCGGCGAGACTCGCCCTTGCCGCCAGGAACGGGCTCGTTCAAGTAATTCCAAATTGGAGCGGGAATGTCTTTATCCTTCGTTGTGGGCAAGTTGAACAATCTAGCCAGCATGTTGGGGTCCACTCCAGCGCTGCGCCGCTCACCACTGGATTGTTTCAAGGCATAAGTGGAAATTCCAGTTGATAGCGCACCAGCAGCGACTTCCATCAAGTTGCCAGCGTTATTAATTGCATTACCGCCGCCTATCTGTATTCCCGAACCAATCATAGCCAGTGCACCGCCACTGGTGAAGTTGGTGATGTTGTTCAATCGAATTGCCCGGTCGCGGCGCGACTCCAACAGGTCTTTAAGCTCACTGGAGCGTGACATCTCGTCGTCAACTGCCGCCACGACATCACGAGTTTCGAGGAATGTAGTCAAGAGAATTTCGGTCATCTCCTGCTTTACAAACAGGAACTGAACATCGCGCTTGATGGCGTCCGGATTAATTGATTTGGCGCGCAGTTCTTGCAAATCTAGTATGTACTGGCTGACTCCGATATCTTTAGATACCTCTTTAGCTGTCGGAGACAGGGTATCGAACAAATTTTCAGCGCCACAGCTCTGAGAAGAGAGCGTCATTCCCGAAAAAACTGACAAAATAGCTGCCACCAGTCGGAATTTCATTTAAACACCTGAGAAAACGCTCAGAATAAAGCAGCCACCATGACTAAAGAGTTAATTGTCCATCAGTTGAGTATAAAAAATCAATTCTCGCGATACCCGCAGAACTTACTGGAAGGAGCATGTAGTACAATGGTCTACGAAGCACCGCCTTTATGCCGCAGAGATCCCTACTGGCTGCTGGCTTCTAACTTCCAGAGGCACATCAATTGATGCTGACACGTAAGCGCGTTGCTGAACTCATGGATGACCCGACGCTGGAGTACAACAGTCATGCAGAAGCTTTGCAAGGATTGGAACGACTCAACTTCTTCAGCACGAGCGCGGCATCATTATGGCGCCAGATCAGCCCGCTGGCTCGACAACGAGGCGCTTCCAGCCCCCTGCGCATTCTCGATATTGCCACCGGTGGTGGTGACATACCAGTAGCACTGTACAAAGCAGCCAGTGCAGAAAAATCCCAATTAGAAATCGTCGGAGCAGACATCAGCCCGTCGTCAATAAAATACGCCAGACAGTATGCGCAAGAAAGGCGCGCGCCTGTTGATTTTCTCGAACTGAACGCCCTGTGCGACCCGCTGCCAGACGGCTTTGACGTAATCATGACCAATCTGTTCACGCACCATCTCGATCCCGCGGATGTAATGTTGTTGCTCGGTAAAATGTCCAGGGCAACGCAACAGCTCGTGCTGGTCAATGACCTGATTCGCAGCGAAATTTCTTATGCTGCAGTTTGGCTGGCAACGCGATTGTTTAGCCGCTCACCAATCGTGCATTATGATGGACCCGTTTCAGTGCGTGGCTCGTATACACAAAGCGAAATGCTTAAAATGGCTGTCGATGCTGGTCTAAAGAACGCCTCTGTCACTTCCTGCCCGCCTTGCCGACAACTGCTCGTTTGGAAGAAACATGTCTGAGCCGAAACCTACAAACACTGAATGGGATGCCATAGTCATAGGCGCAGGTCCAGCCGGAGCGCTTTCTGCCTATTTACTGGCAAAAAAATTCTCCAGAGTTCTTCTAGTGGACAAAGGTATCTTTCCACGCACCAAAGTCTGCGGATGTTGCATCAATTCAGCGGCAGCACAGATTCTCGAATCACATTCCCTGCGATATATTCTCGAAGAGAATGGCGCAATTGCACTTTCTTCGCTGAAACTGTTTGATGGAAATCGTGCCGCCACTGTGAGCTTGCCAGGCGGTTTCGCGCTATCAAGAAGCGCATTCGATATGGCTCTAGCACACGCAAGCGTGCTACAGGGAGCCACCTTCTTGCAGGAAACCAGTGCCCTTGTGTTGAATGCAACTGCAAACGGCAGAACCGTGCAGTTACAGACAGGAACGAACACATCGCTGGCTGAAGCGAAAGTCGTACTCGTCGCAGACGGCATCGGCGGTCACTCACTGAATCAACTAACAGAGCTGGATTTCGTGACCGATGCAAATTCCCGCTATGGATGTGGAACCATTATCGAAAGCGCGCCTGATTTTTACGAAGCGGGAAGAATATACATGGCTTGCTCGCCGGGCGGCTATGTCGGTCTGGTGAGGTTGGAGGACGGTCGCGTCGACATTGCGGCAGCACTCGACCGACAATTTTCGAGAATGCATTCTGGTCCTGCATCGGCATCGAGCAACATTCTTGAAAGCAGCAGGCTTCCAGTTCCTGACTTGCTTCGAACGGCACAGTGGACGGGAACTGAAACATTGACGCGCCGACGCAAACAGATCGCAGCGGAACGACTCTTCATTCTCGGTGACGCCTGCGGCTACGCCGAGCCCTTTACCGGCGAAGGTATTGCCTGGGCTCTTGCTTCAGCAACAGCACTAGCTGAACTGGCCGCAAGTTCGATAGCTCAATGGTCTCCATCTCTTATCAGCGCATGGCAGCACAAACACAAACAAATGCTTCAATTCCGTCAGGACAGAAGCATTTTAATCGCTCATGCCTTGCGCAAAGATAGAATTAGACGACTGGCGATTCCGCTCATTGATTCTTTTCCATCCATCTCAAACCTTGTTGTTAAATACATCAGCAGCGGCGATTTAGCGCGAGCGGCGACTGCAACTGGGCAATTACAAGTGTCGCTCTGAGGAAGTCGAATGCCGTCAACCATAATCGGATTGGGAACAGCGTTACCTGACACTGTAGTCACCCAGCAAACGGCGATGATTTTGGCCAGAGAGCTTTGTTGCCAGACAGAGCGCCAGTCTCGGGTTCTGGAGCAGGTTTATTTAAAATCCGGAGTGCAGACACGCTCGACGGTGCTACAAGCGGAACTCGAACCGAAAGGCAAAACCAATTTTTTCCAACCTCCAGGCACCACATACAGTGCAGGACCATCGACAGCGGAACGTATGGCATTGTACAAGCAGCAGGCTGGTCCTTTAGCCACAACTGCCTGCAAAATGGCGCTTCAGGATGCGAAAGTTGACTCGTCGCAAATCACACACCTTGTCACGGTTTCGTGCACAGGATTTTTTGCACCGGGATTTGATCTTCAACTTTTCAACACTCTTGACCTCAATCCGTCCGTTCAACGCACGCATGTTGGCTTCATGGGCTGCCACGGCGCGCTCAATGCATTGCGCGTCGCCAACGGTTTCTGCGCGGAAGATCCCGACAACGTTGTACTGATCTGCGCCACTGAACTTTGTTCGATGCACTTCCAATATGGTTGGTCAAGAGATTTGATGGTATCCAACGCACTTTTCGCAGACGGTTCTGCTTCAATGGTGCTGACGGCAGCCGGCAACGCACTTGCTAGCGAAAGAAAGTCCGGCGCGAACATTGCTTCATTGTCGACTGCCACGAATTCATCGCTGTCGCATTGCGTATACACCAATTCCGCATCATATGTGATACCAGGAACAGAGCAAGCAATGACCTGGGAAATCGGCAACAGCGGTTTCCTGATGAGCCTATCGAGCGCGGTTCCTGAAACTATTGAGACAAACCTACCCTCCTTTGTAAAAGGCTGGTTGAAAGAGAACGAACTCACAATTGCAGATGTCGAAGGCTGGGCCGTGCATCCGGGTGGTCCGCGCATTTTGGATGCAGTTTCAGATTCGCTAGAACTTGATGAAAATGCCCTTTTAGAATCGCGTCAGATTCTCGCAGAATGCGGAAACATGTCATCACCGACGGTGCTTTTCATACTGAAAAGAATGCTTGAAAGAGGACGGAAGCCTCCCTTCGTCGTATTAGGATTCGGACCCGGATTGACAATAGAAGCGGCACTGATTCGCTGAAATGAAAAACCGTCCATTACAAATCCGTCCATTACAAATCCGTCCATTCCGAACCGTACATTCCAAATCCTTCCACCCATGGAGCGCAGGCGTCCCGCCTGCATCGGAACCGAATTCCGCCTGCACAAAAAAGTCCGTCGCCTCCAAACCGCTGGCTGGTAACCCAGCCGCGCCCAACAGATGTGTACTTTCGTACTTTTCCGCCGTGCACGGGCTTTCGGCGCCTCAGTAATGTGAAATAATTGGCACCCGGAAGCATCGCGGGGAGCACATGGGTAGAGTTGTAGTCGGCATGATTGGGCTAGGTACCGTAGGTACCGGCGTTGTGCGCCTGTTGGAACAACAGCGCCACTTGACTTTGAAAAAGGTTGCAGTAAAAGAGTTACAGAAAGAGCGCGCCGTTCGTCCGGCGTGTCCGGTCACTACGGATGTCTCCGAAGTTATTGACGACCCAGAAATCGAGATTCTCATTGAGGTTATGGGTGGTGAACAACCTGCGCTCGATTACATAAAACGCGCCATTGACAAACGCAAACACGTTGTCACTGCAAACAAAGAAGTGCTTGCAAAGCACGGTCCCGAGTTGTTTCAGCTAGCTAAACAAAAGGGTGTGGCGATCTTTTTCGAGGCATCAGTCGCTGGCGGTGTTCCCTTGATTTCCACAATCAGCAAGGGGCTCGAGGCAAACAAGTTCTCTTGTGTGACGGGAATTCTAAACGGCACAACAAATTTCATTCTTTCAAAAATGGAAGAAGACAAAGAGAGTTACGCCGCGGCGCTGGAGAAAGCCCAGGCGCTCGGATTCGCCGAAGCAGATCCAACAAATGACGTCGATGGATATGATGTCGCGTACAAGCTTTCTATCCTCTCAGCTCTCTCCTATCAACGTTTCGCCAAACCGGCTGAAATTTACCGCGAAGGAATTCGCGCCGTATCGGCTGAAGACATGGCTCAGGCGCAGGAATTTGGGTATCGCATCAAATTAGTGGGAAGCACGAGACGAGCAGAAAAGGGCGCGATCGATGTGCGTGTGCACCCTATGATGGTGCCGCTAAACCATGCTCTGGCTTCGGTCTCTGGTTCCAACAACGGCATTGTGGTTTCAGGCGATGCTGTGGGAGAAATCATCATGGTTGGTCCAGGAGCGGGGCAAATGCCCACCGCGTCAGCCATTGTGGGAGACACGATCAACCTGGCGAGCGCCCTGCAGCTACCTGATTTTGCGGCTTACTTCCAGCCCGAAATCGAGCCGGAATGGGCTGTAACAGCCTCGCCTGGTGAATGGAGCTGCCCATTTTACCTGCGTTTCGCAGTCAATGACACTCCCGGTGTAATTGGACGCATCGGCACCATATTTGGTGAGCACAAAATCAGCATACAGAGTATCTTCCAACGTGGTGTAGAAGAAGCCGGCGCCAGAATCGTGATTTTCACGCATGAAGTGAAAAATTCGCAGATGGAAACCGCGCTGGAAGAGCTGAAGAAGTGTGATTTCTTGCGCAAGCTGGAAAGCAAGATTCGCATCTTTCAACCGGTAGGTCGCTAATGGCAAAACCTATCGCACTTATCGAAAAGTATCGCCAGTATCTGCCGATCACCGAAGCGACGCCGATCATTTCACTCGGTGAAGGAAGCACGCCGCTCGTAAAAGCAACCAATTTGCCGCGCGAGCTGGGATTTCCGGAGCTAAAAATCCACTTCAAGCTGGAAGGACTGAACCCTACGGGAAGCTTCAAAGACAGAGGCATGACACTGGCAATGTCGAAAGCTGTAGAAGAAGGCGCCTCTGCTGTGATCTGCGCATCGACAGGAAACACGAGCGCTTCGGCCGCGGCATTTGCGACCAAGGCAGGATTACCCTGCTATGTGCTGCTTCCTGCTGGACACGTTGCACTGGGCAAACTTGCTCAAGCCATCCTCTATGGTGCGCGCATTGTTCCGATTGACGGCAACTTCGACCAGGCACTGGATTTGGTGCGCGAGCTGGGCGAAAAATGCAAAATTACGATCGTCAATTCAATTAATCCATATCGACTGGAAGGGCAGAAAACAGCCGGTTTAGAGGTTATCGAACAGCTGGAAGGCGCACCCGATTTCCTCTTCATTCCTGTTGGAAATGCCGGTAACATCAGTGCCTACTGGCGTGGTTTCAAACTCGGAAAATCACTTGGTCACGCGCAAAGTTTGCCCAGGATGTGCGGGTTTGAAGCATCCGGATCAGCAGCCATAGTTCACAATCGAATTTTCGAAAAGCCTGAAACAATTGCCACCGCGATTCGCATTGGAAATCCAGCCAGTTGGAAAGAAGCCGAGCTTGCGGCCTCCGAATCCAAAGGTCTGATTGACGAAGTCACCGATGACGAAATTCTTGCTGCCTACCAGTTGATTGCACGCACAGAGGGAATTTTCTGTGAACCTTCCAGTGCAGCAGGAACAGCAGGACTGATCAAACATCTCAAACGGGGCACCGTCCATGGTGATGCGACAGTAGTTTGCGTTCTGACAGGCAATGGATTGAAAGATCCTGACACACCTCTCAAAGTGAGCAAGCCTGACCTGACGCCAGTGCCAGCAAACTTCCAGGCTCTAAGGGAGGTACTAGGATTGTGACCCTCGCCGCGTCTGATCTCAAATCGAACATGACTGACCTTATCGAAAAAGAAATAACTGTCAGTGTGCCGGCGAGCACCGCAAATCTCGGACCGGGTTTCGATACGCTCGGACTGGCGCTCAGCCTTCATTCCAAAATCAAATTCACCTTACTGCGAAATAACGATACCAGCGTTCCTTTGATAAGCTTCGGCAATGCAAACAGCGAGGATCTGACCGCAGATAAAAGCAACCTTGCGTACCGCATATTGAGCGAATTGTGGACTGACGAAAAAGAAAAGTTAGACCGCATGCGCTTACAAATCAGCACCGATATTCCACTCGGACGCGGCTTGGGAAGCAGCTCTACGGCTATTCTGGCAGCAGCATATGCCGCCCACTTTTTCAGCAAGAGACCGGTGGACAAAGCCGACCTGTTGCTCGAATCATGTAGATACGAAGGGCACGCGGATAATTTGTCTGCTTCTCTGTTCGGCGGACTAACGATATCAAGCACGCATGCCCGCTCTGGTCGGGTAGTTTTCCAAAAACTCGATTGGCCGCGAGATTGGAAGACGACGGTGGTTGTTCCCAACTATGAACTTTCGACACACAAAGCGCGCGCAGTAATGCCAAAGACGATTGCGATGTCCAGCGCAGTTTCCAATGTGCAAAATACTGCCATGCTGGTTGCGGCGATCGCCCGATGCGATGAGCGTCTTGCGCGCGAGGCGATGATAGACACACTGCACGAACCCTATCGTCTCTCACTCGTTCCCGAACTGGGCTCGTTGCGCCGACATCTGAAAAATGCTCCCGTAATCGGTATCGTTCTAAGTGGTGCCGGTTCATCAGTGATGATCGTTTATCATCGCCGCAACGAAACAGAAATCGCCGATCTTTTGCGAGGATGGCAATCGGCACAGGCAGACAATCCATCCATTTTAAATTTGGAGGTAGACCATGACGGACTCCAATCCCTCTAACGCACCAGCCTTGAGTGTGGTGACGCACACTGAGGAAGTCGAGCTTCGCATGAACAAATGCATTAGCGTCGTAAAATTTGGCGGGTCATCCGTCAAAAACATCGCCCGCATTCAGCACGTTGCTGAAATTGTCAAAGCCCGCTTGCAAGACGGTCCTGTGCTGGTTGTAGTGTCAGCCATGGGCGATACCACTGACTATCTGCTGAAACTTGCACATCAGGCGTCAAACAGACCCGATCAGCGCGAACTCGATCATCTGCTTGCGACCGGCGAACAGATTTCGATCACACTTCTGGCAATGGTGCTTCGCAACATGAAAATCAAAGCCAGCTCCTACACTGCAATGCAAGTCGGTATCTTCACAGAGAATGTGCACAACAAAGCGCGCATCGTTGATATACGACGCCAGACTTTGCTCGAGTCATTTCGCGAAAACGAAGTCATAGTCGTCGCGGGCTTCCAGGGCGTAACCGAGAATGGCGATGTGACAACACTCGGTCGAGGCGGTTCAGACACAACTGCAGTGGCCCTGGCAGCGGCTCTGGGGTTGGTCGAATGTGACATCTACACCGATGTAGATGGAATTTACACAGCCGACCCACGCGTCATTCCAAAAGCGCAACTGCTGAAACGAATCTCATATGACGAAGTGGTAGAAATGGCCAGACTGGGGGCACAGGTCATTCATCCCCGTGCTGTAGAACTTGCCCGCCAGTACAACATCAAATTACGTATTCGCAACACCTTTAAGCCCGAACACAGCGGCACGATCATCGATGGAGGAGAGGACATGGAGGTTTATCGCACGGTTAGTGGTGTCGCCGTTGATAAAGACCAGGCGAGCGTTTGCATCATGGATGTTCCAGACGTGCCTGGTATCGCTGGTGAGATCATGCAAGCGCTGGCGCACAAAAACATCGTTATCGACATGATCATGCAAGCACTGTATCCAACAGCCGGGCTGAATAATATGACCTTCACGGTCAACTCTTCCGACCTCGATGAAACTATTGATGCCCTCGAAAAAATGACAGGGAGACTGGGAG
>WBZN01002215.1_pt1 | contig 10999 bp, 9 predicted proteins | sample 5204281 | NCBI WGS metagenome assembly WBZN01 (sample SAMN12344347, study PRJNA552823) | activated sludge metagenome | biome: Activated sludge suspended growth; feature: Nitrification reactor; material: Wastewater; isolation source: activated sludge from nitrification reactor of wastewater treatment... | reverse complement strand
CGGGTTGGCCACTTCCCGTATTCTGCAGCGCTACCTTCCCAGCAGCTCCCCCACCTCGGTCAGTCCCTCGCTGCGATCGCAGGCGATCTTGATCGTCACCATGATGGGCACGGCGAGGATGGCGCCGGCCACGCCCCACAGCCACCACCAGAAGAGGAAGCTCACGAAGATCACCACCGGCGAGAGCGGCAGCCGGCGGCCGAGCAGGTGGGGCGTGAGGAAGTTCGCTTCCAGCGCGTGCACCGCGAGGTAGGCCAGCGGCGGGGGCACCGCCTGGCCCGGCTCCGGGAAGGTCACCAGCGCCACCATGGCGAGCAGCACCGCCATGCTGATCGGGCCGACGTAGGGCACGAAGTTGAGCGCCGCCGCCAGCGCGCCGAGCAGCACCGGCGTGGGCATGCCGAGGAGCGCGAACACCACCCCGGCCACCACGCCGACGCCGAGGTTGATCAGGGTCACCGCCAGCAGGTAGCGCGAGATCTGCGCTTCGGTCTCTTCCACGATCGCGATGACCCGGTCGGCCTCGTCCCGTGGCATCACCCGGGGCAGCTTGCGCAGGAAATGGTCGCCGGAGGCCAGGAAGAAGTAGGCCAGCACCAGCACCACCAGCCCCCCCGCCAGCAGGTGCCACGCCCCGCCGAAGAGGGTCTCCGAGAGGGATGGCTGCCGGAGCGCCACCTCCGGGGCGTCCGATCCCGCCACATCGGTGATCTCGTCCACCTGGGCTGCGGTGCGCGTCACCTGCTCCACCGAGCGGATGATCCGGCGCACCCGGCTCTGCAGCACCTTGAGGTCCTGGGGCGCTCGCGCCACCCATTCGGAGGCCGGGGTCCACATCTGGTAGGCCGCGGTGCCGCCCCCGGTCACCAGCAGCGCCAGGACCAGCGCCGGCGCGACCGCCGCGGGAACCCGCAGCCGGCGGAGCAGCCGGACCACCGGGAGGAGCAGCAGGGAGAGGAAGAGCGCGAGGACGATCGGGAGGACGAGGTCCTGGGCGAGGTGCAGGGTGTAGAGCACGGCGAGGACGAACAGGCCGCTCACCGCCACCGACCGGAACTCCGCGGTGCGGATCCGGTTGGCCAGGCTGGGGCGGTCGCCGGGTCCGCTCACGTGCCTACCGCCACAGGCGCTGGTACCAGCGGATCTCGAGCCGCGTGGTGCGGAACTTCTCCACCCGGCCGCCGGTGGCGGCGTACACGTTGGTGTAGCGCCAGGTGGCGTCGATCGGGAAGCCGCAGCGGCGGCGGGGCTCGCACTCGTGCGCGGCGCGGCCCACGTAGCTCACGCCGACGCCGAGGGCCAGCGCGCTCCGGCGGGAGTCGGCCGCCAGGTCCGCGGCGGACACGCCGGGGATGGCGTCCTTGGCGCGGTAGTAGCGCGCCGCGTCTGAACCGGCCACCCAGTAGTCCACCGATCCCGAGAGCGCGAACAGCGGTGCCAGCCGGAAGAAGGGCTGGGCGCCCAGGCTCAGCACGTCGCCGGCGTTGAAGGTGATGTTGGCCAGGTTGCCCGCCGGCGCGTACGGCTGGCCGGGCAGCCCCACCCGCTTGACCCGCAGCGACGCGAACCGCACGGTGTAGCCGCCGGTGAATCGCGCGCCCCAGCGCCCACGGCCCAGGTCGGCGGTGCCGCTGATTCCCGCCTCGTAGCGGCCGTTGCCGGTGCCCACGTCGGTGAGCACGGCGGGATTGTCCCGCTGGCCGGTGGGAAGGCGGAGCGTGCCGGTGACCGCGAGGCGGAGCCCGCCCGGGTGCGCGCCCCGCCGGTCCCAGCGGTCGATCAGGGTGTAGATCGCGCCCACGTCCATGTCGCCGGCGCGCTGGATCTTGGCTTCCGCGAGCGGAAAGGCCGCGATCGGCCCGGCCAGGTCGGTGACGAAGCCGCCGAACTCCGCGTCGGTGAGCCGGTTGTTGGCCAGGACGGGGTCGGTGAGCGCGGTGCCCACGCCGAGGGTGGTCACCAGCGTGTCGCTCAGGCCGCGGATCAGGTTGGTCAGCGCCACCCCGGTGGGGCTCGTGGTGCTCGGCAGGAAGTACGCGGCGCTGAGCGGGTCGGTGGTGAGGCTCGCCAGCTGGTCCCGCACCGTGGCCGCGCGGGCCTGGATGTCCCGTGCGAGGCTATCGAGTGCGGGATTGCCGGCGTAGCTTCCCCCGCTGATGCGCGCGCCGAGGTCGGCGAGCGCGGCGTCGAAGGTGGTGAAGAACGTGCTGGCCCGGCCCTGGTCCAGGGCGTTGCCGAGGGCCGGGTGCGCGGGGTTGAGCCCGCCGTCGGCGCCGGTGGAGTCGAGGGCCAGCCGGGCCTGCACCCGGGTGGTGACCAGCGGAACCCGCGCGAAGAGCGTCAGCTTCGAGGTGAGCCCCAGCGCGCCGCCGATGATCCCGCTGCCGATGGTGAGCTGGCCGTGACTCTGCTGCCGGCCGAGATTCAGGCGATACCCCGACTGCCCGAGCAGCTGGCGCAGCACCGTATCGGCCGGGGCGAGGAACGGCAGGCGGTCGGCGCCGAAGGCGGGGCTGCCGAAGTCGGCGAGGTAGTCGCGGGTGCCGCCATCGAGGAAGGTCCGGTCGGCGCTCTGGAACAGGCCGCCGAGGTCGAATCGCAGGGTGCCCTTCGGCGCCCCGAGCGGTTCGAGCTGGGCGGTGAGGGACGTGGGCCACAGCAGGGTGACCGCGGCGAGCAGCCGCAGGAACCGAACCAAGAAACCTCCGGGAGGACAGTCTGCAACGCGGACCGGCGTCGCCCGTGCGACAGGCAACATCGCTCTTTCGGGAGCGGTTTGGAAGCGCCCCGACCGTCCTGGTCTCGGCCCCCGGCCGGGTCAACCTGATCGGCGAGCACCTCGACTACAACGGCGGCCCGGTGCTGCCATTCGCGATCGAACGGCGCACCGCGGTGGTCGCGGCCCGCGGTGAGGGCTGGCAGGTGGTCTCGGCGGTGGATGGCACCGTGCACGCGCTGGACCTCGAGGCGCCGCTCGGCGCGCACTGGACCGGGTACGTCACCGGCGTGATCCGGGTGCTCGCCCGCGCGGGGCTGGCGCCCAGGGGGGCGCAGCTGGCGGTGGCGAGTTCCGTGCCCATCGGGGCGGGGCTCTCGAGCTCAGCGGCGCTCACCGTCTCGGTGGCGCGGGCGCTCACCGGGCTCGCCGGCCGCCGGGTCCCGCCGGAGACGCTGGCGGAGGTAGCCTATCACGCCGAGCACGACGAGGTCGGCGTCAAGTGCGGCCGGATGGACCAGACCATCTCGGCCCTGGCCAAGCGGGGCTACGCGCTGCTGTTCGAGACCGCCACCGGCCGCCTCGAGCACGTGCCGCTGCCCAGTCGCGTGTGGGTGTTCGAGACCGGCGTGGCCCACCGGCTCACGGGTGGCGAGCTCAACGCCCGCCGGCGCGAGTGCGAGGAGGCGCTCAAGCTGGTGGCGCGGCGCGGCCCCGCGGCCCGGACCCTTGCCGACGTGCCATATGACGACCTCCCGACCCTGGTGCGCGAACTGCCGCCGCCCTTCAGCCTGCGGCTGCGCCACGTCGTCACCGAGACCGACCGCACCCGCCGCGCCGCCGCGGCGCTGGCGCGGCGCGATCTCCTGGCCACCGGGAGCCTGCTGGTGTCGGGCCACGCTTCGCTGCGGGACGACTACCAGTCGAGCTGCCCCGAGGCCGACCTGCTGGTCGATGCCCTGGTACGTCACGGCGCCTACGGCGCGCGCCTCACCGGCGCCGGGTGGGGCGGGGCGGTGATCGCGCTCGCGCCGGAAGCGGCCGAGCGCACCATGCTCCCGGCGGTGCAGGAGGAGTATCGTGCCGCGTTCGGGCGGGTGCCGGTCGCGTGGGTCACCAAGGCGGCCGCCGGTGTGCGGAGCGAGAAGTAGGGTCCGCCGCCGGGGCCATTGCCCGGCGCGTGCCTGTCCCCATGATGCAGGTCCCCTCTCCTGGAGCCCTCCCCCAATGAAGTGTGCGCTTGTCGCCTTGTTTGCCCTGCTTGCCCTCGCCACCAACCTGCCGGCCCAGGCGCGCGCCAGCGAACCCGGCGTGGTCACCCAGGTACTCGACGGGGCGCGCTTCACCATCGAGTACTCGCGTCCCCGCTCGCGTGGGCGCGACGGCCTGTTCGGCAAGGTGGTGAAGTGGGGTGAGGTGTGGACGCCGGGGGCGGACTGGGCCACCACGCTCGACGCGGGGCGGGACTTCACCCTGGATGGGCACCCGGTGCCGAAGGGGCGGTACTCCGTCTGGATGGTGGTGCGCCCCTCGGGCGAGTGGACCCTGATCCTTGACCCGCGGCACCGGCGTTTCCACGAGAACCGTCCCGACTCGATCCCCGCGCAGTTCCGCTTCCCGGTGCGCACGGTGGAGGCGCCCCATGCCGACGCGCTGCTCTGGTGGTGGCCCGAGCTCCGGCCGCTGGGCGGCACCCTCGCCATGCAGTGGGGCACCACGCGGGTGGCGCTGCGCATCGCGGTGGAGTCGCGCTACCGGCTCGACATTTCGGCGTCAGACGCCGCGCCCTATCTCGGCCGGTACGAGTATCGTGAGGTGACGCCGGGAGACACCGCCCGGCCGGAACCGTTCCTCGTGACGCATCGCGACGGCGCGATGTACGGGCAGTGGGTGGTGGGCGACACCGTGCCGTTCGTGATGGTGCGCATCCGGCCCGACTGGTTCATCCCCCGCTGGCACTATCCCGGGGAGGGGCCGGACGTCTACGACGTGGACCCGACGATGCTGTTCGAGTTCACCCGGCGGGACGGGGTCGCGGTCTCGATCGACATCCGCGACCAGGTCGACTCGACCACCGCGGTGGCGCGACGGATCGGGCCCCGGTAGCCGCGCGGCCCCGGGCTCGCGGCGCTCACGATGCTGAGCTTGGCTTCGTCGTGGCGCGCTCCCCTTACGCCGCGCACCCGCCGGGCTAGGTTTTGGGTCGTTGCTCGGGTGGCGAAACTGGCAGACGCAAGGGACTTAAAATCCCTTGGGGGGCAACCCCCGTGTGGGTTCGATCCCCACCCCGAGCATTCGGTAACATATTGACGGGATGCGAGTTCGGCGCGTGGGGCCGCTCGGGGTCGGGGCGGCCCGTTCGCGTTGATGAGGCGGTTGGGCCCGGGTTGGGCCCGGGTTTGGGGGGCAGGGCACCGGTGACCCGAGTCACCAGTGGGCTGCGGCGGTTTGGCTACGTTAGCTCGGTGCGGCCTGAGTGTGACCCTCGGTTGACGATTCTCTGACGGTCACGCGGTACCTTCGACGCAACATTCCTTGGTCAGGGTTGGGACGTGATGCGATCTCCGCTAGCCAGGCTCCTCGGGGTAGCTGTGGGTGTGGCTGTGGTCTGGGGCTGCAGCGAGGTGCTGGCACCCGGGGTCCAGCGGTTCCGCGGGCCGACGGCGCAGGTGATCGACCCGCGCTGCTGCCCCAATAACGCGGCGTCGGGGTGCGGGTGTCCCGGGACAATCTTCGGGAGCTCAAATGGCACCGGCGATACCGCTGGAGTGGCTATCTACGTAACTCAGAACCTCATCTGTCCGAGTAGGCTGGGGACGGCCACGACTGGAGCTGGTGGGCCACCACTCCTGAATGGCGAACCATGGCCCGATAGCGTGACGGTGTACGTCGCGGTCGACTCTGGTGGGGAAGGAAACCACCTTCTGGGGCGCACGATCACTCTCATGGTTGAGGTGGTCGACAGCAGTAGCACTGGAAGCGATGCGCCCTACGGGCATTCGCACACGGGGCACAATGGTGCCGTGAAACCCGCCGGCACCTTGAGTCAAATGACCGTGAACACGGGGCAGCAAGGATTGGTCGTTCTGTCGTATCGTGCTGGAGAAGTGAGCGGGCCGATTACGATTCGAGCCCAAAGTACGGGCGTCGCAGAGAATCGGGTGAGCCTCGCGGTCGGCGTTCCTGGGCTGATTCCAATGGTGCAGCGGCCAAGTGATACCCTAATAGGGTACGTGTGGGCGCACCCGGTGAACCATCATGGGTTGCCAATCATGGTCGCGAAGCTCGACACTCTGGCGGACGACTTCTTCGTGAAGTTCCACACGCGAATTCACTACAATGACATGGCGCTGCCTCTTGGCGGGAAGTTCGACCTTGATTCCCTCTGGGGTCAAGTCGCGAGGAGGCACGCGGAACATCGTGCCGGCCGGGACATCGATGTGAGAATCACGAACATGAGTCTTGCGCAGCAGAGCTTTGTGGATGCTCGCTGGCAACAGCTCGGAGGGTCCGTCTGGCCTGAGGGGACTCCTCCGCACAAACACCTGCGCTACAGGGGGCCCGAATGAAAGCAAACATGTGGGCTGCTACCGCGCACTTGGTCGTGGCCCTGGGCCTGCCGTCCGCCGGGCTCGCCTCACAGGGACCTCCCGGGACGAATGTAGTTGTCTTCCCGAGCACCTCCCTAGTCACGATGGCGCAAGGTATCACCACGATCACCTTCACAATGGCGAACGGTGTCGCCAGCGCGGAGTCGCTCTTCATTGTTACCCTGGATGCTCCCTCGGCGGTGACCTCCATCGTCACACCGGCACCTGATAGTCATTGGATCGCTGTCACCAGTTTTCGCGGTCGGCCCGTCGCGTCGTGGAGCGCACTGAATACCGTTCCGCCGGGTTTCAGCACGCCATCGCTGGTGTATAGCGCTCCGGGCCTTCCGGGAATCGTCACGGCGTGGGCCGAGGGGTACTTCACTAACCCTCCAATCGACGATGATGCCTCGGATACCACTGACCTACCGACTCCGGACATTGACCCGATTCAGTCGGCGAGTGTCCAACTCCTCGCGGTCGGCGTGGACCCCATCGCCCCCGGCTCCACCCCCGCCACGCTGACGGCCCGCCTCGACAGCTTGCGGGGCCAGACCTGCACGCTCACCTGGATCACCAGCGCCACGCTGTGCACCACCCTGCACGGCTATCTCGTCGCCCAGCCGGCCAACCTGACGCAGTTCAACACCGACCTCTCCACCGGCCACACCACCGGCGGGCCGGTCAACGACAACGCCTATTGGCTGCTCAAGTCGAATGCGGACTACATCATCAGCATCAGTCCGCCGCCGGTGAACACGGCACTGATCAACCTGAGCTACGTTTGCGGCAACAAGTTCAAGGTGCGGAACCTCAACACCGTGGCGGTGCCGCTGACCTGGAATGTGATCAACGGCTCCGAGACCGGGGCCGTGACCGTGCCGGCCAAGCTGCCCAACGGGGAGCCGGGAAGCGTCTTCATCACCACCGTCGAGAAGCGCACCCTCCGGCTCTACTACAACGGCCAGCTGATCGCCACCGTGGCCAACGGCAACAAGCCGCCCTGCTAACGCACCGGCTGGCAGCGGGTTCCTGAAAACCGGACCACAGTGCCCCGGCTGCGCGCGATCCCCGGTGGCGCCTGGGGCACGCCTCGTCCGGTGCCGACGGATCTCTCATCGTGACCTCACCACCAATTCAGCCCCCCCGACGCACATTGTAAGGCACGATCGGCCTCGCGCGGGCCACCCCGGCCCCCGCGGTCGCCGACCGGGGAGGTCCCCATGCATGCCATCCGTGCGGGTTCCTGGCACCGGTTCTGGCTGGTGCAAGCCCTGCTGCTCCTGGCCTTTCTGCTGCTGGCTCCGTTGTCGGCGCCGCTTGAGTCCCAGGCTGGCGCGCTACGATTCCGCTCCGTCAGTATCACCGATCCGCTCATGAACAACGCGGAGGCGTTCCGCCTGCTGGTGCCCGCCGACTGGCGGGTGACCGGCGGCATCGACTGGCATCCCGAACTCGCCACGCTCGCGTTCACCCGCCTCCTGCTGACCGATCCCCGGAGCCCGACGGCACTCGAGGTCTTCCCGAGCATCCCCTACACCTGGAATGAGCGCGGCCTGCTCGGCGTCACCCCCGGCGGCCTCTATCTCGGCATGTACGCGGTGCCGCCAGTGGATGTGGACCGCTTCGTCCGCGACATGCTGCTGCCGTCGGTCCGCGGCACGATGCGGCCCAGGATCATCGGCCGGCAGACACTGCCGGCGATCGCCCGCCAGCTCGCCATCCAGCTCCAGGAGCCGGGCACCGTCAAGCAGACCGAGGCCGTCCGCACCCGCATCGCGTACCAGGACGGGGGCCAGGCCATCGAGGAGGACATCTACTGCCTCATGGTCTACTCCCGCACCCCGGCGGTGCCCGGACTTACGCTGTGGGGCGCCGACCGGGTGTTCGGGTTCCGCGCGGCCGCGGGGCAGCTCGCCCGGCAGGCGCCGGTGCTGCACGCCATCGCTTCCTCGGTGCGTGTGAATCCGCGCTGGTTCGTGCGGTACCTGCAGGCCAGGGAGGCCTGGGTGGCGGGGCGGATGGAAGGGATCCGGCAGGCGGGCGAACTGAGCCGCTACCTGAGCCGGACCAGTGCGGAGATCTCCGACATGCAGAGGCAGGCGTGGGAGGACCGGCAGGCCGCGGAAGACCGGACGCACCACCGGTTCAGTGAGTACATCCGCGGCGTCGGTACCTACCACGACCCCTACCAGGGGCGCGATGTCGAGCTGCCGACGGGCTACAACGACGTGTGGGTGTCGCGGGCGGGCGAGTACCTCCTCGCCAACGACCCCAACCTGAATCCCAACGTCAGCACCGGCGGCACCTGGGAGCGGATGTCCGCGCGGCCGTAGCCATCGCTGTCACCGCCTGGCCCCCGCCCGGGCACTGAGGCGCCTACTCCTTGTCCTCGAGCCCCGCGGGCGCCAGTGCCGCGATCCGTCGCACCAGCCAGCTCGCTCTCCGGTTGGCGTTGTCCGCCCGCTCCCGCCGGGCCACCGCGGCCCGCACCAGGTGGGCGCCGAGGAAGCGCACCGGCTCGGGTGGGAAGTAGCCCTGGTGGCAGTTCACCAGCCGCGACTCGCTCCATTCGTCCCGGCGCCCGAGCGCCAGGCTCGCCAGGATCTTGCCACCGATGACGCTCGGCCCCACGCCGTTCCCGCTCCACCCCACGCCGTAGACGATGTGCTCCCGCCCCCCCAGGTGGCCGAACAGCGGGAAGCCCATCGGCGAGCGGTCGATCGGCCCCGACCAGTCGTGGGTGATCGGCACGTGGCGGAGGCTCGGGTAGTAGCGGTGCAGGTCGGCGGTGACCTCCGCGGCGCGGGCGGCGCTGCGGTCGAAGGCCGCGCGGATCACCCCGCCGAAGGCGATGGTCCAGCCGCCCTTCCCGAAGACCACCCGCCCGTCCCGTGACAGGCGGTAGTAGTCCACCATCGTCTGGGAGTCGGTGATCGAGAGGTCCCGCGCCCAGCCGAGCCGCGCCAGCTCCTCGGGGACCGGCGCGGTGGCCACGAGGTCACTCGAGATGACCGCCAGCGACATCCACAGCTCCCGCAGGCTGGCCGCCCACGCGTTGGTGGCGATGACCAGCCGGTCGGCCCGGAGCGTGCCCCCGGGCGTGGTGAGCTTCACCGGTTGTCCGCGGCCAAACCGGCGCACCGGGGTGTGCTCGTGGATCCGGACCCCGCGGGCCAGCGCCACCCGCCGCAGGCCGCGCACCAGCGCCGCCGGCTGCACGATCGCCGCCTTGGCCTCGAGAACGCCGGCCAGGTGCACCGGGGAGCCGCTCCGGGCGGCTACCTCGCGGGGGTCGAGCGCGGTGTAGGGGCTGACGCCCGCCCGGGCGCAGATCCGGAGCACCGCATCCCAGGCGCCGAGCTGGGCCTGGCTGGTGGCGGTCCAGAGCCAGCCGCCGCGGCGGAAATCGGCGTCGATGGCATGGGCGCGGCAGAAGCCGTCGATCTCGCCGATCGCGTCCTCCGAGGCCTGGCACAGCCGGATGGCCTCGGCGTCGCCGAGCAGGGCCGCAAGGGTCGAGAGCTTGGGCCACCACGCCAGCACGAAGCCGCCATTGCGGCCCGAGGCCCCGCCGCCACAGATGTCCTGCTCCAGCACCACCACGTTGCACGCCGGCTCCAGCTCCTTGATCCGGAGCGCGGTCCACAGCCCCACGTACCCGCCACCCACGATGGCCACGTCGGCGCGGGCCGGGCCGGCGAGCGGCGCCGCGTCCGGGGCATCGCCGGCCACCTGTTCGAGCCAGAGGGAGCGGTGTGGGATGGGGGAGCGTTCGGCCATCTGATCCTCGAAGGACGGGGACCCCGGGTGGAGCGGGTAAGGTACACACGCCAGACCCCGTGAGACACGAGGTGGTGCGCCGGGAGTGCACGGCCAGCCATCCCGACCAGCGAACTCGCGCATGCGCCCCACGCGACCTGCCGCCGAGCCGCCGAGTCGGCATTCCCACTCCTTCAGGTGGGACCCGCCTCACACGTCGTGCCGGCGGGAGCCCACCCGCTGTCCGCCCGCCGAACGGGCGTCGTCCCGCGCACCGGTCCGCCCTACGTTCGTGGGGCCACTCCCGCAGACATCGTTGTCCCAACCTCACGCTTCCGGAGGCTGCACCATGCGCCGCCGTTCCGCGTCGCGTGCCATCGCCGCCCTGCTGTGGGCCGGCCTGGCGCTCGCGCATTCACCCGCCCCGGCGCTCGCCCAGGCGGATCCCTCGTGGCTGACCGCCGACACGGCGGGCCACGCCGTCACCCTCCAGCTCCTGGCGGGCATGAACGGGCAGAACTCGGGGATGAACTTCAATGGATTCGCCAATGGGGGTCTCACCGTGAAGATCCCGGCCGGGTGGCGGGTCATCACCGAGTTCCGCAACAAGGACCGGGGCCAGAACCACGGGTTCGACCTCGTCAAGTTTGCCCAGCCGGTGCCCGCCGCGTACGGGCCGCTCGCCGCCCCCGAGGCGTTCACCGACACCCTCAACGCGGGCCTGCCCCCGGGCAAGGCGAAGACCGTCAGCTTCACCGCGCCGCCCCCCGGCCGCTACATCCTCCGCTGCACCGCCGGGGGCCACGCCACCCTCGGCATGTGGATCGTCCTCGAAGTCGACAACGCGCTCACCGCGCCCGCGCTCGCCATCACCAAAGGAAAGTGACCATGCTGCTCGCCTGGTTTGCCCTGCTCGCGGCTGCACCGGCCG
>WBZN01001101.1_pt1 | contig 10999 bp, 8 predicted proteins | sample 5204281 | NCBI WGS metagenome assembly WBZN01 (sample SAMN12344347, study PRJNA552823) | activated sludge metagenome | biome: Activated sludge suspended growth; feature: Nitrification reactor; material: Wastewater; isolation source: activated sludge from nitrification reactor of wastewater treatment... | reverse complement strand
CACCAGCTCGTCGAGGTGTTCGAGGCCATAGCGCAGACTGGCGTTGAAGTCGGCCTCGAGGGTGTCGTCGTCGATGCCGGGCGCCGCCGCCCACACCGCGAACACGAACGGCAGGCCGGTCAACCGGCGCCATTCCGCGGCGAGGTCGAACACCAGATAACGGGCGCGATCGACGTGCAGCGCCGGGTCGCCGATGAGTAGCGCGGCCTCGCATTCGGCCAGCATCGACTCGAGGTCGGCGCGCCGCGAGACGCACTCCGGGCGCAGGCCGTACGCTTCGTCGAGAACGATCCGCACCAGCGCCGCGGAGGTCCGGCTGTTCTCGTCGAGCGCCAGCCGGCGCACGCGGGCCAGCGGCTCGCGTGACACCAGCAGCACGCTGCGCACTTCCTCGGTCGCCGAGACGCAGGGCCCCGGGATGACCCGAAGGTTCGGAATGCGTTGCACTTCGATCGACGGAATCAGACCGACCTCGAGCTCGCCCGAACGGAGCCGGTCGGCAACCTGGGCAGGCGGCAGGAACAGGGTCTCGTAGCGGTCGGCCGCGAGACCCTTCATGAATCCCCAGGCGAGGGGTTTGCTGTTCAGGTAGTTGACGATGCCGACTCGGAGGCGTTTCATGCTCTTCGAAAACCTATCAGGGCAGCGTCCGTGGTCGGCGCGGCGCCCGCGAAGCGGATCACGGCTCGCGCCTCCGGCAACAGCAAAAGCGGGGGGTCTAGCCTGCGGCGCGAGCCGTCATCCGCTCCGCAAGCGCTGCGCCGTGATTGGTCCGTGATCTCTCCAGAACCCACCCGCCCTGCCCCCCGGACAGCAAGAGAAACTGCCTACTTCGACATCGCGGCCAGGAAGTCTGCGTTGGTCTTGGTCTTGCCGAGCTTGTCCTGGAGGAGCTCCATGCTCTCGACCGTGGACAGCGGGTTCAGGACCTTGCGCAGCACCCAGATGCGATTGAGCTCACCCGCGGGAATCAGCAGCTCTTCCTTGCGCGTGCCCGACTTGTTGATGTCGATCGCGGGGAAGACGCGCTTGTCCATCAGCTTGCGGTCGAGATGGATTTCGCAGTTGCCGGTGCCCTTGAACTCTTCGAAGATCACGTCGTCCATGCGGCTACCGGTGTCGATGAGGGCGGTGGCGATGATCGACAGCGAACCGCCTTCCTCGATGTTGCGCGCCGCGCCGAAGAACCGCTTCGGGCGATGCAGGGCGTTGGCGTCGATACCGCCCGACAGCACCTTGCCGGACGGCGGCTGCACGGTGTTGTAGGCACGCGCCAGACGCGTGATCGAGTCGAGCAGGATGACCACGTCCTTCTTGTGCTCGACCAGGCGCTTGGCCTTCTCGATCACCATCTCGGCGACCTGCACGTGGCGGGTGGCGGGCTCGTCGAACGTGGACGACACCACTTCACCCTGCACCGAGCGCTGCATGTCGGTGACTTCCTCGGGACGCTCGTCGATCAGCAGGACGATCAGCACGACCTCCGGATGATTCTTCGCCACCGAGTGCGCGATCGACTGCAGGAGCATCGTCTTGCCGGTACGCGGCGGCGCCACGATCAGGGCGCGCTGGCCCTTGCCCATGGGCGTCACGAGATCCATGACGCGCGAAGACATGTCGCCCGAGACTTCGAGCTTGAGACGCTCCAACGGATAGAGCGGCGTCAGGTTGTCGAAGAAGATCTTGTTGCGGGCGACTTCCGGATGCTCGAAGTTGACCGCCTCGACCTTGATCAGGGCGAAGTAGCGCTCGCCTTCCTTGGGCTGCCGCACCTGGCCGGAGACCGTGTCGCCGGTGCGCAGGTCGAAGCGGCGGATCTGGCTGGGCGAGACGTAGATGTCGTCCGGGCCCGGGAGGTAGTTGTACTCCGGCGCGCGCAGGAAGCCAAAGCCGTCCGGCAGGCACTCGAGCACGCCCTCGGCGAAAATCAGACCGCTCTTCTCGGTCTGCGCCTGGAGGATCTTGAAGATCAGCTCCTGCTTGCGCAGTGTCGAGGCACCTTCGAGGCCGACCTCCTTGGCCACCTGCGTGAGCTGAGCGATCGACATGTCCTTGAGCGCGCGAATGTCGAGCGTCTCCTTGGGCTCGCGCGCGGTGCCGCCGCCTTCGCGGCCGCCCTCGCGTCCGTTTTCGCGACCGTCGCGTTGACGGCGACCGCCGCCGCCTTCGCGCGGCTCGGCGCGATTGCCGCGGTTGTCGCGGCTCTCACGCTCGCGGCTCTCGCGCGGCTCGCGCGGCTCACGACCTTGGGGTTTGCCCTCGGCCGCAGGCGCCTCCGGCGCCATGGGCTGGGACTCGGCCGCGACGACCGGCGCCGCGGCGACCTCGGGTGCGTCGGCGCTCGCCGGCGCGGGCGCCGGCTCGGCGGCGGGCTCAGCCGCGGTCGCTTCGGGAGGGGCCGGCGCGGCCTCGGGCTGCGGCTGCTCGTCGGTGGTCGGATCGTTGGTCGTCGTCTTCGCCATGATGTCCTCGCTCAAACCTTCTCTCGCTTTCCGGCGGCGAAATGCGCGTCGAGCTCGCTCCAGAGCTCACGAATGCCGTCGCCCGTCGCCGCGGAAATCGGTATGACTGCGGTATCCTCCGCCGCCGCGAGCGTCCTCCGGATCGCCGCAACCGTCGGCTTCCAGCGCCCGCGAGGCAACTTGTCGATCTTGGTCACCGCCACCTGAACGACGGCTCCCAAGCGCTGCAAATACTCGTACGCCTGCTGGTCCAGCTCGGTCGCGCCCACCTTGGCGTCGACCAGCAGGATCACCCGCGGTGCCGCGCTGCGCAGATACGTGTCGATCAGCGCGGCCCAGGCCTCGCGATCGGCTCGCCCCGCCTTCGCGTAGCCGTACCCCGGCAGATCCGCGAAATACGCGCAGCGGTTCACCAGGAATAGGTTCACCGCCCGCGTGCGCCCGGGCGTGGAGCTCGTGCGCGCCAACCGCCGGCCGAGCAGCTTGTTGAGCAAGCTGGACTTGCCGACGTTCGAGCGCCCGACGAACGCCACCTGCGGCAAGCCGTCGCGCGGGAAATCCCCTTCGCCGACGGCCGAGCGGATGAACTCCGCCGACTCGATTCTCATCCTCAAGCCCCCCCGGGCGATGGACTCGCCACGGCGGTAGGCCGCGACAGCAAACTGTTTCTGGAACCCCGCCGGCGGTCTCTCCGCCGTCCCGCGGGGTCAGTGGGCCAGCGAACCTGGGCCCACCGGCGGCTCGGTGGCAGCGCCACCGAGCTCAGGACTCACCTTCGGCAGCCCCGGCACCGGCCCGTCGAGCGCCAGGCGGAGCACCTCGTCCATCGATTCCACCAGGTGCACCTCGAGCAGATCGCGCACCTCGGCCGGGATCTCCTCGAGATCCTTCTCGTTCTCCTTCGGCAGGATCACCTCGGTGATCCCGGCGCGGAACGCGGCCAACACCTTGTCCTTGATGCCACCCACGGGCAGCACCTTGCCGCGCAACGTGATCTCGCCGGTCATGGCGAGATCCTTGCGCACCGGCACCTTGGTGAGGGCCGAGACCAACGCCGTCGCCATGGTGATGCCGGCCGAGGGGCCGTCCTTCGGGATCGCGCCCTCGGGCACGTGCAGATGAATGTCGAGCGTCTCGTTGAAGTCGGGGTCGATGCCCAGCAGGTCGGCCCGGCTGCGCAAATACGACACCGCGGCGCGGGCGGATTCCTGCATCACCTCGCCGAGCTTGCCGGTCAAGGTCAGCTTGCCCTTGCCCTTCATGAGACCGATCTCGGTCTCCAGCAACTCGCCGCCGACCTCGGTCCAGGCCAGGCCGGTCGAGACGCCGATCTCGGACCGATCGGACTTCTTGCGCGCCCGGAAGCGCGCCTTGCCCAGGAACTCGCCCACCATTTCGGGCGTGACGGTGAAGGACTTCGGCGCGGCGTCGCCTTCCTGCACGATACGCCGGGCGACCTTGCGGCACACCGAGGCGACCTCGCGCTCGAGGCTGCGCACGCCCGCTTCGCGGGTGTAGTTCTCGATCAGCAGCCGCACCGCTTCGTCGTCGAAGCGCACGCTGGCCACCTTCTCGACCTCGCCCTCGGCGAGCGGCGGCGCGGTCTCGCCCTCGGCCGGCGCGAGCGCCAGGCCGTGCGCCTCGAGCTGCTTCGGAATGAGGAACTGCTTGGCGATCGCCAGCTTCTCGTTCTGTGTGTAACCGGAAAGCGAGATGACCTCCATGCGATCGCGCAGCGCCGGCGGAATGCTGTGCACGACGTTGGCGGTGGCGATGAACATCACCTTGGAAAGGTCGTAGTCGACATCGAGGTAGTGGTCCAGAAACGTGCCGTTCTGTTCTGGATCGAGCACCTCGAGCAACGCCGCCGACGGGTCGCCGCGAAAATCCATCGACATCTTCTCGATCTCGTCGAGCAGGAAGACCGGGTTGATGGTGCCCGCCTTCTTCATCATCTGGATGATCTGCCCCGGGAAAGCGCCGATATACGTCCGGCGATGGCCACGGATCTCCGCTTCGTCCCGCACGCCGCCGAGCGACAGCCGCACGAACTTGCGGCCGGTGGCGCGGGCGATGGACTTGGCGAGCGACGACTTGCCGACGCCCGGAGGGCCGGCGAAACAGATGATCGAGCTCTTGGTCTGGCCGACCAGCTGGCGCACCGCCAGGAACTCCAGGATGCGTTCCTTGATCTTGTCGAGGCCGTAGTGGTCCTCGTGCAGGATCTCCTCGGCGCGCTTCAGGTCCTTGAGCTCCTTGCTCTCGACCGTCCACGGAACCGCCACCAGCCAGTCGATGTAGTTGCGCGACACCGTGGCTTCGGCGGAGACCGGCGGCATCGCTTCTAGCCGCTTCAGCTCCTGCTCGGCCTTCTCCCGCACTTCCTTCGGCAGGCCGGCCTTCTCGACCTTCTCGCGCAGCTCCTGCAACTCGTCCGAGCGATCGTCCTTGCGACCCAGTTCCTGATGGATCGCCTTGATCTTCTCGTTGAGGTAGTACTCCTTCTGCGCCTTCTCCATCTGGCGCTTCACCTGCACGTTGATGCGCTTGTCGATCGAGATCTTCTCGACCTCGACGTCCAGCAGGTCGTGCAGGCGCTGCAGGCGCTCGTACGGGTTCAGCAGGTCGAGCAGGCTCTGCTTCTCGGACGTGCTCACCATCAAGTGCGCGGCCAGCGTGTCGGCGAAGCGGTCGGCGTCGTCGAGCTTGAGGCTCGACACCAGACCCTCGAACGCCAGGTGGTTCGACATCTTGGCGTACTGCTCGAAGATGCCCAGCACCTTCTGCATGTACGACTCGAGCTTGTCGTTGAGCGGGTACTCGACGGTGTAGGCATCGACGTCGGCGTTGAGCGCGCCGTCGCGATCGCGCATCTCGATCAGCTTGCCGCGCTGCGCCCCCTCGACCATCACCCGCACGTTGCCGTTCGGCAGCTTGAGGCTCTGAATGATGGTGGCCACCACGCCGAGCTCGTACAGGTCGGTGAACAACGGCTCGTCGACCTTCGGATCCTTCTGGGTGACCAGGAAGATCCGCTTGCCCGGCAGGGAGAGCGACTGCTCGAGCGCCCGCACCGAGCTGTCGCGGCCGACCACGAACGGCGCCATCATGTGCGGGAACACCACCATGTCGCGCAGCGGCACGACCGGCAGCGCTTCGCGCTTGGTCTTGATGAAGGAGGACTGCGGAATTTCGGTCATCAGGTTGCCTTGCGTCAGCCTGCTTTGCGATACAGCATCGCGGGTTGGGTGCGGTTGAGGACGTTCTCCTCGGTCACCACGCACTCCTGGATGTCGCGCCGCGACGGCACCATGTACATGAGGTCGAGCATCAGCTCTTCGAGGATGATGCGCAGGCCGCGCGCGCCGACGTTGCGCTTGATCGCCTCGCGGGCGATCGCCACCAGGGCCTCGTCGGAGAACCGCAGCTTGACGTCCTCGAGCTCGAACATGGTCTGGTACTGCCGCATCAGACTGTTCTTCGGCTCCTTGAGGATGCGCACCAGCGCTTCCTCGTCGAGATCCTCGAGCGTCGCCACCACCGGCAGACGGCCGACGAACTCGGGAATCAGGCCGAACTTGATCAGATCCTCGGGCAGCACCTGCTCCAGCATCTTGCTGTTCTTCTTGTCCTTCTTGCCGCGGATCTCGGCGCCGAAGCCCAGGCTCTTCTCGTTCACTCGGCGCTCGATGTGCTCGTCCAGTCCGACGAAGGCGCCGCCGCAGATGAACAGGATGTTGGTGGTGTCGATCTGCAGGAACTCCTGGTGCGGGTGCTTGCGGCCGCCCTGCGGCGGAACGTTGCACATCGTCCCCTCGAGGATCTTGAGCAGCGCCTGTTGCACGCCCTCGCCGGAGACGTCGCGCGTGATCGACGGATTGTCGCCCTTGCGCGAGATCTTGTCGACTTCGTCGATGTAGACGATGCCGCGCTGGGTCTTGTCCTTGTCGTTACCCGATGCCTGGTAGAGCTTGAGGATGATGTTCTCGACGTCCTCGCCGACATAGCCGGCTTCGGTGAGCGTCGTGGCGTCGGCGATCGTGAACGGCACCGACAGCAGCTTGGCGAGCGTCTGCGCGAGCAGCGTCTTGCCGGTGCCGGTCGGACCGATGAGCATGATGTTGGACTTCTGCAATTCGACGTCGGTGCGTGTCTTCTCCGCGAAGTCGATGCGCTTGTAGTGGTTGTACACCGCCACCGCGAGCTTCTTCTTGGCCTGCTCCTGCCCGACCACGTACTCGTCGAGCAGCGCCTTGATTTCCTTCGGCTTGGGCAGCGAGGTGTCCTGCTGCTGCTCCAGCATCCGATCCTCGGCGATGATGTCGAGACAGATGTCGACACACTCGTCGCAGATGAACACCGTGGGGCCGGCAATCAGCTTCTTGACCTCGCGCTGGCTCTTGTTGCAGAACGAGCACCTCAGAGCGTCGTCGCCGGCTTCTTTCTTCGGCATTTCTCCTCCGTCAGGCCGCCGTCAGGAACGACGGCAAGGGGCGGGGCGGCATGCGATTCGCCACACGCGAATGATACCAGATCGCATCGCCGGCTCCGGCCGGGCAGATCCATGCGGATCTCAAACCTTGCGCACCATCACCTTGTCCACCAGACCGTACGAAACCGCCTCGGCGGCGCCCAGAATGCGGTCGCGCTCCGTGTCGGCATGGATCTCGTCCTTGCTGCGCCCGGTGTGGAAGGCCAGAATCTCGTCCAGGCGACCGCGCGTCAGCATCATGTCCTTGGCGTGGATCTCGATATCCGACTGCTGGCCGCCGAGACCCTGCATCCACGGCTGGTGGATCAGCACGCGGCTGTTCGGCAGCATCGCGCGCTTGCCCTTGGCGCCCGCCGCGAGCAGCACCGCCGCCATCGACGCCGCCTGCCCGACGCACAGCGTCTGCACGTCCGGCTTGATGTACTGCATGGTGTCGTAGATCGCGAGCCCCGCCGACACCGAGCCGCCGGGCGAGTTCACGTAGAGCGCGATGTCCTTCTCCGGGTTCTCCGCCTCGAGGAACAGCATCTGCGCGATCACCAGGCTGGCCACGTCGTCGTCGATGGTCCGGCCGAGGAAGATGATGTTGTCCTTGAGCAGGCGCGAATAGATGTCGTACGCGCGCTCACCGCGATTGGTCTGCTCCACCACCATCGGAATCAACATTGCGTCTGTCTCCAAGGCGCACCCGCTGGGCGCGCCTGCGTCTCGAGGCGCGCCCAGCGGGCGCGCCGGTGGTCTGGTTGGGGCCGACTCTCGCCGCTTCCGTCCCCTGCCGCCCGGTACCCTAAGCCGCCACCTCACCGGTGAGGCGATGCAAGGCCTTCTCGCGCCGCAACTGCGCACGCAGGGTCTGCAGCTTGCCGGCTTCGTCGAGCGCCGCGCGCACCGCGCCGGGATTCTTGCCTTCGGCGCGCGCGATACCCGCGATGGTGCGCTCGAAGTCGTCCTCGCTCACCGTCACGCCCTCGGACTCGGCGATGGCGTCGAGCAGCAGGCGAGCGTGCACGCGCTTCTCGGCCTGCGGCTTCACCTGTCCGGCCAGCTCCTGCCAGTCGACCTCCGCCTTCTCCGGGTCGACGCCGCGCTCCGCCAGGCTCTCGGCGTACTCGCGCAGCAGGTGCTCCTGTTCGTGCTCGATCACACCCTCCGGCAGCGCCAACGGGTGCCGCTCGCGCAACTGGTCGAGCACGGCCGACTCGCGGCGGCGGCGGCGATCCAAGCGTTTGGCGGCGGCGATGCGAGCCCTCACTTCCTCCTTCAACGCAGCCACGTCGGCAAAATTCCCGACCTTCTTCGCGAACTCGTCGTCGAGGACGGGCAGCTTGCGCTCCCGGGCGTCCACGATCTCCATCTTGAACTTGCGCGTCGCGCGCTGCTCGCCTTCGCCCTCCTGGCGGGTGAATTCGCCGGACTGGCCCTTCTTCAGACCCGTCGCGGCGAGCGAGAGCTCGTCCCAGACACTGGCGTCGCCGACCTCGAAGGCCACCGGGCCGGCCTGCGGATTCTCGGCGCTGGTCTCGGTGAGCATCGCGGTCACGCCGTCGCCCTGGGCGATCGGCCGGTCGATTTCAACCCAATCGGCGGCGCCGCGGCGAATGTCGTCCAGCGCGTGCTCGACCTCGTCGGCCGTGGGCTCGAGCGCCATCTCCGGCAGCTCGAAGTCCTTGATGTTGCGCAGCTCGATCAGCGGGCGCACTTCCACGGTGGCCGTGAAGTGCAGCGCTTCGCCGGCATGCGCATGCACGTCCTCGACCTGCGGCGGCAGCAGGGGGTCGATCTGGCTCTCGGCCTCGGCGAGCTTCCAATAGCGCGGCAGCAGGCGCTCCACCACCTCGTTCTCGATGTCCTTCGCGAAGCGCTTCTTCACCATGGTCGTCGGGACCTTGCCCTTGCGGAATCCGGGCACCCGTGCCTGCCGGAGGTATTCGGCGGTGACTCGTTCCGACTCGGCCTCCACGGCGGGGGCCGGGACTTCGATCTTCAGGCGCTTCTTGCAGGGCCCGATCTCTTCGATGGAGATGACGACACTCATGGGATGTGGGCTTCCGATCTCGATGATCTCGCTGGCTTCGTTGGTCTTGGCGCGGTGCTGGTCGCGGACTCGCTCAGGGGGTTCTACGGAAGACGACGGCACCTGGTGCGAAAGGGGGGACTCGAACCCCCAACCCGATCACTCGGGACTAGATCCTAAGTCTAGCGCGTATACCAGTTCCGCCACTTTCGCACGGACTGACCGGGGGATTGGAGTACTTCTGGTGAGCCGCCTAGGAATCGAACCTAGAACCCTCAGATTAAGAGTCTGATGCTCTACCAATTGAGCTAGCGGCCCTGCCGAAAACAATTCTACCGAGGCGTCGCGACGATGACAAGTCCGCCACGCGAAGGAATGCTACTACAGAAGGTGCTTCAACTCGGCGTTGCCGAGCGCGCCGCTAGCGGCCGTGATGATCAGCGCCGCCACACCCTGCTCCAGGCGCGGGATGTCGATGTTGAGCGCCACGCGCCCCTCGGTGTTGGTCTCGCCCGAAGCGAGCGTCCGCGGATGCGTGACCGTCGAGATCATCCGCACAGTGACCTGCGCTCCCGGCACCGGCAAGCCGCTCTTGGAGGACGTCGTCCGCAGCGTGATGCCGGCGCGCGCGCCGAGTCCGAGGGCGACCTCTTCCTCCATGGCGAGCGTCAAGTGCTCCTGTTCCGCCTCGCTCGTGAGGTATTCGAGGATCACCTGATCGAGCGTGCGCTCGCTCTCGCTGATCGCCGCCGAGCGCAGGATCGTGATGTCGGCGTCGGCGGTCGCGACCGCCGCCTTGCGCTCGCCGGTCTTGGCCGACGTTGCCGATCCTGCCGATGCTGCCGCCGGCATCGGATCCGCCACGATGCCCAGCTTGTCGTCGAACTTGCCGCCCTTGATCGCGGCGATCATCACGCGATGCTGATGGTCCATCAACGCCACGATGTCCGATTCGCCCTTGCCGGCCTGCAGCTGGTCGGAATAGCTGGCGCGCTTGGCCGCCAAGACCTGGCCGCCGACGTAAATTAGGCTCTCGATGACCGGGTTGCCGACTCCCTTGTCCTCGGTCTGGACGTGGAAGACGACACCGCCGTGGCGAATGTCGGTGTTGTACCCGGTGATCATGGAAGGAATCGAGATTGCACGGATGAAACCCAAGTCATTGTAAGTACAGCGGCTCCAACCGGTCAAGGAGAGTTTGTTCCGCGGTCTCGGTCGGGCAAGCGCTCAGCGCACCGATCCTCCGGCCCGCGACCGCCGTATCCTTGCCTGAATCACTGATATCTCTCTCTGAAGGAGGGTCCGCCATGCGCCGCATCCCGCTCCTCGCCGCGCTGTTCGTCCTCGCTACGACCGGCCTGGCCATCGCTCAGGGTCACGAGCACACCGCTCCCGCACCGCTCGCCAAGGCGCCGTTGTTCGACGATCTCGGGGACTACCATCGCCCGGTCACCACCACCTCGAAGGAGGCCCAACGCTACTTCGACCAGGGCCTCCGGCTGCTGTTCGCCTTCAACCTCGAGGAGGCGCAGCACTCCTTCGAGGCCGCGGCCGCGGCCGATCCGAAGTGCGCCCTGTGTTTCTGGGGCGTCGGCATGAGCCTCGGCCCGCACGTCAACCTGCCCGCCCTGCCGGAGCGCACGGTCGCGGGGTACCACGCCGCGAGGCAGGCGCAAGCCGTGGCGGCGGGCGCCTCGCCCGTCGAGCAGGCCTTGATCGGCGCCCTCGTCAAGCGCTACGCCGATCCCGCGCCAACGGATCCCGCCGCACAGCACGCCCTCGATCAGGCCTACTCCGACGCCATGCGAGCGGTGGCCGCCGAGTTTCCTGATGATCTGGACGCGGCCGCGCTCACGGCCGAAGCCCTGATGGATCTTCATCCCTGGGACTACTGGGGGGCGGCGGGCGACGCCAAAGAGGGCACCGCGATCACGATCAGCTACGTCCCTGGCAAGGGCACCACCCTCGCCGTCCAGGGCGGAGGCTCGGTCACCATCGAGGGCAAAGACTTCGCCGATGCCATGTTCCTGA
>WBZN01002214.1_pt1 | contig 11005 bp, 13 predicted proteins | sample 5204281 | NCBI WGS metagenome assembly WBZN01 (sample SAMN12344347, study PRJNA552823) | activated sludge metagenome | biome: Activated sludge suspended growth; feature: Nitrification reactor; material: Wastewater; isolation source: activated sludge from nitrification reactor of wastewater... | reverse complement strand
CTTGGGATTGCGGCAACCCATCCTGCCCCCGGCCACGACATTGGGGCGTTGCGTCAGAAGTGAGTTTTCAGCAGATAAATACAGCTTAACATCCCGGCCCGCCGCTTGATGCTCTTGAAGCAAGCGGATGAGAGTCGACGTTTTTCCGCTACCTGGCAGCCCGGTCAGCACCGTCAGGGTCGTGGAACGGCTAGTACTATCCTTCATCGTGGAAGGCAGGGGATGCAAGTGCCCGCTATCGATTTGTACACCTTCCAGAGCCGCACTCATTCCTGTGTCCCCGTCATGTTTGGCATCCGGGGAGTTATGACAGTTTTGCGACGGATGAAAAGTGCGCTTTTGGAACACGTGCCTGCTGCAGTTGGGTTGTCTCGAAATAGACGTTGATAAGATTGCAGTCTCCTACTGCTAACAGGCGTTGGTGCGGCAGATGTGATCACATCTTTCATATCGCCGGATACCATGGGGTAACCTCAGCGACTTACCTCGCGCAGCGTTCCGCCGGGTTGGCGCAAGCCATCATGCATAATCTTTCGCCAACCAGGCTCAATCCGGTGCCGCCATGCACGCTTCCTTTCTGAATACAATCAAGCGCTTTGAAGGATTTTCAGCTCGGACCCGATGGGATTATGCCCAAAACACAAACGGTTACGGGACCAAGGCGCAGTTCGCAGGGGAAAGGATTTCGGTTGAGGAAGCGGAGCGCCGCTTCCAAGTGGAGATTTCCAGGGCTGAATCGCTTGTTGACGGGTTTGCGCCCGGCCTTGAGGAGGGAATGAGGGCCGCGCTGACATCGCTGACGTTCAATGCCGGCCCAGCCTGGATGCAGGCGGGACTTGGCGCCGCCGTACAAAGTGGTGACGCCAGTGAGGTTCGCCGCATCTTCCTGCAATATAATAGAGCTGCCGGTGAGATATTGCCGGGGTTGATAGCTCGGCGGCGCGAGGAAGCTAGTTGGATGTCAATCGATGGCACACAATCGGCGGTACCCAGATCCGAGGCACGGCTAGCAGGAGTTTCAGTTGAGGCGAGGCAAGTGACCGTTCAGTTCGTCGCCGCTGACGGCTTGGCGAAGCCGTTTTCGGGCGAGACCGCAAGCGCGATGCCGGCGCAGCACCGCGACGCCCAAGCCTTCTACGAGCAGATCAAGAGGGATCAGTTGCGTTTGCTCACGTTACGGCACGAGAAGCGCCAGGACGAGACCTTCGAACCGTCATTGCGCACCTAGCCTCGCGTGCTTGGTCCGCCTGTTTGGCTAAAGCCTCAGCAGACCGGCGATCTGAGCGATGATGCCCTCCGAACCGATATCATCGGGGCGTTGCTTGAGCATGTCATAGAGCTTGGGGGTTAGTGCCACGGCTTGATCGAGTTCAGGATCAGACCCAGGTTGATATCCCCCAATCATGCGCAGATCACGCGTATCCTCGAAGCGGGCGATCGTCGCGCGGGCCGACTGCACGACGCTTTGCTCGGCTGTGGTCCAGGCCTTCGGCGCCAGACGTGACAGGGAAGCCAGCAGGTCGATCGCCGGCCAACGGCCCGTTGCGGCAATCTTCCTGTCCAGCACGATATGTCCATCGAGAATACCGCGGGCGGCATCCGCGATGGGGTCGTTATGGTCGTCACCATCTACGAGAACAGTTGCAATCATGGTGATGTCGCCCATGCCGCGTGGACCCGGTCCCGCCCTCTCAAGGAGTTTGGCGGTCTCTGCAAATACGCTTGGAGGATAGCCGCGTGCGACCGCCGGCTCTCCGGCCGAAAGGGCATATTCGCGTTGCGCGTGCGCAAATCGTGTCACCGAATCGATCATCAGGAGGACGCGTTCACTCCGGTCGCGGAAGTATTCCGCAAGGGTCATCGCCGTCTTGGCAGCATTGCGCCGTAGTGCCGCGCTGTCGTCGCCCGTCGAAACGACGGCGATGACGCGCGCACGCCTTGCACCCAGGACGTCTTCCAGAAATTCACGCACCTCGCGTCCGCGCTCTCCCACAAGGGCAAGGACGACGACCGAAACATCCGGGACTTGTGCAAACATGGCGAGCAGGGTTGATTTGCCAACGCCGGTTCCGGCGAAAATGCCGATGCGTTGTCCGGTACAGATCGGCATGAAGGCATCGATAGCTTTGATGCCCGTTCGCAGCGGCTGCAAGACGCGGTTGCGCTCCATCGCGCGCGGTGGTTCGCCATCGAGTGTGACGGGCTCGGCGCCGGCGGTCAGCGCGCCACCATCGTCAACAGGCGTGCCAAGCGGGTCGATCACCCGGCCTAGCCAGCTGGAATGGGGTCGAATAGACGGGCGTCCTGTCAGCATCGCACGCGCCCCAAGCCGCACGCCGCTGCGCTTCTCATAAGGAATGGCGAGCACGCTATCCGCTTCGATTTGCACGATTTCGGCAAGTTCCGCGCGCTGCTCTCCCATCACGTTGATCATGTCGCCGGGCGTCGCAAAGCACGACAATCCCCGCACGCGCAGGTGGCTCGTCCCGGCCTCGCAAACCTTGCCGCAAATACTTACGGCGCGCGCTTTTCCCGCATGGGTCTTCGTGAAGCGCGCGATTGCAGAGAGCCTGTCGGACATTGCTAGCTCCTGTGTTTTCAACCGCTGCAAATGGGTGCAGACCGTCAGGCGCCCAGCGTGCGGATCGCGCTCGAAAGTCCATCCTCGATCTCGCTTACGGCGTTGGATATGGCGTCGAAATTGCGCTGGATGGTAATGAGGTGCGTCATCTCTTTCACCGGTTCCACGTTCGACCTCTCGATGTAGCCCTGCGAGATCGAAGCGGCATTGAAGTCGATCTGCGGCTCGGCCGGACGGTCAGGCACGACACTTCCGTTTTCCCCCCGGCGCAGTTGTGCGTCGGGGGGAATTCGAAACAAGCCGATGGTGGCAATCGTCCGTCCGTCCCTGGAGATCGAACCGTCCTTGCCGATCGACGGGACGCGCCCGCCGGTGTCGATCTGGATAGGGCTGTCGCCGATGTCTATGAGCGGAAAACCTTGGACCGAAAGCAGCTCGCCTTGCGGACTGAGGCTGAAACGTCCGTCCCGCGTGTAGGCGATCCCTTGGGGCGTGGAAATGCCGAGCCACGCATCGCCATTGACAGCAATGTCATAGGGATTCCCCGTCTTCTCGAGCGCACCCGCTTGAGAAGACAAATAGGTTTGACCGCTTTGGACGAAACTCGTCGTTAGGCCCGGTTGCCGCGATAGATACTCCTGAAACGAGATGCGTTCTGCACGATAACCGGGAGTCGATACATTGGCGACGTTTTGGGCAACGCCCTCCATGCGCTTCAACAGCGCGAGCTGCGCCGAGAGCGAGATATAAAGGTTCGATTGCATGTCAGCGCGTGCTCGAGGATAGTTTCTGGATTGATGCAAGAGTGTCCATGGAAATGCCGGACGTGGCGCCCGACTGGAAAAGCTGCAAGGCGGGCACCGAACTCATGTCGTTCTGCGCAAGATCCCAGAGGCTGGAAAAGCGCTCGATGAGCTTGTCGAGCTTGGCGGCATCCTTGAGCGAGGTGATGTCGAGTTTTGCCGATATGATCGACGCCTGTTTCTCCACACCGACGGCGGGAAGCGAGGAGGGCAGGGAAAGAGCTGTTTCGACCACCTTGTAGAGCGCCTTGTCGCCGAGGATCTGGTAGATGCTGGTCAATCCGGGCGCCTTGCGCTGGAAGTAGAGCGCCAATCGCACGCCTTCGTTGGTCTGTCCCGCGGATTCCTCCAGTGTCGTGCGCATGTATCGATCGACGGTACCCTTCTGGGTCCTGGTAAAAGTCGTCGTGGCCGTGCCATAGCGGGCGAAATTGAAAGTTTCTGCAAGCTCCTTGAATCGGGAATCGGCCAAGGAATTGGCCAGGGATTGTCTGTCGTCGACGCCGCCTTCCAGCACCTTGCGGATAAGAGCCTTGGAGGCCGCCACATCGTCCATGCCGAAAGCGTGCAGCACATAGGCGTAGATGCGCTTGTCCGCCATGAAGTCGCCGACCGATTTAATTTTGGAGATTGTCGCTTCGTAATAGGCCGTCTCCCGCTGCACCATGCGATCGCCGGCAATTGTTCGCAGCGATGCCTGGACATCCCTGGTGATCTGCTTGTAGCCCATCAATGTCGGAATCATGCCTTCGCCCCGCAGCAATTGACCGATGTTGCAGGTTCGGGCTTGAGCCGGCCTTGCGGAGCGGGCCCTCGCCACCAGTCCCACGCAAGCGCGGCCAAAGACTCTGAAAGCCGATTCGTGAAGGGCTTTTCATGACTATCATCGTTGGCATCATCATCACGCTCATCTGCATGCTGGGTGGCTTCATGGCCATGGGCGGCAAGGTGGCCGTGATCTGGCAACCATGGGAGTACGTCATCATTCTCGGCACCGCGCTTGGCACATTTGTCGTCGCCAACTCAATGAAGGTGATCAAGGATTGCGGCGCTGGCGTTGTCGAGGCATTCAAGCAGGCGACGCCGAAGCATCAGGATTATGTTGAAGTCCTGGCCTTGATGTTCACGCTCATGCGCGCTGTCCGCAGCAAATCCAGGGCGGAGATCGAGTCCCTCATTGATGCGCCCGAGGCCTCCGAGGTCTTCGCCAAGGCGCCGACGGTCCTGGCCGACAAGGACCTCACGGACTTCATCTGCGATTACATGCGTCTTCTCATCATGGGGAACGCTGGCACCCATGAGATCGAGGCCCTCATGGAAGAGGAAATCGAAACCATCCGGCACGACCGATTGAAGGCATACCACGCGTTGACCACGGTCGGTGACGGGCTGCCTGCCATCGGGATCATTGCCGCAGTCCTTGGCGTGACAAAGGCCATGGGCGCGATCAGCGAGTCGCCGGAAGTGCTTGGCAAGCTTATCGCAGCCGCGCTCGTCGGAACTTTTGCGGGGATCTTCTTTTCCTACAGCGTGGTGGCGCCGATCGCCACGAAGATGAAGGCTGTCCGGGAGAAAAGGCTGCGCCTTTACGTCGTCGTGAAGCAGTCGCTTCTGGCGTTCATGAATGGGGCTATTCCGCAAGTGGCCATTGAGCATGGGCGCAAAACGATTTCCAACAGGGAGCGTCCGGGTATCGACGAAGTCGAGGCGGCGACGATGGGCGCAACAGCCGCTGCGCCGGCAGCCGCGAGCGCCGCATGAGCGCGCCTGCGCGGGCGGCCTTTGCCGACGAGCAGATCGCCATGTTCGTGAAGGCCATTCAGGCGGCGCCGGGGTCTTCACGCCAATCTGCCGGCGACGCTTCCAAGTTCGCGCAGTTGGCGGATCTGGTGGTCGGCACGATCCCGGCAGCGCTGGAAGGGATCACACCGAAAGCCGGGTTGGCGGTCGCAGGCGTCACGACGGTTGTTTTGTCTGATTTTGCCGCGCAGGAGCGCTCGGTCTATGCCGTGGCCAATTTCGACGATGAGTGGATTATCCTGCGCATGAGCGCACGGGCGTTCGATTGGATGGTTGCTGCGAGCCTCGGAGGCAGCCCCCAGAACACCCCGGATCTGTCGCGTCCGCTCTCACGGATTGAATCGGCCATCGCGCGCGTCATTGCCGGGCGCATCTTCAATGGCATTGCGGAAGCGTTTGCCGGACACGGCTCCATCGCCGATCGCAATGATATCTCTGTCGTTATGGCAGTGGAAGATCTGAAGCGTATCCCGGCTGACGTAGGGATGACGATTATTTCCGCCGGTCTTGCTGTGGCGGGGGAGACGGCGGTATTCGATGTGGCTGTTACCCCCGCCATTATAGCTTCGTGGCAAGCGTCGGCCGACGAGGGAAACGCAAACGGCGAGAGCCTCGCGCAAGGCAAATCGCCGGACATGACGGAAGGCGAGGACACACTCGCACCTCTGCCCGCGATAAAAGTCGGCGTATCGGCAATACTGTGCGAACAGGTGATCGAGCTCGACGTCATTCTGAAGTGGTCGATGGGGGAACCGATCTTGCTTGGGGTAACAGCAGACGCAGCCGTGCAACTCCTGGCAAACGATGTTCCGCTGTTCATGGCGGAGCTTGGCCGGATGAATGGGTGGATGTGCGTGAAGGTATCCAATGAAGCGGTAGAGATTGCGCCGGATGCGCTTACCGGTCTTTGAGAGGTGAGAATGGCTGCGGATGGAGTGAACGACATCGCAGAAGAAGCAAGCGTGAGCGACTTTGCGACCGAACTTTCACAGGCCGCGGAAGATGCATTGCCGACGCTTGGCGGGGGATCGGATGGTCAGCTGCGCCGGCCGCCGGCGTCTGGCAGCGAGGAAGCGCAGAAGCTTCAGTCCATCCTGAAGATACCGGTCACGATGAAGGTGGTCGTCGGATCGGTCACATTGCCGGTATCTGAACTAAGAACCCTGGTGACCGGCGATATACTGACATTGGATCGCAAGGTCGGCGATCCCGTCGATGTGCTGGTGAACGGGCAAATCCTGGCACGCGGCGTGCTTGTCATTGCCGACGAGAAGACGTCACAACTCGGCGTCCAGCTTACCGAGCTGGCAGGCGTACAGCGGCCGCGGCGAATACCTCAAGCCGATCGATCATGAGTGCGCCGGTGGAGCGTTTAGTCCTTCAGGAGCATCTCAGTGAGCTGGACGGCGCGACAAAGGCGGCGCTTCTACTGCTTGCCGTCAACCGTGACAAGGCGGTCGAACTGCTGAAGCGACTGGACGCCGGCGAGGTCAAGCTGATCGCGCAGGGTGCCGAGAGACTGGGTGCGGTGACGCCGGATCTGCTGGCGGGCGTTATTGCAAATTTCAGGATGACATTTGAAGACGGCATAAAGTTCCTGGGCACAACGGATGAGGTGCGCAAGCTCATCGTCGAGGCCGTGGGGCAAGAGGCCATTGCCGATCAACCCGCCCCCGACACGCCAGTCTCAGAGATCCCGGCGGATCTGTGGTCGTACGTGGGGCAACTTTCCATCGAGGAGCTCAAGTCCTACACCGTCGCCCAGCACCCGCAGGTGGCCGCGTTCATACTGTCGCGTGTGGACCCCGATCAGGTCGCGGCGCTGATGCAGGAGCTGGACATGGACCTCTGCAGCGATCTACTGACCCGGATGCTTCCCAAGGCCGAACCCGCCGTGGAAATCGTGCAGGCGATCGAACGTGCGATGGTCGCAGATCTGATGAAGGAGAGTGCCGGGAGGAGCGGGCAGGGGCGCGCCGAGTTGGCTTCGGTATTGAACAGACTGGACCGGGCCAGGGCATCCAACGTCATCAGCCGTTTGCACGAGCAGTCCCCCGCAGATGCCAAAGCGGTCGAGCGAATGCTCTTTAGATTTGAGGATCTCGCGCACCTTCCCGCGAAGTCCTTGACGGCGGTGGTCGAGCAGATGCCTGTTGATCAACTCGTGCTGGCCCTCAATGGTGCGGACAGCGAATTCACGGCGGCGGTATTGGGTGTGATGCCGGCCCGCGGCCGGCGGATGGCGGAGTCGGAGTTGCAGAATGGTGCTGAGGCGAGCCCCAAAGCCATCGCGGCTGCACGGAAGGCCGCGGTCGATACCGTTTTGCGCATGGTCGCCTCTGGTGCGATCGAGTTGGTCTCCTAGGCCTCGCAACAGGCAATGTCCGATGCGCCCGACAAGGACAGCAAGACAGAGGAAGCGACCGAGAAGCGGCGCGAGCAGGCGCTCGAATCCGGCAATGCGCCAGTGTCCCGCGAGATGTCGCATCTTGGCTTCGTATCTGCGGTCATGGCGATTGTCGCATGGGTGTCGGTTGCAGCTTCTTCCAGCGTAGCAGGCGTTCTTGCAACATTCATCGAGCGGCCCCACGAGTTCCAGCTGGGCTCGGCCGCCGACGTGTCGGCGTTGTTGGGGGCCATCCTGGCGGAGACCCTGCCGCTTCTCGCGCCGCTGCCGGCCGCATTGATAGTCACCGGCGTTGCATTCCAAGTGCTGCAGACGCCGTTGCGGGTTTCGTGGAAGCGTCTGGCGCCAAAGGGAGAGAGGATATCGATTGCATCGGGATGGAAGCGGATTGTGAGCACGACAGGATTAGTGGAACTGGGCAAGGGACTCCTCAAGCTGGGATTTCTAGGTGCCGTGGTTGCACTCTTCGTGCGCTCACATGCGGCCAGCCTGCAGGAAGCGCTGTTTACCGATCCCCGGCAACTTCCCGCGTCGCTTGCGGTAGCTGCCATGTGGGTTCTGGTGCCCGCCAGTGTGGGGGTTGCAGTCCTGGCGGTCGCCGACATGCTCTTCAGCCGCTTCTCGTGGTCGCGCAGACTGAGAATGACCCGCCAGGAGGTGCGCGATGAGGCCAAGCAATCCGAGGGCGATCAAATTCTGGCGCATCGGCGGCGGTCTATCGCGCGCAGCCGCATTCGCAAGATGATGATTTCAGGCGCGCCGAGGGCCACGCTCGTTGTGGCCAATCCAACGCATTACGCCGTCGCGCTACGCTATGTGCTGAGCGAGGGCGGAGCACCGACGGTGGTGGCCAAAGGGCAGGATCTCATCGCGCTCCAGATACGCCGTATTGCCAAAGAGCACGGGATTCCGGTTGTCGAGGATAAGGCGCTTGCCCGCTCGCTTTATGCTGCCGTGGAAATCAACCAGGCAATCCCGCGCGAGTTCTATGCGGCCATCGCCAGCATCATGATGGTGCTGCGCAAGGCCGGCAACCGTCATGTGGTCCAGGCGCTGGAGAGTTAGGAAGGGGGCGCGCCGGGGATCAAGGTTGGCGCAAGGGATCAAGGGCAAGGTTGAGCCGGGTCTATGATGGACACGATCAGCATGACGCTTACGAATTTCTTCGCTGTTGCCTCCCGCCATGCCGAGTGGATCGCGGAACGCCGGACAGTAGCCGCTACGAACATAGCCAATGCCAATACGCCTGGATACAAGGCGCAGGCCGTTGGCTCGTTCGCCGATGAGTTCAGCCGGATCGATTCGGGACCCGGAGGATGGCTTTCCATTTCCGGTGCGCGCGGTGCGGGCGCTGAGGACGAAGAGCGCGGGTCTCGCGCATACCATTCGGGCAACAACGTAAGTCTTGACGAGGAGCTTGTGACCGCCGGCGCCGTGGCGCGCGATCAGATGCTCAATGCCGGCCTCACTAAGGCGTTCAATCGCCTTATTAGCCTATCGGCACGGTGATGATCATGGATCCGCTGCTGGCTGCCGCGCGGATTGCGCAAAGCGGAATGTCCGCACAGTCCGAACGGTTGAGAATCGTTGCTGAGAATCTCGCCAATGCCAGCTCCACGGGGCAGACGCCGGGCAGTGACCCGTATACCCGCAAGACGATCACATTCCGTTCGGAGTTCGACGATCTCGTTGGCCAGGATCTCGTGCGGGCTGCTGAGGGAAGGCGGGATTCCGCATCCTACCGCATCGAGCATGAGCCGGGACATCCGGCAGCCGATGCGCAAGGTTTCGTGAAGTACCCGAACGTCGAGCCGCTGCTCGAGCTTGGAGATATGCGTGAGGCCAACCGCAGTTATCTGGCCAATCTGCAGATGGTGAAGAACGCCAGGGATGCAGTGAACGCAATCATCGATCTTCTGAGGACGACGTCATGAAAATATCGAGTGCATTTGGCGGAGGGGTGCAGCACATCGCGCCGGCGCTTGTATCGCCTGGTGCGGGCGCGGCCGTCGCAGGCCCCGGTTTTGGCGATGTGCTCAAAAGCATGTTGAGCGATGTGGATCGCTCGCTACGCGCGGCCGAGCAGAACGCCATTGGCGCCATGACCGGCGATGTCTCTTTGCAGAAGGCCGTCGAAAGCGTGGTCCAGGCAGAGCAGAAAGTGCAGCTCACGGCAGCCGTGCGGGACAAGATCGTCGCAGCCTACCTCGAGTTGACCAGGATGCAGATTTAAGAGGCAAAGCATGCGCTCTCTCTACATCGCAGCGACGGGGATGGCGGCTCAACAGACGCAAGTTGACGTCATCGCCAACAATATCGCGAACGTCAATACGACGGCCTTCAAGCGGTCGCGAGCGGAGTTCACTGATCTGCTGTATCAGACCGACCGGCGATCGGGTGTCGTGAACACGACAGGCGGCGAGCCGATCCCGGAGGGTGTTTCGGTTGGCCTGGGCGTCAGGGTGGCAGGCGTGCGCAACCTGCATCTGCAAGGTGCGATGACCAAAACCGGCAACTCTCTTGATCTTTCCTTTAACGGGCGGGGTTGGTTTCAGATTACCGGACCCGATGGGGAAACGCTCTATACGCGCGCGGGCGCCTTCAACAAGAGTGCGGCAGGTCAGATCGTCACCTTGGATGGCTATGCGGTGCAGCCGAGCATGGTAGTGCCTGCGGGAACCACGGAAATCGTCATAAATGAATCGGGCGAAGTGTTTGCGCGCGTCGAGAATGCGCAGGAGTTGACCAGTATAGGGGTACTCTCGATCGTGGATTTTCCCAACGAGGTTGGTCTTGAGGCTCTCGGCGGCAATTTGTTCAGAGAGACAGAGGCATCGGGATCTCCGGTATCCGGTGTGCCAGGTGGCGACGGATTCGGCGTGATCAAGCAAGGTTATCTCGAAGCATCGAATGTCGATCCGGTCAAGGAGATCACCGAGCTCATTTCGAGCCAGAGAGCTTACGAGATGAATTCGAAAGTGATCCAGGCAGCCGATGAGATGTACGCAACGATCAGCAAGGGGTTGCGATGATCTCATCGGGCGATCTCGCTCTCGCCGCCGCCGTGTTTCTCATCACATCGGCCATTATCGGTGGACCGGGCTTGGCGCGCAGCGCGGAGCGGGAGGCAGAAAGAGGGGGGATCGAGGTGGTCGTCCCGCAGGTGGCGATCTATCCCGGCGATAAGATCCGCGAAGGGTTGCTGACCACAAAAATCATTCGCGCGAATGACGCCGTCCTTTTGGCGGTCTTCACGTCCAGCGCGGATCTGGCAGGCCGGGTCGCACGTCGAACGCTTGTGCCTGGTCAACCCATTACAAAGGATGCGGTTCGCGCGATCCATGTCGTGATGCAAGGGCAACGCGTCGCCATACGGTTTCAATCCCAATCCATCTCGATCGTCATGACGGGGTT
>WBZN01002212.1_pt1 | contig 11007 bp, 5 predicted proteins | sample 5204281 | NCBI WGS metagenome assembly WBZN01 (sample SAMN12344347, study PRJNA552823) | activated sludge metagenome | biome: Activated sludge suspended growth; feature: Nitrification reactor; material: Wastewater; isolation source: activated sludge from nitrification reactor of wastewater treatment... | reverse complement strand
CAGAACCGGCACGGCGGCGATCCCGACATCGTCGGCAAGGTGTTCCAGATGAACGATCACCCGCACACGGTGATCGGCGTGCTGCCGCCGGTGCCCGGATTCCCGAACGACGCCGACGTCTGGATGCCCACTTCGGCGTGCCCGTTCCGGGCCAATCAGCAGACCATCGCCAGCCGCCAGGGCCGCGGCTACTTCGTGTTCGGCCGCCTGCTGCCCGGCGTCACGCTGGCGCAGGCGAACGCCGACCTCGCGGCGGTCGCGGCCGGCCTCGCCGCGGATCATCCGGGCGACTATCCGGCGGCCGGCGGCTACACGGCGGCGGCCGGAGCGCTTAAGGACGAGCTCACCGCGCATGCGCGGCCGACGCTTCTCCTCTTGCAGGTGACCGTGGCCCTCGTGCTGCTGATCGTCTGCGCCAACGTCGCCAACCTGCAGCTCGCGCGGCTCTCGACCCGGCGGGAGGAGCTGGCCGTACGCGCCGCGCTCGGCGCCGGCCGGCGCCGCCTGTTCGTTCAAATGCTCACCGAGAGCATGCTGCTGTCGCTGCTCGGCGCCGCGGCGGGCGTGGGCATCGCGGCGATGCTGTTGCGCTTCTTGGTGAACTTCGTCAAGCGCTTCACGCCGCGGGCGAGCGAGATCCATCTCGACGGCAGCGTACTGTTGTTCACCGCCGCGCTCGGGATCCTCGCCGGCCTGGTCGCCGGCAGCCTGCCGGCGCTCGCCGTCACCGGCAAGGCGCTCGCACGCTCGCTCGGGCGGCGCACCGGCACGCGCGGCGGGCCACAGGGCCTGCGGCTGCGCGCCGCGCTCTCGGCGCTGCAGGTCGCGGTCTCGTTCGCGTTGCTGGTGGGTGCCGGCCTGACGCTGCGCAGTGTCTGGGAGATGCAGACCGTGGACGCCGGCTTCGATCCCAGCAACGTGCTCGCCATCCACCTCGACCTCGACTTCACGTACTACAAAACGCCTGAGCTGCGCCGCGCCTTCTACGAGTCGCTGCTCGGCCGGGCGCGGGCGCTGCCGGGCGTGAACATCGCCGCCATTTCGTCTACTTACCCCCTCGACGCCGCCGGCAATAACGTGGTGGGCGCCCTGGTGAAGAGTCACCCCACCCCGGCCGGCGACACGCCGCCGCAGGCGCAGTTCGAGATCGCTAGCCCCGAGTTCTTCCAGACGGTGGGCATGCGGCTGCTGCGCGGCCGCGCTTTCACGGCCGCCGACCGGGCCGACAGTCCCGCGGTGCTGATCCTCAACCAGACGCTCGCCAAGGAGCTTTTCGGCAGCGCGGACCCGATCGGCGAGCAGATCGCCCTGAGCTATCAGCCGGACAACTGGCGCACGGTGATCGGCGTGGTCGCCGATGCGCGCTCGCGAGCCCTCGACACGGCGCCGCCGGGCACGCTGTGGACGACGCTCGCGCAGCAGCCGCCGCTGTCGACGACGGTGCTGCTGCGCGCGCATGCCCAGCCGAAGGCCCTGGTCGCCGGCGTGCGGGCAGCGGTGCTCGCCATCGATCCGCGGCAGCCGGTCGGTCGCAGCGAAACCCTGGAGGAGGCGCGCTCGTTGTCGCTTGCCGCCCCGCGCCTCACCACTCTGCTGCTCGGCATCTTCGCCGCGCTCGCGCTTCTGGTGACGGTGGTGGGTCTCGGCGGTGTCGTGGCTTACGGCGTGGCACAGCGCACCCAGGAGATCGGCGTGCGCATGGCGCTCGGAGCGCCCAGGGGATACGTGCTCCGCGGCGTCGCGCGCGAGGGTCTCGTCGCCGTCGGCTGCGGTCTCGCGGTCGGCGCCGTGGCGGCGTCGCTGGTGGCGCGCCTGCTCACCGGCAGCCTGTTCGGCGTCCTACCTTCGGATCCCTTGACATACCTGACGGTCGCCGCCGGCCTCCTGATCGTCGCCCTCGTCGCCTGCCTGATCCCGGCCCGGCGCGCGACGCGGCTGGATCCGGCCCTCGCGCTACGCGCGTCCTGATTCCCAGGGGCGGGCCGGCTGATCCCAGAGCAGCGCTGCCCGAGCGATCCCCGGGAGTGGGCCTGGCCCTCGCCGGGTCCCTCGCGGTGGGCCTCGACGTCGGCTGGCCTGGAGGGCGGTCACGGGTCGCCTGATCCCGAGAGTCCGAGGCGGCTCGCCCTTGCGCTTGCCGCTGGCGCGGCCGCTTCGCTCGCGGGCTGGCCGGTCGGCCTCAGCGGCCGCCGACTCGGCCCTTTCGGCCGGGGCTCCCCTTGACACTCGACAAGAAGGGACGCAGTCTCTGCCCTCTTGTCGCTTGTCTAGGAGAACTACCGATGCGCTTCTGGCACGCCCTGCGCGGACTGGTACGACGTCGCGCCCTGGAACGCGATCTCGACGCGGAGCTGCAGTTTCACCTCACGATGGCCACCGAACAGGCGGAGCGGAGCGGCCTCTCGCCCGTCGAAGCGCGACGCCAGGCCCTGGCTCGCTTGGGCGGGCTCGAATCGACGAAGGAAGCCGCGCGCGGGGCGCGTGCCTACCGGCCGGTCGAAGCTCTGCTGCAGGACGTCCGCTATGGCCTCCGCGGCCTGCGACGCAACCCCGGCTACGCGGCGGCAGCGGTGCTGGCGCTCGCCTTCGGCATCGGCGCCAACACCGCGGTCTTCAGCCTGGTGCGCGGCGTGCTGTTGCGCCCCCTGCCCTACGGCTCGGGCGAGCGACTGGTCGTCCTGCATCAGATCGCGCCCCGTGCGGAGCAGATCGATCTCGGCTTCTCGGTGGCCGACCTCAGGGACTTTCGCCGACTCACCCAGTCGTTCGACGGCCTCGCCGAGTACCACAGCATGGCGTTCAACCTGCTCGGCCACGGCGAGCCCGAGCGCGTCCAGACGGGCGTCGTGTCGGCCAATTTCTTCGAGCTCCTCGGCGTGCGGCCCATGCTCGGGCGCGGCTTCCGCGCCGCCGACGAGGGCGAGCTCTACGACAGCGCTCCGCCCGTCCTGCTGCTCTCCCACGCGTACTGGCAGCGGCGGTTCGGCGGTGACCCGGCCGTGGTGGGGCAGGTCTTCGAGATGAACGGCCAGCCGCACACCGTGATCGGCGTCCTGCCGGCCGTGCCCGGCTTCCCGGCCGCGAACGACGTCTGGATCACGACCTCGGCCTGTCCGTTCCGCGCCTTCCAAAAGACCATCGAGACCCGCCAGGCGCGGGACTACTTCGTCTTCGGTCGCCTCCGCGAGGGCGTGTCGCTCGCCGGGGCGAGGTCGGAGCTCGCGACGACGGCCGCGGCGTTGGCCGTTGCGCATCCCGCCGACTTTCCCGCCGCCGACGGATATACCGCGACCGCCGTCTCCGTGCACGACGAGCTCACGGCGAAGGCCAGGCCGACGCTGCTCCTGCTGCAGGTGACGGTCGGGCTCCTGCTGTTGATCGTCTGCGCCAACGTGGCGAGTCTGCAACTCGCCCGCCTTTCGACGCGCCGCGCGGAGATCGCCGTCCGCGCCACGCTCGGGGCCAGCCGGCGCCGCCTGCTGCGGCAGTTGCTCACCGAAAGCCTGGTGGTGGCGATCGTCGGCGCGGCGCTCGGCACCGGCATCGCGTTCACCCTGCTGTCCGCTCTGGTGCGCTTCGTCGCGCGCTTCACGGTGCGCTCGGGCGAGATCCGGCTCGACGCCGCCGTGCTGCTCTTCACGGTCGCGACCGGCTTCGTCGCCGGCGTCGTCGCCGGCGCGATCCCGGCGCTCGCGGCGACGCGGGCGCGGCTGGTGTCCCCTCTCGCCGGGCGCTCTCTTCTCGGGCGCGGACCACAGGGCCTGCGGTTGCGGGCGGCGCTATCGACGCTCCAGGTCGCGGTCTCCTTCACGCTCCTGGTGAGTGCAGGCCTGACGCTCCGCAGCGTCGCCACGCTCCAGAACGTCGACGCCGGTTTCGAGCCGCAGGGCGTTCTCGCCGTGCAGATGGACCTCGACGTCACGTACTACAAGACCGGCGATCTGCGGCGCGCCTTCTTCGACGCTCTGCTCAGCCGCGTTCGCGCGCTCCCCGGCGTGAGCGCGGCGGCGATCTCCTCGAGCTACCCGCTGGGCACCGCCGACAGCAGACCGGTTGGCCTCGTCGTGCCCGGCCAGCCGATCGCCGCCGATGCCGCGCCACCGCAAGCGCAGTACGAGGTGGCGGGGCCCGGGTTCTTCCAGACGGTCGGCGTCCGGCTGCTGCGGGGACGAGCCTTCGGTCCCGAGGACCGCAAGGACTCGCCGCTCGTCGTGGTCATCAACCGCTCGCTCGCGGCCAGGCTGTTCGGCGACGCCGATCCGATCGGCCGGCAGATCGCCATGAGCTTCCAGCCGACCGCGCTCCGTACGGTGGTCGGCGTGGTCGCGGACGCGCGCGCGCTCGGGCTCGCGTCGCCACCGGTGGGCACGATGTGGATCGACCTCGCGCAGCAGCCGCCATCGGAGATCGCGCTGCTGCTGCGCGGCAGCGCTCGCCCAGCGGACCTCGTGGCGGAGGTCCGCCACGCCGTGTACGAACTCGACCCACGCCAGCCGATCGGACGCAGCGAAACCCTCCTGGAGGCGCGCTCGTCGGCGCTCGCGGCTCCGCGGCTCACCACTCTGCTGCTCGCGAGTTTCGCCGGTCTCGCTCTGGTGGTAACGCTGGTCGGGCTCGGCGGCGTGGTCGCTTACGGTGTGGCGCAGCGCACCCAGGAGATCGGCGTCCGCATGGCGCTCGGGGCGGAACACGGCGACGTGCTCCGCAACGTCGCGCGCGAGGGCCTCTTCGCGGTCGGGTGCGGCCTAGCGACCGGCGCGATGGCGGCACTGCTGGTCGCGCGTCTGCTCACCGGCAGCCTGTTCGGCGTGCAGCCGTCCGATCCGTTGACCTATTTCGCCGTCGCCGCCGGCCTTCTCGCCGTCACCCTCGTCGCCTGCCTGCTCCCGGCCCGGCGGGCGATGCGGCTCGACCCGGCCCGCGCCCTGCGCGCCTCCTGAACCGCAGGCCGCGCGGCGCCGGCGGCTTCCCGCGCGCCGCGGCCGCGCGGTACCGCGGTTAGAGCTGTTCGAGGGCGGCGAACTTCGCTACCAGCTTGCGCCGCCCGGCGCGCTCGAAGTACACGGTGATCTTCGCGTCGTCGCCGGCACCTTCGACGTCCATCACCACGCCTTCGCCGAGGCTCGCATGGCGCACCCGCGCGCCGCGCCGCAGCGACTGACCGCTCTGCGCGGCGCGGATGCCGCCGGTACGCCAGCTGCCGCCCGCGATGCGGTCGCTCTTCGGGTCGCTGCGATCGATCCACGCCGGTGCGTCGTCCACGGCGTGCGCGCTCTCCGGCGCCTCGCGGTTGAAGTAGCCGTAGACGGCGCGGGCGCGGTCGCCGCTCCAGCGCAGCTCCGGGCTCTCACTCACCTCGACGAGATCGGTCGGCACCTCCTCGAGGAACGGCGACTCGGTCTGATCCTGATAGCGGCCGGCGATGCGACGCCGGCGGCAGCAGGTGAGGAACAGCCGCTCGCGGGCCCGCGTCATGCCGACGTAGAGCAGGCGGCGCTCCTCTTCGACGTCCTCGCGCCGGCCGCCGGCGTTGAAGTGCGGCAGGATGCCCTCCTCGAGCCCCGCCAAGACCACGGCGGGAAACTCGAGCCCCTTGGCACTGTGCAGCGTCATGAGCGTGACGCCGCGCTCCTCCTGCCAGCCGTCGAGATCGGCCACCAGCGAGACGTGGTCGAGGAAAGCGGTGAGCGAATCGAGCTCCTCGGGGTTCTGCACCGCCTCGCGCTCGGTGAATTCCTGCGCCGCGGAGAGGAATTCACGAATGTTTTCGAGGCGCGCTTCGTCTTCCGGATCGTCCTTGCGATATTGCTCGAGGAAGCGCGTCTGCGACAGCAGGCGGTCGAGCACCGCCGGCAGCGGCAGCTCCTCGGCCTCGCCCTGGAGATTTTGAATGGTATGCCGGAAGGCTTCGAGTGCCTTGGCGGCGCGCGGCGCGAAATGCCCGAGGTCGTCGGTCGCGAGCACGTCCCAGAGCGGCATGCCCAGCTCGGTCGCGCGCTGCTCGAGCAGCTCCTGCGTGCCCTTGCCGATGCCGCGCGCCGGCACGTTGAGGATGCGCAGCATCGAGACCGCATCGCGCGGGTTGCGCAACACGCGCAGGTAGGCGATCAAGTCCTTGATCTCGGCACGCTCGTAGAAGCGCACCCCGCCGACCAACGTGTACGGCAGCTCCTTGCGGAGCAGTTCTTCTTCCAACGACCGCGTCTGGGCGTTGGTGCGCACCAGCACCGCCATGCCGGACAGCGAGTACGTGGCGCGCAGGCCCTGCAGCGTGTTCACCACCCAGCGCGCTTCGTCCTGCTCGTCGGTCGCCTTGTAGAGCTCGAGCTTGGCGCCCGCGCCGTTCTCCGTCCACAGCACCTTGCCGCGCCGGCCTTCGTTGTGTGCCACCACGGCGCCCGCGGCGTCGAGGATGGTCTGCGTCGAGCGGTAGTTGCGCTCGAGCTTGCGCACGACGGCGCCGGGGAAGCCGTCCTCGAAGCGCAGGATGTTGTCGAGATCGGCGCCGCGCCAGCGGTAGATGCCCTGGTCCTCGTCGCCCACGGCGGTCAGGTTGCCTTCGCTACCGACCAGCTCGTGCACCAGTCGAAGCTGCGCGTGGTTGGTGTCCTGGAACTCGTCGACCAGGAGGTAGCGGGTGCGGCGGCGCACGCGCGCACCGATCTCCGCGTCTTCGGACAAGAGCTTCACCGCCAGCGCGATCATGTCGTCGAAGTCGACGCCCGACACTTCACGCAGTAGATGCTGGTAGCGCCGGTACAGCTTCGCCACTTTGGTCTCGAAGTAGTTCGAGGCGTTCTTCTCGTACTGCTCGACGCCGATGAGCTGGTTCTTCGCCGCCGATACCGCGCCGAGCACGGTGCGCGGCGGAAACGCGCTGTCGGGAATCTGCTCCGCCTGGAGCGCCCGTTTCATCAGCCCCACCTGGTCGTCGGAGTCGAGGATCGCGAAGTCGCGCCGCAGGCCCAGGCGCTCGCCGTAGCGGCGCAGGAGGGTCAGGCAGAAGCGGTGAAACGTGCCGACGAACGCCGGCAGCGGAAAGATCTCCAGCAGGTTCTCCGAGCGCTCGCGCATCTCGGCCGCCGCCTTGTTCGTGAAGGTGACGCTGACGATCGAAGCCGGATCGACGTCGCGCTCGCGCACCAACCAGGCGATGCGGTACGTGATCACCCGCGTCTTGCCCGAGCCGGCACCGGCGAGCACCAGCTGAGGCCCGTCGCCGTGCGTGACGGCGGCGATCTGCTCCGGATTGAGCTTGTGCTCGAGATCGAGCGGGGTGAGCGCGCGCATCCGCCCAGTTTCTCTTGCCCGGGTCGTCGCTGGCAAGCGTTGATGGGCGGTAGGATTCTCGCCGTGCGCAATTTCTGGAACGGCCTGCTTGGCGTCGTCTTCGTCGCCGGCCTGACCGCCGCCGGCGCGGCGCTGCGCTTCAACGCATCGACGGCCGGTTTCGTGTTCCTGATCTGTGTGCTCGCTCTCGCGGTGGGCCGCGGACTGGTGGCCGCCGTTTCCGCCTCGCTCGCCGCGACGCTGGCCTTCAACTACTACTTCCTGCCGCCCCTCTACACGTTCACGGTGGCCGATCCCGCCAATTGGGCGGCCCTGGTTTCCTTCCTGATCACCGCCATCGTCGGCAGCCAGCTCATCGCCCGCGCCCGCGGCCAGGCGGCGCGCGCCGAACAGCGCCAGCGCGAGGTGCAGATCCTGTACGACCTGTGCTTCCGTCTCTTCACCGCCCGCCCCGACCCGGGGGGCCTGCGCGAGGCCCTGTCGCAAGTGTTCCCACTGTTCGACGCCGCCGGCGGAACGCTGCGCATCGAACGGCCCGACACGCCGGCTCTCGAAATCGCGGCCGACGGCGACCCATCCGCCTTGCCCACTGAGGCCACGTCGCGACGCGACGTGGCGGCGCCCATCCTCCTTGGTGCTGCCGTGCGCGGCGAGCTCGCCCTGCGTTCGACCACCTTGTCCGACCCCGTCGTCGAATCCGCCGGTCGCCTGATCGCCTTGGCCGTCGAGCGCGAGCGCCTGCTCGAGGAGGCGGCGCACCTCGAGGCCTTGCGCCAGAGCGACGCGCTCAAGACGGCGCTGTTGCGCGCGGTGTCGCACGATCTGCGCTCGCCGCTCACCGCCATGGCGCTCGGCCTCGAGCGCGCGCGGCGCGAAGCCACCGGCATGACCGGCCTGCCGCAGACGCTCGCCGCCGTCGAGGTCGAGCGCGAGCGCCTGTCGCGGCGGGTCGACAACCTGCTCACCGTCGCCCGGCTCGAGGCCGGCGTCGCCCGGCCGCGCCGCGAACCGGTGCCGGCGGCGGAGATCCTGCGCGCCGCCCGCGAAGCGCTGCATGCGACGCTCGACGGACGGACGGTCGAGACCGCGGTGGCGGCGGATTGCCCGGACCTCGACGTGGACTCGTCGCTCGCGGTCGAGATCGTGATCAATCTGCTCGAGAATGCGGCGCGGGTCTCCGCGCCGGAGCAGCCGTTGACGCTCGGAGCAAGGCCGGACGAAGACCGTGGCGGCGGCATGATCCTGCTCGAAGTAGCGGATCGCGGCCCGGGCATCCCGTCGACGGTGCTCGCGCGCCATGGCGGCGGCGCCCACCCGGGCAGCGGCGAAGTGGCGGCGGGCGGCCTGGGGCTCGAGATCGCCTCCAGTCTCGCGCAAGCGCATGGTGGGCGCCTGTTCCTGCGCCCCCGGCCGGGCGGCGGCGCGATCGTCGGCGTGTCCTTGCCGGCGATCACGATGGTCACCGAGGAGGCTCGATGAGCGCGCGCGTTCTCGTGGTAGACGACGATCCAGCGATCCGCTCGGCGCTCGCCGACGAGCTCCGCGCGGCAGACTACGAAGTCGAGGAAGCGGCGGACGGCGCCCAGGGAACGGCACTCGCCGCCGAGGGCGGCTTCGATCTGGTGCTCACCGACCTCGCGATGCCGCGCCTGGACGGTTTCGAGCTCGTCCGCAGGCTGCGCACCGCGGGCGCCGCGACGTCGACGCCGATCATCGTGCTGTCCGTGCGCGGCGAGGAGCAGGACAAGGTGCGGGCGCTCGATCTCGGGGCGGATGACTTCGTGACCAAGCCGTTCGCCCTCGCCGAGTTGCTGGCCCGTGTGCGGGCGCAGTTGCGGCGCAGCGGCGCAGCCGGCGGGACGCTGCGCTTCGCGGGTATCGAGATCGACCCCGAACGCCGCCAGGTGCTGGTTGATGGCGAGTCCGTGCGTCTCACGCCGACCGAATTCGGGATCCTGGAATTGCTCGCCCGCCGGGCCGGCAAGCCGGTCACGCTGCGGCAGATCGTCGCCAAGGTCTGGCACGGCGCACCCGGCACCTCGGACGACACGGTGCGCGTGCACGTCGGCACGTTGCGGCGGAAGCTCGAGCATGACGCCGGTGGTCCGCGCTTCTTGGTCACCGAGCCTTGGGTAGGCTACCGGTTCATCGCCGAGCCGGCGTGAGCGATCGTCGGGCTTCGCTTGGTGTCGCCCCCCTCGATGCCATAGACTCGCGAGATCCTCTTCGTGTTTGCTGATCGCCGTCCCCCCTGCTGATGAGCCACGCCAAGCGCACGACGCCGCTGCACATCCTCGCTCTCGGCGCTCTCGGGGTCGTGTACGGCGACATCGGCACCAGCCCGCTGTACGCCCTGCGCGAGTGCTTTATCGGTGCGCACGGAGTGGCGCCGACGCGGGAGAACGTGCTCGGCGTGCTGTCGCTGGTGGTGTGGTCGCTGATCGTCATCGTCACGCTCAAGTACCACGTCTACGTCATCCGCTTCGACAACAACGGCGAAGGCGGCATCCTGGCTCTGCTCGCCCTTCTCCGGCCCATCGGCCGGCGGCGGCACTTCGTCCTGCTGGCGCTCGGCCTCTTCGGCGCGGCGCTGCTCTATGGCGACGGCATCATCACGCCGGCGATCTCGGTGCTCTCCGCGGTCGAAGGCCTGGAGATCGCGACGACGTTTTTCACCCCCTTCGTGGTGCCCGCGACGGTCGTCATCCTGATCGTGCTGTTCTTCGTGCAGCGCCGCGGTACTGCGAGCGTGGGCAAGGTGTTCGGTCCGGTGATGCTGGTGTGGTTCGCCACGCTCGCCGGCCTCGGCATTCACGGTCTGCTCCGCGACCCGGCGGTGCTGGTCGCCGTCAACCCGCTTTACGGCGCCCGCTTCTTCGCCGAGAACGGCTGGCACGGCTTCCTGGTGCTTGGCGCGGTGTTCCTGGTCGCGACCGGCGGCGAGGCGCTCTACGCCGATCTCGGTCACTTCGGCGAGCAGCCGATCCAGATCGACTGGTTCAGCATCGTGGCGCCGGCCTTGCTGCTCAACTACTTCGGCCAGGGCGCGCTGCTGATCCATGATCCGTCGGCGGCCAAGAACCCCTTCTTCTTGCTCGCCCCGAGTTGGGCGCTGATCCCGCTCACCATCCTCGCCACGATGGCGACGATCATCGCGTCGCAGGCAGTGATTTCCGGCGCCTTTTCGCTCACCCGCCAAGCCGTCCAGCTCGGCTACCTGCCGCGGCTGAACATCGTGCACACCTCGCCGGGCGAGATCGGTCAGATCTACATCCCGGGCGTGAACTGGGCGCTGATGCTCGCCACCATCGCCCTGGTGCTCGGCTTCCGCTCGTCGAGCAACCTCGCCGCGGCCTACGGCATCGCGGTGACCACCACCATGATCATCACCACCGCGCTCGCCTTCTTCGTGGCGCGCCAGCGTGGCTGGAAGTTGCCGGTTCTGATCACCGTGACCGCGGCGTTCCTCACTGTGGATCTCGCGTTCTTCGTCGCCAACTTCGTGAAGATTCGTCAGGGCGGCTGGGTACCTCTGCTCGTCGCCGGCTTGGTCTATGCGCTGATGACCACCTGGAATCGAGGTAGATCGCTCCTCCACGAGCGGGTCGGCCAGTTGCGGGCGGCCGGCGAGCCGGGGTTGGCGAAGCGCGTGCGACGGATCATCTCCGCGAAGCGCGGTTCCGCGACGCTGTGCGATCTCGTCGCCGGCATTTAAGC
>WBZN01002211.1_pt1 | contig 11008 bp, 10 predicted proteins | sample 5204281 | NCBI WGS metagenome assembly WBZN01 (sample SAMN12344347, study PRJNA552823) | activated sludge metagenome | biome: Activated sludge suspended growth; feature: Nitrification reactor; material: Wastewater; isolation source: activated sludge from nitrification reactor of wastewater... | reverse complement strand
ATGAAGTAGGCGGCGGGGAGCGCGATGACCTCGGTCTGGATGGCCTTCGCGTCGACGCCCGGCGCCTGCCAGAACGCCGCCGTCTCGGTCTCCCAGAGGTCCTGGACGACCAGCATCTCGAGCTTCGCGCGGATGAGCTTCATGTTGAGGTGCTTCGGACCGGTCTGGTCGGCGGTGACGAACGGCAGGTTGATGTCCGTCTCCATGGCGGTCGAGAGCTCGCACTTCGCCTTCTCGGCGGCTTCCTTCAGGCGCTGGAGGGCCATGCGGTCGTTCCGCAGGTCGATGCCCTGGTCCTTTTTGAACTCGTCGGCCAGGTAATCGATGATCCGCTGGTCGAAGTCCTCGCCGCCGAGGAAGGTGTCGCCGTTGGTCGACTTCACCTCGAACACGCCGTCGCCGATCTCCAGCACCGAGATGTCGAAGGTGCCGCCGCCGAGGTCATAGACCGCGATGACGCCGCTGCCCTTCTTCTCCATGCCGTAGGCAAGGGCCGCCGCCGTCGGCTCGTTGATGATGCGCAGCACTTCGAGGCCGGCGATCTTGCCGGCGTCCTTGGTGGCCTGGCGCTGGCTGTCGTTGAAATAGGCCGGGACGGTGATGACCGCCTGGGTCACCTTCTCGCCGAGGTAGTTCTCGGCGGTTTCCTTCATCTTCTGCAGGATGAAGGCGGAGACCTGCGAGGGCGAATAGTTCTTGCCGTGGGAGCTGACCCAGGCGTCGCCGTTGTCGCCGGCGGTGATCTTGTACGGCACCAGCTTCGCGTCCTTCTGGGTCACCGGGTCGTCGAAGCGGCGGCCGATCAGGCGCTTGATGGCGAAGAGGGTGTTTTCCGGGTTGGTCACCGCCTGGCGCTTCGCGGCCTGGCCCACCAGGCGCTCGCCGGAATCGGTGAAGGCGACCATCGAAGGCGTGGTGCGCGCGCCTTCCGCATTCTCGATGACCTTGGAATCCTTGCCGTCGAGGACGGCGACGCAGGAATTGGTGGTGCCGAGGTCGATGCCGATGACTTTACTCATGCTGTCCTCTCTTTTCAGCAGGCCCCAAGCGCAGCCTTCCCAAATGAAGCGCCGCGGGAGCCCCCGTCGGTATGTGTTCAGGTGCGGACGATCCGCCGAATCAACTCCTTAAGCAGGAGCTGGGCCGACCGCCGGCCGAAGGCCCCCCGGTCCCGACCCCGTCTGACGAGTGGGCCGGACCCAAAAGACCCCCGCTTTTCGCTGGGATATATAGGGCCTTTTCCAGCGCTTGCAAGGCGATGCGCGGGTCCCTGTGACAATTGGGAAGGCCGCCTTGCCAGGGCCAGGGCACGTCGGCCGACCCCGCGCCGGCCCGCCGGAAACCCCCGTGCCGGCCTGCCGGAAACCCCGTGCCGGCCTGCCGGAAACCCCCGTGCCGGCCCGCCGGAAACCCCGTGCCGGCCTGCCGGAAACCGTTGAGCAGCCCGGCCGCCCGTGGGAAGATCGTCCCGCAAGGGGCAGTGCGGAGGATCACCATGGCGCGCAATATCCAGCCGAGCCAGAGCGGTCTCGGCGGCCGCATGGGGCCGCTGATCGGCGCCATCTTTTCCGTGGGTTTCTGGCTGGCCCTGGCGGCGCTGTTGCCGCCGCCGCTGGTCGCCCAGTTCTCGCCGGAACTGGCGCCCTGGGTGGCGATCGCCTGCTATGCCTTGGCGGTCTACAGCCTGGTCGCCGGCCTGCGCCACCTGCGCGGGATGGTCGGCAATCGACCGCGCCGGCAGCAGGCCAAGCCACCCGCCAAATCCGCCCCGACAAAGGCCGCCGCGACCAAGGCAAGGGGCCAGGCCCCCCGCGAGGCCGCCGCCAACGTCCCCCGAAGCGGCGGCGCCATCGCGGTGCGACGCCCGCCGACAGTCCAACGCATGCGCTGAACGGAACGCCGATGACCCTGCAGACCGGCAAAGGCGGCAATCCCAACATCCTGGCCGCGGCGATGATCTTCGGCGCCGTCCTCACCGCGGGGATCGGCACCATGGTGCCGAGCCTGGCGGGGATGACCGGGCCGGAAGCGACCTGGATCCGGTTGCTGTTCTACGCGATCGCCGCGACCGAGGTGATCCTGGCGCTGTGGCTGCGCAGCCGGATAATCAAGGCGCAGCGGCCGCCTGCCAAAAGCGGCGGCACCATCCAGCGGCAATAGGGCCCCGGCAAAGGTCCGGCTACGCGAAGGCCCGGCTACGCGAAAGCCCCGGCGAACTGGTCGATGACCCAGGCGCGAAAAGCGGCGATGCGCGGAATCTCGATCTCCTCCGCCCGGCTCACCAGGTAATAGGAGCGGCCGGATTTCACCGTGGTCTGGAACGGCGCGACCAGGCGGCCGGAGCGCACCTCCTCGGTGAACAGCCGCAGATCGACCATCGCCACGCCGCCGTCATTGATCGCCGATTCCACCACCAGGTCGGCGGTGCCCATGACCACGCCGCGATCCACCGCCAGGTCCTCGAGCCCGGCCCGTTCGGCGAAGATGGTCCAGCATTGCCAGAGATCCTCGCCCTGGCGCACATGCAGCAGCGGATGCGCGCGCAGGAACGCGCCGATGTCGTTGCCAACCTCATTCTTGCCGGCCCCATTCTTGCCAGCCCCATTCTTGCCAACCTGCGCCGCCAGCCTGGGCGAGCAGACCGGCGTCATCTCCTCGATCATCAGCAGATCGGTGACCAGGGCGTCGACCCGGTTGAAGCCGAAGAAGATCGCCATGTCGATCGGCGCCTGGGCGAATTCGACATTGGTCGCCGGCGTCTCGATGCGCAGCTCCAGATCCGGGTGGCGCTGCTGGAAATCGGCCAGGCGCGGCATCACCAGGCGCCGGGTGAAGGTTGGCGGCATGGAGAGGGTGAGCGGCGGATTGGCATGCGCCACCTTGATCCCGGCGATCACCTCGGCGATGCGGTCGAAGCTGCCGGTCAGCACGGGCAGCAGCTTGCGCCCCTCCTCGGTCAGTTCCAGCGGGCCTTTGCGCTTCAGCAGCTGGACGCCCAGGATGTCCTCCAGGTTCTTCACCTGGCGGCTGACGGCGCTTTGGGTGACCAGCAGCTGGTCGGCGGCCTTGGTGAAGCTCAAGGAACGGGCCACCGCCTCGAAGGCGCGCAGGGCATTCAGCGGCGGCAGGCGGCGGCGGGTCGGACGGTCTTGGCTCATCGAGGCTTGGGCAACCCTTGGGCAACCTGGCAAATCCGGCCCGGACCATATCGCGCGCCCATACTAACGCAAGGGGCTTACGAAAAAGGCCCCAGCCCTCATCCCACCCGCCTTTCGCGCCACACCATCCACAGCCCGGCGCCGATGATCGGCACGGCCCCGGCGAGGGTGGTGGAATGCGGGACATCGCCGAAAACGATGAAGCCCCAGAGGCTGGCCCAGAACAGGGCGGAATACTCGAACGGCGCCACGAAGCTGGGCGCCGCCGCCTTGTAGCCCAGGGTGTAGAGCACGCTCGCCACCGCCGCCGCCACGCCGAAGCCCAGCATCCACAACAGGTCGCCGGTGGAGGGGTCGATCCAGCCGGCGGTCAGATAGGCGAGACCGGGACGAGCCGGGTCGTAGAGATCGCCGCCGCCGAACACCAGCAGCAGCATTGCCGAGGTCACCACGAAGCCGCCCACCTGCCACAGGCCCATCACCGCCGAATCCACCTGCATCCCGAGCGGCCGGGTCAGCATCAGGCCGATGGCGTAGCACAATGTCGAGAACAGTACGATGAGCGAGGCGGGATTGAACACCCCGGTGCCGGGCTGCACCACGATGCCGACGCCGATGAAGGCGACGATCACGGCGACCCACCGGCGCAGCGGCACGCGCTCGCCGATCACCAGCCCGGACAGCGCCGCGATCATCAGCGGCATGGAGAAATAGATCGCCACCGCATCGGCGAATTGCATCGCCGACAGCGCGAGATAGAAGGTCAGGCTGGCGAGCGCCAGGATGGCCGAGCGCAGCGCCAGCAGCCCCGGCCGCGGGCCGAGCAGGCGGCCGAGCCCGCCGGTGGCGGCGATCCAGCCGAGGATCAGCAGCATCGCCGTGCCGCCGCGCAGCAGCTGCATCTCGTAGACCGGATAGCTGCCGCTCAGGTCCTTGATGAAGGCGTCCTGCAGCGCGCCGACGGCAACCGCGGCGGTGATCATCAACGCGCCCTTCAGCCGCTGCTGCGGCCGCTGCGCTGGATTTGCGCGTATGTCTCCATGTGCCGGGCTTATCGCCGCACGGGCAGGGTCATCTGGTGTCATCGCCGCGCGATCGCATCGTCGCCCTCAACGCTCAGATTAAAGTCCGTTACCAGCTGCGCGGCGCCACCGGCGCGGCGCGACGCATCCCCTTGCGCCAGCGGCTTTATCGCAGCCGTGCGCGGAAAGCCAGAAGCCAAAGGCCTAATCCGGAAGAGATAGGCCGCGCTAGGACTTACCGCCGATCGAACGTGAAACTATCGTTTCAATCAAATAGTTTACCTGAATTTAAGTAGGCCTCACCAATTATACGCACGCACCACGATGCATGTGGAAGCAGCTGTTTCGCGCGATCTCATCTGCGAGGGGATATCAGTGATGATGGAGTCGATTTCTATCCGGCGGAAGTTCTATGCCTTCGGCGCCTTGATGGCGGCTGCCGCCCTGCTGATCGGCGCCATCGGCTACTGGGGCATCTCGCGCCAGACCGCCGCGCTCGACGGCGTCACCGTCACGTCCCTCGCGCTGCGCAATCACCTCGAGAGCGACATGATGCATGACGCGCTGCGCGGCGACGTGCTGAGCGCGCTGCGCGCCGGCCATTCGGGCAATTCTCAGGAATCCGCCCAGGTCGGCACCGACATCGTGGATCACGCGCAGAATTTTCGCGACCACCTCGCCGCCAACCAGAAGCTGGTGTTGAGCAAACCCATCGTCGACGCCCTCGCCGGGGTCGGGCCGAAGCTCGATGCCTATATCCAGAGCGCGGAAGATCTCGTCGCGCTCGCCGGCAAGGATGTGAACGCCGCCGAGGAGCATTACAGCACCTTTCTTGGCGCCTTCGAACAGCTCGAAGTCGCGATGGCCGATGTCAGCGACCTGATTGAGAAATCGGCGCTCGACGCCAAGACCGCCGCGGACGACACCGCGAGCCTGGTGCGCAACGTGCTGATCGGCACCATCCTGGCTTCGGTGCTCGGCCTCATTCTGGTCATCGCCACGATGGTGCGCGCGATCTGCCAGCCGCTCGACAGCATGACCGATGCCATGACCACGCTTGCCACCGGCAATCTGTCGGTGGATATCCCGGCGCAGGGCCGCGGCGACGAGATCGGCCGCATGGCGGCGGCGATGCAGGTGTTCAAGGAGAACGCCAAGCGCAACGATCAGCTCGCCGCCGAGCAGCGCAAGGAGGCGGAGGCGAAGGCGCGCCGCGCCGAGATCCTGGAGCGGCATGCCCACGAATTCGACCGCAATATCAACGAAGCGTTGAAGGCGGTGAGCGCGGCGACCACCCAGATGCAGGGCAGCGCCACCACCCTCTCCTCCACGGCGGAGGAGACCAGCCGCCAGGCGAACGTCGTTTCGGCCGCGTCCGAAGAGGCGACCAACAGCGTGCAGACCGTCGCCGCGGCGACCGAGGAACTGTCGAGCTCGATCGCCGAGATCAGCCGCCAGGTGAGCCAGTCCGCGCAGATCGCCAACAAGGCGGTGTCCGAGGCCCAGCGCACCGACGGCCAGGTGCGCAGCCTCGCCGAGGCCGCGGAAAAGATCGGCGAGGTGGTGAAGCTGATCAGCGACATCGCCAACCAGACCAACCTGCTGGCGCTCAACGCCACCATCGAGGCGGCGCGCGCAGGCGAGGCCGGCAAGGGCTTCGCCGTGGTCGCCTCGGAGGTCAAGAACCTCGCCACCCAGACCGCCAAGGCCACCGAGGAGATCGGCGCGCAGATCGGCGCCATCCAGGAAGCCACCACGTCCTCGGTCGCGGCGATCCAGGGCATCAGCGGCATCATTGCCCAGATCAACGACGTCGCCACCTCGATCGCCAGCGCGGTGGAGGAGCAGGGGGCCGCGACGCAGGAGATCTCCCGCAACATCCAGCAGGCCGCTGCCGGCACCCAGGAGGTGTCGACCAATATCAGCGGCGTCACCCACGCCGCCGGGCACACCGGCAACGCCGCAACCCAGATGCTGGATTCCACCAAGGAACTCGTCCAGCAATCGGATACCCTGCGCAGCGAGGTCGTCCGCTTCCTCGAGCAGGTCCGCTCCGCCTAGCGCAGGTTTCCCCAACGACAAAGCGCGCCGCGGGCAATCGCGGCGCGCTTTTCGTTTGCCTGGGTTGTCCGCCCGGCGCGATCGCCGCCCAGGCGCAAAGCGCAAGGCGCCAGCGCCGCGGGATGGCGCCGACCTTCTAGGCGATCGTGTCGACCTTGCCCTGCGGCGGCGCCTCGCCACCCGGTGCCGCCTTGGCGACGCCGACCAGCGCGGGGCGCAGCAGGCGGTCATGGATCACGTAGCCGGCCTGCATCACCTGCACCACGGTGCCGGGCTGCTGTTCGGCGGTCGGCACCTCGAACATGGCCTGGTGGAAATTGGCGTCGAACTTCTCGCCCAGCGGCCAGATGCGCTTGACCGCCTGGCGCTCCAGCGCCGCGCTCAACTGGCGCTCGGTCGCCGAGACGCCCTCGTGCAGGTTCTTCAGCGCCTCGTCGGCGGCCAGCGCCGCTTCCGGGATCGCCTCCAGCGCGCGTTGCAGGTTGTCGCCGACCTGCAGCACGTCGCGGGCGAAGTTGGCGATGGCGTATTTGCCGGCATCCTCGCGCTCGCGCTGGGCGCGGCGGCGCACATTCTCGGTCTCGGCCAAAGCGCGCAGCAGCTGGTCCTTCAGCTGCGCCGCTTCGGCCCGCGCCGCTTCCAGCGCCTGCTCGGGCGTTGCCCCGGTGCCGGGAATCTCCACCCCGGAATCGATCGGCGCCGCGTCATTGGCGGCCTCGGGATGCTGGTCCAAATGCTTCTCGTCGCTCGTCATCCGATGCAAAATCCACTGCTGCTACGGGGGCGCCCCGATACCCTGGGCCCTGGGGCGCTATATCGCGGGGCAGGACAAAGATGGTCAATCGCAATTTGCGGTCAAGATGCGGCGTTAACCCAGGATGTCGCAGCCCGTTCCCGGCCCCGCCTCCACAGGTGGATCAACCAATTGGGCGGGTCAGCCCAGCAGCCGGCCGATAACCTTGGCGGTGTGGTCGACCATGGGGATGATGCGGGCGTAGTTGAGACGGCTGGGCCCGATCACGCCAACCGCCCCCACCAGCTGCCGCTGGCTGTCGCGATAGGGCGAGATCACCGCCGAGCAGCCGGCGAGGCCGAACAGATCGCTCTGCGCGCCGATGAAGATCTGCACCCCGTCGGCCTGGTCGGCGGCGTCCAGCAGCTTCAGCAACTGCTCCTTGGTCTCCAGCGCCGAGAACAGGGCGCGCAGCCGCTCCAGATCGCCCGCCTCCTGCACGTCGTCCAGCAGATGGGCCTGGCCGCGCACGATGAGGGCGCTGTCGGTCTTGCCGCCATCGGCCCAGGTGGCGAGGCCGGCCTCGACCACCTTGCGGGTCAGCTCGTCCAGCTCGGCGCGATGCTCGTTGAGCTCGACCAGGATGTTCTCGCGCGCCATGCCGAGGGTGCGCCCGACCAGGCGGGCGGACAAATAATTGGTCGCCTCGATCAAGGTCGACATCGGCAGGCCGATCGGCACGTCGACCAGGCGGTTCTCCACCATGCCGCCCTCGGTTACCAGCACCACCAAGGCGCGGCCGGGGGCCAGATGCACGAACTCGATATGCTTCAGCGGCCGCTCGCTTTTCGGCGCCAGCACCATGCCGGCGCAGCGCGACAGGCCCGACAGCATCATCGTCGCCTGTTCCAGCATGTCGGGCAGCGAGCGCCCGGTGCCGGCGCATTGGCCCTCGATCGCCTCGCGCTCATCGGCGGTGAGGCCGCCCACCTCCATCAGCCCGTCGACGAAAAGGCGCAGGCCGAGCTCGGTCGGCAGCCGGCCGGCGGAGGTATGCGGCGCGAACAGCAGCCCGACCTCCTCCAAATCCGACATCACGTTGCGGATGGTGGCGGGCGACAGGTGGCCCAGCTTGCGCGACAGGGTGCGCGAGCCGACCGGCTCGCCGGTCTCCACATAGGCGTCGACGATCAGGCGGAAAATCTCGCGCGAGCGCTCGGACAGCTCCGCCAGCACGGTGCGGTGCTGGGCCAGGGTGCCGCCGAGGGTACCGCCCCGATCGTTGCTTTTCGCGCCTTTGGGAATGAATTGCATGGACTTGCGTCCTCGTCCTGTGCCGCCTCGAATCTAGGGAGGGGGTGCCGCAGCGTCAATATGCGCCCCGCTTGCCAGAATCACCTAATCCCAGCACCTTCCCACCATCGCGAGATTTCGGCCAGGACGGGACTGCAAGCGGGCGATGAAGAAAAGACGGCCGACGATGACCCGGAGGCGGGCGCGGCTGATGGCCGGCAAGGACGTGGCCCTTGCGGCGACCGCGCCGGCCCCCTGCCCGCTCTGCCACCGGCCGATGATTCCCGGGCCGAGCCTGGATCGGCACCATCCCTTGCCGCGCAGCCAGGGCGGGCAGGAGACGGTGACGATGCACAAGATCTGCCACCGCGCCATCCACGCCATGCTGAGCGAGCGCGAGCTCGCCGATGACTTCGCCGATTTCGCCCGGCTGCGCGCCCACCCGCCGCTGGCCCAGTTCATCGCCTGGGTAAAAAAGCGCCCGCCGGAATACTACGACCGCACCCGCTGGTCGAAAGCGCGGCGGTTCAAATAGGCGCGGTCCATCCGCCCCACCATTCGTCACCCCGGCCTTGCGCCGGGGTCCACCCATCCGCCGCTGGAACCGTGGGGCCTTTTCTGCGCGCCGCGCGGGTAGACTCCGCCCGCCCCCGCGTGTAGCTTCCGGCGCAATTTCCACCCCACAAGGAACACCTTATGCGTCCCTCCGGCCGAGCCGTCGACGAAATGCGCGCCGTCGAATTGCTGATCGACGTCAACCGCTATGCCGAGGGCTCCTGCCTCGCCAAGTTCGGCGAGACCCATGTGCTGTGCACCGCGTCCATCGACGAGAAGGTGCCGCCCTTCCTCAGGAATTCCGGCTCCGGCTGGGTCACCGCCGAATACGGCATGCTGCCGCGCTCGACCCACACCCGCACCGACCGCGAGGCGGCCAAGGGCAAGCAATCCGGCCGCACCCAGGAAATCCAGCGCCTGATCGGCCGCGCTTTGCGGACGGTCACCAACCTGAAGGGCTTCGGCGAGCGCCAGATCAAGATCGATTGCGACGTGCTGCAGGCCGATGGGGGAACGCGCACCGCCGCCATCACCGGCTCCTATGTGGCGCTCTATCTCTGCTTCCGCCACATGAAGAAGCTGGGCGCGGTGAACGACATCCCGCTGACCGACCAGGTCGCCGCGGTCTCCTGCGGCATCCACCAGAAGGCCGCCGTGCTCGACCTCGACTATGCCGAGGATTCCAACGCCGACGCCGACGCCAATTTCGTGCTGACCGCCAAGGGCGGCATCATCGAGGTGCAGGGCACCGCCGAGAAGACGCCCTTCAGCGAGGCCGAGTTCATGCAGCTCCTCAACTACGCGCGCAAAGGTGTCGCCGAGCTCACCCACCTGCAGCGCGCGGTGCTGGGGCTGGAGTAGGCGCGCGGCCTCGCACGGCGCGCACTGTAAACGCGCTCGTCATCCCGGCCTTGCGCCGGGATCCATTTGTCCACCGCACGGGCCGAAGGTACCGTGCGTCAAGACGAACCGCCCTTGCATCGGCCCGGTGGACCCCGGCGCAAGGCCGGGGTGACGAAGGGAGTGGATGCGTGGCCCGGTGTTGTGATTGCCCATCGCCGTGGCGGAGCCTGACTGCCACCATGCCAATCAAGAGGGGCTTCTTGAAGACGTCCTTTATCGCCGCTGGAATGACCATGGCCATCGGTGGCGGCGCTTCCGCCGATGAAGAGCAGCAGTGGATTTTCCGCGACAGCTTTCCAAACGGCGAGAATGGGCCGGTCGCAGTCTACTTGTCCAACGACTATGCGTGGGTGGTTGCGCGCGTGACGTGCGCGCGTGCGACCCACGAACTGGTGCTAGACTATGTTGAGGAGCGAAGCGTGGAGCCGACGGAGTCCATTTCGCTCGTTGGAACACGATCCTTGGATCTGGCAACCAGCTTCAACCAAGGCTGGATGACGGGTCGTATCGCTGTCGATGCGAGTCTTCTGCGCTTTCTGGATGAAAGCCCGGAACTGCGCCTTTGGGAGCCCGACGGTGAAAACGCGTGGGACCTTGGCCGCGCGGAGGCGTTGCGGAAGGTTGTGCAGAGGTGCCGGGAATAAGAGCGAAATTGAAGGTGGGCACGGGAGATTGGCCGTTCGGCAATCCGAGAACAAAGAATGAATACAAATAGCGTGACCACTATCCTCGAACGCGATCCCGAGACCAAGGCGCGCCTGGTGCGTGACATCCTTGCGGCCCTGCCGGACTGGTTCGGCTTGCCCGAGGCCAACGCGCAATTCGCGCGTGAGGCGCGCGAGCTGCCGATGTTCGTGGCGCGCAGCGGCGCCGAGGCGGTCGGCCTCGCCACTGTGCGCCAGCATTTCCCGGCGACCGCCGAGTTGCACCTGATCGCCGTGAAGCCGGGGCAGCACCGCAGCGGCGTCGGCCAGCGGCTGATCCGCGCCATCGTGGATTATCTGCGCCCGACCGCGACCCGCACGCTGACGGTGAAGACGCTGGCGCCCTCGGCCGGCGACCTTGCCTATGCGCGCACGCACCGTTTCTACGCCGCGCAGGGCTTCCTCCCGCTGGAGGTGTTCCCGACCCTGTGGAACCCGGAGAATCCCTGCCTGCTGATGGCGAAGACGCTCAGCCTGCCACGCCGTTTCGACGGCCATGAGCTCATCATCGCCAGCCACAACAAGGGCAAGCTGAAAGAGATGGTGGCGCTGATGGCGCCCTTCGGCATCAAGGTTGTG
>WBZN01002210.1_pt1 | contig 11009 bp, 8 predicted proteins | sample 5204281 | NCBI WGS metagenome assembly WBZN01 (sample SAMN12344347, study PRJNA552823) | activated sludge metagenome | biome: Activated sludge suspended growth; feature: Nitrification reactor; material: Wastewater; isolation source: activated sludge from nitrification reactor of wastewater treatment... | reverse complement strand
TCGCGCACGCGGCCGGCGACTCGGTGGCCGTGCAAGACCAGACCCTGGTGTCGGGCATGTTGTCGGCCATCAGGAGTTTCGTACAGGATTCGTTCGGTGCCACGCCGGACCAGGGACTGAACACCTTACAAGTGGGTGAGCTCACCGTCTGGATCGAACAGGGGCCGGTGGCCATCCTGGCCGCCGTCATTCGCGGCACCCCTCCAGAAAGTTTTCACATCCATCTTCAGGATACGCTGAATCGGATTCACGCCGAACGATCGGATGCCCTGGCTCGCTTCACAGGTGATGCCGCCGCCTTTTCCAGTGTCACGCCATTATTGGAGGACTGTCTGCATGCGCAGTTTGCATTGCGTCGCTCCGGCATCGCCCCGATGACGTGGGTGTTGTTGGTGCTCCTCTTCCTCGCAACGGCCTGGTGGGGAGTGTCGGCGTACCGGGAGCATCAGCGCTGGCAGGCCTATCTCACCCGCCTGGCTTCGGAGCCAGGACTGATCGTGACCACCTCAAAGTCGCAGGGACCACGCTATCATCTCAGCGGCCTCCGTGATCCGTTAGCCGCCGATCCGGAGGCCCTTCTGCGGGATAGTGAAATAGATCCCGGTCGAGTTGATTCGAAATGGAGCCCATACTACGCGCTCGATCCGGCATTCATTCTGAAACGCGCAGGACTCGTCCTCTCGCCCCCACAAACCGTTCAGTTGTCCCTGGAAGGAACAGGCCTGGCGGCCGTGGGCACCGCCACGGCGGATTGGATCCGGCAGAGCCGAACACTCGCCCGCTCACTGCCCGGCGTCACTGGCTATGACGACGTGCGTCTCGTGGACCGGTCTCTTGCAGACCTGACTCAGCGGACCGCGAAGGCCTCCGTCCTGTTTGAACAGGGAAGCGGACACATTGCGTCGCCTGAGCAACTTCAAAGCGTGCGACACATCTCCGATACTCTCCGCCAGTTGGACGACATAGCGCGGCTCGCCGATGCCGCAGTGACGATACACATTATCGGCCAAACCGACGTCATAGGTGGGCCGAACCAGAACCGTCGCCTGAGCGAGAGTCGCGCACGATCGGTCCTCGAAGCCATCCATCCCGCAACCTTTCACTCGATCACCTTCCAGGCCCGCGGAATCGGTCCCGCGCCTGAACCCCACCGGGCTCACGCAGCGGTTCCGATCTCTCAGGACCGGCGAGTATCATTTGAACTCACTGTTCACCCGACGCCGTGAGAGACCCCTGGCATGATTGAGAAGAAGATCTGCATGCTGGGCGCTTTTGCTGTGGGAAAAACCAGCCTGGTCCGACGCCTTGTCACCAGCTGCTTCTCCGAACAGTACCACACGACCATCGGTGTGACAGTCGACAAAAAGTCGCTGGCCGTGGATGGCACACCCCTCACCTTGGTGCTGTGGGATCTTTATGGAGAAGATGAATTCCAAAAGCTGCGTCGCTCCTATCTGCGAGGATCATCGGGATATCTCCTGGTCCTCGACGGGATGCGACGGGCGACGCTGGACATCGCCTTGCACATTCAGCAAAGTGTGGCCGATACGCTCGGCCCGGTGCCGTTCGTCGTCCTGATCAATAAACATGACCGCCGGGGAGAGTGGGAAATCACTGATGACGATCTGGCCAGGCTGGCCCAGCGCGGTTGGTCATTCCTCACAAGCAGCGCCAAAACCGGCCAGGGTGTGGAAGAGGCGTTCACCACCCTGGCCCGGGCCATGCTCCTGATCCAGGAACAATCACCTCTTTCCGAAAAGACCGATGGCTTCTGACACGCCAGCGCCCGCGCCGGATCTGCTGTGCGCCACGCTGTTACAGCGATTTCAATTCGCCGTACTTGAGCATGTCGCCGGCACACAGTTCCGTATCATCGGCCGCCCGCCGGCCTGGCTGTTCCGCCTCTATCCGGAGGCCCAAGCGAGTCTGCATGTTTCCATCGATGTCCGCACGCCGGTGCTACACAATTTCCTGGTCGATGCGGCAGACGTGTGGCACCTCCACGATCAGAGCATCGGCCGGTCTGGGTTCTGGACCGAACAGACCGCCTTCGAAGAACCCTACCACTTCGAAGCCCTGGCACTGCGCGAAGGCGCGAGCCACCTCCTGCTCATTCAACGAAACACGGCAGCCTATGCACAACAGGCCTCCCTGCTCCAGCAGGCGCGTGACCAGACACTCCAGCAACATGCACAGAACCGCGGGCATCGACGCACCCGGCAGGATCTCACCACGAAGCTGGTGGATATGGAACGGTCGCGGGATGACGTGGCGGCCATCTTACAGCAGCTTGGACTGGCCACCCTGTTGATCGACCAGCAAGGCCACGTTCGGTTTCTCAGTCCCTCCGCAGCCCGCCTGCTGGATGTGCCCTCGCCCGCCGTTCACCCGGGACTGCATTGGGAAACCCTGCTCCCACTCACAAAAACTGACCGGCTGACTCTCCAGTCGCTCCTGCAATCATCCGTTTCTCAACAGGAGCGAGTCCGCTGTCATATCGAAACGTTGGCGGGGAGACACCTCTGGCTGGAGATAGAACTCCACGACGACCCGCGTGACCAACGGACCAAGATCGCCTTCCTCCATGACATGACGGATGTCTACCACCTCCGGCGCTTGCTGGAGTCGAAAGCGCACTACCATGATTTGATCGGCAAAAGCCGCGGCATGACCCAGATCTATGAGCAGATTCAGGATCTCGCACGCGTCGACTCGACCGTCTTGATCGAGGGTGAAACCGGAACGGGAAAGGAACTGGTCGCACGCGCCTTACACCAGGCGAGCGCCCGGCGCACGGGGCCTTTTATTGCGGCCAACTGTGCAGGGCTTACGGACTCCCTGCTAGGCAGCCAGCTCTTCGGCCATAAGAAAGGTGCCTTTACCGGAGCGATCGACGACCAGCAGGGACTTTTTGAGGCCGCGCAGGGCGGCGTCCTGTTCCTCGATGAGATCGGCGATATCCCCCCCGCAGTCCAGACCAATCTGCTTCGAGTACTGCAGGAGAAGGAGGTGACTCGACTCGGCGAGACCAGGCCGAGGAAAATTAACGTGCGCGTCCTGACGGCAACCCACCACAACTTAACCCAGGACGTCGCAAAAGGAACCTTTCGCGCCGACCTGCTGTACCGGATTCGAGTCGCACGAATCCATCTTCCTCCGCTGAGAGAGCGAAAAGAGGATATTCCTCTGCTGGTCACCTCGTTCCTCACTGAAGGGCGTGCCAGTATGGGCAAAGTGATTCATCGGGCGACCCCGTCAACCATGGCGGCTCTGATGGAATACCACTGGCCCGGCAATGTGCGCGAGCTGAAGAGCACGATCGAATGCGCCATGATTCATTGTAAAGGTGACACCCTCGATATAACGGATCTTCCCCCGGAACTTCGCCAGGAACTGGGCGGCCTTCAACCCGCAACGGCCATACCAACTGACGAACGTAGCCGATTCGTGTCCGCGCTCAGCCAGGCTCACGGGAACCGCACCAAGGCCGCGCGCCTCCTTGGAATGAGCCGCGCCACCTTCTATCGCCGGCTGACCGAACTCGATCTCCCCACCATTTAGATTTTCACCGAATCACCGCTTCCTTACATCGCTTCGCGCTGTCTCCTGCGAGACAACGTGAGACAACAACAGACGTCTCACCAACCGGCACGGGTGCAACTGCCTGAATCCGTCATGACGCCACCACAGCACATTTGATCAAGCTGCCGCAGCATGCATCCTCTGTGGCACAGAGATTGATTAGTACAGGCGGGAAAACCACTGCGTACAACACTGTGGGATACCGACCTACGTCGGGCATGCCAATGCAACTGCAAGGAGAACCGATGGACAAACTACTGCCGTTTTCACACCCCCGGCCGGATCAGCCGACGGCACGGGAACAGGAAATACTGAATTTCATTTGGGCGGGCCTGACGAGTCAGGAGATTGCCGCCCGGTTACAGATCGCCCCCAAAACCGTGGAATCTCATCGCGCCAATCTGCTGAGAAAATTCCGGGCATCCAACGCGGCACAACTGCTTCGCCTGGCTCTTCTGGAAGGCGTGCTCACAGTTCCATCGGCGGACAGCGCAACCCCACCCCTTACAAAACGAGGAACGGACGGCGCGAAAACGTCACGGAAAATGACGACCATCAGGTGAGGTGCACTGCCGTCCCCCCTCACAGTTCAGGGACCGAAGATGTCGCAGGTTGGAACACTTTTTGTGTACCCTCCCACGATATCCAGGTCGCGCGCTGCTTCGGCGACACAGTTTCCCTGACCGGAGCGCATGACGATCCTTCATGCACGCATACCGGCCGATACGAGCCGTTCATGCCGGAAAAGACCTCAACCTGCTTGTTGCGCACCGGTAATGGAACAGAACGCTCGGCAGCGTTTGCCGAGAAGAAAAGTTGATCTCCTACGCAGATTCAATTATACAACGCGAACGCTTCTCACTCATCAGGCAACCGACACACCGTTGCCATTCGCAAGCTCCAGGAGGAGGGAATGATGCGACGACGTGGATTTTTCTGTTATGCGCTACTTATTGTGGCGCTCACGACCTCAGTGGCCGGAGCCGAGACACCGGCCCCGCCTGATACCGCACCCGCGGCAACCGCACTCGATGCGGTCACGCTCAAGGACGGCACCGTAATCTACGGACACGTCCTCGGCATGATTGCGGACGAACTCCACATTAAGACCGCGTTCGGTCCTACTGCCGGAAACGATATCGTCAAAATTATGTGGCCGAACGTGGCCAAGCTGGTGGTAAATCGTCCCGTGCCGTTCAGTCTCAAAGAGGGCAGCACGGTCGTGGGCACGGCACAGCCTGGCGAACCTGGCACCATGATTTTGCAGGCTGCTCCCATGGGCACTTCAATGACCATTCCCCTCGACGCGGTCGTCGGCATGAACCAGCCCGCCGTCATTTACACCGGCGCGCTGCAAGCAGGATTCTCGCAAACTACGGGCAACAGCCACTTGCGAAACGGAAGTCTGCTCGGCGAACTATCCGCCCGCAGCGAGTCGCTCCGATTGACTATTCTTGGACGCTACATCTACGGAGACAACTCCGGCAACCTCATCGTGCGGAACAGTCGCGGCACCATCAAGCTTGACTTCTTTCTGACGAAGCGCTTGTATTGGTTCGCCTCTGCCTATTTCGAGCAGGACACCTTTCAAGACCTCAAGTTGCGCACGGCGCTCGCGACCGGGCCAGGCTATCAGGTGCTTGACCGAGGCGATCTCGCGGGAGTCTTCAAGGATATGACGCTCTGGGCGGAAGCCGGTGCGGCCTACTTCAATGAAGATTTCAAGCTCGCCGACGACAAGTCCAGCACCCGTGGACGATGGGCCGTCAAATGGAACTGGCCGCTCTGGGGCGGTGACCAAGTCAGCCTGTACCACTTCCAGGAAGGATTCCAATCGCTCGCCAATTCGAAGGATCTCTATCTGACCGCGGACACCGGCTTGAGATTCAAGGTCTGGGGCGGGCTTGTAAGCGGGTTTCAGTGGACCATGCGGTACAACAAAAATCCGCCGCCGGGTGTGTCGGATACCGACAACCTCTATCTGATCACGCTGGGATACAGCTTCGATACCAGCCGTAAACAGTAGGGATCGAAATGAACTCGGCACCAGTTCGGTTCACATAAGGAGGTGGCACGATGAGCATGATGAGTGAATTCAAAGAATTTGCAGTGAAGGGGAACGTGCTCGACATGGCCGTGGGAGTCATTATCGGAGGGGCGTTCGGAAAAATTGTATCGTCCGTCGTCAGCGATATTCTCATGCCCCCGATCGGCCTCTTGATGGGAAAAGTGGATTTTTCCAGCCTCTTTATTCCGCTGACCGAAGACGCCAAGGGCAAATCGCTCGCGGCCGCGAAGGCCGCCGGAGCCGCCACGATCAACTACGGCGTGTTCTTGCAAACCCTGCTCGACTTCACCATTCTCGCGTTCGTGATTTTCATGGTGATCAAACAAATGAACCGATTTAAGAAAGCCACTCCTCCCGGCCCGCCTCCGGCGCCGCCCAAGGAAGAAGTATTGTTGACGGAAATCCGGGACCTTTTGAAAAATCAACGCCACTAAACTGTTTGCATTCACGACGCATTCGCGCCGCCTGGACGCCTCCGGCGGCTCTACTGATTTTGAAGGAGGATCGCATGAAAGACACCCGCATTGTTCCCGTGCTGCTGAGTGCCGTGCTGCTCGCGGCGTGCACCACCGCACCGTCGCCGAATGACACGGCAAGCCGAGCCCTGAACGAAATGAAAGCGGTGCCCCGCCCCGTTCCGCCCAAGCCGGATCCGCGAGACCTGCGGATCACTGAACTCGAGCGGCAAAAGTCTGATCTCGAAGCAGAGTTGACACGTCTCCGTTCCTCGTCTGCCGCCGACCTCGACCAAAGCAAGGCGCGGGCCAACGAACTCGAACATCAACTCAGCCAGCGGGACCGGGAACTGGCGGCGCTCAAGAACACTGCGGGAGACAAGGACAGGCTGGCGAGCCAGTTGTCCGATACCGAACGGCAATTATCCGCCAAAGACCAGGAACTGGCGGCATTGCGAAGCAGCGCCGGAGACAAAGACCGGCTGGCTGGACAACTCGCAGCCCTCCAAAGCCAATTGTCCTCAAAAGATCAGGAGCTTGCTGGCCTGAAAAGCAATGCTGGCGATCGGGATCGCCTTTCGTCCGAACTCGCAGACGCAAAACAACGGATTGCCGACTTGGAGCGACAACTCAACGGCAAAGATCACGAACTGGCTGCGTTGAAGGGTGCGGCCGGTGATCGGGACAAACTTGTTGCAGACCTCGCTGCGGCAAGACAGCGGGCGTCGGACCTCGAAAGCGAAATCTCGCGGCGGGACCATGAAATGGCCGGCCTGAAGGGCGCGCTCGATCAGCAAAAGACCAGTCTCGCTGAGGCGAAGGACGATCTGTCGAAACTCCTCCAGGCGGAAGTATCAAAAGGCAATGTGACGATGAAACAGTTGGGCGACCAAATCACTCTCGGCCTCGCCACGACGCTACTGTTCGATTCCGGCGAGGCGACGCTCAAGCCGGGCGGATCGGACGTGTTGAATCGCATCGGCAGCGTGCTGAAAAACTATCCGGATCGCTCGATCCATGTCGCCGGTCACACGGACAACGTGGTTATCAAGGGCAGACTGGCGAAGAAATTCCCGACCAACGTCGAGCTCTCGCAAGCGCGGGCCGAAAGTGCGCGCCAGGCGTTGACCGAGGGGGGTATGTCTCCAGATAAAATCGACGCGAAGGGACATGCCGACAGCCGACCGATCGCCAGCAATGCCACCGCAGAGGGACGGCAAAAAAATCGCCGTGTCGAAATCGTGGTCGGTCAGTAGGATCGTCCGCACCGCCTTGCATCTGCCCCGAGAACTCGTTAGAGTACCTGACGTGTTCTTGGGGCGTGCATTATTATCACCAGATGTGTCAGGCACGCATTATTCACGCCGGCTGATCCATAGCTATCAGCTCGGTCCCAGTCGTCTCCTCCGCATCGTCCGCTTCGCTTCTCTCAGACGACTGTCGGCCCCCTGCAACCCGAACCAGCTGTTCCAGTCACCGGGGAGGGATCGTATGAGACGAGCTGTCTGGGCACTCATGATTCTCAGTTCCCTTGTCGTAGGATGTGACACCGTCGCTCAGGCTCAATCTCTCGCATCCGCCCAATCTGCGGGAGACGCAAAACTCCTGGCTCTTCAACAGGAGCGGGAACAGCTACTGACCACACTGGGGGAATTCCATGATCGCATTCGCGATCTTGAAAGCAAACTGGCAGATCGCCAGAACCAGCCGGCTGCAGCCTCATACGATCAACTGCTGAGCGCAAAAGACGCAGAGCTGGCCGAGCTACGCAAGTCAGGCTCGGAACGTGACAAATTGGCCGGCCAACTTACGACCGCCACCAACGAGCTGCTGCTGGCTCGGCAGCGGATCGGCGCTCTGGAACAACAACTCGCCACACGTGAGAAAGATCTGGTCGCTCTCCAAACCCGGTCGACCGCTATCTCCGACCTGGAAGTTGCCCGACGTCGCATCATGGATCTGGAAGCCCAGATCGCTCGCCAGGATCATGATCTCCGTACGGTTCGAGCGGGAAATGCCGAACGAGACAGTCTCGCCGCTCAGCTGCAAACCGCCACCGCCACGATCGATACCTTGAAGGCACGCATCAGCGCACTCGATCAGCAGCTCAAAGACCGAGAGCAGGCTTATGAAACCGTTCGGTCTCGTCTCATGGAGCGGGACAAGTTGGTGCCTCAATATAATGCGATGATCGCGGAGATCTACCAGGCTCGGCACCGGATCGCCGCACTCGAAAAGCGCCTGAACGAAAAGGCGCGGGACCTCGCGCCACGGCAGAAGAGCAGCTCAACCACCACTCAGCAGGAAACGGGAACGGCTTCCGGCAAAAATCTGACCTCTCCCGAGACAGATACCGGACGGAATGGGCCCCTGTCACCAACAAGCCCTGCGCAATCCACTGCTCGCAACACAAACTTTGCAGCCATGAAGGAAGAACTACTGAAAGTCTTGCCGGGCGACAGCGGGCAGAAAGTGATCGCGGTCAAACAGGATGGAGGCAGGCTGACTATTGCGTTAGCCAGCAATTGGCTGTTTGCCTCCGGCGAAGCTACGTTGACCTCGGAAGGCACGACCATACTCAAACGAATCGGCACGATCTTGGGACCGCTTTCCGATAAATTCGTGCAGGTGGCAGGCCACACGGACAATCAAGGACTCAGCAAAGCACTTCAGAAAACCTATTCCGACAATAAGGCACTCTCCTGGGCTCGGGCTGAAAATGCCCGGCGGGCATTGGTCACCGGAGGGATGTCCGCAGAGAGAACCAAGGCGGTCGGCCTGGCCGACTCGCGACCAATCGCCTCCAATGCCACAGAGCAAGGCCGCCAGAAGAACCGTCGCCTAGAATTGGTCATCGTGCAAAGCCCGACCGTTGCATCAGCAACAGGAGAGACGATACCGAATCAGGCTCGTCTCGCCGCGCTGAGCTCCTCTCACTAAGTCGGCTGTGGCGGGACCTTCATCCTACAGCTGGCAGACACCTGACTGAGCCACCCCGGCGACACTGTTGCCGGGAACCGTGGCCAGAATCTTATAGTGTCCGAGACCCAACTCCTTGCCGTAGGCTTCCCCGACAAGCACATCCTGCACATGTTGATGGTCCGAGGCCCGGAAATAGGATCGCCCCTCCTTTAGACCGTCAAACTCGTGCCCCTCCAATGCCTTGATGAGCGCGGAAGCCTCGGTCCCCCCTGCCCGTTGGATCGCGTCAAGAACCTGCGTCACAGCGGCATACCCGAGATAGCAACGCGAAGTCGGAGTGTGGCTGTACTTGTCCACCACACCTTGAATAAACCGTCTCGACCCCTCCGTATTGACCTTTGGGTCCCAGATGAGCCCCCAGATGCCGGCATTGTTGGCATAGCCGAGAGGGCGTCCAATTTGTTCTCCGGCAATCATCCCGCCGACGCCGATCTTGTCTTTCGCCAACTCCAGCTTGGTATAGCCTTTCAAGGCGTGAACCAAATCCCACCCATAGAGGTTACACACCACCAGCGTCGGATGTTTGTCCTTCACTGCCGTCAACGCCGGGGTAAAATCCGTCGAACCGAATGGCATCAGCGTCTCGCCCACAAACTCCACCCCATGAATCTGACCGGCAGTGAGCATGGCCTGGGCCATGGCCTTCCCATCCATAGAGCTGGTCGTGATCATGTACCAGCGGGTGCCATAGGCCTTCACCAGATGTGGAACCACAGCCTGCGCCAACATGGAGGCATTCGGCATAAAGACGAAGGTGTGCGAGCTGCACGCGGCCCCGGTTAGTTCGGGAAGATGCGAGCCCGTGACCATGAACAGTTTGTTTTCCTTTTTCGCAAGCTCAGAGACCACGAGGGCACACTCGGCATTGAACGTACCCATCAACACATCTACATGATCGTCCTGCACAAACTTCGTCGCCGCCTTGAGGGCTGTCTCGGGATTGGATGCATCATCGGCCTCGAGAATCACCACCGGCCTCCCTAATACGCCACCCCGCTTGTTGAACAGGTCCACCGCCACGTTGGCACCATGCACATCGTGGATAGACGACGTCTTGTAGGGACTCGACAGCGGATCCAGAATACCGATCTTAATCGGCTCTGCAGCAAGGGCTGCCGATCGCTGGAGAGACGCGCCGGGCAAGCGGTCAACTACATCACCGATGAGCAATGCGCCGCCGGTCATGGCCGACAATTGCAAGAAGCGTCTTCGTGAGATACCGCTCATGGTCTGATTCCTCTTTGCCGCCCTTCACCTTCTATAGACGTTGTCCACCATAGCATACGTACTGGATCTTGCAGAACCACCGGAGAGTTTTCTTAGCAGAGTCGCCCGTATTTTCCCAACTCGAAATGCGAGCCGCCCATACACCTGCAAGACTGCCTATATTCCCAACTCCCTAGCCCGTTGAGAGGAGTTCGTTGATTGCGCCTGACCAGCACAGTGTTACTGCCTGCCGCCGCATGGCCGCACTCATGAAGCGGAGCACCCTTTATCCTGAGCGAGATAGCAATCTTCACGTGCTCAGGCTACTTCCCCCGGTTGGCCAGCCACTGTGGAGCTAGGGTAGAAACCATGCAGGGAAGAGACCGTATGTGCAAACGCCGCCCTCGAGGGCAGACTAGACCGGAAGCGTGAGACACTCCCTTTGTGCTCCAGGCATAACCCATCACCTGGAATAGGAACAGTAGCGGGCGACATGCTGTAGGTTGTGCATCAGCTGTACTGGTCTTCGGTATATACCTGTTTAATCGACCAGAATACCGCCTCCTTCAGCTTCTTAATCTGAGGATCAGGGGGATCCTTGCGAATTTTTTGCAATTTTCGGTCGAGCGCAAATAGCGGTTCAACCGACCGTCGATCCGGTACCCGCCCCAAGGCCCAGGCAATTTCCGTCTGAACCACAATGTCGATGCCAGGCG
>WBZN01002209.1_pt1 | contig 11011 bp, 14 predicted proteins | sample 5204281 | NCBI WGS metagenome assembly WBZN01 (sample SAMN12344347, study PRJNA552823) | activated sludge metagenome | biome: Activated sludge suspended growth; feature: Nitrification reactor; material: Wastewater; isolation source: activated sludge from nitrification reactor of wastewater... | reverse complement strand
TTTCGGCATGGCGACAGCGTGACGGCCGTCGCCTTGAGTCCCGATGGCACCCGCGCCCTCACCGGCAGCTGGGATAACACCGCCCGCCTCTGGCGCACCGACACCGGCGCCCCCGTCGGCGCCCCCTTCCGCCATGCGAAATCCGTCACAGCCGTCGCCTTCAGTCCCGATGGCACCCGCGCCCTCACCGGTAGCGACGATGACACCGCCCGCCTCTGGCGCACCGACACCGGCGCCCCCGTCGGCGCCCCCCTCCGCCATGACAGCCGCGTGACCGCCGTCGCCTTCAGTCCCGATGGCACCCGCGCCCTCACCGGTAGCGACGATGGCACCGCCCGCCTCTGGCGCACCGACACCGGCGCCCCCGTCGGCGCCCCCCTCCGCCATGACAGCACCGTGCGGGCCGTCGCCTTCAGTCCCGATGGCACCCGCGCCCTCACCGGCAGCATGGATGGCACCGCCCGCCTCTGGCGGACTGACACCGGCGCTCCCGTCGGCGCCCCCCTCCGCCATGAGGGCACCGTGCGGGCCGTCGCCTTCAGTCCCGATGGCACCCGCGCCCTCACCGGCAGCATGGATGGCACCGCCCGCCTCTGGCGCACCGACACCGGCGCCCCCGTCGGCGCCCCCCTCCGCCATGACGACATCGTGACCGCCGTCGCCTTCAGTCCCGATGGCACCCGCGCCCTCACTGCTACGCAATGGTGGGCACACTTCTCTGAAGCTTCGCAGGGAGAGCTCGTTCCCACTGTTAACCTACTGCTTCCGGGCACATGGACCGGTGGCTACCGATTTCTGAATGCCACAAGCGAATCAGTGCAACTTGCTCTGAGAAGCACGCCGGAGTCTGTCATGATTGGAACGTTCCGACTCGATACAGCTGAAGTTTCCCCAATGAATGGGAAGCCGGAAGATCTCGTAGCAGAATGGCAGAAAAAACTGGCGCTCAAACTTGAGAGAGGAAAGATAGTGCCACTGTACGAGATTCCAGTCGTAGCACGTGACGGCCGAAGTCGGGGTGGTAGCTTCTGAGTTTCGCGCGACCTTGTTATGTCTTACTTTTCCCTACCGGTAAGAGTTGCCCAAGTCGCGTCGAACACAAACTGAGGGATCGATTTTCGTTCTCGCGGTTTGAATTCCCGCTCGCGGAGATAGTCCGGCAGTTCAGCCGGATCACCCGGATACCCGACCGCGATCATCGCCACCGGTTCATACCCCGCCGGAATTTTGAGCTCAACCCTTGCCATCTCTCTGTCGAAGCCCGCCATCTGATGCGCAACCAATCCCATCGCCGTGGCCTGCAGTGAGAGACTCAGTGCGGCCATGCCGGTGTCGTGCCAGGCATGCCGGTTCGGCGTCCCGTCCTCCTCAAAATTCATCCGCGCCACAGAGAGAAGCAGCACCGGCGCCCGGAACGCCCATTTCTTATTGTTTTCCTTGAGACAGGCCAACAGCCGGTCATACGCCGGCGGATCGGCCTTGGTCCCGACGACGAACTGCCAGGGCTGTTCGTTGCTCGATGACGGCGCCCACCTGGCCGCTTCAAACAGGCTTCTCAATTTCTCCGGTTCGACCATCCGTTCCGAAAAGGCTCGCGGGCTCCATCGGCGCCTCAGCAGATCATGAATGGGAGAGTGCGTCTCAGCGGGCTTTTCCATGAACGATCCTTCCGTGAATTATTCTGCTGTCCGGGTGGGTGAGGCCAACCTGCGCACGACGCGTGCTGGATTGCCGACTGCGACACAATCGGCGGGGACCGAGTGGACCACTACGCTGCCCGCACCCACCACACTGCGATCACCGATCGTCACACCGGGCAGAATCACCGCTCCGCCGCCGATCCAGACGTCATTCCCGATCCGGATCGGTCGCGCTGATTCCAGCCCGGACCGTCTCACATCTGCCTCGAGCGGATGCTGCGCCGTATACAGCTGCACGGCAGGGCCGACTTGCACGTCATTCCCGATGTCGATGAGAGCACAGTCGAGAAAAATGCCATGATAGTTGATGAACACGTTCCGGCCGAGGTGGATGTTGTAGCCGTAATCGCACGTGAATTGCGGCATGATGACGGTTCCATCTCCGACGGAACCCATGAACTCACGAAGCAGTGACAGCAGTAGATCAGGCGCGCCATCCGTGACGGCATTATAGCGAGCGAGCATCATCTGCGCCCGGCGACGCTCCAGGGTGAGCTCCCCCGACGATGCGCGATACAACTCCCCGGCTAACATTTTGCGCTTGTCGCTTTGTTCAGTCATCTTGGCACGGCGTCACTTACACCAGCGGGCCTGGGCGAACTCCGCATTCGTCCAAGTGACGCAGGAGGTCGGCGGGATCATGGTAGGTACGGTATGCACCCGCCCGTTCGAGTTCCTCTCGACCGTAGCCTCCCGACAACAGACCCACGCCGAGCGCCGATGCCCTGCGAGCGGCCAGCAGGTCCCAGACGCTATCACCGACCACGATACACTTGCCAATCGGCATATGGAGTTGCTCGGCAGCCGTCAGAAATAAATCGGGATCGGGTTTGGCGCGTTTCACTTGATCGCGAGTTACCACCGGCGTGCCGGCAGGCAACTTCAGCAACTTCAACGTATGTTGTGCGCTCTGCAGCCGTCCGCTGGTCGCGATGGCATAGGGCACACGACCCGCCGTCAGCGCATCCAGCAGATCCTGCGCGCCGGGCAATATGCGGAGCGAGGGCGCCTGCCTCACGAATGCCTCTGCGTGTACTCGCTGAATGCACTCCGCCTCCTCCTTCGAGACGGGACGACCAGTTTCGCGCAAGAGGGCATGTAACATGAGACCGCCACTCATGCCAATTTGGCGATGGATCCTCCAGACCGGCAATTCGATGCCTGCGGCTTGAGTGGCTTCACGCCAGGCCAGCACATGTTGATAGACGCTGTCGACCAGCGTGCCGTCCAGGTCGAAGAGAAACGCGAGACCGTCATGATCATGCACAACAGCCATACCTGTCAGCGCTCCAATTTAGCGTCCATGGTGATGGTGGTATTCAATAAGCGGGAGATGGGGCAGCCCGTTTTGGCCGCCGTGGTCGCTTTGTCCCAGGCTGCAGCATCAGCGTTCGGCACCTTTCCTTTCACGTCCAAATGAATGCCGGTGACGGTCCATCCTGCATCCAGCTTTTCCATGGTGACCGTGGCGGTGGTCGCAAGCTGATCGGCCACGAGATTCGCCGCCCCCAATTGACCGGAGAGCGCCATGGTAAAACAACCGGCATGCGCGGCGGCGATTAACTCCTCCGGGTTCGTCCCTTTTCCGTTCTCGAACCTGGTACTGAATGAATACTGCGTCCCGGCCAACACACCGCTGTCGGTCGAGACGGTCCCTTTGCCGGTTTTGAGATCTCCCTGCCATTGTGCCGACGCATGCCGTTTCATAAGATCCTCCAAGTTTACGAGTTCATCGTCAAGACGGCGCGGAAGCGCGCCTTGCCGGTCATCATGTGCTGATAGGCTTCCTGCGCACGTGCCAGGGGAAACCGTTCGATCATCGGCCGCACGCCGGTCATGGCGCTGAACCGCAACGTGTCTTCGGAATCCTTCGCCGTGCCGGAGGGCCAGCCTTGCACGGAGGCGCGCTTGCCGATCAGGGTGATGGCATTCACCATGACCGGCTCACCGGGGGCGGCGATGATGAGCAATGTTCCGTTCCCACCCAATCCGTCTACCATCGACGCGATGGCTTTGCTGTCAGGCGCAGTCGCAAGAATGACTCGTGCACCGCCCAATCGCTGGAGCTCCTCCGCTGGATTCGCAATTGCTGCATCGATGTAGAACGCCGCGCCGAGCTTGCGGGCCAAAGGCTCCTTGTCCTTTCCGCGTCCGACCGCCACGGTCTTCAGCCCCAGCTTCGACGCGTATTGAATGCCGAGATGTCCTAGTCCGCCAATTCCTTGCACGGCCACCAAGTCACCCGCCTGCGCACTGCTGTGACGCAAACTATTGAAGGTGGTAATGCCGGCGCACAGTAGGGGGGCGGCTTCTTCGAACGAGAGTTCATCCGGAAGGGCGGCGACGGCTTCCTCCGGTACCACGACATACTCTGCCCAGCCGCCGTCGTAGCTGATTCCGCAGACCTGCCCCGAGCGGCACAGAATAAAATCTCCCCCTCGACAGGCATCGCACAGACCGCAATGGCCTCCGTGCCAGCCGACACCCACACGTTGCCCTGGTTTCCACGCCGTGACGCCAGACCCCACTTCGTCGATCAATCCGGCAATTTCGTGCCCGGGGATGCGTGGAAACTGAAGCCCCGGCCAGTGTCCTTCTTTCACAAACATGTCACTGTGACAAATGCCGCAGGCCTGAACCTTTATCCGCACCTGACCAGGTTTCGGTCGGGGAATCTCGCGGTCGACCAGCTCCCAATCGGACCCAGGAGCAGTCGCTTGCATAGCCTTCATGCGCGCCATTATGGTTCCTTTCCGGATTGCGTGTTGGATAACCGGAGCGCGGTGCAGCCCCCTCCTCCGCGAGAGGACTCCTCACGATGCTACCGAACCATCCTGTCACGCGCGATACCGTGAATCGATCGCAGAGTCCTACTTACTTCTCGACGTCGAATCCGTCATCCTTCCACCAGCGCCATCCGCCGTCCAGCTCCATCATGGGATACCCTTTCTCGGCGAACTGTACGGCAGCGGTCGCGGCAAGATGACAGACCTGTGAATAACAGTAGAGCACGTTGATCTTGTCTTTTCGCAACCCTTTGAGGGAATGCCACTGATCCTTCGGTAGATTCACCGCGCCGGGGATATGCCCCTCGGCATAATCTTCCGCCGCCCGCACATCGACCACATTCACTTCCTTGTTCTTCATCATCCGCTCCAGTTCAACCGGACCGGTGGTGAAGGCCATCTTTGCCTCAAAGAATTCCTTGGCTTTTGCCGGGTCATTGGTCATCACTGGTGTTGCCATGGTCTTCCTCCCTATAGATCGGTGATCAATGTTATTCCCATGCTCCAGTGGGATGCAGGACTCGCACTTGCGTGCTGACTTCTCACGTTAGAGAGTCTCGTTGGTCTATGCAAGCGCTGATTGCCCTTTCCTGCAATCTGGCTTTACTGCACCTCCACCGTAATAGTATCGGTTGCGGCCAAATGCTCGTGATCGTGAGTCGCGGCTTGAACTGTGATCTTATGCTTGCCCTTGCTGAGACCTTTGAATGTGCCGGGAAACTTCTTCTGCGGTTCGCCGTCGAGATACACATGACCATGAGCCGCTTTAGCCCCCTTCGTGAGTTCGTAGGTCAGCTCGAAGGTCTCTCCCACCTTGGCCCCATCCTTCGGCGAGGTGATCTTGATGTGAGATCCATCCTCCACTTCGGCGAACAGGGAACCGGCCGAGAACATCAGTCCAGCCGCAAACAACATCGCGCAGAATCCTTTCATGTATCGCATCGCATCCTCCTGGTTTCGCTCTGTAGATTGTTCATCGCTCACCGTTCATTCTCAGCGCACTTCATTCCTCCGGGACAACCCGACCGCCTGACGGCCCTCTTCTTAGTGGTCGCCATAGCGATCCATCCATTTCCGAATATGTTCCACCGCTTCAGTCTTTTGTTCCGGCCGGAGGGTCGCATGCCATTCCGCCACCTTGGGCAGGACGCGCTGCATCACACGCTTCTGTTCGGCCTGGTGTCGGTCCATCAACTGAGACAACTTGGCCTGGTCCAGCCGGTTGCTCTGCACCTGAGCGATCACTTCCTCCATAATGGCGTTGTGCTCCTGCTGCGATTCGGCACGGGCCGCCACCATTTCATCCCTCACCGCCATCAACTTCGCCTTCTGCTGGTCGTCCAGATCCAAATGTTTGGCAATCTTGCTCGTCATCCAATCCGCCCGCTCAGCCGGCGTATGGTGCCGATGACAGCCAGCCCCAACCAGCGCTCCGGCCAGAACCAACGTCCCGACGACCACTCTGAATGTGTTCTGCATCCTCATACGCTCCTCCTCCCTGATTGATCTCATGGGCTCAATACTCGAAGGCTACGCGGTAGAGAGCAGGCGTCATCTCAACGCCCAGCTCTCTCAGCTTCTCCTTCATGGGCGTGACACTCCTCTCGTAGGCCTTCCAATACAGGGTTTCATTCTCCCACATGGCCACGTTGATATAGTTGAACCGGCTGTCCGGCTTGAGGCTGTTATGAAAGTGGCCGCTGATGAATCCCTCTTGCTTCGTGATCTGTTCCTTGACGTCCCGCCACCACTGCACAAACTCAGCCTCTTTGTCGGCGGGCACCGAAAACACATTGATCAATGTCACCGGCATCCTGCACCTCCATGACGCTGTGCGGATGTGCTGCTGAAATTCTGCACGATGGCCCTTGTCAGACAGCCTGACGCCTGAATGGTGCCCCCCTCGCGATACATCTGAGACAGGAGCGTGGTTCCCGCCTCATCGATGAAGGTCACTTCCCGGAGATCGACATGGCATGGGGCCGATTCGCCGAATTCCCGTTCCAGCCAACAATTCCGCAACTCCTCGACCCAGGGACCGGCCAGCCGCCCGGAAAGCACGAAGGTGGTTCCCCGGTTTGTCTTCGACAGCGTAATCTTCAACATGATCGTGGATCTTTTCGGTCCTCAAGTAAGGCCGGGGCGGTGCCCGGCCTTCACCATGGCGTTCAGAGCATGCGCAACGCGAAGCTCGCCTCACGCGCCTTCGTCACCGGAGCTGCCGCCCGTTCGCCAAACCAGCGAGCGATCAGACCATCCAGCGACCACTTGCCTCCCCCGACGACCAGCAACGCCAAGCTCATGCCGATCACGAGCAGGTGATATTCGAACCCTTCACCGGCCTGCTGTCCGAGCCAGTTCATGAAGAACCCTTGCGGCAAGTGCACGGTCAGGATCGCGCCGAGCATGATGACGATGAAGCTCGCCGCCGTGAACCGCGTGAGCAGGCCCGCGATCAATCCCAGACTGCCGATGGATTCGCCGATGATGACGAGAAACGCGACTAGCCAGGGAAGACCCATTTTTTGAGTAAAGAATCCCATGGTGCCCTCGAACCCGAATCCTCCGTACCAGCCCAACAATTTCTGGGCTCCATGCGCGAAGATCACACCCCCCAACACCACCCGCAGAATCAAACCGGCCCAGGAATCATCTGTTTTGAACAAGCTGTACATGTCGAACCTCCTTCGTCTTATGGGGGTTGAATTACCGTGTGCGTCCTTGAAACCTCACCGGCTGCCACGCCTGCTGAATCATCCAATCCTTGACCAACACCATCATGGTCACGAGGGGAATGCAGGCCAACAGTCCGTACCACCAAATCCACATCGTCACGTTCTTCATGGACTCACCCTCCGTTCTCTCAATGCGTTGCTGTGCATCCCTATCAGCAAGGGCCGTTCCCGTTCGGCGCCACGGGGGTGACACGCGCTAACACATTGACGATACGTTGGATTTCGAAGACGGAGCCTGATGAGTCCCGATGTGCGGGGCTGACGTGACGAAAGAGAAACGACGATCTATCGTCAGGTGACGAAGGCCTTCGTCACAATATGACGGGAAGTGGCGGTGCGCACGGTGATGGAGCGATGTGGGCTCAGTGGAATTGGCGTCGAAAGCGCCACATGCCGCTCCCGAACAATGTGCCGCCCAACAGGAGCATGGCCCCGACGGGTTTCCACAGCAGGTCCAAGCCTGCCCCCTTCAGCATCACGCCATACGTGATGTCGATGTAGTAACGCAGAGGCGACAACGTCATGATCGCCTGCACCCACTTGGGCATCGACTCGTACGGCGAGGTGATGCCTGACAACAACAGCATCGGACCCACGACGAAGAGCGTCATCATGGCGACTTGCGCCTGGTTCTTCGCCATAGTCGCCGCTACTAACCCGAATCCGGCGGTGGTGAAGACATGCAACGCGGTCAGCAGAAAAAAGAGTCCTGCCGACCCCTTCATCGGCACGTGGAATACCGGGCGCAACACGCCGTACAGGGCCAGCGCGGTCGCGAGGAGAATGACCCCCGACATGGCGAGCACTTTCGAAAACATGATCTGAAAAGGAGATACGGGCGACACCAGCAACTGCTCAACCGTCCCTCGTTCCTTTTCACGAACCAGCGCGGCGGCCGGCAGCAATACTGCAAAAAGGGTGATCATACGCAACACATGCGAAATGGACTGAAACCATCGTTCATCCTGGGTGGGGTTGAACCAGACACGATGGGCACTCGATACCATCGGCATATTCGCCTTCGCACCGGAAAGACCCGCAGAGGCCAGAGTTGTCTCGGCGCCGAACAGGCCGGCAATTCGCACGGCGTAGGCGGCGGCCGAAAGCCCCTGAGGAGCATTGGTGGTATCGACGAGCAGCTGGACCGCCGCTCGTTCTCCGCTCATGAGGGCCTCGTGAAAACGAGGAGGAATCTCCAATAGGAGCATTGCGCGGCCCTGGTCCAATTGCCGGAGCCCTTGCCGTGGATCGCTGATGGTTCCCGAGAGGAAGAAATATGGAGGCTGAAACCGGTGAATCAGCTCGCGGGAAGAAGGACTCTGATCCGCATCATGCACCAGCAGCTCCGCGTTGGTAAGCTGCATCGTGATCCCGGCCCCGCTCACCAGCACGGAGAGAGAAAATGAATACACCACAAATAACAGCAAGGGCACATCGCGGGACAGTTGCAGCAGTTCTTTCCACGTCAATGCCGTGAGCCGTTGTGCCCAGGTGGTTGCCCGCCGTCCAGCGGTCATGCTTCTACCCTCATGCCTTCGGTCGCTTGGTAAAGAGCTGATACGTGAGGCCTCCCATCCCGGCGGCAAACATCGCCAGCGCCAGCAGGTCGATCCACAGCACCTCCGCACCGACACCTTTCAGAAAACTCCCTCGCACGATGTCGGTGTAATACATGGCGGGGAAGAGATGCGCCTGGACCTTGGCGCCCCGCGTTAACGAGGCGACAGGGACCAACAGACCGGAAAACAAAATGGTCGGAATCATCGCGACCACCATGGTGATGATCAGGGCCGCCATTTGTGTCTGCACCAGCAGAGAAATCAGCAGGCCGATTCCCGTCGTACAGAACACGAACAGCACCGACGCAGAAAAGAACAGCAGAAAGTTTCCCTTAAAGGGCACCTGAAACAGACCGACGGCCATCAGCCATAACACGCAGACGTTCACGAGGGAAATGACGATATACGGCAACAACTTTCCCGTGAGGAACTCGGCTCGCGTCACCGTGGAACTGTAGATGTTGTAGATCGAGCCCGTTTCCTTTTCCCGCACGACTCCAAGCGCCGTCAGCAGGGGAGAGGCCAGCATCAGCGTGAACATGACCAGCGCCGGCACCATGGACCAGGTGCTGCGGACCTCCTCGTTGTAGAGGTAGCGAACTTCGACGCTCAGCGGATGCACGAGGACGCCGGCTTGCTCCTGTGTCAGACCGCGGGAGCGGCGCAGGAAGTCGATCAGTCGCTCCTCTGTGAATGCCTGGTTGATGGCGATCACGTAGCCCTTGGCGATATCCGTATGGAGTGGAAAGGTCCCGTCGAGCAACGTCTGTACGGCGACCGGTTCGCCTGCGGCCAATTGCTCCTGAAATCGCTCGGGCACAATGATGGCCGCCCGGATCTTCGTTTCGGCCAGGAGACGATCCAGGGTACGCTCCTCGTCGGCATAGCCGCGAAACGAAAAGTAGCGCGACTGGATGAACCGCTGAAGATACTCCCGGCTCAACTCACTGTGATCCCGATCCACGACGGCAAACGGAATGTCTTCGACATCCAGGTTCAACCCGTACCCGAATACTACGAGCCACAGCGCCGGCAGGAGAAAGGCCAACGACAAGAACAGCCGGTCCCTGGTGGTTTCCTTCCATTCCTTGAACGCCACCGCACTGATACGCTGTAGGTTCAGGGGGTCCTCTCCTTGTGCGCCGCCTGTTCCAGCGCCATGACTCGCGACACAAACACGTCCTCTAGGCTCAGCATTCGCGGGCGCACCGCCGCAACCGCGATCCCGACGCGACCCAAAACCTCCCGCAGCCGTGCCTCATCACGGGAGGGATCACGCGAGAGGACGTGGATCTTCGTGCCGAAGAGCGCGGCGCCGGGGAATCCCGACGCTGCCACGTGTGCGAGTGCCGCCCCCGGTTTGTCGACGGCAATCTCCAGAAGGTGGCCCACTTCCTGTTCCACCTGTGTTTTGAGTTCCGCCGGCGTGCCTTCGGCCACGATACGTCCGGCATACATGAGGGCCAACCGATCGCAGTGCTCCGCTTCACTGAGGTAGTGTGTGGTGATAAGGATGGCGACGCCTTCTTCCCGGGCCAACCGCGACAGGATCTCCCAGAACCGTCGACGGCCGATGGGGTCCACGCCGGACGTCGGTTCGTCCAGAAACAGGACACGCGGGCTGTGGACGAGTGCACAACCCAATGCCAGACGTTGTCGCACCCCCATGGGGAGGCGTCCCGTCCGATCATGTTCATAGCCGCCGAGGCCGGCCATGTCCACGATCCATGCCATCCGTTGTTGCGCCTGTCGACGAGCCAATCCATAAATCCCGGCAAAGAGCCGGATATTCTCGATCACGGTCAGGTCCAGATACAGGGAGAAGGCCTGGGACATGTACCCGATGCGTTCCTTGATCGCACCACTGGCCGTCCGCATGTCGGCGCCGGCCACGCGTCCTTCTCCGCCCGTCGGCGGCAGAATCCCGGTCAGCATCTTGATGACGGTCGTCTTACCCGCGCCGTTCGCCCCGAGGAGGCCGAAGATTTCGCCTTGCTTCATGTCGAAACTGACCCGATCCACCGCTCGAAAGGAGTCAAAATCGCGAATGAGCTCCTTGGCCTGGACGGCCAATCCATCGAACGGTTGCCTATTCCACGAATGCGCGGCATGGCCCGATGCTGCCGACGCCCCCGCTTGTGCATCCTGTTCTTTCAGCAGCAGTGCCACGACCACATCTTCCAACTCCGGCTCGTCGGTGTGGAGCTGCGTGACCGGTAACGAGTCCAATG
>WBZN01002205.1_pt1 | contig 11024 bp, 7 predicted proteins | sample 5204281 | NCBI WGS metagenome assembly WBZN01 (sample SAMN12344347, study PRJNA552823) | activated sludge metagenome | biome: Activated sludge suspended growth; feature: Nitrification reactor; material: Wastewater; isolation source: activated sludge from nitrification reactor of wastewater treatment... | reverse complement strand
GCGATATCGATCACGAGCTCGTCGATCTTGAGCACCTCATCGGACCCGAATGTCGCAGTGCGCCAGTCGAGCTGCCGCATCCGGGCGTACAGCTCCGCGGGCACCAGCGGCATGAGGATGAAGTCATCGAATCCGACCGAGAAATCGAGGGCGGGTAGGCGCGCGACCGTGACGGCGATCAAGATCGGGACCTCGACCAGCGGCCCCTCATCGCGCAACCGCTTGATCGTCTTTTGAGCCCGCGCGGCATCGTCAGCGGCCTCGACGATCACGACGTTGGGGGGGCGGGCGGCGATGGTATCGAGGTCCAGACCACCGAGATCAAAGCGTCCCAGCGTCGTCCGGCAGCCCAGCTCAGCCAAGAGCGTAGCTACCGAACTCGGTTCGTTGGCGCGGTCAGGGTCGGCACAGATCACGATGGCACGCACGGCGTGAAGGAGTGATCCCCTCCGTGCCGCTCCCGGGTCAAGCCGTCTCTCACGTGTACTTCACGGTCCTACCCGTTTCGGGGGTGATCCGGCCTGTTGCCGCCCCCCGTAAACATGTAAGAATTGGTGCTGGATGGAAGAGTTCCACTGCTCCTTCTGCGGAAAGCAGCGGCGCGAGGTGCGAAAGCTCATCTCGGGGCCGCGAGTCTTTATCTGCGACCAGTGCGTCACTCTTTGCAACGATATCCTCGCCAAGGAAGAGGCGTCGGAGCGGCCGAAGTATCCCCCGCCCAGGGCGATCGTCGACGAGCTCGACCGCTATGTCGTCGGCCAGAAGGACGCAAAGCGCGCGCTCTCGGTCGCCGTCTACAACCACTACAAGCGGATCGGCCTGCGCGGAAAGCAGAGCGATGTCGAGCTCCAGAAGGGGAACATCCTGCTGGTCGGCCCGACGGGCTCGGGCAAGACGCTGCTCGCCCAGACCCTCGCCAAGAAGCTCGATGTCCCGTTCGCGATCGCGGATGCGACTACGCTGACCGAGGCCGGCTACGTCGGTGAGGACGTCGAGAGCGTGGTCAAGGCGCTGTTCCGCGCCGCCGGCGGAGATGTCGAGAAGACCGCCCGTGGCATCATCTGCATCGACGAGATCGACAAGATCGCGCGCAAGGGAGGCTCGCCGTCTCCGACCCGCGACGTCTCGGGCGAGGGCGTGCAGCAAGCCCTGCTCAAGATCCTCGAAGGCAAGACCGCGACGATCACCCCGGACGGCGCGCGCAATCGCCCGCAGCAAGAGCTGATCCAGATCGATACGACCGATATCCTGTTCATCTGCTGCGGCGCCTTCAACGGCCTCGAGGACATCGTCCGCCGCCGCACCGGTCAGCGTGGCCTCGGCTTCGGCGCGCAGGTCTCGACGGCCGAGGACGACAAGGACAACCTCCGCCGTCAGGCGCGGACCGAAGATCTGATCAAGTTCGGGATGATCCCCGAGTTCATGGGGCGCTTGCCCGTGATCGTCTCGTGCGACGCCCTCGACGTCGAGGCGCTCACCGAGGTGCTGTGGAAGCCGAAGAACGCGCTCGCGAAGCAGTACCACCGGCTGTTCGAGCTCGAGGGTGTGAAGCTGAACTTCCGCCCGGACGCGCTCACCGCGATCGCCGAGGAAGCCGCGCGGCGCAACTCGGGTGCCCGCGGCCTGCGCGCGATCCTTGAAGAGGTGATGCTCGACGTGATGTACGAGATTCCTTCGCTGACCGGCGTCAAGGAATGCGTCGTCACCCGCGATGTGGTCGAGAACCGGGCACGCCCGGAGCTCGTGCTCGAATCGAAGGCCGCGAGCTAGCACGACCCGCGCCGGGCCGAATCGCTCAGTTCGTGCACTCGAACAGGCAGCCCTCCGGGGGACAGACCGGCGTCGTCGGCCACTTGTAGATCCCGGTGAAACACATCTCGGCCTGCGAGCTGTCCCCGAACATCACCAAGGCGCCGGTGTTGTTCACGTACGTGCAGGTGGTGCGGAGCTGGTCGCCCTGCTGGATCAGCATCTCGGGCATCGGATAGTTCTTCTGCTCGGCGAACTGATAGTCGTCATCGAGCATCATGCTCGTCACGCCAGCGTGCGTGACCGCGAGGCGCTGGTGGGTCGCGATCTGGTGCATGTGCGGCCACACCCCGAACACGTGCCAATCGATCGGTGCGATACAGCCACCCGCCGCGGTGTGCGGCAGGTTGTCGGAGGGGATGTTGATGTTGAACGTGCCGGCGAACATCATGTCCGCCTCGTGAACGACCTGGGCCTGCGGCACCGTCTTGATGTAGACGGTGGACTCGCCGGCCAGCGCGGTGTCGGTGAGGTTGAACAGGTGCAAGTTGAGGTTGATGTACTGGGCGGCGCCGAGCTTCATCGCGACGCCCGCCGGGAACAGCACGTCGTCGGTCGCGAGGCCGGCCGCGTAGAGCATCTTCGTGTCGAGTGACCCGGCCTGGCAGGGGTAATCGCCGAGCATCTGGGGCGAGTCCGAGATCGTGAGCACCGTGTGGTGCGTGCCGACCGGAGCCTCGACGCAGTACCCGGTGATCCACTCGTCTTGCGGCACCTGGGTGCGACGGCACTGGTAGCCTTCCTGTGCCGAGGCGAGCGACCAGCTCCTGCCGATCAGCGGCTTCCAGCCTTCGCTGGCGGGGCATCGTGTGGCGGCCTCGGGCGCATCGGGCTGGACCTCATCGCCGGCATCGGGAGCCATCCCGTCATGGCTCGCCCCGCCGCCACACCCCACGAGGACGACCGCGACGAGCCAGCTGCGTGCCATGCCCCAGTATACGCACTCGTGCGGAATGCGGATCATTCGTACGCCTGGCGGTGACAGCTGACACGGTATGCTCCTTGCCGTGCCGGAGCTGCGCAACGTCATCGTTTTCACGATCGGCGCCGTGCGGTACGCGCTCGAGCTGCGCTGGGTGAGAGAGGTGGTGAGCCTCGGCTTCGTCACGGGCGTCCCGACCGCTCCCGCAGCGCTCGGCGGCGTTTGCAACTTGCATGGCACGATCTTGCCCGTGCTCGATGTCGGGGCGCTACTCGGCCGCGAACCCGGCCCCCCGGCCCGCCAGGGTGATGGCGCGCTGGTCCTCGAGACCGATGGGGTCGCGTGCGCGCTGCGGGTCGACCAGGTCGATCATGTCGCGTCGCTTCAGGAGACCGACGGGGCCATCCTCGATGCCACGGGGCGGCCGCTCACCCTGCTCGACCCCGCCGTCCTCGTGCGGCGCGCCCTCGAGGTGATCCATGGTGTGGCCGCGGTGCCAGAACCCGGGCACGGATGAGGCCGCGACCGTGAATGAGGGAGAGCTCGACTTCGACGCCGACGAGCTGGCGATGCTCAGGCAGCTGTTTCGCGCCGAGGCGCAGGACGCGCTGGAGACCGTGACCACCCGGGTCCTCGCGGGCGGCTCGGCCAACCCCACGCCCGAGGCGCTCACCGAGATGATGCGCGTGACCCACACGCTCAAGGGCGCGGCCGGCACGGTGGGGCTGAGCACGATGGTCGACCTCTCGCACCGGCTCGAGAGCGCCCTCGCCGAGTTCGGCCGCACGAGCTCCCCGTGGACCGCCGCCACCGCGGACCTGCTCGTCGAGGTCACCGACGGCCTGCGCGCCTATCTCGACGTCGCCAGCGAGCCGGCCGGCGTGGCGATCGCCGACCGGATCCGCGACCAGATCGACCAGATCGCGCGACCCAACCGGCGACCGATGTCGCTGCCGCCGCCGTTCGTCGAGCCCCCGCCCGAGCCGGTCCTCGAGCTGACCTCCGACGGTGGACCCGCGCCCGAGCCCAGGGCGTGGCTCCGGGTCGAGCCCGAGCGGATCGACGAGCTGATGTCGAGCGCGGGCGAGCTGTTGTTCGACCGCACGCGGATCGAGCGCCGCGTCCAGCTGCTGCGGACCCTCGCGCGCGATCTCGCGCGGACGCGCCAGAGCCTGCGCGACGCGCTCGGAGAGGACACCGAACAGCCGACGATCCTCAACCGGGCCGCGCTCAGCGCCGCGGAGGCCGAGCTCGCCGGGCAAGCCGCGCTGCTCAGCCGGACCACGGCCGCGCTGCTCGACGAGATCGACGCGCTGCGCCGGACGATCGGCGAGCTCCAGCGAGGCCTGACGCGGATCCGCATGGACTCCGCGCGCAACTTGTTCCTCCATGCCGCGCGCACCCTGCGTGCGCTGCGTCGCGCGACCGGCGTCCACGTCGAGCTGCGCACCCTGGGCGAGGACACCGAGTTCGACAAGGCGGTCGCCGAGCAGCTCGTCGACCCGATCACCCAGCTGCTCCGCAATGCGGTGGCGCACGGCGTCGAGCCGCCGGAGGAGCGCGAGCGGAGGGGCAAGCCCGCGGTCGCGACCATCACGATCCGGGCGCGGCAGGATGGAAATCTCCTCGTCCTCGAGCTGTCGGACGATGGCCGTGGCATCGACACCGCGGCCCTCCGCGAGCGCCTCGTCGCGACCGGCCAGTGGAGCCGCACCCGCGCCGAGCTCGCCAACGACGCCGAGATCCTCGACGCGCTGCTCGGCACCGGTGTGTCGACCCGCGGCGATGCCGACGAGCTCGCCGGCCGCGGCATCGGCATCGGCCTGGTGCGGCAGACCGTGTCCAAGCTCGGCGGCGAGGTCAAGCTGTCCTCGATGCCCGGCCGCGGCACCACGTTCAGCTTGCGGCTGCCACTGTCGACCGCGCTCGCCCAGGCGATGCTGTTCAAGGTCGGCGGTCAGGTCTACGCGATCCCCCACGTGCACGTCGTCGACACCCTGCTGGTCGAGCCGAACGCGACGAGCGCGACCGTGCGGCACGAGGTGATCCCGGTGCTCCGGCTCGAGTCGCTGCTCGGCCACGGCCTCGCCAGCGAGCGCCGCCCCGCCGTGGTGATCTCGTTCGCCGGCAAGTCGTTGGTGTGCACCGTCGACAAGATCGTCGGATCGCGCGAGATCATCATCAAGCCGCTCGGCCCGCTCCTCGCGCCGCTGACGCTGTACGCCGGCGCCACGATCAGCGGCTCGGGCAAGGTGCAGCTGATCCTCGACCCTGCGCACCTCGTGGCGCGCGCGCACCCGGACGCCCCCTCGGCCTCGCTCTCCGATGCGGGCTCCGCGCCGATGGTGCTCGCCGGGCGAGCGCTCGTGGTCGACGATTCTCGGGCGATCCGCGAGGCGATGACGAGCATCCTCGGGCGCGAGGGCTGGATCGTCGACGTCGCCGAGGACGGCGCGCGCGCGCTGCAGATGACGCGGCAGCTTCGCTACGATCTGATCGTGACCGATCTCGAGATGCCCGAGCTCGATGGCTTCGAGTTGATCGCGCGCCTGCGCAAGGACGAGCGGTTCAAGACCACGCCGATCGTGATCATCACGTCACGTGCAAACCCCGAGCACCGCCGGCGGGCGCGCGAGCTCGGTGTTCGGGCGCTGGTCGCCAAACCGATCACCCGGCGCAAGCTGCTCGAGGCGCTCGCGACCCGCGAGCAGCGCTGAGCGCGCGCGGCGGCCCTCGATTCGCTAGCGCTTCTTGCGGCCGCTGGGCTTGCCGGGCTTGCCCCCACCGGCGCCACGACCGCCACGCGGCGCGTCGCCACGTTCGGTCATCCCGCGATGCGAGACCCCGAGGCGCAGCTTGCCGCCCGACCCGGAGGGCGCGCTGCGCGGCGCCGCGCCACGCTCGGCGTGCCCGCGCGACGCACGCTCGACCTCGCGGCCCGCCTTCTTCGCCCGCGCGATGCCGGCGCGCGGCGTGGGCTCGAGCGTGGTGCGCGGCTTGGACTCCGACCGGAGGATCCCTTGGAGGAGGAAGTCGATCCGGCGGCGAACGACCGAGACGTTGTTGATCTCGACCTTGACCTTGTCGCCGAGCTCGATCGTCTTGCCGGTACGCTTTCCGGACAGCCGCATGTGGATCTCGTCGTAGGTGAACTGGTCATCGCCGAGCGAATCGAGCTTGATCAGGCCCTCGACGAACGGCTCGTCGATCTCGACGAACGCGCCGAAGCTGGTCACCGCCGAGACCGTGCCCTCGAATTGCTCGCCGACCTGATCGCGCATCAAGTAGCAGCGGTACATCGCGACGGCCTCTCGCTCGGCCTCCATCGCGCGGCGCTCGTGGCCGCTCGAGCCGTGGGCGAGCATCGCCAGCTCCTCGGTCGTCGGCGGGAGCTTGGTGTAGCCCTCACCCGACGGCTGCCCATCGCGATGCAGGTAGTACTTGAGCAAGCGGTGCACGAGTAGATCCGGATAGCGGCGGATCGGCGACGTGAAGTGCAGGTAGTCCCCCGAGGCGAGCCCGAAGTGTCCGATCGGCACCGTGTCCCAGACCGCCTGGGTCAGCGTGCGCAGCACGAGGATCGACAGCGCCTGGGCGCCAGGCTTGAGCGCGATCTGATCGAGCACCGCCTTCATGCCGAGGGGCGTGAGCGCCTCGTCGACGTCGACCGCGATCCCGTATGCGCCGAGGAGCTCGGCGAGCAAGCCGACGCGCTCCTTCTTCGGCGGGGCGTGGACGCGCCACACGGTGGTCGCGTTGCGCTTGCGGAAGAAGCTGCCCACGGCCTCGTTCGCCGCGATCATGAACTCCTCGACGAGCTGATACGCCTGCTTGACCGCAGGATCGCCCTTCGCCTTGACGACGTCGCGCACCAGGCGCGGATCGTCGGCGTCGAGCACCACCTTCGGTTCGGAGATCTCGAGCTCGAGTGCGCCACGTGCCTGGCGCTTGGACCTCAGGACCCGCGCGAGCGCGTTGAGCCGCGAAAGCTCGTCCTCCCACGGACGGTACTCCTCGCGCCGGCCGCGAAAGTCGCCGCCGAGCGCCGCCGCGACGCCGGGATAGTCGAGGCGTCCCTTGCTGCGGATCACCGCCGCGGCGTAACCGACGTCCTTGAGCTCGCCGATGTTCGTGTAGTCGAGGCGCACGACCATCGCGCAGCGATCGACCATCGGCAACAGCGAGCAGATGTTCGAGGACAGCTGATGCGGGAGCATCGGGATCACGCGGTCCGGCAGGTACACCGAGACGCCGCGGATCGAGGCCTCCTTGTCGAGCGCGTCCGTCCACCGCACGTAGTGCGAGACATCCGCGACGGCGACCCACACGCGCGGTCCGCCATGCGGGCCATCTTCGATGCACAGCGCATCGTCGAAGTCGCGCGCGGTCTCGGGATCGATCGTCGCGAACCGGCGATCGCGCAGATCGATCCGATTCGCGAGATCGGCCGGGCGGAGCTCGAGCGGGGTGTTCGCGGCCTGGGTGATCGCCGCGTCGGGGAACTCGAGCGGGATCACGGCGCACGCGAGGATCTTCTCGATCTCGGTGCGCGGATCGTCGGGATCGCCGAGCACCTTGAGCACCTTGGCCGCGAGCTCGCGTCGGGCGGCGTCGGGGTAGCGCGTGATCTCGACGACGATGGCGTCGCCGTCCTTGCCGACCGGCGCGTCCTCGAGGCTGACGCGACCGAAGTCGGCCGCGATCCGCGGATCGTCGGGCTCGAGGTACACGGCGCGACCGACGCGGCGCAGGATCCCGGTCAGCCGCGCGCGCCCGCGCGCGAGCACCTCGGTGACGCGTCCTTCGGTGCCCTTCACGCCGGGCCAGGTGTCGACGACGACCCGATCGCCGTCGAGCGACAGGTTGCGATACTTCGCCGGCACGAACACGGTCTCGCCGAGCTCGGTCGCGACGAAGCCGTAGCCGGCGGGGTGCACCGTGATCCGGCCGATGATCCGGTCGTCTTTCTCGACGATGTCGCCCTGGCTGCGGACCTCCCCGGTCTCCGGGTCGTACTCGGTCGCAGGCCTCGGGGCCATCCTCGCCGGCGGTGACGGCGCGGAGCCGGTGGACCGCGATCCGCCCCACGGGGCGCGCTTGGTGGTGTGCTTGGGTGCCTGGGTCTGTCGCTGCTTCGGTTTTCGCATCGGAGCCTCCGGGGCTTGGGGTGTGGGCTCGCGACGCGACTTGGCGCGCGGATCGTTTGCACGGCCCGAGGGAGCGAGCGCGAATGCGCCGCCCGGGAGGATCTGTGCGATGCCCTCCTCGACGAGGTCGAACACGAGCGTGCGGAGCGCCGCGTACTCGTGCTTGCGCGCGCCGAGCTCGTCAGCGAGCGCGGTGAGCTTGATGCCTGGGGTCACCAGGCGAGACAGGCTCTCGATGACAGCCTGTCGGTCGAACGTGGTCATGGGTCTGGGAGTCTTTCAGTTATCGGAATGCATGGAGATGTGCGTCATCGCCCCCGACATAGATCGTGCCGTCGCGCGCGATCGCTGGCGTCGTATCGACGTCGCCGGCGAGCGGTAGCAACCACAGCAGCGTGCCGTCGGGTGCGATCGCATAGAGATGTTCATCCTCGGTGCCGACGAGGATCGTGCCATTAGAGGCGATGCCGGGGGTCGCGGCGATCTTGTCGGCCGCGGCCACCTTCCAGCGGACCTTGCCGTCGGGCGCGATCGCGTAGAGCCGGCCATCATGGCTCCCGACGTAGATCGTATGGTCCGCGCCGATCGCCGCGCCGGCGCGGATATCCGCGCCGGTGACGACCTTCCACAAGACGCCGCCGGCTGGGCTGATCGCATAGAACGACCGGTCATCGCTGCCGACATAGATCGTTCCGTCCGCGCCGATCGCCGGCGGCGCGTCGATGTCCCCGCCGGTGCGGACCTCCCAGCGCTTGTTGCCGTTCGGCGCGACCGCGTAGAGCGCGTCGTCCTGGCTACCGGCGTACACGGTGCCATCCGCGCCGAGGGCCGGCGTCGATGCGACGTGCTCGGCGGTCGCGAGCTTCCAGCGCAGGGTGCCGTTGGGCCACACCGCGTGGATCCCGTCGCCGCCGACATAGATCGTGCCGTCGGGACCGATCGTCGGGCCGCCGTCGACGTCGCAGCGCGAGGACTCGGGGCCAAACCCCTTCGGATCGCACGCGCCGAGCCGCAGCTTCCACTTGAGCTTGCCCGCCGCGGTCACCGCGTAGAGATAGTCGTCATCGGACCCGATGTAGATCGTGCCGTCCTCGGCGACCGCCGGCGTGCTCCACGATCGATCGCCGGTCTTGAACTTCCACCGCAGGGTGCCGGCGGGATCGAACGCGTAGAGGTTGCTGTCGTGCGAGGTCACGTAGATCGTGCCGTCGGGTCCGATCGTCGGAGAGCCGGCGATCGGGCCCCCCACGGCGACGCTCCACACCTCCTTGGGCTCCTTCGCAGGCACCGGGCCGCCTCGCCGTCCGGTGTGGCGCGCATCGCCGCCGAACATCGCGAACGGAGGTGCGCCGGCCACGGCAGCCTTGGACACCGGCGCCTCGGCGATCGCGTCACCGACGACGGCGGCGTCGACCGAGGTGGGCGCGACCGGCCTGGGATCGACGCAGACTCCGCGATCGCACACGCGAGGATCCCGGCAATCGGTGTCCTTCGTGCAAGCGACGGAGCGCGTCTGGGTGCCGCTGCAACCGCCGCCACCGGCGCCTGCGACCGCTGCCAGCGCGACCACCCCCCAACAACCAATGCCATTCAGAGCCAAACTCAAGACCAAACGAGAAGTTGCCAGGACCCTACCAGACGACGCGGGCCGCGGCTATCCCTCATGCCTTGGGCAGATCATTCGAGAATCGTTCCGCCAGCTTCTCGAAGTACCGGCGGGTCTCTTCGAGCACCACCGGATCCTGATCCGGGTACATGCGGATCCCGTGCGCACCGAACGGATCGGTCGTCACCGGGCCTACCGGCAGCCCGCCGACGATCCCGGTTTGCTCGTGATAGAGCAGCGCCAACACCTCGGCGTGGTTCTCGGGCACCAAGAACGTCCTCCGGCCGAGGTCCGGCTTCCCGTCTTTAAAACCGTCGACCAGCTTGGCCATTTCCGACTCCGAGAATTCTAGCGTTGTTCAGCAAGGTGGCGAAAGGCCCAAGGCCGCTGGGATCACCGCTCCCACACGGGAGCACCTCCCCCAGATCTCCTCGGGCCGTGCAAGACTTCTGACCGTGCTCGAGCTCTGGTTCGACTTCTCGTGCCCGTATGCGTACCTCGCATCGCGGCAAGCTCCACGTCTGGGCGTGGAGATCGATTGGCGACCGATGTTGCTCGGAGGCGTGTTTCGGGGAATCGGCGCCGGCGACGGTCCGATGGCGACGCTGTCGCCCCAGAAGGCCGCGCACAACCTCCACGACATGCGTCGCTGGGCGGAGCTGTTCGGCGTTCCGTTCCAGATGCCGGCGGCGCACCCGATGCGCACCGTCCGGGCCTTGCGGGTGCTGCTCGCCCTCCCCCACTCCCGGTGGCAAGTGGCGATCGCATCGATCTACGCGGCGTACTGGGAGCGCGCCGAGGACATCACCTCGGACGACGTGATCGCCTCCGCGCTCGGGGCTGGCGGTGTGAGCCCGGACGACATCCGCACCGCGTTCGGTCGCGCCGAGGATCCCGCGATCAAGGAGGAGCTGCGGCGCCGCACCGAGGAGGCGATCGAGCTCGGCATCTTCGGTGCGCCGGCGTGGGTGGTTCGACGCGCGTCCGGGCCGCTGCTGCTGTGGGGACAGGATCGGCTCGCGTGGGTGGAGGCCGTGCTCGCCGGGTGGGATCCCGATGCGGGCGCGCCACCCGGCGGGCCGCACACGATCACGTGTGCCCCTGTCGCGCCGGGAAGTACGCTCGATGTCTACTTCGACGTGTCGAGCCCGTTCGCCTATCTCGGCCTGACCCAGCTGCCCGCGCTCGCCGCGGCGATCGGCGTGACGCCACGCCTGGTGCCGATCCTGCTCGGCGCGCTGTTCCGCGACCTCGGCCAGGCGAACGTCCCATGGTTCGCGATGCCGGCGGCCAAGCAGCGCTACCTCGGACTCGAGATGTCGCGGTGGGCCCGCTGGTGGGGCGTGCCGTTCGACATGCCGCGCAAGTTTCCTCAGCGCACGGTGACCGCGCAGCGGCTGTGCGTGCTCGCGGCCGAGCGCGGGTTCGATGACGGCGTGCGGCTCGCGAACGCGCTCGGACGAGCGATGTGGGCCGAGCAGCAGGATCTCGAGGATCCGCCGACGCTGCGCGCGCTGCTCGCGTCCACCGGCCTGCCCAC
>WBZN01002204.1_pt1 | contig 11028 bp, 9 predicted proteins | sample 5204281 | NCBI WGS metagenome assembly WBZN01 (sample SAMN12344347, study PRJNA552823) | activated sludge metagenome | biome: Activated sludge suspended growth; feature: Nitrification reactor; material: Wastewater; isolation source: activated sludge from nitrification reactor of wastewater treatment... | reverse complement strand
CATGGAGCAGCTGACGACGCTGTTGGTGAAGACGGTGAGCTGGCGCCGCGCCATCAACGCGTCGGCCACCGCCTGCACGGTGGTGCCGCTGGCCAGGATCACCGAGGCGCCGTCCGGCACCAGGCTCGCTGCCAGCCGGCCGATGGCGCGCTTGCCGGCGGCGTTGGTCACCTGGCGCACGTTCATCTCCGGCTCGCTCTGCTCCAGCGACAGCGCGCCGCCATGGGTCTTGCGCAGCCGCCGTTCGTCGTCGAGCACAACCAGATCGCGACGGATGGTTTCGCGCGACACCTTCAGCTTGCGCATGATCTCGGTAATTGAGATCGAGCCGCGCGCATTCACCATCGTGAGTATGAGACGCTGTCTTTCCTCTGCCAGCACAATGCGATTCCTTCATAAGAGACCTGCCGCGCCCTCGCCTAGCCAAGCCGGCGGATGACTTGCAAGCCCGGCGCCACCGGCAGCCGCCGGAAACGCCGCGACGCACGGGATTGTCCCCGTCGTCGTTTTGCATTTTTAGCACTATCTTGCACTTTCTGGCAATTGTGTTGTAATTTGTGGCATCCGGTTCCTCCGGACGCGGCACACACGCAGCAGACAACCACGACCGAGCCCATAACTCGGCCAGACAGGGAGATGGGGCATGAGTGGATTCAGGAACACTTCCAACGGATCATCCGTCACGGCATCGGGGCGCGGCCTTTCGCGCCGTCATCTGCTCGGCGGCGCGGCGGTCGCCGCCGGCGCGGTTGCCTTCCGGCCTTGCGCGCCGTTCATCAGCAACGCCGAGGCGGCCGAGACCAGCCTGCGGCTGCTGATGTGGCAGCCTTACGCGATCAAGGAGACCATCGAGCAGTTCGAGAAGGATACCGGCGCGCGCTTCTCGCCCACCTTCTTCGACGGCAATTCCGAGGCCTTCAACAAGATGAAGGTCGGCGGCACGAAGGATTTCGACATCGTGCAGGCCGACGGCTTCTGGCCGCGGCTCTATTTCAAGCAGGGCCTGACGCAGGGCGTCGACTACGGCAAGATCCCGAACACCGCCAACGTGTTCCCGGAGTTCCTGCCCTCCAGCTTCAAGCTGCTGGCCACGCCGGACGGCACCACCAACGTGGCGGCCCCCAATTGCTGGGGCGGCTACGGCATCACCGTCAACACATCCAAGGTGGCGGCGGAGGATATCGGCTCGATCGGCCTGCTGCTCAACGACAAGTATGCCGGCAAGCTCTCCACCAATTCCCGCTTCGAGGAGAACATCGCCCTGATGGGCATCCTGGCGGCGACCAATCTCGGCACCATCGGCGGCGAACGGCCGGACGGCCAGCCCTTCAATCCCTACAACCTGACCGATGCCGAGCTGGAAGAGACCAAGAAGCTGCTCATCGCGCAGAAGAAGCTGCTGATGACGCGCTACCAGGACTATGACGCGCTCGACCGCCTGATGCGCGGCGGGGCGATCTGGGCGGCGCCCGAATTCGCCGAGACCTATCGCCACCTGACCGTGCTGCGCAAGGAAGGCAAGCTCGACTTCGACGTGCAGCACGTGCTGAAGCCGAAGGAAGGCGGCCTTGGCTGGGTCGACACCTGGATGATCAGCTCCGGCGCCGATTCCGAGCGGGTCGAGCTGGCGCACAAGTGGATGAACCAGTTCCTGACCAAGGAGAACTTCGCCCAGGTCGTGCGCTCCACCGGCTATGGCGGCACGGTCGACGTGCGCGAGCTGCTGAAGCCGGACGAGATCGAGCTCTATTTCCAGGAAAAGAGCGCCGACGCCTCGCAGCTGCACATGTTCGACCAGCCCTCGTCCCCGGAGAAATGGGAACGGATCTGGTCGGACGTCGAAGCCTCCTGAGCCGCAATCAAGATGCTTGCCTCCCGTGACCGATCACGTGATGCTTCCTCCCACAAGGTCTGTCGCGGGGATTGCCGTGCCGAACGCCGCGCTTGAACTCGATTCAGTGACGCGGCGTTTCGGCCCGGTGATCGCGGTCGACCGGATCAGCCTGGCGATCGAGCAGGACGAGTTCTTCGCCCTGCTAGGGCCCTCGGGCTCCGGCAAGACCACCATGCTGCGCCTCATCGCCGGGCTCGAGCAGCCCAACGAGGGCGAGGTCCGCATCGCCGGACAGGTGGTGACCGATCTGCCGCCCTATCGGCGCGGCGTCGGCATGGTGTTCCAGAATTTCCTGCTGTTCCCGCACAAGACGGTGGCGGAAAACATCGTCTTCCCGCTGCGCATGCAGAAGATGGACAAGGCCCGGCAGCAGACGCAGCTGGGCTGGATCGTCGAGCTGCTGCATCTGCAGGGCCTCGAAGCGCGCTTTCCGCATGAACTCTCCGGCGGCCAGCAGCAGCGCGTGGCATTGGCGCGCGGCCTGATCTCGCGCCCCGCGCTTCTTCTGCTCGACGAGCCGCTGGCCAATCTCGACCGCGAGCTGCGCTCCGAGATGGAGGTGGAGATTCGCCGCTACCAGAAGGAGCTCAAGATCCCCTTCGTCTATGTGACCCACAACCAGGAAGAAGCGCTGACCATGAGCGACCGCATCGCGGTCATGCGCAACGGCCGCTTCGAGCAAATCGGCGCCAAGACCGAGATCTACACCAACCCGGCCAGCGCCTTCGTCGCCACCTTCGTCGGCCATGCCAACCGCCTGGACGGCGAGGTGACCGAGATCGACGGCACGCTGGCGCGGATGAAGTGGGCGGGCGGCATGCTGCTGGTGCCGCGCCCCGCCGAGGCCAGCCCGGGCGACCGGGTGCGTTATTTCATCAAGCATGAGGATCTGGAGATCATGCCCGCCGCTGCGAACGGGCACGCGGCCAACGATTTGAACCAGATCTCCGGCACGCTCCGCGACATCATCTTCAAGGGCCAGACCGCCAACTACATCATCGCCCTGCCCCAGGGCAGCGACCTGGTGGTGAGCGATACGCCGCGCACCATCACGCTGAAGCCGAGCGATCCGGTGGTCGTGCGCTGGCCGGCCGGCAGCGGCTCCTGTTTCGCGGCGGAAGGCGCCTGAGCGCCGATGGCACCGCGTGCTTCGGGACTGAGGGCGGGCAAGCGGCTGCATCCGGAGCTGCGATTCCTCGGATTGGCCGGCCCGGGGGCCGCGTTCATTGTCATCTCGCTGCTGCTGCCGCTGCTCTCCGTCGTCGTGTTCAGCTTCTGGCGCACCGAGAGCTATGAGCTCTATGCCGACTGGAACCTGGACAATTACCGCGTCCTGCTGGGCGAGGCTGCCTATCGCACCTTCTTCCTGCGTTCGCTGGTGACCGCCGCCATCGTCACGCTCATCTGCCTCGTCTGCGGCTGGCCGGTCGCCTATTTCATCGCCCGCTGGGGCGGCCGCTACCGGCTGCTGCTGGTGCTGCTGCTGGCGGCCCCCTTCTTCACCGGCGCCATCCTGCGCATCACCGCCTTGCAGGGCCTGCTGGGGCCGATCGGGCTGGTCAACATGACGCTGACGACCCTCGGCCTGCCGCCGGTCGAGGCGCTGATGTATACCCAGCTCGCCTCCGGCCTGGGCCTGGTCTACCTGTTCATCTCCTTCATGGTGACGGCGATCTACCTGTCGCTGGTCAACTTCAATTTCGAGCTGCTGGAGGTCGCCAAGATCAACGGCGCCCGGCCGTGGCGCGCCTTCATCGAGATCACCTGGCCGCTGAACTGGATCGGCACCGCCATCGGCATCGTGCTGGTCTTCATCCCCTGCCTCGCCAATGTGGTGACGCCGCGCTTCCTGGGCGGGCCGGATGCGACCTCCTTCGGCATGAGCCTGTCGCAGCAATTCGGCGAGACCGGCACCTGGGCGCTCGGCTCCGCCATGGGCGTGTTCCTGTTCCTCGCCTCCTTCGCGGTGATCCTGGCGATCTGGCCGACCATCAAGCTGAAGCGCAGCGGTTTTACCGGCGCGGTGCAGCAATGACCCTCGCCGGCCGCCGCATCGCGCCCGCCGCCATCCTGCTGGCCCTGACGCTCGCCCTGCTCTACGTCTTTCTCTACGCGCCGATCCTCTATGTGATCTACACGTCCTTCGCCGCCGACATCGTCTGGCCGTTTCCGCCGAGCTTCACCCTCGCCGCCTATACCGATCTGTTCGACAGCTCGCTCTATGGCGAGGCGCTGTCGAACAGCCTGAAGCTCGCCTTCGGCAGCGCGGTCATCTCCACCTTCCTGGCGGCGGGCGGGGCCATCGCCGTGCTGCGCTACCGCTCGCGCCGGCGCGGGCTGGTGCTGTTCCTGTTCATCGCCCCGCTTTTCGTCGCCGACCTGCTGATCGGCATTTCGATCCTGGCCTTCAACGCGCGGGTGCTCGGCCTGCCGGGCAACCTGTTCTCGGCCATGGCGGCCAACGCGGTGCAGGGCACGTCCTTCGGCTTCCTCATTATCCTGGCGCAGCTGGTGCGCTACAACTGGAGCATGGACGACGCGGCGATGGTGTTCGGCGCCGGGCCTGTGCGCTGCTTCGCCGAGATCACGCTGCCGACCATCTGGCCGTCGCTGTTCGGCGCCTTCCTCATCGCCTTCATCCTGGCCTTCAACAATCTCGAGATCAGCTTCTACAACCTCGGCGCCATCCCGACGCTGCCTTCGGTCGCCTGGGGCTCGCTGCGTTTCGGCCTGGGGCCCGAGCTCTTCGCGCTCGCCGCCCTGGTCAACGCCTTCGTCTTCGCCGTCTTCGCGGTGATGTACGGGCTGATGAAAACCGGCCTGGTGAAGTTCGGCTATCGCGGACAATAAGCGCGCGACTTTCCTCAATCGCCACCGCCGGGTCAAGCCCGGCGATGATAAAGGAAACCAGCTACACAGCCACGGCGTTCGCCAGGTGCACCTGCACCTTGGCCCGCGCGAGGGCGTGGCCCAGGTCACCGCCGGGCGCCGCATCGCTGATCAGGTGGCGCAGCTCCCGCAGCGGACAGACGATCTCGAATCCCGTGCGGTCGAACTTGCCGTGGTCGAGCAGCAGCATCGGCACCTCGGCCCGGCGCAGCATGGCGCGCTTGACGGCGGCGGCGGCGGCATTCGCCTCGCTCGCCCCCTCGGCGGTGAGGCCGCTGGCGCCGATGAAGGCCCGGTTGACATGGAAGCGGTTGATGAAATCCACCGTGTCGGTCCCGGTGACGCCGCCCTCCTGCGGGTCGTGCCGGCCGGGGCAGACATGCACGGCGATGCGCGGGTTGGTGCCAAGCGCCATCGCCACCGCATAGCAATTGGTGATGACGGTCAGTTCCTTCTCGGCCAACGCCAGGCGACGGGCCAGGTGCAGGGTGGTCGAGCCGGCATCGATCATGACGATCTCGCGCGCGCGCACGAACTGCTCGGCCAGGTCGCCGATGCGCTCGCGCTCCGCCACCATCAGATTGTCGCGCTCCATCCACCCCGGCTCGACGCCGAGTTGCGACACCACCGCGCCGCCATAGGTGCGCATGATCAGGCCGTCTTCCGCCATCTCCTCGAGATCGCGGCGGATGGTCTCGGTCGAGACGCGGAAGCTCTCGGCCAGTTCCGGAATGCGGATCGCCGCCGACAACCGCAACTCGGCCAGGATGCGATCCTGGCGTTCCTTTTTCTTCGCGCGTTTCATGCCGCCCAGATCAGTGTCCGCCAAACTCGCGCCGGGGCGGCGCCGAAATTGCGCCCGGCCCGGTGTCGTAGGATCGCCCGCCGGTTCGCCGCGGGCGGATCGGCCTTCAGCGCGCCGCCAGCAGCGCGTCGGCGACTTCCAGGAATCCCTGGCCGCCCTTGCCCTTGGTCACCCAATGCGGCTCCGCCGCCAGGCGGCCGCGATAATCGAGCACGTTGGCGACGCCCACCGCATTGGGAAAGAAGGCGAACATCGGCGCATCGTTCGGCGAGTCGCCGACATAGACGATGCGCGCCTTCTCCGCCTCCATGTCGATATGGAATATCTCGTCGAACAGGTGGCGGCTCATGCTGAGCTTGTCATACTGACCGAACCAGCCGTTGACATGAATGGAGCTGATCTTGGCGGTGGCGCCCTGCCGCTCGAACATCTCGACGATGCGCTCGACGTCGTCGCGGCCGAGTTCCGGGACGTCCTCGCGGAAATCGACCGCCAGATCGGCCTCGCGATAGGCCTGGTCGGAGGCGATGGCCGAGCCGGGCACGTCGCGGGTGATGGCGGTGGCGAGTTCCGCCAGCTTCTTGCCGTCGCGCGCGCGCTCCGCCGCGCTCTTGGCATAGCGCCGCACCATGCGCCGCGCCTTCTCGTCGTAGCGGAAATAGAAGGCGCCGTTCTCGCCCACCACGCCGTCGACCGGCCAGAAGCGGGCGATCATGTCGCACCAGCCGGCCGGGCGGCCGGTCACCGGGATGACGATGAAGCCGGCCTGCTTCAGCCGCTCCAGCGCCTGGTAGGCGATTGCGGTGAGCTTGCCGTCGTCGGTCAGCGTGTCGTCGATGTCGGTGAGCACCGCGCGCACGGCGCGGCGCTCGCCGGCATCGAATCGCGCCAGGGGAATCAGGGTGGGGATCGCATCGGCCATGGCGGATGTCAGCAAGCGGGGGGACGCATGTCTAGCCCGCCGCCGCGCAATCCGCCTGGATCGCGGCCAGCTGCGACAGCAGGTGGCCGCGGTCCGGGGCGTAGGAGCCGTCGAAGGCGGCCGACCCGATGGTGAAGGCATCCGCCCCGGCCTTCTTCAGATCGTTGATCTGCTTCGCGGTGGAGACGCTGCCGGCGACGATCAGGTATTTGCCGGCGCCGAGGCCGCGCCGCGCCGCCTTCACCAGATCGAGCGGCTCGGCCGCCGTGGCCCGGTAGGCCAGCAGATCGGTGCCGGCGCAGCCCTTCTCGACGAAGCGGCGGCAATGCTGCTCCACCTGGTCGGGGCGGCCGCCGAGCTTGGTCGGATGGCCGGTGGGGAAGCCGCAGAAGGGATAGTACTCCATTTTGGTGCCCTTGATGACGCCCTGCACCGCCTCGACATCGGTGCCGCCGAGCAGGCGGTCGATGCCGAGCTCGACCGCCACGCGGGCCGAGTTCAGGCAGGCCTCCGGCGTCGTGCTCACCACCTCCATGTAGGTGGTCGCCCCCGCGGCGCGGATGCGGTCGGCCAGCTTGTGCAGGACGGCCGGCGGGACGCCGACATCCTTGAATCCGACATGCTTCAGCTTGGCCGGCGCGATCAGGTCCATGACCTCCAGGCAATCGGCGATGGTGCGATCCTGGCGGGTGAGCATGAAGATGAAATCCAACACCTATCCCCTTCGCTTGATGACATTAATGTTGCAGACGCAACATTATCGTTTTTTGAAGTGTTGGAATATACAGACATTCTTGTTGAGTTACAACATTCCCGCTGATAGCGTCTGACGGGTCCGCAACCGGCTCCAAAGCGCCGGGCGGCCGGAAAGACGGCGCGCGCGAGCGGCCGAAAACAAGCTTCGACAGGGTCTTTACGACGAAAGGGAAGCGCTATGAAAAAGACGTCTGCATATCGGGCGGGCCTGTGCCTGGTTTCCGCCCTGGCGTTGCTGGGCAGCACCGCGGCGGCGCAAGCGGAGTCGATGGAGGAGTTGATCGAGGGCGCCAAGAAGGAAGGCGAGCTCACCATCATCGCCGTGCCGCACGATTGGTGCAAATACGGCGACTCGATCGAGCTGTTCAAGAAGAAGTATCCGTTCCTGAAGTTGAACGAGCTCAACCCCGACGCCGGGTCGGGCGACGAGATCGAGGCGATCAAGGCGAACAAGGACAACAAGGGCCCGCAGAATCCCGACGTCATCGATGTCGGCCTCTCCTTTGGCCCGGCCTCGAAGAAGGACGGCCTGCTGCAGCCCTACAAGGTTTCCACCTGGGACAGCATCCCCGAGGGCCAGAAGGATCCGGAAGGCTTCTGGTACGGCAATTACTACGGCGTGCTCGCCTTCGAGGTGAACACCGACCTGATCCCCAATCCGCCGCAGGATTGGTCGGATCTGCTGAAGCCGGAGTTCAAGAACTCGGTGGCGCTCGACGGCGATCCGCGCAGCTCCAACGAATCGATCCAGAGCGTCTTCGCCTCGGGCCTGTCGGCGACCGGCGGCGATGTCGACAAGGCGCCGGAGGCCGGCTTGAAGTTCTTCGCCGAGCTCAACAAGAGCGGCAATTTCGTGCCGGTGAGCGGCGGCGCCTCGTCGCTGGCCCAGGGCGCGACGCCGATCGTGATGCGCTGGGACTACCTGGCGCTGGGCGACCGCGACACGCTCAACGGCAATCCGCCGGTGCAGGTGGTGGTGCCGAAGACCGGCATCGTCGCCGGCGTCTATGTCTCGGCGATCAGCGCCTACGCGCCGCATCCGAACGCGGCGAAGCTGTGGATGGAGCATCTCTATTCCGACGAATCGCAGCTCATCTGGCTCAGCGGCTATTGCCACCCGATCCGCTTCCTCGACCTGGTGAAGAACGGCAAGGTGCCGCAGGCGATGCTGGACAAGCTGCCCCCGGCCGACGCCTACGACAAGGCGCTGTTCCCGCCGCTGGACGTGCAGACCAAGGCCAAGGAAACCATCACCAAGCAATGGGACACCGTGGTCGGCGTCAACATCCAGTAGCAATCGTCTCCGTCGGCGCCTCCTTGGCGCCACACTCAGGGGCCCCGCAAGGGGCCCCTCACTTTTTCTGGAGACTCGCCCGCAGGACACCTGTGGGCGCCTGGGCTCTGGTGCCCCTGGCCGGACTCGAACCAGCACTTCTGTGAAGAAACCTGATTTTGAGTCAGGCGCGTCTACCAATTCCGCCACAGGGGCCGACCGGAACGGTCGGTTTCATGCCGCGACCGCACAGGCGGCCCCGGAATCGCGCGGCATCATAGATAAGATTTTCCCGCTGGCAAGGCCGGCAGGTCATGGAATAACAAGGCTCCGCGGCCGCTTCCCCTTGCCGGGACGGCGCTTTTTTGCATCGCAGCAATTTACCGCGAGTTCGACTCGAATTGTTGCCTGAGCAGAGATTAACAATTCGTTTACTTCCTAGGGATAGGCTAAACCTATCTTATTATTGTAATTGCGAGATTTGACGCCTATCGTATCCCTGAGGGCACGCAAGGCGACAGTTTAGGAACCCAAGGTGGCCCGTATATCGCAGCGCGACGTAGAGCTTTTGGCGGCAGATCCGAACCCGGCCAATCGGCAGGCAACGATGCTGCGCGTCGGAGAGCTGTACAGCTCCGAGCCGCTCTCGGCGTCCGAGCGGCAGATCGCGCTGTCGATCGTCCAGACCATCCTGCCCGAGGCGGAGCTGGAGATTCGGCGCCGGCTCGCGGAAACGCTGAAGTCCACCCCGCATCTGGACCGCGAGCTGGCCAAGCGCCTGGCCCAGGACGTGCTGGATGTGGCGACGCCGATCCTGGTCCATTCGCTGGCCCTGACCGACGAAGACCTTGTCCAGGTCATCCAGAACAGCTCCATCGATCATGCGCGGGCGGTCGCCATGCGCCCGACCCTCAACGTGACGGTGACCGACGCGCTGATCCGCACCGATGACGAGGTGGTGGTGGTGCGCGTCGCCGCCAACACCAATGCGCGGATCTCGGCCGGGGGCTTCCACCACATCCTCGACCGCTTCGGCGACCACGCGCGCATCGCCGAGGCCGTCGGCAACCGCCCGGCGCTGCCGCTCGCCATCGTCGAGCGCCTGGCGACGCTGGTCACCGGGCGCACCCTGGAACGGCTGATCGGCCGCTATGCGGTGCCGGCGCACCGCGTCGGCCTGATCCTGCATCACTCGCGCGAGCATTTCCTGCTGCAATCCATCGCCGGCGAGCCGGCGGAGGAATTGCGCGCCTTCGCCCAGCGCCTCGAGGACAACCGCCTGCTGAGCCCGACCCTGGTCATGCGCGCCATGGCGATCGGCCAGTTCGGCTTCCTGCTGCAGGCGCTTTCGATCAAGGCCAACGTGCCGATCAGCAACGTGCGCAAGCTGATGGCCGACGAGGGCGGCCGCGGCCAGGCCGAGCTGTTCGAGCATTGCGGGCTCGACAACATGTTCCGCGCGCTGTTCGTCGACCTCGCCTATGCGGCGCGGAATTTCCCCGCCACCCGCGACGGCAAGGCGCCGATGGGCTGGCTCGAACTGGCGACGCCGATCCTGCGCAAGCGGGTGCAGAACTTCGACCCCGACTGGTCGCTGGAGCAGGTCGTCACCGAGGTCCTCATCGAACTAGAGGAAGAGCGTGCGACGGGCCCTAGTGGGCGCCGCGCGGAGTTGCTGGCCGGCAAGCTCGGCCGGTAACGTCACGCCCGGAGCTTCCCGGGTCGCCTTTTTGGTCCTCATCGCATTGTGATCTGAGCCCTGGCCGCCGGGGTGCAGCCGGCGGGTGCAGCCGGCGGCCGAAGCCGGCTTGGCGGCCAATTCCCGCCACAAATCCGCCGTCTCATGCGTCTATCGCCGTCACCGAGAGGTTGCTTTGGGCGGCCTGGACGATCTGGTAAACAGCGCGCATGAGTCTCCCCGAATCGAGTTTGCCGGTGCCCCGGGCGAAGGCCGGCCGCAAGCGGCGGGCCTGGGCCTGGTTTCTGGCCCGCTGGAGCCTGGTCGGCGCCATCTGGACCGGGTTCCTGGCGCTGCTGTTCGTCGCCTGGTGCGCCTATGACCTGCCGGGGCCGGAGCGGCTCAACGAGCTGCAGCGGCGCCCCAGCGTCACCCTGCTCGCCGCCGACGGGTCGCTGATCGCCTCCTATGGCGATCTGTTCGGCGACACGGTGCGGCTGGCCGACCTGCCGCCCTATCTGCCCGAGGCGGTGCTGGCCACCGAGGACCGCCGCTTCTACGACCATTTCGGCCTCGATTTGCGCGGCATCGCGCGGGCGATCTACGTCAACCTCGGTTCCGGCGAGCTGGTCCAGGGCGGCAGCACCATCACCCAGCAGGTGGCCAAGAACCTGTTCCTCACCCCGGAGCGCAGCCTGCACCGCAAGGGCCAGGAGATGCTGCTGGCGCTGTGGCTGGAGAAGACCTTCACCAAGGACGAGATCCTCGAGCTCTACCTCAACCGGGTCTATTTCGGCGCCGGCACCTACGG
>WBZN01002203.1_pt1 | contig 11030 bp, 8 predicted proteins | sample 5204281 | NCBI WGS metagenome assembly WBZN01 (sample SAMN12344347, study PRJNA552823) | activated sludge metagenome | biome: Activated sludge suspended growth; feature: Nitrification reactor; material: Wastewater; isolation source: activated sludge from nitrification reactor of wastewater treatment... | reverse complement strand
ATGACCGCGCGGCTGAGGCAGACCGCGCAGGACGCGGCGACCCGCGAACGCAACGACCTCGCCGAGGCCTTTGCCCGCGTGCTGCTGTCGGACGGCGTTGTCGGATCGCAGGCGCCGGTGTTCTTCCAGGAGCCCGGCGGCACGATGATCTGGGCCAATGACGGCTATTACGGCCTCGCCACCTTGCTCGCCAACGCGCCGGCGGCGCAGCGCCTGCTGCATCCAGGCTATGACGACGGGCCGTCGGAGAACAGGCAGTCCTGGACCGCCAGCGAACGCGCCCTGCTCAACGGCCGCGCGGTGGTGGTGCGCGCCAGCTACGCCAAGATCAATTATGGGCCGCGGCACAAGCCGGCCCTCGCCGGCTTCGTTCAGGTGGCTCCCGACGAAGCGGACCATCTGCGCGACCTCGCGACCGCCCGCGAACGCGCCAGCGACATCATGCGCCTGGTCTCCGACTGGGTGTGGGAGGCCGATGCCGAGGGCGTGCTGACCTTTGCCTCGGACCGCGTCCAGCGCACCACCGGCTTCCACCCCCAGGAGTTGATCGGTGCGCCGCTCACCCGGCTGGCCGCCGGCAGCCAGGCCGCCGAGGCGCTGCTGTCGCGGCTGATGTCCCTGGCGCCGTTCCGCGATTTCTCCGTCCAGGCGCGGGCCAAGGACGGCTCCGAGCGCACCTTCCTGATCAGCGCCGTGCCGGTCTTCGCCGCCGAGGGCGGCGCGCATGCCGGGTTCCGCGGCACCGCCAACGACATCACGGGCTTGAGCGAGCGGGAGCAGTCGATCCTGGCGGCGAAGGAAGCCGCCGAGCAGGCCAACCGCGCCAAGGCGCAGTTCCTTTCCAACATGAGCCACGAGCTGCGCACGCCGCTGAACGCCATCATCGGCTTTTCCGACATGATCGCCGGCGCGGTGCACGGTCCGCTCGGCGCCATGGCCTACGGCCAATACGCCACCGACATCAATTCGAGCGCGCGCCATTTGCTGGCGATCATCAACGATATCCTGGAAGTGGCCAAGATCGAGGCCGGACGCCTGGCTCTTGTGGAAGAAGAAACCTCGGTTGGCGACCTCTGCAACATCGCCCTGCGCCTGGTGAAGGAGCGCGCCGAGCAGCGCAGCGTGCAGTTGCGGGCCGAAGTGGCATCGGGCCTGCCCAACGTGGTCCTCGACCAGCGCGCCATGCGCCAGGTCCTGCTCAACCTGCTGTCCAACGCGGTGAAGTTCACCAAGCCCGGCGGCGAGGTGACGCTGCGGGCGCAACTGGCGATGGACGGCGATTTGATGCTGCAGGTCTGCGACACCGGAATCGGCATGCGCGAGGACGACCTCAACCGCGTGCTGCAGCCATTCGTGCAGGCGGAATCCGAACTGGGGCGGAAGTTCGAAGGTACCGGCCTCGGCCTCTCCCTGTCCAAGCAGCTCATCGAATTGCATGGCGGCCGGCTGGGCATCGTCAGCAAGCCGGATTTCGGCACCACGGTGACGGTCTACTTGCCGGGCCGTCGCCTCGTGCGCGGCTAGTTTCTCAGGCCGCCGCGCGCCGCGCGTCGCCGCCGACGAGGTATTGCAGCGCCGCCATGACGCCGCCGCTGCGATGCGGCACCCCGGCCAGCGCCAGGCCCATCTCCACCCCGCTCAGCGTTCCCGCCAGCATCAGGTCGTTGAAATCGCCGAGATGGCCGATGCGGAACACCTTGTCCGCCAGCTTGCCCAATCCCGCGCCCAACGACATGTTGAACCGCTCCAGGATGGCCTTGCGCAGGGCGTCGGCTGAATGGCCCTCCGGCGCGAAGACGGCGGTAACCGACTGGCTGTATTCGCTGGGCTCGGCGCAGACCGTCTCCAGCCCCCAGGCGCGCACCGCCCGGCGGGTCGCCTCGGCATGGCGCGCATGACGGGCGAACACGTTCTCCAGCCCCTCCTCGTCGATCATCTCCAGCGCCTCCTTCAACCCGAAGAACAGGTTGCAGGCCGGCGTGTAGGGCAGCGCGCCAGTGCCTTCCGCCGCGGCGATCACCGGCGCCCAGTCCCAGAAGGCGCGCGGCAGCTTCGCCGCCTGGCTGGCTTTGCGCGCCTTCTCGCTGGCCGCCACGAAGGCGAGGCCCGCCGGCAGCATCAGCCCCTTCTGCGAGCCGCCCACGGCGACGTCGACGCCCCATTCGTCCATGCGGAAATCGGCGCTGCCGAGCGAGGAGATGGTGTCGACCATCAGCAGGGCCGGATGCCCGGCGCGGTCGATCGCCTTGCGGATCTCGGCGACGCGGCTCATCACGCCGTTCGAGGTCTCGTTGTGGACCAGCAGCACGGCCTTGATCGCGTGCGCCCGGTCCTCGGCCAGCGCCGCTTCGATCGCTTCCGGCTGCGGCGCCCGGCGCCAGTCGGTGGCGAGGGTCTGCACGTCGAGGCCCAGCTTGCGCGCCATGCTGCCCCACAGCACGGCGAACTGGCCGGTATCGAAGGTCAGCACCCGGTCGCCCGGCGACAGCGTGTTCACCAGCGCGGATTCCCAGCCGCCGGTGCCCGACGCGGGATAGATCAGCACCGGCTCGCGGGTCTTGAACACCGGCCGGATGCGCGCGAAGACCTCGGCCTGCAATCTGGCCCAGGCGGGGCCGCGATGGTCGAGCACCGGCTGGGCGATGGCGCGCAGCACGCGGTCCGGGATGTTGCTGGGACCCGGAACCTGCAGGAAATGGCGGCCTGGCTGATAGGTCATCGCGGCAATCCTCCGTGCGAAAGGCACGCCAAAACGCTACGGAACTGCCGGCTTCATCACTGACCCATCCGCGACACCCCAGCGCGGCGAAACGACTCAACCGGGGGATGCCAGCGCTGTCTTGTGCCCGCGCTACTCGCCCAGCACCACCAGCGCATCGACCGCGACCGCGCCGTCGGCGCGCACCATCAGCGGATTGACGTCGAGCTCCAGCAGGTCGGCGCGATGGGCCTCGGCGAAGGCGGCGATGGCCATGACGGTCTTGACCAGCGCGGGGATGTCCGCCGCCTTCTTGCCGCGATAGCCTTGCAGCAGCTTGAAGATCTTGAGCTTGCGGATGGCCGCCTCGACCTCCTCGGCGCTGGTGGGGAGCAGCAGCATGGCCGCATCCTCGACCAGCTCCACCAGGATGCCGCCGGCGCCGACCACCAAGGCGAGGCCGAATTGCGGGTCGCGCTGGATGCCGACGATCAGCTCGGCCACCACGTCGCCGACCATCTTCTCGACCAGCACCTTGGCGATCCGACCGCCCTTCAGATAGGCCTCGACCGCAGGCGTCATCTTTGCCAGCGCCGCTTCGACCTCCGCCGCGGATTTCAGGTTGACGGCGACGGCGCCCGCCTCGGTCTTGTGGGCGATCAGCGGCTCGGCCACCTTCAGGACCACCGGGAACCCGAGCGTGGCCGCGGCCTTGGCGGCATCGGCCGGCGCCACGACGCGGCTTTCCGGCACGGCGACGCCGGCCTTGGCCAGCAGGGCCTTGCCCTCCACCTCGGAGAGCATGCGCCGGGTCTTGCCGGCGTCCGGCGTCGAGGGAATCCCCAGCGCGCCCTTGGCCGGATCGCGGTCGCGGTTGCGCACGGCAAAGCGATGCACGGCGGCAAAGGCGGTCAGCGCCTCCTCCAGCCCCTGCATCGGCGCGCCCTTGGCGGCGATGACCTCGGCCCGGGCATCGGCCGGCAGCAATTCGGACAGCGTCGAGGTCACGATCGGCATCTTGCCGTGCAGCGCGCAGGCCTTGAGCAGCGCCCGCACGCTGGCGATGCACGCCGCCTCGGTCTCCGGCCCGTCGGTGGCGAAGTCGATCACCAGCATGCCGGCGTCGAAATCGCCGCGCATGACCGTGGCGAAGCACCGGGTCAGCAGGTCCTCGTGACCCCAGAGCGAGGTGTTGTAGTCGAGCGGATTGGAGACGGTGGCGAAATTGGGCAGTTGCGACCGCAGGTCCGCCGCCTGCTCCGGCGAGAACCCGGGCAGCGGCACGCCGAGTTCGTCGCAGAGATCGGCGGTCAGCAGGCATTCGCCGCCCGAGCAGGTGAACACCGCCAGCCGGTCGCCCTTGGGCAGGCCGGCGGTGGAAACCAGCTTCAGGGTCTCCAGCAGCTGTGGCACCGAATGGACCCGGATGATGCCGAGCCGGTCGAACAGGGCGTCGTACATCTTGTCGCTGCCGGCGAGCGAGCCGGTATGGCTCATGGCGAACTGGGCACCCAGCTCGGAATTGCCGGCTTTCAGCGCCACCAGCGGCTTGCCGCGCGACAGCGCCTTGGCCGCGGCGCGGCTGAAGGTGGGAACGTCCTTGATGCCTTCGAGGTACAGGCCGATCGCGGTCACCTTGGGATCCTCGGCCAGGGCGTCGATGTAATCCGCCGCGCCCAGGAGCGCCTGGTTGCCCGAGCTGATGACATAGGCGAAGGGCACCGAGCGGTCGTTGCGGCTGAGGTTCAGGGCGATGTTGCCGCTTTGCATGACCAGGGCGCAGCCGCTTTCGACCTTCTGGCCCAGCGCGCCGGTCGGCCACAGGCAGATGCCGTCGACGAAGTTGAGCAGGCCGTAGCAGTTCGGACCAACCACCGCCAGATCGCCGGCCGCCGCGGTCAGCTCCGCCTGCAGCGCGACGCCCTCGCCGCCGACCTCGTTGTAGCCGGCGGCGTAACAGATCGCGCCACCCGCGCCGCGCGCGTTCAGCTGGCGCACGATCTCGATGGTGGCCTCGCGCGGCACCGCGATGAAGGTGGCGTCGGGTGCTTCCGGCAAATCGGCGATGGAGGCGTAGCATTTGCGGCCGCCGAGCTCGGGGTATTTGGGATTCACCACCCAGATCTCGCCGGTGAAGCCGGTGTCGTCGGCGCGGCGGATCGCATCGACCATGGCCTGGCCGCCGACGATGCAGACGTGGCGCGGCCGCAGCAGCCGGCGGATGTTGCGCTGACGCTTCGACAAATCGATCTGCATTTACTGATCCTTAGGCGCGAGACGCTAGATTTGGCCTGGGTGGTAGCAGACCGCAATTACACTGGGAAGGCCCACCGGATCGGCCCGCCCGCGTGGGTCTGAACGCGTCGATCTGGGCGCAACGGCCAAACCAGCGCGTCCCCAAACGCATCGGGGGACGCGACGCGGTTCGAGACTGGGTGAGTTTGATCACACAATGTCTTGAAATCGCCGGTCTTTACCATTGCGCCACTGGTCCTCGACGGAATCGAGACGTAGATTGAAGAAACACAGCAAATACGCCGAGTCGCAGTATCTCGGGGGACCGGCGTCGAGGGTTTTGGCGTGAGGGCGCTGACGGCATTTTCAGGTGCGAAGGCTAGGTTGGGCCTGCTTGGCGGCGCGTTGGCCGCGGGTGGACTGGCGCTTGTTGTCGCCTTTTCCGCCGGCTCCGCCATCGAGCCCGTCGTGGCGCAAGATGTCGTCTATTTCCGCATCGGCGCTGGCACGGCGGGTGCCACCTATTACGGACTGGCCAGCCAGATCGCCGGGATCGTCAGCAATCCGCCCGGCTCGCGCGAATGCGATGGCGAGGGCGCTTGCGGCGTCGAAGGCCTGCTTGGCCTGGCGCAGACCACTGCCAATCCCGTCGACAGCATCGAATCCCTGCGCGCCCAGTCGCTGGAATCAGCCATCGTGTCCGGCGACATCGCCGACGCGGCCTTGCGCGGCGCCGGTCCCTTCAAGAAGGCCGGCCCGATGACCGACCTGCGCGCCATCGCGAATGTCGGCGAGGTCGTTCTCCACGTCGTGGTTGCCAAGGAATCCAAGGCTGCGAGCGTCACGGATCTGGCCGGCAAGAAGATCGCCATCGGCGCCCCCGAGTCCGACAATGCGCTGACGGCCCGGGTCCTGCTGCGTGCCGCAGGCTTGCCGGAAAAGAAGATCAAGGCCGTCGACGGCGATATCGAAGCCGCCGCCACGGGGCTGCTGAGCGGCGATGTCGATGCGCTTGCCGTGGTCGAGCAGTTGCCGAGTGCGGCGGTCAAGGCGCTGATGGCGACCGGCAATTACCGGCTGCTCAATACGCGGATCGTCGGCGAAGGCACCCCTGGCTATGTGTTCGACGGACGGATTCCGGGCGACCTGTATGCCGGCGTGGACTCGACCCTCGCCATCGGCGTGCCGACAGTCCTGGTGACCCGGTCCAATCTGCCCGGACAGATCGCCAATGGCCTGGTCCGCGCCCTGTGGCACAGCGCCATGCCCGAGAATCCCGAGACCCCGGCCGGCAGCATTATGCCGAGCATGACGCGCGCCAGCGTGCCGTGGCACCCGAGCGCCGCGGCGGCCTTCGCCGAACTGTCAAAGACGGTGCCGGCCGAGCCTGCGGCGATCGCTCCGACGAACTGAGCCGCCGTCTTACCTAATCGCCACGCTTTCGATGCGAATGATGAAAACGCCGTCCGCCTCGCCGCTCTCCAGTAGGCGATGACCGGTGGTTTCACAGAAATGCTTGAAATCCCCCGGCGCGCCGGGATCGGTCGCCTGGACCTCGAGCACATCCCCCGCCAGCAAGTCCTTCATCAGCTTGCGCGCCTTGAGCACGGGCAAGGGGCACTTCATGCCACGAGCGTCGAATACCTGGGTCCTGCTCATGATGCGGCGACCTCTTTGGCGGCATCCGATTTATGCGCACCGAACAGGATCTCGACCAGCCCGGCGGAGAGGATGATGAAGCCGCCCAGGGCTTCGCGCCAGCCGAACGGATAATCGGTCCAGATCGCCGCCGTCACCACGCCGACGACGACCTCGGCCATGAACAGCATGCTGGCCCGGGTCGGCGAGAGCCGCGCCGCGGCCCAGAAACTGAGCAGCAGGCCGGGCAGAACCCAGATGCCGGCGATGAGCGCGATCCACATCAGCGACCTGCCCCAATCGACCGCCTGCCAGTCCTGATCCGCCGGGAAGACGCCGAGTGTCAGGATCACGCCGCCGCACAGGAACGCCGCCACATACTGCACCAGGGCCTTGTCGACCATGCCGATCTGCGGCGTCACGCGCATGGCGACCAGGCCGCCGGCCCAGCAGAAGCCGGCGATCAGGCCGCCCCATTCGGCCGCCGAGCGCGGCAGGGGCAGGCCGTTGCCGTCATAGTTCAGGATCCACATGCCGGCGATGCCGAGCGCCAGGGCGGCGCCCCGGCCGCGGCTGATCCGCGCGCCGAGAATGGTGCGCTCAAGGAGCACGCTCCACACCGGATTGACATAGAACAGCAGCACGATCCGGGCGACGTCGCCATAGACCACGCTGGCGGCGTAGAGATAGTTGCAGATGCCGGTGGCGATGCCGAGCCAGAGCAGCGGCCAGCCGCCCGCCACCAAGCCGCCAACCCCGTTGCGCAGGGCGAACGGCAGGAAGACGAGGGCCGGCAGGCTGTAGACCAGCCAGGCCGACCACGCGCCCGACAGCCCGGCGCCGTCCAGGGCATGCATCGGCATCCACATCGAGCCCCAGAACGTGGCGGAAACGACGATGGCAATGCTGGGCAACAAGGTGCCGCCGGAGACCGGCTTCATCGTGCCACCGCGGCCACGGAGGCGAGCCGATCGGCTTCGCGTTCGATCTCGAGAATCCGGTCGTAAGCTGTCACCGGCAGGATTTCGACGCCGCCGATCAACAGCGCCCGCCTGATGTCGGCAAGATCCGGGTCGGCCATCGCCGCCTTGAGACCCTGCCGCAGCCGGTCCAGGTCCGCCGGCGAGATGTCCTTCCGCGTGATGTAGGGCAAGGACGGCGCGCGCTCGCTGGCGGCGATCACCCGCAGGTCGTCGACCTCGTTCGGGGCCGCCTGGCGCAGCAGGGCGAAGGTCACGCAGTCGATGGCGGCGACGTCCACGTCCCCCGCCCGCACCGCGGCGACCGAGCGGCGATGCGCGCCCGTCTCGACGATGCGCGGAAAGGCGCCGGGTTCGCGCAGCACCGGAGCCAGGGCGCGGCGCAGCACATTCCAGCCGGACTGGGAATCATAGCCGTTAATGCCGGCCGTCTTGCCGGCGAGGTCGGCCAGGTTCTCGATGGCGGAATCCTCGCGCACGATGATGAAGCTGCGATAGCTCGCACCCTCGCATCCCGGCGCCGCATAGCACGGCGTCGCCACCAGCGTGACCTGGTCCTTGAGCCGGTGGGTCAACGGATAGCCGCAGGTCTGGGCGAAGAACAGGTCCGGCGCCAGCCACAACTCGTAGAGATCGCGCGGCTCGCCGCTGGTTTCGGGAACATCGCCGAGGCCGGCGGCGCGCCAGTGCCGCGCCAACCCTTCCCACCAAAGATCGGCGATCCAGGCCAGTTCCGTGATCCAGTACATGGAGGCCATGGCGCGCATCGTCGGCGCTCTCAGAACGTCACGGGATTGGCGGCCATCGAACCGGGGGTTGCCGGCACGCTGTCGCCGATGACGTAGTAGTCCGGCTTGTCCTCGACGAAAATGTGCTTGGCCGTCACCAGGCCGGTCGGCAGGTCGAGGCAGCCGGCCGAGATCGAGATGTGCTTGCGGTGCGCCCCCTCCCAGAAAAGGTTCGACCCGCAGGCGCCGCAGAACCCGCGCCGGGCCGCGTCGGAGGATTGGTACCAGACCAGCGCGCCGGCGCCGGTCATCTCGATATTCTCCCAATGGCTCGCCGTGTAGCCGCCGCAATGCCCGTGCCAGTGCAGGCACTGCCCGCAATGGCACCAGACGACATCGCGCATCGGCCCCTTGATATGCAGGTGGATGGCGCCGCACAGGCATTGGCCGTGACGATTCGGCAGGTCCCGCGCCACGGGCGGCCGCGGATCGCCGGAGACCGGGCGGGCGCCGTTCGACGAGGATTCCGCAAATCGCGGCAGGTTGTCGTCGATTGCGTAATAGTCGCCCTTGTGGGCGACCCAAATATGGGCGGTTGTCGACAGCCCCGTCGGCAGGTCCAAGGTGCCGGCGGCGACGTCCATCCCGTCCCCGGCACGCCAGAACAGCTTGGAGCCGCAATGGGCGCAGAAGCCGCGCTCGGCGTCAGGCGAGGAGGAATACCAGCGGATATGCTCGGCGCCCGTCAGCCGATAGTTCGCCTTGGCGCCGTTGGCATAGGCGCCCAGCGCTCCTTGCCAGCGCCGGCACATGCCGCAATGACAGATGGTGAGCGAATTGGGGGTTCCCTGGTACTCGTAGCGGACGGCACCGCACAGGCAATGTCCGGTCAACATCGCGGCTCCTCGTTCAACGCGCTCTCCACCGACCAATACCGCCGATTTTAACGATCCTCGGCGTCAAATACGCTGCCTTTCGGTCTGGGAACGTCTTGGCGACCGCTTCGTACTTGTATATACAGGTAGCATCGTTTCAGGGCCACAGCTGCACATGTCCGCCGACCCATCCCGCGCCTTGCCTGCGTCCACTTCGGACGACCCCCGCTATTTCATCGACTGGCCCACCCTGTTCCTCGCGATCGGCACCTACGGCGCGTTCGCGGCGGTGACGCTCAGCTACCATGCGCTGCCCTGGTGGCTGGTGCTGCCGCTGGGCACGGTGATCGTCTGCCTGCACGGCTCGTTGCAGCACGAGGCGACGCACGGCTTCCCCACGCGCTGGGAGGGGCTGAATTCCTGGATCGTCGGCTTGCCGCTCTGGCTCTGGCTGCCCTATCTCAGCTACCGCCAGACGCACCGCACGCATCACCAGGACGAGAACCTGACCAATCCGGAGATCGACCCGGAATCCAACTACCTGACCGCCGCGCAGATCGCCGGCATGTCGCCGTTGCGCCGCTGGGTGCGCGAACGCATGCGCACGCTGGGCGGCCGCATCCTGTTCGGACCGGCCTATTTCTGTTTCTTCTCCTGGCGCGAGAAGCTGATCGCGATCCGCGACGGCCGCTGGGACCGGCTGCGGCCGCTGATGTGGCATGTCCCGGGCGCCGCCCTGGTGCTCTACTGGGTGATCGGCGTTTGCGACATCCCGTTCTGGGCCTATGTCGCTTTCTTCGCCTATCCCGGCACGTCGCTGACGCTGGTGCGCTCCTATGCCGAGCACCGCGCCGCCGGCCCGGTCGAGCAGCGCACGGTGATCTGCGAGGCCAATACGTTCTGGAACTTGATCTACCTCTACAACAACCTGCACCTGATCCATCACCGCTACCCGCGCCAGGTCTGGCACGCGCGGCCGCGGCAATACGCGCTGGAGAAGGCCGAGCTGCTCGGCCACGCCGACTATTACCGCCTGCCCGGCTACGGCCGCGTCTTCGCCAACTGGCTGCTCACGCCGAAGGAACCGCTGCAGCATCCGCTGGAAGCGGAGATCGTGCGGCGGCAGGCGGCGTAGGCGCTCCGCATTTTCAAGCCTCTATCTCGATATGCGTTGGGAGCGTCATGGCATGGCTTGGCCATGCCATCCACGAGTTCAGCTGCGCGAGATCGAGTGTATCCCCGCAAACTCGTGGATCCCACGGCCAAGCCTTGGGATGACGAACTCACTTGCAGGCGATCGCGTGTGTGCTAGTTCCCCGACACGCCGCCTTCGGCCTTGCGGCGCGCGACGAAGTCCTTCAGCGCGTCGTCGATGCCGGGATCGATCGGCGGCGGGACGAAGTCGTTCAGCAACTGCTTCCAGATGACGTTGGCGCGCTGCGCGGTGTCGAGCGCGCCGGCGAGGCGCCAGGTCTCGAAGTTGCGCCAGTCGCTCAAGAGCGGCGCGTAGAACGCCGTCTCGTAGCGCGCCAGGGTGTGCGACGAGCCGAAGAAATGGCCGCCGGGACCGACCTCCTTGATGGCGTCGAGGCCGAGGGTATCGTCATTGATTTCCAGCGGACGCATGAACTCGGTCATGCCCTGGATCATCTCGGCGTCCATGACCATCTTCTCGAAGGACGCGACGAGGCCGCCTTCCATCCATCCCGCCCCGTGCAGGATCAGATTGGCGTGGCCCATGACCGCGCCCCACAGCGACATCTCGGATTCATAGGCCGCCTGCCCGTCGACGGCATTGGCGGCGCAGGTGTTGCTGGAGCGGTAGGGCAGCTTGTAGCGCCGCGCCAGCTGGCCGCCAGCCATGGCGGCGCGGGTG
>WBZN01002201.1_pt1 | contig 11031 bp, 7 predicted proteins | sample 5204281 | NCBI WGS metagenome assembly WBZN01 (sample SAMN12344347, study PRJNA552823) | activated sludge metagenome | biome: Activated sludge suspended growth; feature: Nitrification reactor; material: Wastewater; isolation source: activated sludge from nitrification reactor of wastewater treatment... | reverse complement strand
GAGGCGCTTCATCCGGCGATAGAGGTTGGCACGGTCGGTCACCAGCACCCGGGCCGCCTCCGCCACGTTGCCCCCCGCCTGCTCCAGCGCCGCGGCGATGAGTGACCGCTCGAAGTCATCCAGGGCGTCGGTGAGCGGCAGCCCTGCGGCCGGCACCGGGGCGGGCTCGCCCTGGCGCCGCGCGGCCGGCCCGTCGGCGCGTCGGGCGCCGCCGGGAAGGATCGAGGCCACTTCGGGTGGCCCGATGGTCTCGCCGCCGATGATCGCGAGTCGTTCCACCACGTTGGCCAGTTCACGGATGTTGCCCGGCCAGTGATGCTGGCGCAGCTGGGCCAGCGCGTCGCCGCCATACTGCTGCGGCTTGCCCGGGCGGGCCCGGCGGGCCAGGTGCGCCACCAGCGCCGGCAGGTCCTCCAGCCGTTCGCGCAGCGGCGGCAGGTGGATCGGGAAGATGTTGAGGCGGAAGAAGAGGTCCTCGCGGAACTGGCCGGCGGCCACCGCCTGTTCCAGCTGCCGGTTGGTGGCGGCCAGCACCCGGACGTTCACCAGGGTGGGCTGTTCCGCGCCCAGCCGCTGCAGCACCCCGGTCTCGAGGGTCCGCAGCAGCTTGGCCTGGGCCTCGAGGTTGAGGTCGCCCACCTCGTCAAGGAAGAGGGTCCCGCCATCGGCCAGCTCGAAGCGCCCCAGCCGTCGTTCGGTGGCGCCGGTGAAGGCGCCGCGCTCGTGCCCGAACATCTCGGACTCGACCAGCTCGCGGGGGATCGCGGCGCAATTGACCGTGACGAACGGCTCGGTGGCGCGCCGGCTCGCCCGGTGGATGGCCGCGGCCACCAGCTCCTTGCCCGTGCCGGACTCCCCGGTGATCAGCACCCGGGCATCGGTCGGGGCCACCTGCTCGATGAGCCGCCGCACCTGCGCCAGCGCGGGGCTCGCCCCGACCATCTGTTCCCGGCTCTCCAGCGCCTCCCGGAGCGCCCGGTTCTGGTGCCGGGTCCGCCCCAGCTCCACGGCGGAACGCAGCGTGACCAGCACGGCCTCGGGGCTGAGTGGCTTCTCGAGGAACTGGAACGCGCCGAGCTGGGTGGCCCGGACCGCGTCGGCGAGCTGGGCCTTGCCGCTCATCATGATGACCGGCACGTCGATGCCGCGGGCGCGGATCTGGGTGAGCGTCTCGAGGCCATCCGGCCCCGGGGGCATCATGAGGTCGAGGAAGATCGCGTCGGGCTCGAGCTGGTCCAGGGTGAGCAGGCCGGCGTTCCCGCTTCCCGCCTCCTCGACCGTGAAGCCCTCGGCCCGCAGCAGCGCCGCCAGCATCCGCCGGATGTTGGGCTCGTCGTCGATGATCAGGATGCGGTGGGCCATGCGCTCAAATGTAGACGGACCGGCGGGGGGGCGCGCCTAGGCCGCCGGGCGGCGGACGCGGGGCAGGGTGACCACGAAGGTGGCCCCGCCGCCGGGCGTGGGCTCGTGGCGCACCCGCCCCCCGTGGGCCTCGACGGTCTGCCGCACCAGGGCGAGGCCCAGGCCGGTGCCATCGGTCTTCCCCGCGGTGACGTAGGGATCGAACAGGCGGTCCCGCACATCCTCGGCCACGCCCCGGCCGTGGTCGGCGATGCGCACCTCGGCGCCGTTCTGCCCCAGCGGTCGGCAGCTCACCTCGATCCCCGCCGGGCCCGTGCCCGCCTCGACCGCGTTCCGGAGCAGGTTGCTGAACGCGCGCCGGAGCGGCTCGTAGTGGCCGGTGATGCGGGGCGTGGCGGGGTCGCACTCCGCCGTCACCGGCACCTCCGCCGGTACACTGGTGCGCAGCAGCTCGGCGAGCAGTTCTCCCAGGTCCACCTCGGCCATCGGGCCCTCCGGCAGCCGGCCCATCTCGGTGAACTCGCGGGCCAGCTGCTCCAGGCGGTCGGACTCGGTCGCCAGCACCTCGAGGGATTCCTGCTGGTCGGGCCGGGCGGTGCGGCGGAGTGCGCTCACCGCGAAGCGGATGGGGGTGAGCGGGTTCTTCATCTCGTGCGCCACCCGCCGCGCCACCTCCCGGAAGGCCGCCAGGCGCTCGGCCTCGAGCTGCCGGGCCCGTGCTTCCGCGAGGCCAGTGGCCATCTCGCGGAAGGCGCCGCGCAGCGCGGCGAACTCCGGCGCGCCCCCCTCATCCACGTCCGGCGGGAGTGCCTCCTCCCGCTGGATCCGCCCGGTCCAGCCCACCAGCTCGTCGATCGGCCGGCTCAGCTGTCGCGAGAGGTACCCGCCCACCCGCACCGAGGCGTAGAGCACCAGCGCGCCGAGGCCGAGGATGATCGTGGCGTAGACGGCCGAGTAATAGGTGGCGTAGGTCTCCTGCCGCTTCACCCGGGAGAGTGCCTCGTTGAGCGCCTGGCTGTGGGCGGCCAGGGCCCGGCGTTCCTCGCGGCTGAGCCGGGTGGAGTCCACCGTCTGCACCAGTGCACGGCCGGTCTCGCGCAGCGACTCGACCGTCTCGCGCGTGGTGGCCAGCCCACCGACGGGTGGCCGCACGGCGAGCGCCCAGCCGATCACCGCGACGGCGGTGGGCACCGTACCGAGGGCCACCAGGGCGAGCAGGATCCGGCGGCGGAAGGGAAGGGCCATGGCTTAATGTAAGGTGGCCGGTGTGCCGCGCCCGGTCCGCTCGCGGCTCCAGCGGCCGAATCCCGCGCCCGCGAGCCCGCCCACCGCCGTGCCCAGCCACTCGGCGGCCGGCGGGGTGGCGAGCCCGGCCATCCCGCTGATCAGCCACAGGCCAGCGACGCCGCCGACGGCGACGACCAATCCCGGGATCCGGGCGCGGCCCGCCCAGTAGCCGGCCGGGAAGAGCAGCGCCCCGAGCCACAACCCGGACCACACCGCGGCCAGGGACCCGAGTACCGGGTGGTAGGGCACGAGCCCCGCCCACAGCAGGCCGGCCTCGAAGGGCACCCATCGCTCGACCAGTCCGTCGCTGGCCTCCACGGCCACGTACCAGGCCCCGCGGACCACGCCCCCCCGGATCCGGAGCGTGTCCCCCTCGCGGGCGATGGGGGCTTCCGGCAGCAGCGCGGTCAGTTCCCCCAGTTCGATCGCGTTGAGCCCCGTGCGCATCCGGAAGAAGTAGTCCGCCCGGCGCTGGCCCAACACGAAAATCTCGCGCTGGTCACTGTCAAACACGCTCACGATCGGGGCGAAGTCTCGAGAGGGTGGCCCTGCCACCACCAGAGCCTCCACCAGCACCGAGTCCTGGAGCAGCAGGGTGCGGATGCTGTCCGAATTTCCCAGGCGCCCACTTGGCAGCGGAGTCCCCGCCACGGTCGCCGACAGCACGGTGCCCTCCCAGGGGGCAAACTGTCCCAGTTCGGGGGCCCATTGCCCCCAGTAGACGGTGGCCGGCAGGCTTGGCTGCAGCAGCGTTGCGGTGCCGGCGGTGGTGGCGAGCCAGGACGCGGCAGCGGCGCTCATCAGTCCTTGCGCCAGGCGGGGGCCCGGCAGGATGAAGTGGCGCCACTGCCGGGCCAACCAGATTCCCCCGGCGCCCCCAAGCGCATTCGTCAGGATGTCCCGGAGGCTCGGATCACGGCCGATGAGCCAGTGATATTGGGTGAACTCCACCATGACCGTCGTCAACAAGGCGAGCAGAAAGGCCCGAGCGGGCCGGAGAATCCCGGCCAGGCCCAGCCCAAGGGGAACAAAGAGGGCGACATTGAGCAGGGCATCGCGCAGCCCATAGTCGTCGCAGGGATACAGGCAGGTCCAGGGCAGCCGGGAGGCCGCCTCGGCATCAACCGGCGAGGGGCGGAGGGTGAACCATCCGATGACGGCCAGTGAGGCCAGCGTGAGGGGGAGCCCCCACCTCGAACGTGGTGTGAGTGCCACATTTCTCCAGGTTTTGGCCCGCTTGCGCCGCTGGCATCATAACTGCACTATCCTTCAGCCCGACAGTGACCGCCTTTTCCTTCAATTATTCCCGGACCCCCTATGCCTGCTCCCCGTCCGCGGCGCTTCCACTGTCTGGCCCTGACGGCGGCCGCCGTGTTGCTGGGCCTGGTGCGCGCCCCGCTGCAGGGCCAGAGCCTTACCGAGGGATCCCTCAGGGGTCTGATTGCCCTCGCCGACGGGACCCCGGTCCCCGGCGCAAGTCTCACTCTCGAGGATGCCGCGGGCGTTGTTGTGAGTCGCCTGAACTCGGACTTTCGGGGTCGCTTCACCCTGGCCCTCCTGGCCCCAGGCCGGTATGCGTTGCTGGTAGAGAAGGCGGGGTACCAGCCGCTGCGGCAACGCGGGATCGACGTGGCCGCGGCAGCGGCGACCCAGCTCACCGTCCGGGTGGCCCGGCGTCCCCCACCAATTTCACAGGTCGAGGAGTCTGCGGTGGCCGAGCAGCGCCTGGCCTGGTCGATGCCTTCGATCGGGGGTGTGCTCACTGTCCCCACCGTGCCCGGTCTCACACCCCGGTCTGAGATCGCGGAACTCGGCCGGAACGCAGCGTACGTCGCCGGCCCCCGAGACGCGACCTCGGGCTTTGCCACCATGTTCGGCGGCCTGCCCCAATCTCACGCGCGATTGCTCGTGGACGGGCTGGCCGGCAGCTGGTTCCGGCACCCGGGGTTGGATACCGACGCCGGGGGAACGCCTGTCTTCGGCCAGGCGCTCTTCGGAGAGGCCCAGGCGTTCACCGACGTCCCTGACGCCGAGTTGGTGGGGGGGAATGGCGGAATGGTCACCGCCGTTTCGCGCCGCGGGACCAACCGCTTTCGTTTTGCGCCCTACGCTTCCTGGAGCGGAGCCATCGGACAGCCCGCGGTCCAGAACCCGGCCGACTCCTCGGTCAGTTCGTTCATGGGTGGGGGGACGGTGTCGGGGACGCTGATTCCGGACCGGGCCAGCTACATCGTCGGTGCCGAGTACCAGTCCCTCGACGTCCCGAGCAGTAACCCGTGGGACAATGACGCCTCAACCTTCGACGGTGCAAGCGCCTCGCTCCGGGGCGCCATCACGCGTATTGCCGAGGACTCCTTTGGGCGCTCCGTCGGCCGTTTCGTCTCTCCCGTGGTACGGCATACGGTCGGTGGGGCGGGCGGCTTCCGGGTTGACTGGCGGCTGAGCAGCAACCACATCCTGATGACCCGGGCCAACTTCGCCCGGCATACGGAGACCAGCCCTGAAGCACCTGGCGAGGTGTTCAACGGGGCGGCCGCCGGACTGGATTCCAGGGACTTCTCCTCCGTCGTGTCGGTGGTCTCCACGCTCGGTGCCAACATGGGCAACGAGATCCGGTTCGGTATCCGGCGCACGACCCGGAATTGGTCCGGCTCGAGCCTCCCCACCACATATTTCGTGGCTGATGGCGCTGGGATCGGTACTTCTGCGGCGCTCCCCGCCGAGTTCGAGCGCAAGTCGATCGACCTCTCCGAAACCTTCCAGTACAGCTTTGGGACCGGTGCGGTACACCGGGCGAAGCTCGGGCTGCAGTACTCGAACGGAACCTGGGATCAGGACTACCTCTATGGTGCCGGGGGCATCTTCTCCTACGGCAGCCTGGACGGATTCTCTCAGGGCCGGGGCGCCTTCTTCGTGGCGGACGCCAGCAACACCCACACGCGAACGAGTTTCGAGGAGGTCGCCCTCTTTGCCCAGGTGATCTACCGGCTCTCCCCCGGTCTCTCGACGTTCGGCGGCATCCGGTGGGACCGTCAGAAATTCCCGCGACAGTCGAGCGGTCCCATCAAGGGCAACCCCCAGTTCGGGGCTTTGTTTGGCATCCCCAACGCGCGCGTGCCGGAAGACAAGAACAACGTCGGCCCCCGAATCGGGTTGCTCTTTGAGGGCGGTGCCCGCCATGAATGGACCGGCGGAATGGCGCTCTCCCGCCAGTATGGCGTCCTGAATCCCGCGACATTCGCCGAAGCAAGGCTGAATGACGGCGGAGTCGTCATCCGGCGTGGGGTTGGGACGTTCGGGGCGTGGCCGACAATGCCCGACTCCCTGCAGGCCCCCCCCGTGGGACAGCAGATCACGCTGTTCAGTCCCGACCTCAAAGGCTACAAGAACCCCCGCACCTTCAAGGCCGACCTGGAACTCTCGCGGTCATTCGCGAACGGACTGACCGTCCGGGGATTTGGTGGCTATCACCACACCGATTTCCTGCTTCGCCGGACTGATCTCAATATCCTCTCGGCACCCACGGGCTTCACCCAGGAGGGCCGGCCGGTCTACGGCACCCTGGTCCAGGACGGCGGAATGCTGGTGGCCAGTCCGGGCAGCAATCGGGCCATCGCGGGATTCGATTTAGTGTCGGCCCTTGCCTCGACGGGGTTTCAGGACCATTACGAGGCCGGTGTGTCCCTCGGTCGCGAGTCGCCGGTCGGCCTCTCTTTCGTGGCGTCCTACACCTTCTCCCGCACCCGGGACAACTGGTTGCTGAGCTGGACGGGCGACCCGAGCGACGCGCTCTCGCCGTTCCCCGAGGACCGGATCGGCCACGAGTGGGCCGAGGGCGTGTCGGACCTCGACCTGCCGCACCGAGCCGTGCTGCTGGCCAGCTGGCGGACGGCGGGCGCCGCGCCGGTAACCGTGGCGGCGCGCTACCGCTTCCGCTCCGGCCTGCCGTTCACGCCCGGCTTCCGCCCCGGGGTGGATGCCAATGGCGATGGCTCCGGCCGCAATGACCCGGCGTATGTGGACGATGCGATCCCCGGTCTCAGCCAGGTCATCGGGGCGCACGACTGTCTGGCCGACCAGGTCGGCCACATGGCCAGGCGGAACAGCTGCCGGGCCGATGCCAACCATGCGTTCGATCTGTCCACCGCGGTTGGCCTGCCGCTGCGGTCGCTGGGCGGGCGGGTCGAACTGACGGTGGACGTGCTCAACCTGGTCTCGACGCCCGTGGGCATCGTGGACCGCGCGCTGGTGCTGGTCGACCCCGCCGGGACGCTGACCACCGACCCCCAAGGCAATGTGACGCTCCCACTCATCGCCAATCCGCGGTTCGGCAAGCTCCTGAGCCGCCGCACGGAGCCCCGGATGGTCCGGCTCGGTCTCCGGCTCGCGTACTGAACGAGGATCCCATGCCGCGTATGATTCGTTCCCATGTCTGGCTCAGGGCTCTCCTCGCGACCAGTCTCGTTGGCGGCGCCGCGTGCGGAAACAGCGGCGATGGTCTCGGCATCAATCTCCCCGGCACCAGGGCCGTGGCGGGCCAGCTCTTCGTGGACCGTGACTTCAACGGGGTGTTGAGCCTGCCCGACTCACTTGTCGCGGGCCTCAGGGTCTACCTGCTGGTCGCGGGGAGTCAGGTGGACACCGTCGCCGTGGACACCACGGACGCCAACGGGGCGGTGGGTTTCGACAACCTTGTCCCCGGCCGGTATGCCGTTTCCGTGGATTCGACGGCGGCCCTCGGCGACTCATTGCGCAGCTTCCTCACGCCCGCGACCGTGCAGGTGGCCGCGAGCGGGAATACCCCGCTGGTGGCGATCCGCCTCGGGTACCCGTCTGATGATGTGGCGGGCGTCCGGGCTAGCGCGGTCGGTCGCCGGGTGGTCACCACGGGGACGGTGCTCGCGGGTCAGCAGTCCTTCGGCGACACGAGTGCATTCCTGCGGGATGGCGGGGGCGCGCTTCGGCTGACCAACGCCCAGGTCACCGTCGGGAACTTCGTCGCCCCCGGCGACTCGGTCCGGGTGCTGGGCACCGTCGGCGTTCGGAACGGGCAGCCCGTGCTGGACAGCGCCCGTATCGTGCTGCTGCGGCCGGGCACCACGGCGCCCGCGGCCGACACCCTCACCACTGCCGAGGCCGCTGCTGCTCTTACCGGCGCCCGGGACGCCGACCTGGTCCGGATCCAGGCCTCCAGCGTCACCGACTCCGCCACCGCGGGCGCAGACTATACCGTGACCATCGACGATGGGTCCGGGCCGCTGGTGGTCGTGCTCGATTCGGTGCAGGCCATCCCCTCCACGGCCGTGGTGCCGGGGGATTCGCTCCGGGTCAACGGCGTGCTGGTGCCCACCGGCACCGGGAGCTGGCGGCTCAAGCCACGGGTCCAGGCCGACCTGACGGTCTATTAAGGTGCCTGGCCGGCCGATCCCGGCGGGTTCAGCGTCCGACGGCCACCCGCCGTCCCAAGTGCGAGAGGAGCGCGGAAGGTGAGCGACCGCCGAAGTCTGCCGCCCAATCAGGTCCTGCTCTGGCGCATGTTCGCCGTACTGGGGGTGGCCTTCCTGCTGGTGGGACTGGTCAATGCCGCGACGCTCTGGTTCCCCCTGGAACTCGGGGAAGCGGAGTGGGAATTCGGCACCTCCAGCACCTTCTTCGACACCTTCCCGATCCTCGGGCTTGGGCTTGGCCTGCTGGCCGCCGGCGCCGTGGCCCTGGGCCGGAAATGGACGGCCCGCTCGGTGGCCGCCCTCTGTATCCTGGTGGCGGTGTTCATGTGGCTGGTCGTTGCCCTCTATGCCACGGTGGTCCCGATGGTGATCAAGGTGGTCCAGAATCCAATCGCCCTGACCCCGATCAAGAAGGCGGCGGCGAAGACGGTGGTGCAGGGATTGGTGTATCCCTTTGCGCTGCTGTGGGTGGCCGGGGCAAGCTGGCGTGCCACCCTCCGGCGGCGCGGAGGCAGCTAGCCGAGGCGGAGTTGTTGTTGTGTCACGACAACAAGTGACGGTGGTCACACTGCCGCCGAGCCAAGCACGAATCCGTAAGTCGTTGACTTGTAAAATCTTAACAGAGGCTGTCCACGCTCGATGCTCTGGCCCGAACCCTGCTCAAGACAGGGTGTGGCCAAGTGGAGCCGGACAGGGCAGAAATGACCGGTTCCCGAATCCTGATCAAGTCGGATGACAAAAACCGCTCCACCCTCGACCCCAGTCCGGAGTCCGGGTGGTACCTGCTCGGTGGAATCGGGCTGGTCTTCGCGGTGGTAGCGCTCGCAGACCTGGTGCTGGCTTGGTACCCCCTGCAGTTCGGGGATGCCGAATGGGAGTTCGGGACCGCCACGACGGTCTTGGGTGGGATGCCGCTGCTGGCGATGGGGCTGGGGCTGAGCTTCGGTTCAGCGGTGGCGCGGGGCAGGCTCGCACTGGTGCGGATGCTGGCTGTGGCGTTCTGCCTTCTCGGTCTGCTCCTGCTGGGTGTCCTGACGCTTTATGCCGGTACCATCACGACGGCGCTGGCCACGATTCAGCCGGAGCTGAAAGCAGGGCTTCACAAGGCGATCCTCAAGACGGTGGCGCAGGGGCTGCTGTACCCCGCTGCCTTCCTCTGGATCGGAATCACCGGATGGAAGCACGCCCGCACGGGCGTGTCACCATAGTTCACCAACTGACGAGGAAGTCACCATGAAGACCGGCCGGTTTGTCGCCCTCCTGGGCGCCCTCACGCTGGCTCTCCCCGCGGCGGTGCATGCCGACGGGTTCCGGAGCTACCGGGTGTGCGGCGGCGACCAGTTCGCCACCTGCGCCGCAGTCAATATCAGCGTCGTGGGCTCCAACGTGACCGTGCGGCTCTGGAACCTGAGCGGCAACGCCGCCGGGACCTGGGGTCACGGCGCCGGGACCTACGCCGGGACCGTCTTCAACGGCATCGGTTTCTACAACACCACCGGCGCCTCCGCGGTGCTCGGGTCGCTCTCGGTGAACGGTCCGGCCATGGCCGGGACCACGCCCGGCAGCTGGAAGCTGACCAACAACTCTCGCGTGAATTTCGGCGTGGACTTCAGGGTCGGCTCCCAGGGCAGCAACAAGATGGACAATGGCGTGGCGAGCGGATGCGCCTCGGGCGGCGCGTTCCCGAGCGGGGTCGACCTGTACTCCAATCCCTGCTCCGACCTGACTGGGAACAGCAACGACTGGGTCACCTTCAGCTTCAAGATCTCGGGCAACTGGGATCCTAACACCTCGGACATCGTGATCCGCGGCGTGAACGGCCCTACCGGGAACGCCACGGAGTGCTGGACTGGCGACACCCCGGGCGGCATCCCCAGTAACTGCACCGTCATCACCCCCGAGCCCGTCTCCATGACGCTGCTCGCGACGGGTCTGGCCGGGATCGGTGGCGCCGGCGCCTTCCGCCGCCGCAAGCAGAAGCAGAACGCCGCCTAAGCGCCTTCGCAGTCACTTGGTGAACTGGCCCCGGGGTTCGTCACCCCGGGGCCGCTGCGTTTGGGGCCTGAAGCTTGCCTGTAACTGGCCTCACATGCGTAACTTACGGCAAGTATGACCGGCAATCTCGCAGGACCCTCGCTTCCCGCCACACCCGGCGCCCCCCATCTCTTCACGGTGGACGTCGAGGACTACTTCCAGGTGGTGGCGTTCGAGGGCGTGGTCGACCGCGCCCGCTGGGGCGAGTACGCGAGCCGAGTCGAGGCCAATACCGATCGCCTGCTCGAGTTGCTGGAGCAGCGCGGGGTTCGCGGCACGTTCTTCACCCTGGGCTGGGTCGCCCAGCACCATCCCGGCATCGTCCGACGGATCGCCGCCGCCGGCCACGAGGTGGCCTCCCACGGCCAGTGGCACCGCCGGGTCTCGACCCTCTCTCCCGGGGAATTCCGCCAGGACCTTCGGGAATCGAAGGTTCGCCTCGAGGATGTGAGCGGGCAGCCGTGCCTCGGGTTTCGGGCCCCATCCTTTTCCATCGTCCCGGGCCTCGAATGGGCCTTCGACGTGCTGCTCGAGGAGGGCTTCCGGTACGATTCGAGCCTCTTCCCGATCCGGCGACCGGACTATGGGTACCCGGGCGTTCCCGACACCCCATTCCTCATCCCCCGGCCGGCCGGGACCCTGCTCGAACTTCCCCTCGCCACGCTGCGCTGGCTGGGCCTGACGGTCCCCGCCGCCGGCGGCGGCTACCTGCGACAGCTGCCCCTCGCCCTGGTCCAGCACGCCTTCCGGCAGCACGCCGCGCGCGGCGCCTCGGCCATGTTCTATATCCATCCCTGGGAGTACGACGTGGAGCAACCACGGCTGCCGTGCGGCCGCCTGACTGCGCTGCGGCATTACCGCAACCTTGATCGCACCTGGTCCCACATGGATGCCCTGCTCC
>WBZN01002200.1_pt1 | contig 11035 bp, 9 predicted proteins | sample 5204281 | NCBI WGS metagenome assembly WBZN01 (sample SAMN12344347, study PRJNA552823) | activated sludge metagenome | biome: Activated sludge suspended growth; feature: Nitrification reactor; material: Wastewater; isolation source: activated sludge from nitrification reactor of wastewater treatment... | reverse complement strand
TTGTGCTATTGACGACATTGGGTTTTGGGGCGATCGGCTGGGTGGATGATTATCGCAAGGTGGTGTATCGCAACCCCAAAGGACTGTCAGCAGCAGCAAAATTCTTCTGGCAATCGGTAATTGCACTGGTTGTCGCGATTTATCTGGCACTGACTGCCGATATACCGGCGCAAACCGACATGATCGTGCCGTTTTTCAAGGGTGTGGCAATTCCTCTGGGTGTAACGGGATTTGTGATATTGAGCTATTTTGTCATTGTCGGTACCAGCAATGCGGTGAATCTGACCGATGGTCTGGATGGTCTGGCCATCATGCCAACCGTCATGATTTGCAGTGCGCTGGCGCTTTTTGCTTATGTGACAGGACATGCCGTGTTTGCCAAGTATCTTGGCATACCCTATATCCCAAACAGTGGTGAATTGTCCGTGTTTTGCGGTGCGCTGGCTGGAGCCGGGTTGGCTTTTCTGTGGTTCAATGCCTATCCCGCCGAAGTGTTCATGGGCGATGTCGGTGCGCTGGCACTCGGAGCCGCTCTGGGTATCGTAACCGTTATCGTGCGTCAGGAGATCGTGTTGCTGATCATGGGAGGGGTTTTCGTGGTTGAGACCCTGTCCGTAATGTTGCAGGTTGCATCATTCAAGCTGATGGGTAAACGCATATTCCGAATGGCACCGCTACATCATCATTTTGAATTAAAGGGCTGGAAAGAAAATCAGGTCGTAGTGCGCTTCTGGATCATTACACTGATTCTTGTATTGATCGGGTTATCAACATTGAAACTGAGATGAACTTACAAGGTAAAATCATACTGGTACTAGGCATGGGTGAAACAGGTTTGTCCATGGTGAAATGGCTGCTGCAGCAAGGAGCTATCGTGCGTGTTGCGGATAGCCGTAACGAGCCACCTCATAAAAAGGAACTGTTGCAAGTTTATCCACAGTTGCACGTGCATACTGGTCCTTTCCAGCCGGAAATCTTCTCGGATATCGATATGATTGCCATCAGTCCTGGCGTTCCTGTCGCCGAGCCTTGTATTCAACAGGCGGTGCAACGTGGTATTCCGGTTGTGGGGGATATGGATTTATTCAGCTGGGGGCTGGAGCGGGATGCATTGCCGCGACCCAAGATTGTCGCGATCACCGGAGCCAATGGTAAAACAACTGTGACTGCCATGGTCGGTGCGCTCTTGAAGAAAGCGGGCTGGAATGTAGAAGTGGCAGGCAATATCGGTCCTGCTGTCTTGACTGCGCTGATGCAACGGCTGGAGTCAAGGAATTGGCCGCAAGCCTGGGTGCTCGAGACCTCCAGTTTCCAACTGGAAACCATGCATCATCTCAACGCCGATGTAGCTACGGTGCTCAATGTCAGTGAAGATCACCTGGATCGTTATGCCAGCATGCAGGACTATGCTCTGGCCAAGGCCAAAGTATTCTGGAATGAAAACCATGCCGGTATTCAGGTGCTGAATCGGGACGATTCGATTGTCAGCGCCATGTCCCTCGAAGGGCGGCAACATATCACTTTCGGCATCGATGAGCCGCCGACCGCGGAAGATTTCGGTCTCGTTCATGATGGCGAAGATCTGTGGCTCGCCCAAGGCGAAACACAATTGATGAAAGCGAGTGAATTGACGGTCAATGGACTGCACAATGCAACCAATGCTCTGGCTGCATTGGCCCTATGCAGGGCGCTGGGAGTCGCCATGGATCCGCTGCTCAGCGCGCTGCGTGAGTTTCGCGGGTTGCCACATCGCATGGAAAAAGTGACTGCTTTCAATGGAGTGACTTTTTACGATGACTCCAAAAGCACCAATGTAGGTTCGACGGTTGCTGCACTGAGTGGCATGAAACAGAACGCGATTCTGATTGCGGGTGGTGAGGGTAAAGGTCAGGATTTTTCACATCTGCGCGAGGCAGTCAGTCATGGCGCACGTGCAGTGGTGCTGATTGGTCGCGATGCCGGAATCATTGCAAACGAAATCAAGGATACGGGAGTGCCCATGTATTTCGCAGTGACAATGGAAGAGGCCATGCAGAAAAGTTTTCTGCTGGCACAACCCGGCGATGCAGTGTTGCTATCGCCGGCATGTGCCAGTTTTGACATGTTTCGCAATTATATCCATCGCGCCGAAGTATTTGTCGCGGCGGTCAGGGACATCGAAAAGCGTTTTTTCAATTTTGGACAAAAGAAGCATTGAGCATGGCATACGCACCCCATAACCAGAAACCTCGAGTCATGAATAATTTTGATCATGCACTGGTCTGGTTTACGTTGCTGCTACTCAGCATAGGCTTGGTCATGATTTATTCGGCTTCCATCGCGATAGCGGAAGCCCAGTTTGGTGCTGACCGGGCAGGCCATTACCTAGTGCGTCACAGTATTTATCTGGCGGTAGGGTTAATGCTGGGGTTCATCGCATTTCAGGTGCCCATGCAGATCTGGCGCAAAGGCGTCAGTTACCTGTTTTTGATCAGTGTGTCATTACTGGTGCTGGTCCTGGTGCCGGGAATCGGTCATGAGGTCAATGGCAGTCAGCGCTGGATTCCGTTGTTGGTAGTCAATTTGCAACCATCGGAATTCATGAAGTTTGCGATGATTTTGTACGCGGCTGATTACGTCAACCGCAAGGCTGAGGATTTGAGTTTTTTGCTCAAGGGTTTTCTGCCCATTACGGTCGTGCTGGCAATTGTCGGGTTTCTGCTATTGCTGGAACCCGATTTTGGTGCATTCTTCGTCGTGACGGCGCTGGCCATGTCAATTTTGTTTCTGGGCGGAGTCAGCCTGAAAATTTTCATCGGTTTGATCAGTATTCTGGCAGCAGGGCTGTATGGGCTTATCCTGAGTTCACCTTATCGACTGGATCGCGTGGTGGCATTCATGGATCCCTGGGCGGATCCATACGGAAAAGGCTATCAACTCAGCCATGCCCTGATTGCTTTTGGTCGGGGTGAGTGGCTGGGTGTCGGTCTGGGAGGAAGTGTCGAAAAATTATTCTATCTACCCGAGGCCCACACCGATTTTATTCTTTCAGTTCTTGCCGAGGAGCTCGGTTTTGTAGGCGTGACGATCGTCATCATTTTGTTTGCGGGACTGATACGCCGAGCTTTCGTGATCGGTCGTCTGGCAGCCAAGCTGGATATGCCTTTTTCAGCCCTGGTGGCGCAGGGGATCGGTGTTTGGATCGGTCTGCAGGCAGTGATCAATATGGGCGTCAACATGGGGGTGCTGCCCACTAAAGGGCTGACATTGCCGTTGCTGAGTTTCGGTGGTAGCAGTATTACGGCAATCTGTATTGCGCTGGCTGTGCTGTTGCGCATCGACTGGGAAAATCGTCAGCGCTTGCGGGGATTGACAGTATGAAAACGGGCACGATTCTGATCATGGCAGGTGGAACCGGAGGACATGTCTTTCCCGGTCTGGCTGTGGCGGATTATCTGCGGCAATTGGGCTGGCATATCGTGTGGCTGGGAACGCAGGCTGGCATGGAACAAAAGCTGGTACCGGCACGCGGTTATGAGACCGAAGTCATCAGTTTCTCCGGTTTACGTGGAAAACAATGGACGACCTGGTTGTTACTGCCACTGCGCCTGTTAAAAGCATTCTTGCAGAGTATCCGGATTTTGCGTCGCATCAAACCGGATGTGGTTCTGGGCATGGGTGGATACCCTGCATTCCCGGGAGGATTGATGGCTTCATTACTGAATAGACCGTTGATCATTCATGAACAGAATGCCTTGCCGGGACTGACCAACAAGGTGTTGGCGCAATTGGCAGATAAAGTCATGCTGGGTTTTCCAGGAGCGCTGGGTTCTGCAGCAGGCAAAACCGTATTTTCTGGTAATCCCGTACGTGCTGACATTACTCGAGTTCCCCTACCGCAACAGCGATTTCAAGGACGTGAAGGCCGATTGAAATTGCTGGTAGTGGGAGGCAGCTTGGGGGCACAGATTCTCAATACGACGGTTCCGCTGGCGCTGAGATCGATTCCTGCCGAATTGCGGCCGCAAGTGGTGCACCAGACAGGGGCTGCACATGTGCAGACGGTACAGAAAACATACGCTGATTTGGGAGTGACTGGTGAGATAATGGCATTTGTCGAAGATATGGCGAAACAGTATGCCGAATGCGATCTGGTGGTGTGCCGCGCCGGCGCCCTGACCATTGCTGAGATCAGTGCTGCAGGGGTGGCCAGTATACTGGTGCCGTATCCGTACGCAGTGGATGATCATCAAACCAGCAATGCTCGGTTTTTGGCTGACCAAGGTGCCGCATTGCTGATTCCACAATCCGAATTGAATCCGGAAAAGCTAGCTCAGTGGCTTACCACGCTGACGCGGGAAAAGTTGTTGGACATGGCCGGTAAGGCACGCAGCCTGGCCAAACCGGAGGCCACCAGGGTTGTGGCCGAGGCCTGTATTGAATTGAGTGGAGTTACGCATGAAGCATAAAGTCAAGCATATTCATTTTGTAGGCATCGGTGGCGCGGGTATGAGTGGAATTGCGGAAGTCTTCGCAAATCTGGGCTATCAAGTCAGTGGTTCGGATCTGATGGAGAGTCAGGTTACGCAGCAGCTGCGTAGCCTCGGTGTGAAGGTATTCGTGGGCCATGAAGCGTCACAGATTGCAGGCGCCAACGTCGTTGTGACATCAACCGCAGTCAAGCCGGATAACCCGGAAGTCTTGGAAGCGAAGCGTAAAAATATCCCTGTCGTTCCCCGTGCCATGATGCTGGCCGAATTGCTCAGATTGCGCAGTGGCATTGCCATTGCGGGTGCACATGGAAAAACCACCACAACCAGTCTGATAGCCAGTATACTTGCGGCGGCTGAAATGGACCCGACTTTTGTCATTGGTGGAAAATTGCAGGCGGTGGGCTGTCATGCCAAATTGGGGAAGGGAGAATTCATCGTGGTGGAAGCCGATGAATCGGATGCTTCATTCCTGTATTTACAGCCGGTACTGACCGTCGTGACAAATATTGATGCGGATCATATGGAAACTTATGGACACGACTTCAATAAGCTTAAACAGACATTTGTCGAATTCGTGCAGCATTTGCCTTTTTATGGCATGGCAGTTTTGTGCGTGGACGATCCCCATGTTCGTGAGGTCATGCCGGATATTACCAAACCCATGACTACCTATGGATTGTCCGATGATGCACAGGTGCGTGCCATCAATATTCATCACCACCGCAATCAAATGACCTTTACCGCCGTCGTGGGTGTCAACGGCTCGGCCAGAAGGCTCGACATCACGCTGAATCTTCCCGGTGTGCACAATATTCGCAATGCCTTGGCAGCCATTACCGTTGCTAACGAGATAGGTGTGCCCGATGCTGCCATCATCAAGGCGCTAGCAGAATTCAAAGGTGTAGAGAGACGCTTCCAGCAATACGGGGAAATTCGCTTGTCGGGGCAAAAATGCTTTACGCTGGTTGATGACTACGGACATCATCCAGCCGAAATGGAAGCTACCATGAAAGCGGCTCGCGGCGCGTTTTCGGGGCGGCGCCTGATTGTTGCATTTCAGCCGCATCGCTACACGCGTACACGTGATGTATTCGAGGATTTCGTCAAGGTGTTGTCACTGGCCGATGGTGTGTTGCTGACCGATGTCTATTCCGCCGGGGAGGATCCGATCGTCGCAGCAGACAGCAAATCCCTATCACGCTCCATTCGCATTCTGGGCAAGGTCGAACCCATTTACATCGAAGATGTCAATGATCTGCCCATGGCGATTCTAAATGTCGTGCAGGATGGTGATGTGGTTTTGGTGATGGGGGCTGGATCGATTTCCCGGGTCGCGCCCGCACTGGTCGCGATGAGTAGCAAGCGACGCGTTGCGAATGGTCATGAATATGAGAGTGCATGAATAATGATGACGGTGCCATCCATTCACAAGACGGGTATATCTGCGGTGAATCGGCAGATGGGAGCCGATGACATGTCGGTGTTGAGCGGCGAGATGCGTTTCAACGAACCCATGAGTCGGCATACCAGCTGGCGTGCGGGCGGCAAGGCAAAACGTTTTTATATTCCGGTAGATGAGCAGGATCTGGTGAGGATGTTGTCAAGTTTGCAGGACAGTGAACAGGTGTATGTCATCGGATTGGGCAGCAATCTGTTGGTCAGGGATGGTGGCGTACAAGGCACGATCATCGGACTGCATGCGCGTCTGGATGCGTTGCAGTTGATAGAGCATACCGATACGGATGGCCTGGTTTATGCCGGAGCAGGTGTTGCTTGCGCCAAGGTAGCCCGGTTTGCTGCCAGAAACAATCTGGCAGGAGCAGAATTTCTGACGGGTATCCCCGGAACCATCGGTGGTGCATTGGCCATGAATGCCGGTTGTTATGGAGCTGAAACCTGGCAGACCGTGAAACGTGTCAGAGTGGTTGATCATCATGGCGAAATCCATGAACGTACGGCGGATGAGTATCAGGCGGGATATCGCAGCATTCGGTTAATGCAGAAAGGGGATACGGCCGTACAGTCGGAATGGTTTGTTGGCGGGTACTTCAGTTGGGCGAGAGGGAATCAGAGCGAATCACGGCTAATAATGAAAGATTTGCTTGCCCGGCGTGTAAACAGTCAGCCGCTCAATCTACCCAATGCGGGTTCGGTATTCCGCAATCCGCCCGGTGATCATGCGGCGCGCCTGATTCAGGCTTGCGGTCTCAAGGGATGTGCTATCGGTGGGGCGATGGTGTCGCCCAAACATGCCAATTTCATCGTGAATACCGGCAAGGCCAGTGCAACCGACATTGAGACGCTGATTTTGCTGGTACAGGATAAAGTCAAAAGCGCAATGGGCATTACATTGATTCCGGAAGTCCGAATCATCGGTGATGCAGGGAGGCCCACAGCATGACAGCGCGGAACTTCGGAAAAGTGGCCGTATTGTTGGGTGGCCGTTCGGCTGAACGGGAAATATCCTTGCAGAGTGGTCAGGCCGTATTGACGGCTCTACTGGAAAGTGGGGTGGATGCGCAAGCCTTCGATCCTGCTCAGCAATCCCTGGAAATGTTGAAGCACCAGGGATTCGACAAGGCATTCATCGCATTGCATGGCCGTTTTGGCGAAGATGGCACGATCCAGGGTGTACTGGAGTGGTTGGGGATACCGTATACCGGCAGTGGTGTCATGGCCAGCGCACTGGCGATGGATAAATGGCGCACCAAATTGGTTTGGCAGGCAGCCGGCATTCGTTCGCCGCGTTTTGAAATACTGGAAGAGAACAGCCACTTCGAACAGGTGGCAGAGAATCTTGGATTGCCATTGATCATCAAGCCAGCCCGCGAAGGTTCGACGATCGGACTGAGTAAAGTTCATCATAAGGAAGATGTGGCAGCGGCCTATCGATTGGCGGCACAGCACGATGCACTGGTGCTGGCAGAAGAATTTATCGCAGGCAAAGAATTGACCGTCGCCATCCTGGGCGAGACACCTTTGCCTGTCGTGCGCATAGAAGTGGCAGGTGATTTATATGATTACGAAGCGAAGTATTTATCTGATGCGACACAATATTTTTGTCCTAGCGGTCTGTCTGCTGAACAGGAGAAAGCCATTCAGCAGCAGGCCCTGCAGGCTTATCGTGTGCTCGGTTGCGAGGGATGGGGCAGAGTGGACCTGATTCTCGATGCAGCGGGCGAATTCTATTTTCTGGAAGCGAATACATCGCCTGGGATGACCAATCATAGCTTGGTACCCATGGCGGCCCGCACAGCCGGTATTCTGTTTGCAGAGTTGGTGTTGAGCATTCTGGATCGATCTCATGTGGAATAACCATCACGCATTGAACATGGTATCGACACTGCTGATTGGGACGGTAGCGGTTGCTGCCGTCTATGTAGTGGGGTCGCGGCTTGCGCAGCCACCCTTTTTCCCGATCAAGGAAATCAACATTCTTGTGCATGATAATGCGGACCGCGACGATCAGGACCTGCTCAATGTGACCTATGAGCAAATCGAGCGTCTTACCCGTGATGAGATTAAAGGTAACTTTCTGTCAGTGGATTTGACGGAAGTTCGTGCGGCATTTGTGAAATTACCCTGGGTGCGTGATGCCAAAGTCAACCGGCAATGGCCCCATGGTTTGAATGTAACGCTTGAGGAGCATCAGGCACTGGCCTATTGGGGGAGTCATGCACTAGTCAATACATATGGCGAGGTATTTCGGGTCAGTATCGACAGGGATTTGCCTGTATTTACCGGACCCAAGGAAGCGAATGCACAGGAAGTTGCGGATCAGTACCGGAAGTTCAATCACATTCTGGCGCCGCTACAACAATCCGCAGTGGAGATCAACCTGACTCCACGCTATGCATGGCGATTACGACTGAATACAGGAACCGTGCTGGAACTGGGACGGGATGAAATCGAGGCTAGATTGGCTCGTTACGTCATGTTCTACCACCATAATATAGTTCAGTTTAGTCAGGAAGAACCATTGGCCTATGTTGATTTGCGCTATCCCAATGGATTCGCCATTCGCGTTCCTGAAGTAAAACAGCATGCACCGCGTAAATCTGATTCAAGAAAGCAGGCTTGAAACCAGGGAGACAAAACTAGATGAACAAAGCCAGAGAAAACAGAAATTTGATTGTTGGTCTTGATATTGGCACGTCAAAAATCGTTGCCGTCGTCGCTGAAGTGATTCCGGAGGGTGGTTTTGAAGTCATTGGACTCGGTAGTCATCCTTCTCGTGGGTTGAAAAAAGGGGTCGTGGCCAACATTGAAACCACGGTTAACGCCATTCAGCGTGCCCTGGAAGAAGCCGAACTGATGGCGGATTGCAAGATTCACGAAGTGTATACCGGGATAGCCGGTAGCCACATCAAGGGCTTCAATTCGGATGGTATGGTTCCGATCAAGGACAAGGAAGTCACGGAAAAGGATGTGGAGCGGGTCATGGAAGCAGCCAAGGCTGTCAATATCCCGGCCGATCAGCAGATTCTGCATATCCTGAATCAGGAATTCATCATCGACGGTCAGGAAGATGTGCGTGAGCCGGTGGGCATGAGCGGCATCCGTCTGGAAGTCAAGGTGCATATCGTCACGGGAGCGGTTTCTGCTGCGCAGAATATCATGAAATGTGTGCATCGTTGCGGTCTGGAGGTGCGTGATTTGATACTGCAACCGCTGGCATCAGCGATGGCAGTATTGTCCGAGGATGAAAAAGACCTGGGAGTGTGTCTGGTCGATATTGGCGGTGGTACGACGGATATCGCTGTGTTTACCAATGGGGCCATTCGGCATACTGCGGTGATTCCGATTGCCGGCGATCAGGTAACGAACGATATTGCGATGGCGCTGCGTACACCCACCAAAAGCGCCGAGGACATCAAGTGCCGCTATGGGTGTGCTTTGCGGAGCCTGGCAGATACCAAGGAGATGGTGGAAGTTCCAGATGTCGGCAACCGGGGATCGCGTCAACTTTCCCGGCAAACACTCGCAGAAGTTATCGAGCCTCGAGTCGAGGAACTCTATTGCATGGTTCAGGCTGAACTGAGGCGGAGTGGATTCGAGGAACTGTTGTCATCCGGTATCGTGATAACAGGCGGATCGGCTTCCTTGCGCGGAATGGTGGAACTGGGAGAAGAAATTTTTCATATGCCGGTGAGATTGGGGCTGCCCACTTACCATGGCAATCTAAAAGAAGTAATTCATACACCACGCTATTCAACCGGTATCGGTTTGATTCTGGCTGGTATTGAACAAATGCAGCATCAACAGGGTTCAAAATTGCAGGGAGGGTCGGCCAAACAAATTCTTTCGAGGATGAAAGGATGGTTTCAGAGAAATTTCTGAGGGGTGGTTTTAACGGTTGTGGTGGTGATGAATAGCTTTAATTTCAATGTACTAAAGGAGAGACATGATGTTCGAAATCTTAAATAACGAAACTCAAGAAGCAATCATCAAAGTGGTTGGTGTTGGTGGATGTGGAAGCAATGCAGTGGATCACATGATCCAGAATGGTATGCAGGGCGTCGAGTTTATCAGTATGAATACTGATGCGCAGGCATTGAAGAGCAACAAGGCTCCGACTGTTTTACAGTTGGGTACCGGTATAACCAAAGGATTGGGTGCTGGCGCCAATCCTGATATCGGACGCGAGGCAGCGCTGGAAGATCGTGATCGCATAGCAGAATTGATTCAAGGTGCAGACATGCTGTTTATCACAGCTGGTATGGGCGGAGGCACCGGTACCGGTGCGGCACCGGTAGTGGCACAAGTTGCCAAGGAAATGGGCATCCTGACCGTTGCAGTAGTGAGCAAGCCGTTTGCATTCGAAGGCAAGCGACTGGCTGCTGCCAAGGCAGGGATGGAAGCACTGTCACATCATGTCGATTCCTTGATCGTAATTCCGAACGATAAGCTGATGATGGTATTGGGTAACGATATTTCCATGCTGGATGCATTCAAGGCAGCCAATGATGTGCTGTATGGTGCTGTGGCAGGAATTGCCGAAGTGATCAATTGTCCAGGTCTGGTTAACGTCGACTTCGCTGACGTCAAGACAGTCATGTCGGAAATGGGTATGGCCATGATGGGGTCAGCCATTGCTGCAGGAGTTGATCGTGCGCGTGTTGCCGCAGAACGTGCGGTTTCAAGCCCGCTCCTGGAGGACATTGCCTTGTCAGGTGCACGTGGTATTCTGGTTAACATTACAGCCAGCTCGTCATTGAAGATGCGTGAAGTGCATGAAGTCATGAGTGCGATCAAGAATCTGTCTGCCGAAGATGCCACGATCATCGTGGGTACGGTCATAGATGAAGGTATGGGTGAAGATCTGCGTGTGACCATGGTGGCAACCGGTCTGGGCAGTGTCAACCAAAGCCAGAATACACCACTGACTGTCATTCATAGCCGTACTGGTACGGATGATCGGGATGCGATGTACTCCACCGAAGAACCCGCTGTCATGAGAACGGGTAGAAGGAGCAACGCAACAGTGGCAGCAATGCGCCAGTCAGGAGTGGATCCTATGGATATTCCAGCTTTTCTGAGAAGACAGGCTGACTAGTTTCTCA
>WBZN01002196.1_pt1 | contig 11048 bp, 3 predicted proteins | sample 5204281 | NCBI WGS metagenome assembly WBZN01 (sample SAMN12344347, study PRJNA552823) | activated sludge metagenome | biome: Activated sludge suspended growth; feature: Nitrification reactor; material: Wastewater; isolation source: activated sludge from nitrification reactor of wastewater treatment... | reverse complement strand
GTCTACTTTCATTTATCCAACTCACCCGGTTTTGCGAACATGCAGCCGGGTGTTTTACTTCATGCGCGAAGCATTTTGGCCTCACGGTTTTTGCAAATCAGTGTGAGGGCGGTGCATCGATTCAATTCGGCAATGTGATTTTTCTCACAATGAGGGTCCGACAGGCGGTGTTACCATCAATCGATTTTGGCCAGTTCGTAGGTTTTATATAAAACAAAAAGTTATGTTGTTTCTGCTGGAGTCTTGACCATCGGTACTAGGGTCATGGGTTTTGCATGGTGTTTCGGTCATGAATCTTGAGAAATTTTTCTTGGGGAGGATGCATCATGAGTTTCCGGTTTTTAACTTATTCAGTGTGGATGGCAGCGACGGATTTCGTCTGGATGGAGAGCATGCATCCGATAGATTGGGTACCTCTGTCAGTAGCGCCGGGGATGTCAATGGCGATGGTTTCGATGATGTAATCATTGGTGCGCCATGGGCTGACGCCAACGCAGAAGATGATGGTTCCAGTTATGTCGTGTTTGGTAAGGCGGGGGGATTCGATGCAACCCTGTCACTGTCGTCGCTGGATGGCAGCAATGGCTTCCGGCTGGATGGCGGGCATCACAAGTTTACATATGGCAATTCAGTCACTGAGGCCGGCGACATCAATGGCGATGGGTTTGACGATGTGATGGTCAAGGGTTCCGAGGATAATTATGTGGTATTTGGGCGGTCCTCGGGTTTTGATGCACAGATGGATTTGACGACTCTGGATGGTAGTAATGGTTTTCGCCTGAAAAGAGAGAAGAGTCTTGAAGCTGACCATACCTATTTGGGCATTGGGGGAGCGGATGTCAATGGCGATGGCTTTGACGATGCAATCGTCCAGACTTTTTATCTGGATCAAAATAATCACGTGGTTGGCTCAGGCCATGTTGTATTCGGTCATGCCGGGGGATTCGATGCAACGATCGATCTGTCGACTCTGGACGGTGAGTCCGGTTTCAGGTTGATGGATCTCCAGAACCCGGGTGAGTTAACGGTAACAGGATCAAGCGACATCAATGGTGACGGTCTGGATGACTTGCTTGTGACTACCGATTCGACTTATGACATACCCTATGGCGGTGGTGGGGGTGAAGTAAGCAATTACGTGGTATACGGCAAGACATCAGGTTTTGCCGCCGTGGAGGATCTGGCCGATCTCGATGCGAACGAGGGGGTGCATCTAAATACAGATGTCCTATCGGTCAGTAGTGCGGGCGATATCAATGGCGATGGTCTGGACGATCTGGTCTTTTTTGCGAAACCGTCTTCATTCGAGCCCGGCTTATACAACTATGTCGTGTTTGGCAAAGTATCAGGAATAAACCCCAATCTGGATTTGTCACAACTGGATGGCAGCGATGGATTCACCTTGGGGCGAATGTTTGTAGATGAAAAGATCACCGCAAGGCTTGAACCCGCTGGCGATGTGAATGGTGACGGCTTTGGCGACCTGATCGTCGGAGCCGAATATGCCGATCCGTATGGCATGGCGAATGCGGGTTCCAGTTATGTGATATTTGGCCATGCCTCAGGCTTTGATGCAGTGGTGAATTTGCCCGATCTCGACAGTAACGGTGGTATCCGCCTGGACGGGATAGCAGGCAATGCGGCAGGCGTGGTCAGTGGTGCCGGCGATATCGATAACGATGGTTTCGACGATGTGATCGTTGGCGCTCCAGGAGCAGGCGCCAGTGATCATGACTCGGGTGCGAGCTATGTGCTGCTGGGTGGAAATCACCTCAAGGAAACCACAGTTTTTGTGGGTACCGCTGCCCGTAACGAGCTGACTGGCACGCCAGCGATGGAATATTTCACGGGGAAAGGCGACAACGACATCCTGTCTGGTGGAGGAGGTGCGGATGTATTCAGCGGGGATACCGGCGATGACATCATTCGGGTTCCGGATCCGGATTTTCAAAGTGCAAATGGTGGTGCCGGTAACGATACGCTGGCATTCACAGGTAATCACATTGAACTAAAACTCGACGACTATATTGACCGAAGTGGTCAGCTTAATCTGTCAAGTCGGATTGTGGATATTGAAACGATCGATCTGACAGGCAATGGTGACAATACGCTGACGCTGACCGCGCAAAGTGTGCGGGATGTGTCGGATAGCAGCGATACGCTGGTGGTAAAAGGGAATGCAGGTGACCGTGTGGAAGGTCTAAGCGATGGCTGGATCGATGCCGGCATGAAAGACGGTATGCATGCTTTTACCAAGCAAGGTGTGGAATTGCTGATCGACACAACGATTGTTACTAATCCACCGTTCACACCCAGTGTAATCGACTTGTCTAGTTTGGATGGTCATGATGGTTTTCGTCTTGATGGCGTCGCTGAATCTGATTTCTCTGGAAGGTCTGTCAGCGGTGCCGGGGATATCAACGGTGATGGTTTCGATGATGTTCTCATTGGCGCGAGTGGGTCTGATACAAATGGTTTTTACTCGGGCTCAAGCTATGTGGTGTTTGGCAAGGCATCCGGTTTTGCTGCCCATATCGATTTATCCACCCTCGATGGGACCAATGGTTTTAGCCTGGATGGGACGCATCAAAATGACTCTGTTGGGATTTCTGTCAGCGATACCGGCGATGTCAATGGCGATGGTTTCGATGATGTGATTGTTTCTGGAGCTGGATCCAGCTATGTCATGTTTGGTAAGGCCTCCGGTTTTGATGCACAGATAGATGTGTCAAGTATGGATGGTCAAAATGGTTTTCGTCTGGTTGGTGGGAATATCAATAATGTTATTGGTCATTCGGTCAGTAATGCCGGCGATGTCAATGGCGATGGTTTCAACGATGTGATGGTCGAAGGCTTCGGCGAGTTCGCCTATGTCGTATTTGGTCGAGCTTCTGGGTTCGATGCCACGATTGATATATCGACGCTGGATGGAAGCAATGGGTTTCGCTTGAAAGGTGAACACTATTCCTCGCTCTATGCGGTTAGTGCTGCCGGTGATATCAATGGCGATGGCCTGGGTGATGTGATCATGGGTTCGGAGTTTGTTTTTTTGGATGGCGATGGTTCTGGATCCAGTTATGTGGTGTTTGGCCGAACAACCGGTTTCGATGCACAGATCGATTTGACGGCTCTGGATGGCAGTAATGGTTTTCGTCTGGATGGTGCATCTGGAGATTACTCGGGATCTTCAGTCAGCGATGCAGGCGATGTCAATGGCGATGGCTTTGGCGATGTGATTATCGGTGCGCAGATCTCTGAACAAAATGGACATAATTCCGGTACCAGCTATGTGGTGTTCGGCAAGGGTTCGGATTTCAATGCTGTGCTGGAACTGGATAATCTGGATGGCAGCAACGGTTTCCAGTTGACGGGTTCATATGAAGGTGACCAATTGGGTTTCAGTGTCAGCGGTGCGGGGGATGTCAATGGCGATGGTTTTGACGATGTCATAGTGAGTAGCGCTCCTTATGACGATTCCTGTTATGTTGTATTTGGTAAAGCATCAGGGTTTGGTGCCACGCTAGACATCTCTGCTCTCGATGGCAGCAATGGCGTTCTTTTGAAGGGAACAGCAGGTGAACGGGTCGGATATTCAGTCAGCAGTGCTGGAGATATTAACGGTGACGGTTTTGATGACCTGATCGTGGGTGCACCCAACGCTGGTCTGAATGGAGATTACGCCGGGGCCAGCTACGTCATTTTCGGTAGCCGCGATTTTGGTAACGGTGGTGGAAGTGGCGGTGAGCTGCCGGAAATCAAAGGCACTGACGGTGACGACACGCTCAAAGGCAGTGAAACATCTGAACACTTCCTAGCTGGTGACGGCAACGACAACCTGCTTGGTCGTGGTGGAGCAGATGTTTTCGATGCCGGGGCTGGCGACGATGCCATCCGCATCGGCGATCTGACCTTTGCTTCGGTCGATGGTGGTGACGGCAACGACGCGTTGCATCTAGCAGGCGCCGATCTGAATCTCGACCTCACTACTTTGGGTGACCACATCCACGGCGTCGAAACCATCTGTCTGTACGGCCGTGGCGACAACACGTTGACGCTAACCGCCGATTCTCTCCTCGGCCTCTCCGACTCTACCAACACCCTCAAAGTCCACGGCAACAGCGGCGACCATATTGTGTTGCAGGACGACGGCTGGGCGGATGGTGGCAGTCACGGTTTTTATCACACTTATACGCACGACGACGCAGTGCTGCTGGTCGGGGCGAATGTCACGGTAGAGTTTGTATAGCGGAAGGGCATCGAGCCTTAGTGATCTGATACCTTTTCAATAATTTATTCTGGGGAGTATGAATCATGGCAATACAGGATTTTAATTTGGCGAGTCTGGATGGACGCAATGGCTTTCGTCTCGATGGAGCGGCTGTGGGTGATAATGTCGGAAACTCGGTCAGCAATGCCGGCGACATTAATGGCGATGGCTTTGACGATGTGATTGTCGGTGGGGCTGCCAGTTATGTTTTATTTGGCCAAGCAACCGGTTTTGATGCCACGCTGGATGTATCCATTCTGGATGGCAGCAATGGTGTCATTTTGAAGGGGCCGGCAGATGAACGGGTCGGATATTCAGTCAGCAGTGCCGGTGATGTGAACGGAGATGGCTTTGACGATGTGATCGTTGGTAGCCCCAGTTTTGGATACGGTGGCGATTCTCCCGGCTTCAGTTATGTCGTGTTCGGGCGAGCATCGGGATTTGATGCGCAGATGGATTTGTCGAGTCTGGATGGTCGTAATGGATTTCGGTTAGAAGGGGAAAACCCCAGCGATTATGCCGGAACTGTCAGTAGTGCCGGCGATATCAATGGCGATGGCTTTGACGATGTGGTCATTGGTGCTTTCGGAGCTGATTCAAATGGTGATGAATCTGGTGCCAGTTATGTGGTGTTCGGGCGGGCATTAGGATTTGATGCAACCATGCCACTGTCGGGTTTGGATGGCAGTAATGGTTTTCGTCTGAATGGAAATGCAAACTTTGATCACTTTGGCTCCTCAGTCAGTGGTGGGGGAGATGTCAATGGTGATGGTTTCGATGATTTGATCATCGGCGCTAAGGATGCAGGTCCATCTGGTTATGATCATGGGTATGGTTATGTGATATTGGGCAATGCCGATGGGTTTGGTGCGCAGATGGACGTGGCCGGCCTGGATGGCAATAATGGATTTCGTTTGGTTGGAGAACGGAATACCTTTCTATTAGGTTTGTCGGTCAGTGGCGCAGGTGATATCAACGGTGACGGTTTTGCGGATTTAATCATAGGCGCACGGAACTCTGACTCCAATTTGGAAAGTTATGGTTCAAGCTATGTATTGTTTGGCAAGGCGGGGGGATTTGGTGCGCAGATCGATTTATCCAATTTGGATGGTCATAATGGATTTCGTTTGAAGAATAAGGGGAGTTACAGTTCTTTGGGCGAATCGGTCAGCGCTGCAGGGGATGTGAATGGAGATGGCCTGGACGATCTGATAGTGGGTGATCATGGGGCTGACACCTATCACCAAGATTCTGGAGCGAGTTATGTATTGTTTGGTAGGACTGACGGATTCGATGCTCAGATCGACCTGTCGATCCTGGATGGTAGGAACGGTTTCCGTCTGAATGGTGAGAATCTGGGGGATTATGCAGGTGATTCAGTCAGTGGCGCCGGCGATGTCAATAACGACGGTTTCGACGATTTGATTGTCGGTGCGCCAGCAGAACCGAATCGCAGTTTTAATGGTATGAGCTATATCATATTTGGCGGTAAGGATGTCACCGGTAACCTGGGTCTGATTCAAGTGAGCGGTACTGCATCGGCCGATCATATACAGGGAACGGTCGATGCAGAGTATCTGAGTGCCGGAGCGGGCGATGACACACTGACCGGAGGCGGCGGGGCTGACAAGCTTGATGGCGGTGATGGGGATGATGTCATCAGTTTGACCGATCTTGATTTTGCAGCCATCGATGGAGGAGCGGGCAACGATACGCTGCGCCTGACTGGTTCCAGCATGAATCTGGATTCCACGCAACCAGAGAACCAGATTTATCACGTCGAAACCATCGATTTAGGAGGTACGGGGGCAAATTCTCTGACCATGACCGCCAATTTGATACCGTATGAATTTTTTGGCAGCAATCTTACTATTCAGGGAAATCAAGACGATCGTGTTCGGGTGCTTGATGCCGGCTGGACTGATCAAGGTATTGCAGATGGCTATCATAACTATGCGAATCCGCTGGGTACTTTGCATGTACAGGACGATGTGCAAGTCGAATTCGAAACGGGAATCAAGCAGGCCTTTCATGTAGCTAACCTGAATGGCACCAATGGATTTCGCTTGAACGGCGAGGTTATCGGTGAAAGGGTGGGAGAATCGGTTAGCAATACCGGCGACATCAACGGTGATGGCTTCGACGATCTGATCGTCAGCTCTCTTGGATCCAGCTATGTGGTGTTTGGGCGGGCATCGGGTTTCGATGCAGACATGAACTTGTCCGATCTGGATGGTAGTGATGGTTTTAGTCTGAATGGAATGAGTTCTTCAGACAGCAACGCCGGAGATGTCAATGGGGATGGCATCGATGATTTTACTGTCGGCAATAAAGTGGTTTTCGGTAACACCTCTGGTTTTGGTGCCATGCTGGACGTGACTAACTTGAACGGCAGTAATGGTTTCAGCGTAACTGGATCGAATGGCATCATCAAGGGAGCCGGGGATGTGAATGACGATGGTTTGGGTGATGTCATTGTCGGTTCAGGAAATTCCAGTTACGTGGTATTTGGCAAGACATCCGGTTTCGATCCTGCAATCGATTTGTCTACTTTGGATGGTAGCAACGGTTTCCGCCTTGATGGTGAGCGACCTCTTGATAATTTTGGTGTATTAGCCAGCGGTGCCGGGGATGTCAATGGCGATGGGATTGATGATGTGCTTATTGGAGCATTCAGGGCTGATCCGAATGGCGATTATTCTGGTTCCAGTTATGTGGTGTTTGGCAAGGACTCGGGATTCGATGCACTAATGGATTTATCGAGTCTGGATGGCAGTAATGGATTCCGTTTGGATGGTGAGAGTGAGAATGATCGTTCGGGTGGCGCGATCAGTGCTGCGGGAGACATTAATGGCGATGGGTTCGATGATGTGATTATCGGTGCTCCGTACACTGATTCCAATCAGAGAGTTTCAGGATCGTCTTATGTTGTATTCGGTAAAGCTTCTGGATTCGATGCGAAGATGAACTTGTCGAATCTCGATGGCAGCAATGGCTTTCGTCTGGATGGAGAACACGAATTTCATCACTCCGGTTCGTCAGTCAGCGGTGCCGGTGACGTCAATGGCGATGGCTACGACGATTTAATCATTGGATCCTACTCAGATTATTTTGGGTCCGATAGTTATGTGGTGTTTGGAAAAGCCTCGGGATTCGATGCGCAAATCGATCTGTCCGAAATGACTTCTAGTGAAGGCTTCCAACTGGTGAGCGATCACCCAACCGTATTTGGTTCATCGGTTAGCGGCGCCGGAGATATTAACGGAGATGGGTTGGATGACCTGATTGTCGGGGCTCCATATGGCACATTACGTTCCAATTATTACACTGCGGGTAAAAGCTACATCATCTTTGGCAGCCGCGATTTTGGTAACGGCGGTGGAGGTGGTGGTGAACTGCCAGAAATCAAAGGCACCGACGGTGACGACACCCTCAAGGGTAGCGATATTGCTGAACATTTCATCGCTGGTGACGGCAACGACAACCTGTTTGGTCGTGGTGGAGCGGATGTATTCGACGCTGGAGCAGGCGACGATGCCATCCGCATCGGTGACCTGACGTTTGCTTCCATCGATGGTGGTGACGGCAACGACGCATTGCATCTGACCGGTGCCGATCTGAATCTCGACCTCACTACGTTGGGTGACCACATCCACGGTATCGAAACCATCTGTCTGTACGGTCGTGGCGACAACACACTGACGCTGAACGCCGATTCGCTCCTCAATCTCAATACCCTCAAAGTCCATGGCAACAGCGGTGACCATATCACCTTTCAGGATAGTGGCTGGGTAGATGGCGGCAGTCACGGTTTTTATCACACTTATACTCACGACGATGCGGTGTTGCTGGTCGGCACGAATGTCACGGTAGATTTTGTGTAGCTTGGTAAGACCCCGGTTTTTTTATTATCGACGGACAGAAATTTGTCCTGTGGAAGTTCTACAGGAAATCGCAAGCTCATCACTTTTCTGAGAGGCTCAAATCATGAGTACAACAGTTATTAATTTATCAACTTTGGATGGCAGCAATGGATTTCGTCTGGATGGTGAGAATAAGGCTGATTTTTCCGGTCGTTCAGTAAGTGATGCGGGAGATGTCAACGGCGATGGGTTTGAGGATGTCATTGTTGGAGCCCCATTAGCCAATCAAGGTGGCGATAACTCAGGTTCTAGCTATATTGTGTTTGGTAAGGCATCGGGGTTCGATGCGCGGACGGATTTATCCAGTTTGAACGGTCGTAATGGTTTTCGTCTGGATGGTGAGCATGAAAGAGACAGTTCAGGTCGGTCAGTGAGTGATGCGGGCGATGTCAACGGCGATGGGTTTGGTGATTTGATTGTTGGCGCACCCTTTGCCGACCTGAACGGCGATTTATTATCTGGGTCCGGTTATGTGGTGTTTGGTAAAGCTTCGGGCTTCGATGCGCAGATGGATTTATCTAGTTTGAATGGCAGTAATGGTTTTCGTCTGGATGGTGAGAATAGTTTTGACATTTTAGGTATGTCGGTTAGTGGTGCAGGCGATGTCAATGGTGATGGGTTTGATGATGTCATTGTTGGAGCTTGGGGAGCCGATCCAAATGCTTTTTCATCAGGTTCGAGTTATGTGGTGTTTGGTAAGGCTACAGGTTTCGATGCGCAGATGGATCTATCCAGTTTGAATGGCAGCAATGGATTTCGTCTGGATGGTGAGCATGAATTGGATGTGTCAGGTAGTTCAGTGAGTGGTGCAGGCGATGTCAACGGAGATGGATTTGCTGATTTAATTGTTGGTGCATCCCTTGCCGATTTCAACGGAGATGTATCTGGTTCAAGCTATGTGGTGTTTGGTAAAGCTTTGGGATTCGATGCGCAGATGGATTTATCCAGTTTGAATGGCAGTAATGGTTTTCGTCTGGATGGTGAATATGAATTAGACCTTTCAGGTCGGTCTGTGAGTGGTGCAGGCGATGTCAATGGCGATGGGTTTGATGATGTCATTGTCGGCGCTTACGGAGCTGACCCCAATGGAGAGCTATCTGGTTCGAGCTATATTGTGTTTGGTAAAGCTGCAGGCTTCGATGTGCAGATGGATTTATCCAGTTTGAATGGTCGTAATGGCTTTCGTCTTGATGGCGAGCATAAAGGTGACTATTCAGGTTCTTCAGTGAGTGGTGCAGGCGATGTCAACGGTGATGGGTTTGACGATGTCATTGTTGGAGCCGAAAGAGCCGATTCAAATGGTAAATACTCAAGCTCGAGTTATGTGGTGTTTGGAAAGGCTACGGGATTCGATGCACGCTTGGATTTGTCCAGTCTGGAAAGCAGCGATGGATTTCGTCTGGATGGTGAGCATGAAGACGACCGATCAGGTCATTCAGTGAGTGGTGCAGGCGATGTCAATGGTGATGGGTTTGGTGATTTGATTGTTGGCGCAACTTATGCTGACCCGAAAGGCAGCGATTCCGGTTCCAATTATGTCATCTTTGGCAGTCGCGATTTTGGTAATGGTGGTGGTGAACTCCCGGAAATCAAAGGGACTGACGGTGACGACACCCTCAAGGGCAGTACTGAGGCAGAACATTTCATCTCTGGCGATGGCAACGACAACCTGCTTGGTCATGGTGGAGCGGATGTTTTCGACGCCGGAGCAGGCAACGACGCCATTCGTATCGGCGATCTGACGTTTGCTTCCATCGATGGCGGCGACGGCAACGACGCGCTACATCTCGCGGGTTCCGATCTGAATCTCGACCTGACTACGTTGGGTAGTAACATCCACGGTATCGAAACCATCTGTCTGTACGGCCGTGGCGATAACACGTTAACGTTGAACGCTGATTCTCTTCTCAGTCTCTCCGATTCCACCAACAGCCTTAAAGTCCACGGCAACAGCGGTGACCATATCGCCGTGCAGGGCACCGACTGGGTGGATGGCGGCAGTCATGGTCTTTATCACAGCTACACACACGATGATGCGGTGCTGCTGGTGGGGGCGAATGTCACGGTGGATTTCGCGTAGTGCCAACTTGTGCGGTCGTGGCCGTGCACTCAGTTTTCAAATAATCTTCAAGGGGGAATAAAGCATGGGTACGCCAGTTATCAATGTATTGAGTTTAGATGGTAGCAACGGCTTTCGGCTGGATGGCGATACGAATAGTTTTTCCGGTTCTCAGGTCGGCAGTCTGGGGGATGTCAATAGCGATGGATTCGGCGATCTGATTGTGCAGGCTCAAGATGCGGATCGATTGGGTGTCAGTTACGTGGTATTTGGGCAAGCTACAGGCTTCAGTGCGAAGAAGGATTTGTCCAGCCTGGATGGTCACGATGGTTTCCGTATACATGGCATGACAACCTATGATTTTTCGACAATTACAACCGATAACGGTGGCGACATCAATGGCGATGGCATTGAGGACATGATCGTATCGGAATTGCCATATGAGGGTGTAAGTCATATTTATGTGGTGTTTGGCAAGACTACCGGGTTTGACAAAGACATCGATCTGACCAGCCTTGATGGCGAAGATGGTTTTGGTTTGCAGGGTGCGCCTGGTTCGTCTGATTGGATCGAGCGTACGGGCGATATCAATGGCGATGGCTTCGCCGATGTCATCGCTAGTTCGGTGACGATCGATTCCAATGGTCAGTCTTCTGGCTCCAGTACTGTTGTGTTTGGGCGTGCATCCGGTTTTGATCCGGTTGTGGATCTGACCAGCCTCAATGGCCAAAATGGATTTTTGTTCAGAGCTGCTGCAAACGGACAATCAATTTATGCCGTGCATGCTGCCGGGGATGTC
>WBZN01002195.1_pt1 | contig 11053 bp, 6 predicted proteins | sample 5204281 | NCBI WGS metagenome assembly WBZN01 (sample SAMN12344347, study PRJNA552823) | activated sludge metagenome | biome: Activated sludge suspended growth; feature: Nitrification reactor; material: Wastewater; isolation source: activated sludge from nitrification reactor of wastewater treatment... | reverse complement strand
GAAGCCGCCGTCGCCGCCGGCCCGGTGGGCGCCGGCACCGGGGAGAATGTCACGGCGGAGATCCTGACCTTCGTGCGCTCCAAGGGTCTCTACGCCGGCGCGACGCTCGACGGCACCGTGATCCGGCCGGCGACGGAGCGCAACGCCGCTTATTACGGCTCGGAGGTCACCCCCGCCGACATTCTGGTGCGCAGGAGTGTCCAGAACGCGCACGCCGACGGCCTGCGCGACGACCTGTCGCGCACCGCTAGCGCGCCCCCCGGAGCCTGATTTCGCCGCCGCGCACGCCGCGATCCTTCTGTTGGTTTGCCGGCGGCACGCGGTGCTCACCCGAAGTGTCGGTGCCGGCAAGTCCAAAGACCGCCGCCGCGACGAGCGGCAGCACGTGCAGCAGGAGGCGATCGAGGGCCGAGCTCAGGTGCCACGCCAGGTCGTAGGGGCTGAGCACGAAAGCGAGCGCGTAGAAGGTGAAGGTGGCCACGGCGGCGCCGCTCAGCAGGACAGCGCCCGGAGCCGTCCTCCAGCGGAGCCTGCCGCCCCAGAACAGCAGGCCAATTCCGAGCAAGAGCCAGGCGAATCCCCAGAGAGCGTCGCCTGTGCGCGGATCGAAGTGGCGCAGCGACTCCGCCGCCACGAGGCGCCAGCGCTCGAAATCAAGGAGCTTTGCGATCTTGCCGCTGCCGCGCAGGAAGGCCGCACGCTCTGGAACGAGCGGTGCCCAGGTCGACTTGAAGAGGAAGAGCGACAGCACGCCGGGAAGCGCGCCTAGAGCGAACCCCAGGGGACGTCGCAAGGATCTCGACTGCGGCTCCCCGCCAGGCGCTCCGAGATCGCCGCCGCGAGGCAGACGAAGCGCGAGGAAGAGGAGTAGAAGCGTCGCTGCCATGAGCGCGCCCTCGGGCTTCGTCCACGGCAGGAGACCGAGGACGAAGCCCGACAGCGCTGGCGGAGCCTTAGGCGCCGTGCAGTCCTGGAGACGGGCGACGAGCGGCAGGGCCGCGGCGAGCGCGAGATAGGCCAGAGGGAGATCTGCGACCTGCGCGAACGCCCATTTCCAGACGACCGGAGTCGAGAAGACCAGAAGCACCGCCGGTCCGGCGAAGAGCGGTGCCCCGCAAGTTCGCACCAGAAGATGAAGCGCCGCGGCCAAGCCGATCGCAAATCCCAGGCTCATCCCCAACGGCACCGCGCTCGACTCGTCGCTGGCGAGCTCCCATTGCGCTGCCACCGCCGCGCCCAGCAGGAGCGGATACTCCGGGTGCCCTTCGCGCTGGGCGCCGAAGATCTCCGGCAAGCGCGCAGACTCGGCGCGCGCCAGAAACCGGGCATCCGCGTTCCAGATCGCCACGGCGTCCCACATACCATCGGGCTGCGCCCGTTGCCAGGTCCGAAACGTGCTCAGCAGCAGAAGCGCGGTGACTGCCAGCAGCCCCGCCGTCGCCGCGCGTACCGCGACCTTGCCGCGCGGCGAAGGCCCGCCTCCCGCGCGAGACCCGGCGGCGACTCTCTCCGGCAAGCGGGCGGCGGGCCCGCTCTGCCACTCGCGGCGCGCCGCGAGCGCGAAGGCGGCGACCAGTCCGAGGGCGACGAGACTCCAGGGCAGTGCGCCGTCGAGCCCGCACCAGCGGGCAGCAAATAGAGCGCACGACGGTATCCCGAAAGCGAAGGCGGGCGCCCAGGCAATGGCCCAGCGCAGACGCTCGCCGCGGCTCCACCCAACGCACCGCAGCCAGCGGTAGAGCAGCGCTGCGGCGGTCAGGCAGAGCGCCAGCGGCAACGCGATCAAGGCGGGTCTCCCTCGCCGAGACGGACCAGTGTCAGGAGGTCGTCGACCTGCTCGGCTCCATAGGCGAGACCGCGGCGCCGGGCGACGGTCTCGATCGCCGCCAGGGCGGTCGCCCGCCGCCCGGGATCGTCGAAGACGCACAAGACGAAGCGGGGCTGTCCGGACCAGTTCCCCTCGAAGACGGCGTCGACCTCGAAAGCCATCGACAACACGGTCGGTGCCAAGCTGTATTGCGCAGCGAAGTAGCGCTGGCCATAGGAGGACCTGGCCGCCTGATCGAACAGCAAGACTGCGCCAGCAGACGCGTGTAACCGGGGACGAAGGCTGTCGAAGCGAGCGAGGTCTTCGCCGAAGAACGGCGGCATCGCGGCGATGGCGCCCGTGATGCGTTCGCCCCGGACGATGCCGAGTGCCCACACCGGCAGGAGCAGCGCCAGAAAGACCAGCGCTCGAACCGACAGCACCTGGGACGGCGCGCGTAGCGGAATCGGCGCTCTCCTTGCGAGCGATCTTCGCGGCAGAGTTGCCAGCCTGCAGCAAGACGGGCTGGGAGCAGGAACCCATCGAGGATTCCGCGTCCCAGCCCGGAACTCTACGCCTTGCCGACGAAGGTCGTCACCCTCTTGCCGGTAACGGGGTCACCCGCAACCGTTGTGCGGCTCCCGTCGCGTCAGCTGAGACCCTCTTCGCCGTCGTCGCCGCCCTCGTCGCCGCCGTCGTCGTCGCCGCCGTCATCGTCGCCACTGTCGTCCTCTGCGTCGTCCCCGCCGTCGTCGTCGGCATCATCGCCGCCGTCGTCGTCCGCGGCGTCGTCCTCGGCGTCATCGTCGGCCGCATCGTCGTCCGCCGCATCGTCGTCGGCCGCATCGTCGTCGGCGTCCATCTCTTCCGCGTCGTCGGCATCGAGCATGTCGTCGGCCGCATCGGTGTCCAAGCCCTCGTCGTCCCAGGCCTCTTCCGCTACGTCGAGATTCACGTCCTCTTCGTCGTAGACAGTGTCTTCCGTCTCGGCGGTGGCGTACTCCGTCGAATACTCCTCGGAGCTCAACTCTTCGTAAGTGAAGCTCGTTTCGAGATAGGCGTCGCCGGCGGAGAGATCGGCGTCGGCGATGTCGCTGACGGCGAAGTCGACGTCGGCGTCGAGCTCCATCGTGACATCCCAGCTCTCGACCGTATAGCTGTCGACAGTTTCCTGGTAGATCGTGTCGCAGGTCGAGTAGGAGCTCTCGACCCAGGTGTCCGCCGCGGCCCAGTCAGCGCGATAGTCCGGACCGACGTAGTAGGAGTAGGCCGCCCATTCGCCCTGCTGATAGTCGAGGAGCAGCATGGCGGTCAGGAAAGCGTCGGCCGTGTCGGGAGCGCCGGAGATCTTGTCGCTCTGCTGGATCAGGCGGGTGAGTTGGGCCTCCATGCCCTTGTCGCCCTTCTGCTTGGCCTTGGCCTGCATGGCGGCGAGCTTCTTCTTGTAATCGGCCTGCTGCGCCTTGATCTTGGCGAAGTTCGCCTTCTCTTTCGCGGTCAGCTCCTTGCCCTGTTTGGCGCGCGGGCCCTCGGCGCCGTAGCGGCTGCGCAGCGCCGAGTAGGAGTTGTCGAGCTTCGAAAGGTAACCGTCGACCTTGGCGTCCTTGACGCCGAGACGCGGCCAGGCGGTCTTGACCTTGGCGAGAGCGGTGCTGCCTTTGGACAGACTGACGAACACCTTCTTGTCCTTGGCCGCCATCTTCTTCTCGCTGTCCGCGAGCGAGGCCTGCAGTTCCTTGAGGCCGCCGAAGAACGGCGCCTGCTTCTTGTTCTTCGGGTCGAGCTTGCCGCCCGAGGCCTTGGCGGTCTTGAGAATGCCGGCGACGGCCTTCTTCGACTCGGCGAGCAGTTGCTTGCCGTTGACCTGCTTGCCGGCCGCGGGCTTCGCGGCGGCAGGCTTGGCGCCGGCCGGCTTGGCAGCTGCCGGTTTGGCTGCCGGGGTCGCCGCGACGGCGACGCCGGTGGCAAGCGCGCCGTAGGCAACCAGGTTGTAGAGCACCAGCGCCCCAATCACGTTTTGCAGAGCCTTCATTCGCATCCTCCTTGGTTCACGGCAGTCAGGGGATGACGCGCCATCGCGCGCGGCACCCGAAGCAGTCAAATGGGAAGAGGCGATCCCTCCCCACGGCATGGAATGAGTCCACTGGCTTCCCGATTCAATCGGCGGAGGAGCATACCGCGGCGCCGTTCCGGGCGGTAGTCCGCCAGTGCAGGGCGCCTCGCCGCAGCCGGGTTGGGCGGAGCGGTTCCAAGTTAGAATCCAGGCGCTCCTGAAAGCCTGCGCCGGGGAGATCCCGGGCGACGCAAACCCTTTCGGGTTCATGGCGCGGTCCATGACGAAGCTCGATTGCCGCCGTTGCGGCAGCCCGATTCCACTTCCGGCCGAAGCCACCCTTCAGCCGACGACGGTCGTCGTCTGCCCCAACTGCGGGGCGCGGTACGCGCGTCGCGCGGGATCAACGACCGCCGCCACCGTCGCGCCGCGCGAGTCCTCTCCCTCGACGCCGCACGGAGCGACGCAGATTCTCGGAGCGGCGCCGACCACCACGCTCTTCCAGCCGGACGAGATCGTCGGCGAGCGCTATCGGATTTGCCGCTTCATCGCCCGCGGCGGCATGGGCGAGGTCTACGAAGCCGAGGACCAGGAGCTCCGCCAGCTCGTGGCGCTGAAGACCGTGCACCCGCGCGATGCGACGCATGAGACCGCCATCGAGCGCTTCAAGCGCGAGATCTCCCTCGCGCGCAAGGTGACGCACGCCAACGTCTGCCGCATCTACGACGTCGGCTATCACGCGCGGCCCGACGGCTCGTCGGTCATCTTCCTGACGATGGAGCTCCTGCGGGGCGAGACGCTCTCGCAACGCATCCGCCGCCAGGGAACGCTGACTCCCGCCGAAAGCCTGCCGATCGCCCGCCAGATGATCGCGGCGCTCTCGGCCGCGCACGCCGCCGGCGTCATCCATCGCGACTTCAAGAGCGAGAACGTCTTCCTGGTGCCGGCTTCCGACGGGGCGCGCGTCGTGGTCACCGATTTCGGCGTCGCCCGCGGTACCGAGCACGACCAGTTCGCAGCCCAGGTGACGATGGCCGACGCCGCGGTCGGCACACCCGCCTACATGGCGCCGGAGCAGATCGAAGGCGGCACTCTCACTGCAGCCATCGACCAGTACGCTCTCGGCGTGGTGCTCTTCGAGATGGTGACCGGAGACCTGCCGTTCGCCGGCGACACGCCGCTCGCGACTGCAGTCAAGCGCCTCACCCAGGCGCCGCCGTCGCCGGACGAGCTGATCCCAGGTCTCGATCCGCACTGGGTCGAGGTCATTCGCCGATGCATGGCGCGCTACCCGCAGGACAGATTCCCGTCGCTGGCTGCGGTAGACCGCGCGCTCGCGGGCGAAAGCGTCGGGCTGACGACCGGCGCCGACGCCTTCCCCGCGGCGAGCGCGGTTTCGCTCACCGTGCCTACGGCCGCCGCGGCGCCGGAACCGAAGCGCCGACGCCAGAAGCGCCTCCTCGCAGCCGTCTCGTTGGTCCTCCTCCTGGCGGTCGTGCAGGCGGTCGTCCGGGTACGGCACGCGCTCGAATCACCACTCGGCGAGCCCGGCGCGGTCCGCCGCGCCGTCGCCGTGGTCCCTTTTCGCAATCTCGCCCAGCGAGCGGAGTTCGAGTGGCTGTCGGTGGCTCTCGCCGAGATGGTCGCGTCGGAGCTGCGCGCGGGCCAGGGGTTGCGAACGGTGGCCGGCGACGACGTGGCGCGCGCGCGGCTCGATCTCGGACTCGCGGAGACCGATCAGCCTACGGGTGAAGTGATCGCCAAACTGCGCTCGCGGCTGGGGACCGACTTGATCGTTCTCGGCTCCTATGCCGTGCTCGGCAGCGGCGACTCGACCTCGGTCCGGTTGGCGGTGCGCGTCGAGGATGCCGCCGGGGGCGAGACTCTCGGCGAGGCGGTCGAGACCGGGAGCGAACAGCAGCTCTTTCACCTGGTGGCCCTCGTCGGCACGCGCCTGCGCGAGCTTCTCGGCAGTGCGGCGCGCGACTCCCAGCCGGCGGAGACCGCCTCCGCGCCCACCAATCCGCGGGCCGCTCGGCTCTACTCCGAAGGCCTGGTGAAATTGCGCAACTTCGAGCCGGGAGCGGCGCGCGAGCTCCTCGACCAGGCCGCCGCAGTGGAACCCGGGCATCCGATGATCCACGCCGCGCTCGCTCAGGCCTGGTCGGCTCTCGGCTTCGAGCAGCGCGCCGGCGAGGAGGCGGCGCGGGCGCTCGGCCAGGGCAACGGCTTGCCCGCCGAGGAGCGCCTCGGCGTAGAAGGGCTGGCGGCGGAGTTGCGCCGCGACTGGACGCGGGCGCAGGAGATCTACGGCCGGCTGTGGGGGGCGTTCCCCGACAACCTCGAATATGGCCTCCGGCTCACCCGGTCGCAGATCGACGGCGGCAGGGCCGCAGACGCCCTGCTGACGATCGATGCGCTGCGCGCCCTGCCCGAACCGGACCGGAGCAATCCACGCATCGACCTGGCCGAGGCAGCTGCAGCGCTCGCCACTTCCAATTTTTCCCGGCAACGCGACGCTGCCCGCCGCGCCGCGGGCAAGGCGGAGGCGTTGAACGCTCCGCTGCTGGTCGCCGAGGCACGCCTGCGCGAGGGTGAAGCGCTCCGGCGTCTGGGCGATTCGGCGGGTGCAGCCGCCGCCAGCGAAGCCGCCCGGCTGCTCTATGTCGCGGCTGGGGATCGCGTGGGAGAGGCAGCGGCGCTCACCGTCGCGGCGAGCGCGCTGTACGATCGCGGCGACCTCGCCGCCTCGCGCTCCGCCACCGAGCAGGCTCTCGGGCGCTATCGCGAGGCGGGCGATCGCGGCGGCGTGGCGCGCAGCCTCAACAGCCTGGCGGTCGTCGCCCGCAACCTGGGCGAGCTCGAGAGAGCGCGCGCGCTCTACGGAGAAGCCTTGAGTGTTCTGGCCGAGGTCGGCGACCTGCGCGGCACGGCCTACACGCGGAACAATTTGGCTGCCGCGAGCGTCGAGCAGGGGCGGCTCGCCGAAGCCAAGGGAGCGGTCACCGCCGCGCTCGATTCCCTCCGCCAGCTGAACGATCCGAGCGGCATCGCCGATGCACTCCTCAACCTGGGCGTGATTGAGCGCCAGCAGGGGGCGCTGGCCGACGCCCGCCTCCACCTGGAAGAGGCGCTGGCGAAGAAGCGCGATCTCGGCCAGCGGCCGGGAGAGGCGGCGGCGATGGTCGCGCTCGGCGTCCTGGCGATCGATCGCGGCGAGCTTTCCGAGGCGCGATCCAGCCTCGACGCCGCGGCGTCCGTAGCGCGCGAAACGTCCAGCAAGGCGGTTCTCTCCAACGCGCTCGCCGCGCTTGCCGAGGTCGAGATCGAAAATGCCGACTTCGTCGGGGCGCAGCGGCGGGCCGAGGAGTCGCTGGCGCTGCGCCGGGACCTCGGACGGCGCGGCAAGTTGGACGAGAGCCGGATCCTGCTGGCTCGTATCGCCCTCGAGGCCGGCGAGGTCCGCGCGATTCTCCCCGACCTCGAGGCGCTCGCCACGGAGGGCGCCGCGCAACGTTCGCCCGACCTCGCCGCCACGGTGGAGTTCGCGCTGGCCCGAGCCTGCGCAGCCCTCGGCCGGGTCGCCGAGGCGCGCTCGGCACTGGCGCGCGGTATCGCGTTGGCGGCTTCGAGCGAGAGCTTGCAAGTCCGCTTGCAGGCCACCGCTGCAGCGCTCGCGACCGAGATTTCGGGCGTCCGCCCGATCGCCGGACCGTTGGCGCCCAACGACGCGATTTCACTGGCTGGCGAGAAGGGCTTCCGCGTCCTCGCCCTCGAGATCGAGTTGCTCCGCCTGCGCAACGAGCGCCGGTCGGGCGGCGGAACCGAGGCGGCGACGGGCTTGCGCCGGATCGCCGCCGAAGCGTCGGCGCGCGGACTCTTGCGCATCGCACACCAGGCCGAGGCCGCCGCGGCCTCCTTCTGAAGTCGCGGCGCCTACCTCTAAGGGCGGGAGGAGCCCACCCGGGCGGCCCGTGCCATCAGCCACCCATGGGCGCCTAATGGCGACTGGAGGATCCCTTCTCCAGGACGGGCCGGCCGGCCCGCCGCCACACAAACCCTCCAGAGGAGCCCCTACGATGACAACTGTCGCGATGCCTCCCGTGCTCGACAAGAAGGCCGATCTCGCTGGCCCGGGTGTCAGCACCTATGAAGAGGTCGCCAAGATCCTGCCGGAAAACTACGCTCCCTTGCTCAATCGCAAAGAGACCCAGAAGGCCACGGCCGCGGTCAAGCGCTACATCGAGGACGGCCTCTGCCGCGAGCTCAACCTCTTTCGCGTCGAGGTACCGCTGATCGTCACCGAGGAGAGCGGCGTCAACGACTATCTCGATCGCGACGGCTCCCGCACGCCGGTCTCGTTCCCCTGCGGCCTCGGCATCGAGCCGCGCCTCCGCGCCCAGGTCGTGCAGGCGGCGACCAAGTGGAAGAGGATGGCGCTCAAGCAGTTCGACTGCGAGGTCGGCGAAGGCATCGTCACCGACATGCGCGCTGTGCGTAAGGACTACTTCCTCGACCACGATCACAGCTCGTACGTCGACCAGTGGGACTGGGAGAAGGTGATCACCGCTGCCGACCGCAACCTCGCCACCCTCGAGACGACGGTCAAGGCGATCTGGAAGGTCATCAAGGGCGCCGAGGAGTTCGCCCTCAAGGAGTTCCCCGGACTCGCCACTTCCAGGTATCCACGCCTGCCCGACGAGCTGGTCTTCCTGCACGCCGAAGAGATTCTCGAGATGTACCCCGATCTGCCGCGCAAGCAGCGCGAGACAGCGATTCTGCAGAAGTACCCCGCGGTGTTCATCATCGGCATCGGCTGGGTGTTGGATGATGGCTATCCGCACGAGATGCGCGCCGCCGACTACGACGATTGGGTCACCCCGACGGTCTCGAAGAAGGGCCGGCCGATGCACGGGCTGAATGGCGACATCCTGGTCTGGAATCCGGTGACCAAGCGCCGCCACGAGCTCTCCTCGATGGGCATCCGCGTCACCAAGGAGACTCTCGTGCAGCAGCTCGAGATCTCCGGCCAGACCGACTTCCTCAAGCTGCCTTACCACCAGGCGATCCTCAACGACAGGATTCCGCTGTCGATCGGCGGCGGTATCGGCCAGTCGCGCACCGTCATGTATCTGCTCCGCACTGCCCATCTCGGCGAGGTCAGCTCCACCATCTGGCCGCGGAAGCTCAAGGAGATCTGCGCCGCGAAGAACATCCACGTGATCGAGTAGCGCAACTCTCCTGTCGATTCCGGGGGCCCGGGCGGACACCTTTCGCCTGGGCCCTTTTGCGTCGAGCCGGGCGTCCCCGTCGCGTCGCGGCGCTCGTGCCGCTTGGGGTCAGGAGTCGAGCAGCCGGCGTATGGCGGCGGCCAGCACCGCCGGCGCAAAGGGTTTCTGCAGATAGAGGCAACGCGGCCCCAGCAGCGCCGAGACCTGGGCGTCGTTGCGCGCATAACCGGAGACGAACAGCACCGCGAGGTCGGGATTCAGCTCGCGCAGGGCATGGGCCAGGTCCGCGCCGTCCAGGCGGGGCATGACGACATCGGTCAGCAGGAGCTCGAAGCCGGCGAGCCCTTCGCGCTCGACGATGGCGCGCGCCTCGACGCCGTCGCTCGCCGCCGTGACCTGATAGCCGAGGTCAGCGAGAAGCGAGACAGCGAAATCGCGCACCGCCGGGTCGTCTTCGACCAGCAGGATGCGCTCTCTTCCGCCGGGGAGCGAGAGCGCTCCGATGCGGTCGGCCCGTGCCTCTGCTTCCACTGTCGAAAGGGGGAGGAGAATGCGGAACGTTGAGCCCCGTCCGGGCTCGCTCTCGACCAGGATCGTACCGCCCGACTGCTGCACAATGCCGTAGGCCATCGCCAGGCCCAACCCGGTGCCCTGCCCGACGGGCTTGGTGGTGAAGAACGGCTCGAACAGGCGGCGCCGGGTTTCGGCATCCATTCCCGACCCGGTATCCATCACCGACAGCTCGACATAGTTGCCGGCGCCGAGCCCGGCGACCGCTCCACGCCCCGAGGCCTCGACCCGTCGCGGCGAGGTGGCAATGCGCACCAGACCTCCGGCGCTCACGGCATCGCGGGCATTGACGACCAGGTTCATCACGACCTGTTCGAGCTGCGTCGGTTCGGCACGCACCATGATCGGGCCGGAAGCGAGCGAAAGCTCGAGTTGAATCCGCTCCCCGATCAGACGGCGCAGGAGGTTGTCGAGATCGATCAGCAGGGCGTTGAGGTCGAGATTGCTGGGATCGAGCTGCTGCCGCCGACTGAACGCGAGGAGCTTGCCGGTGACCCGGGTGGCCCGCTCGGAGGCGCGGAGGATCTCGGTCAGCTCGCGGGCGTAGCGATGGTTGTCGCCCAGGCGATGGAGGAGAAGCTCCGCGTACCCGGTGATGGCCGTGAGGAGATTGTTGAAGTCGTGCGCGATACCGCCCGCGAGCTGGCCGATCGCCTCGACCTTCTGCGCCTGTACCAGCTGCTCCGATAGCAGGCGCCGTTCGGTCACGTCGAAGATGACGCCCTGCAGCCGATCGGGCTCATTGTCGTCGGCGGGGAGAAAGACCGCGTCGTCCCGCACCCAGACGGCTCGGCCTTCACGAGTCATCAGGCGGTATTCGAGCGAGAACTGATCGCGCTCCCGGACGCAGCGCAGCTCCTCGGCCAACGCCAGCTGCGCATCGTCGGGGTGCAGCCTCGAGAACCAGAGCCGCGGATCGGCGAGCCATTCCTCCGGTCGGTAGCCGAGCAGCGTCTCGATCTGCGGGCTGACGAAGAGCCAGCGGCCGTCGCTCCCGGGCGCAGCTACATAGGAAACCGCCGGGAGCTTCTCGATGAAGCGGCGGAACTTCGTCTCCTCGCGCGTCAGTGCTTCCTGAGCGCGCAGCCGCTCGCCCATCTCCCGGCTCAGCGATTGAAGCGCGCGCTCCAACTCGACGGTGCGATCGACCAGGCCGGCCGAGAGGACGCGTTCTGAATTGCGCAGCTCCTCGTTGGCCTGCAGGAGCTCGCGGGAAGAAAGCTCGAGGGAGCGTTCGAGGAGAACCCGGTCGGTGTCGGACTGACGATAGGCATCGTCGACCGCCTCCAGAAAGCGGGCGATCTCAGGATCCGCCTGGTGCTGGGGAGGAAGCAGGCGTCGAAGTTGGCGCTGCAGCAGGCTGTGCATCGAGGCCCGGTCCCTTCTCAGACC
>WBZN01002194.1_pt1 | contig 11056 bp, 5 predicted proteins | sample 5204281 | NCBI WGS metagenome assembly WBZN01 (sample SAMN12344347, study PRJNA552823) | activated sludge metagenome | biome: Activated sludge suspended growth; feature: Nitrification reactor; material: Wastewater; isolation source: activated sludge from nitrification reactor of wastewater treatment... | reverse complement strand
GAAATGGATACCGGATGGTCTTCATCCCCTAAGTCGAGCTCAGCAATGCGATATGGATTTTTAATAATCTCTGCGTCGCGTACAGAAAGCCGCGTTGCTTTTGCACGCAGTCCGGGGTCGAACCACCGCTTCATTTGGGCAGTACTCAGGCTAAAGCGCGAAAGTAATTTCAGAAGAGTTCGACGCTCGCCGGAGAGTCCTTTCCACGTATTCGCAACCTCTTTCACGTCACCGGCATAGGCCTTCTGTGGAGGCAAATTCGTTCCACGCAGAATCGCATCGAGCACGGGCCAAGGATTCTCTTTTCGTCCGAGGTCTCCTTTCGACATCAGCTCCCAGACCAAGGATGTTCCCAAGCGCATGCCAAGGGCTTCCATTGCCGCACCCGCACCAGGAAAAGCTCCTCTATCGCCCCAGGCCGCTTCAATTTGTCTATTGAGCCATTCCTCACGTTTATCCCATGGTCCAGCGGCTATTCCGTGATCACGGATCTTTCGCACGGAATCAAGGCATTTTGTGAGGGTAGAAAGGGCTACATCTGGGGTCGCATGCTCGCCGGCGTACGAAAACGCCTTCACATCGACTGCCTCTGGCACGACAGCAATACTATCGAGAAGTATTCTCCGCCTGGAATCTTCGTCCGGGTCGCCAGTGGGCTGCAGGTAGTCGTGATATGGGAGGACGAACCCCTTTTCGCTGTCTGGGCGAATTGAGTGAGAAAACATCCGATCCCAAAGGGGATATGTCTCTGCAGGTTTTGAGGACTCGTACTTCAAGAGCCCTGAGATCCAATCAATGACTCCAACACCAACAACAAGCCGACTATAAGCTTCTTCTAGTGGATGACCCCCCTTTGTATAGAAGAATACGAGAGACTTCTTCGGCGTAAGCCGGCCAAAGAACAGTTCACAGAGCGCTTCCTGACGCTGTCGTGAAAAGACCCATGGAGAATAAAACGGCGACTCTTCATCCGGTGGCAGTCTATCTGGTACGCTTTTCTCGATCTCCTCTTGATGCGCACGCAGCATCCAGTAGAAGGGGACTGCGAAAGTGGAGTGCGGCTTAACGGTAATCTTTGATTCCAGAAGATGTCCATGCGTCTTTGACGTTTTGGCGTTATCGGCGTACGGATGGTTAACGATCCTTGTCCATGCCTTATCGGTCAGAAAAGCCGCAGATTCCGCGCGGCAAGGAGGCAGCGATCTCGCATCAATCTCAGAAAACGACTTGCCTTTAAGGTTGATTTCTAGTGCATCATTGCGCTCGGCTCGAATCCGTTCCAAATCCATGCAATAAGAATTCGCACCAGGGTCCTTGCATATAGTGCCATTCCAGCGGTTGTCGTGCCATGCGACCCTGACATTTAAGTGATGCATGCGTCCTCCAGTCACGGAATGATTATCAGATTCCGATGGCCTGCAGCTCGTCTGTCGCATCTAGGGAAAGTTGGTCATTGAAATCACTGCGGTCTCGCCTAAGAAATCTCATAGTTTATACGGAAATTTGATGGCAGACGGGCGACTCAGCCCTTTGGATTCTATACAATCTACAAACATTATTTAGCTACGAATCGGTTAACTAAACCGTTCAGCGTCATGTTCGCGGCGATCACATCATGGGGTATCAGCGCGTACTTCCAGGGTTTGCCGTTGTATGTGGCAGCATGGGCGCTGGCATGCCGACACCACTTCACTGCAGCATCCCGCTTGGCACGCACGTCAACATCCTCCATCTGATTCTTGGCTTTCGGCTCTAGCATGTAGATCGCGTCGTCGGTCTCGGCGACGAAGTCCGGCTGATATTCTGGGTGATCAGCACCGGATTTGTAGAATATTTGGAACTGGCCTTTGGCAGGCTTGAACCACTTCTTTGTTTCTCGATCGAGAGTGACAGCGAGTATGCGCTCCGCCTCGGACTGAAACTTTTGAATTGGGAAGAGGCACCGCTTGAAACCACAGAAAATATACTTCGCCATGTTGGCCTTGTCGGCGGGTGATTGCTGGAAATCTAAAGGTGGCTCAGTGGCAGAAGTTGCGTAGGCGCTCGACTTCAACTCGGTGAAGCCTTTGCTCACCACCACCTCATAGTCAATCGCTTCCTCCCAGTAGTGTTGCTGCATCTGTACATGGATGAACTTTGCTAGTTCCCGCTGATGAAGCCGTAACACCTTGCGCGTGTCATCCTCCGAGAGATAGGCTTGGAAGTGCTGAACTGTTTGCCCCGCTAAGTCGTAGAGGAGATCGGCGTGGCTATCGTAGGCCACATCGTCGAAGTCAACCAAAGCACTAACAATGTAATCCTCCAGCCGTGCTTCCTCGATACTACCTTTGCCCAGACCTACCACTTCCGTTCCACCTGTCCGGAGGTATTGAATCCACAGTTCTTCGGACGGTGGCTGGTAATTTATTGTGCTGAGCTCCAGAGTGAACGGCTTGAAGCCGGATTGCACCTCACCTTTGGGCACCACGAGGATGCGTGGAATATCAATTGTTTGTTGAATAACTATGTCTGATGTCTTCGCTACCACGGTGGCAATGTCCGGTTGCTTTGTTATGCCCTCCAGTTCCAACTGGGAGGGGCGATACTGAGCTTCCACTTGCCGAATTACCTCGGCCCGAACCGCCGACGTGTTGAGATACGATACGCTTGGCAGTTTTTGCGGCTGGCTTTCCAGTCTTCGGATCACCTCGTAGGTGATCTGGGCAACCTTTTGCTCCTCTGGTGTCTGAAATAGCTGCGGCTCATTGCCGCCGGCTAACTCAGTTGCCGGAGTCGCTTGCTCAGGTCGAATGCCCAGTTTGTTCGCCAGCGTAGACTGTGAAACGACCGTCTTAGTCTTCTGTAGAAGATCCTCTAGCGTAAGCACCACGGCCTGGAGTCGGATTGGAGAATCCGATCGGTTCGCCTCGTCGACGATTTCCTGAAACTTGTCATGCGCCACGATGCTGAGCCGGTCCACGGCGGGAACACCAGTGCGTTTGCCGTAAGGGAGGCGTAATCCCCGTCCGATGGATTGTTCGATCAGGATTCGCGCATTAGCTGCTCGCAGCGGGACGATGGTGTAAAGGTTGGTGACATCCCAACCTTCTTTCAACATGTTGACATGGATAACGATTTCCGTCGGCTCTTCAGTGTGCTCGACCTTTAGTAGGCGTGTTATCATTTCCTCTTCTTCGGCCCCGGTCTTACTGGAGTCTACCTGGATGATCTTGTCTTTGTAGCGCCCCTCGAAGAAGGCGTCGGACTGGATCAACGTCATGAGCTGGCCCGCGTGGGTCGTGTCCCTGGCAATGATCAGGACGAAGGGCTTCACGATGGGCTCGCGGCTCTCGCGGGCGTAGGTCTCCAGCTGCACTTTAGTCTGCTCGTGCAGGCGCACACCATCTTCAAGCTTCACCCGCTCGATCCCTTCCGCCGTCAGGCCAGCAGGGCTAAAGTTCTTCCTTGTCACGACAGCCGGTTCCTTTACGAAACCGTCTTCCATCGCCTTCCCGAGCGGATAGTCGAACACCACGTTCTTAAACGCCACCGAGCCTTTGCTTGTTTCTAAAAACGGTGTTGCGGTTAGTTCCAAGCCCATCAAGGGCTTGAGTTCGTTGATCGCCCGTACGCCAGCCGAGGCCCTGTAGCGATGCGACTCATCCATTAAGAGAACCAGATCAGGCAGTTCTGCCAGATAGTCGAAGTAACTTTCACCGATATATTCTGACAGACGCTTGATACGGGGTGACTTTCCGCCTCGCACTTCGGAGTTGATCTTTGAAATATTGAAGATGTTCACCTTGCATCGGGTGAAGATGTCAAAAAGTGAGCCCGCCTTGTCTTCATAATTGGCACCAGTAATCAGTTCCGGCTGGTTAACGGCAAATTCCGCTATGCCCTTGAACACATACTTCGAGTTATTGGGGGTAAAGTCGTTGATCAACTTATTGTAGATGGTGAGATTCGGTGCAAGGACGAAAAAATTGTTGATCCCATGTGCGAGATGGAGATAGCTGATAAAGGCCCCCATCAGACGCGTCTTGCCAACACCGGTGGCCAGAGCAAAGCAGAGTGAAGGGAAATCGCGCTCGAAGTCTGTGACCGACGGAAATTCGCTGTGAATCGCAGCCAGCGCTGAAACCACATCCGTTCCTTTTTGGGGCGGCACGATTTCCGTGATTCGGTCAAGAATCTCCAGCGAACGGCGCTGCGGCAAGCGCAGGCTCAAGCGGCTGGCAATGACGTTAACATTGCGGTTCATTATCTTCCTTCCCCCTCGCGAAACAAATACTTCTGCCCAGTCTTGGGCGGCGCCTTGGGCAGATTCTCTACCTTCAGGCTGTAATCGTCATGGCCCCATTCGCAGCGGGAGAGGACAGTCTTAGGGATCTTCTTCACGGTGAGGTTTGTATAGCCATCCTTGAGGCCGCGAAATGCGCTGCATACTACCAACAGTGACCGGTCTCCACCTACCTCATCGCTCAACTGCTGAAGCTGGTCGTGGCTCAAGTTGGCTGTCGTGATATAGATGAAATCGCGTTCCGTTGAACGGCCGTGCTGCCAATAGACGGTATCATTGGGTTGATAGGTAAAGCCTTCCAGTTTGCACACCGCCTCGGCCAACATGGCTGCATTGAACTCGTGGCTGATGACCCAGTTGCCCCACCTGTCCTTCTCAAGAAGCGATGGCGCCAGGTGGTAGTAGCGGAACCCGCCGCCGCCCTTCCATCCAACGGCTTCTGTTACCCCTGTATCGTCTAGGCCATTGATGACTTTTTTTAGACGAGGAATTATGTGTGTATGACAGTGATCGCGTAATTCAACCATGATCCAATGCATACCCATCTTGTGAGCTACGGCTCCTGTTGTTCCTGATCCAGCAAATGAATCTAAAACCCATTCTCCAGGATTTGAAAAATGTTTAAGGATTATCTCGAGTAGGTATTCAGGTTTTTTCCCACTTCGAAACTCGACCCCACCTTCACTGCGGCAATTGCCGAACTGACCAGCGAGATCGTAGAAGTTTTCAATTGGCGTGAATTGTTTTTCTTCGGGATTTTCAAGCTGAAAGGTCGGTACGCCTTGGTAGTACTTGCCCTTGGTTGCTCCTGACCTTTTAGGCCCAGTGAAATATCGGTATCCAAATTTGTCATCTCCAATTCCAGAGACCTTATAAAGGGTACCAAGGCCTTCCGTTTCTGATCGGCCAGCAAGGTAATCTCTAAAAAATCTCCCCGAGGAATTACCATCAAGAGTAGTGCCGGTCGCCCAGATTTCCTTGAGTCCGTTTTCCGACCCCTCGCTCTCCACGATTTCGTACTCACCTTGCTTAAACACTACTACTTCCTTGCCGCCAAGTGTGATGCGCCGCCCCGGCGTCTTTTCGTGAATGTAGTAACGAAATTTATCCAAGGAGGGGGCGCTTTTATTTAGGTTCGGTATAGCACCATATTCGCGTCTGTAAATGTGAATTTGCTCGATCTCTTTATGGAAGGCCATGTCCTGCTTTAATGTTTTCTCTGGGTATCGCACCTGTACGTAGAATGTCGTAAGGTAGTTTGGCCTGCCAAACACCTCATCTAGCAATACTTTCAGATAAGGGCCCTCAGAATCATCAATGTGACAGCAAATGAAACCATCCGGGCGCAGCAGGCGGCTCAGCAGCTCAAGACGATCCCTCATCAGACTGAGCCAAAGCGAATGCTCCACTGAGTCGTCGTAATGTTGAAAAGCGTTACCGGTATTGTAAGGAGGGTCGATATAGATGCACTTGATCTTGCCCGTGAACTCCTGTTCGAGCGCCTTGAGGGCAAGAAGATTGTCGCCGAATATGAGACGGTTATCGAACAGGTCGTGGTCGGTTACACGATGGGGCGCGAGGTGCGAATTCTCAGGATCTTCGAGTAGGATCCGTGGTTCCAGCTTCGGTCTATTCTCCTTACCGATCCAAGTTAGTTCGAGCTTTTGTTTCTTCGTCATGCGCAAGAAGTTCCCGGAGGTTGTTGGGTTGGCGAGCTCACATGCTCATTCGCTCGCTCAGCAGATGGAAGCGGGGGAGAGCCATCTTGTTGGGCCAAGCGTTGCAGGACGCCATCTGCAAGCGATTGGGAATCAGTTAAGTTGCGAAAAATGGACAAATAGCCCTTGTCTGCAAGTAGAGGCTGCGACTGTGCATAAATGAGCTCAGCCAATTCGTTGGTTCGCTGCGAAAGCAGCGTTTGGCCGGCTACAGACAATGCCAGTTCCGGCCGCCTGATGATGTCCCCTGAACGATGGGCGACACACGCCATGATGAAGTAACGTCCATGGCGGAAAAACATCCGTCTAGAGTAGGTACCCTCTGAGCGCTCCGTGTCGGCAAGAATTTTGTCGATGAATCGGTAGACGTGCACACAGCGGCAAATGCGCAATCCAGACACTGTGGCTGGAAATAGCTGACGATAATACGTACCTTCTTGATCCCACAACCGGCCGATTTCCTTCTTTGCAGTGACCACGCAATCGACTGCATTGAATGTTGATCGTCCCTGGGATCTAAGTTCCTGCTGACTGGTATGGGACAAGATTGGAATCGAAAGACAAGCAAGGGCGACCGCTGCCTCTTCCAGGGTGAATGCATCCTCTCGCCGCGTACGAGCTTCTGCAGAGGGCCGATAGTAATATGTTATGCCTACGAGTGCCAACTGTTGCCGTAGTCGTTCTTGATTCGGATCGAGGGCGGCAAAATCTACACCACGAACCACGTTCTGATGATTGCGTGCTCGGGTGATCCGAAGGCTGATATCGTCAACCGGCGTTCCAACTTCAATGATTGTGATCAACAGCTTCGCGTCAGGAGACAGGGCTCCAGAAACGGCGGCCGTGGCAATGGCTCCGGCAGTTTGGGCGCCATTGACGATAGAAATATTCGAAACGCCAAAGGCGCATCGGCTGGTGGTGCCAACCGCCTGGGTAATCGATTCCGCAACGGCGGTGATGCCGTTATTGAGATAGAAGAAATCACCAGGTCTGTGGCGCACTGTATCTTCGATAGCGGTGTTCACCCCAACCGATCCCAAGTAATGACGAATGTTGCGCTCAAATAGGGCCTTCCCATATCTCTCAACCAAATGTGCTAGAGCATCGGCTGTGATTTGACCATAAACGGCTTTACGTGGAACTGTAATAGCCCCCCAATTCTCCAGGATTACTTGCGCATTGACACTGGTCGGTGTCTCCTCTGCAAGGAGCCAGTCATATATGGCTGCAACCCCTGCATGCTGCCACATCATCCGCTCAATAAGACGGTTCATTTCCGCCTTAAGAGCATTCAGATCATTTATTACGTGCACACCAAGATTGTCACCTAGGAACACAAGTACCAAATAGATCTTCACTCCCGCTGTATCGAGTGCGCCCTCAATCTCGTCCAAACGGTTACGGAACGCTTCATTAAACTCATCGAAGCGTCGTTCTTGAAGAGCTTTAATCCCATTGATCGTCTTGAGGACCTCCTCTTGAGAAGGGGCTGTGCCCGTGCGCTTGAACTTCGCTTGAATGAAAACGAGTCGATTGACCGGGCGATCGAAGTAGAGAGCATCGATTCCGCCGTCATTCTTTCCATCCGTGATCGCGCTGGCAGCTGTAGCATCGTCTATGTCACATAATCCGACCAAGGCATAGGCCGCAAGCGCACGAGAGAGCCGATCAGTATCGTGCTGCTCCTCACTCCAGCTGATACGCTCCGGCGTCACGACCTTAGGCACACTCGTATAGAATCGCTGGCGGAGCGCAGTCTCAACCTGGATAACTTTTTCTTCGCGTGTCGGCATAGGATTAGCGCATCACCCAACGGATCGTGAAAAGGCGGCTCAAGGAAACCTCCTGCGAAAGCTTCCCTTCAATGTTCGCAATCAGATCTTCGCGCTGTTTATCCACTTTATCCTGTGCATCGAAGAGCGTGCGGCGTTTCTCATTACGCTGGGATTCCAACGCCTTGATTTGCTTCTGACCGGCCAGCTTTTCTTCCAGTGTCAGAGCTGCAGTGGCAGCCCGGCGGGCCTCCTTGATCTGGCGATCGTATTCCTTGATCTCGCGTTCTAAGCCCAGCTTCAGGTCATCCGCCCAGCCATCAAGTTTTTCGGCCTCCGCCTCAAAGAAACCGGCGTTGCGTTCAGAGATGGTGAGCTGGACTTGGTCTTGATGTCGCCTGGTCATCTCATCGAGACAACCAGGAGGCGCCAGCAATGCCCCTTCTACTATCCGACCCGGCAGAGAGAGAAGACGACGAGCAGCTTCCTCGTCCAACGGCTTCCCGCTATCTGTAATCCCCGCGAAGATGAGGTAATCCTCAGCTTGATCGAGGGACTCCACTGAGAATAGAGATAGGGCTAGATAGCCGCATTGCCCGCGCAGCGGCTCTAGGACACTGATCTTGCCCTCATGGTCGTTGTATTGGAACTGTAGTTCAGCAGGGGACAGTTGGCGACCCTTCGCCTGAGCAATCACCGCCTCTGCCAGCGGGTGGTTTAGGCGGTAAGTGTGCGCCTCTCCAGACCGGCGCGGCAGCTCGTAGAGACCAGTGGGAATCTCGCCGGCAAATGGTGACCGTAGTAGGCGAAATGAGGAGTCGTTCAGAAACTCGCCGCTGGCGCTCAGTTCATGGCGGGTGAGTCGCATTAGGAGTTGCTCGAAGCGGCTCAGAAAGGCCTTGGAGGCTTCATCTTGTACGCGGAGCTTTTCGCGAACTTCGTCATCGAAATTTTCCAGCAGCTTGCGACGTGTCTGGTTCATCGCCTCATTGATCTCGAAACTGAGTTCGAGCTGGAGCTGGTCAAAAGCGATCTTAATCTCCTCGGTCTTACGGCAGCGCTGATAGATGCCAGCGATGCGCCTCTCGAAATCGACGCCAGATTCAATGGCGCCAAGCACTTCGTCGCTTGCGCCGAAGACGCCTTCAAAGAGTTTGAACTTTTCGGACAGGAGTTCAAAGACGCGCTGATCGGCCGCATTCTTCCGATTGAGAAAGTTGACGACTACCACGTCGTGCTTCTGGCCGTAGCGGTGACATCGTCCGATTCGCTGTTCGATGCGCTGGGGGTTCCACGGGAGATCGTAGTTCACCACCAGCGAGCAGAACTGGATGTTGATGCCTTCCGCGCCCGCTTCGGTGGCAATCATGATCCGCCCTTGCTCGCGGAAGTAATCGACAAGAGCCGAACGCATGTCAGCAGATTTGGAGCCGGTTACGTGGTCGGTTCCTTGATGTCGATCTAGCCAAGCGGCGTAGATGGCCTTGGAATGATCATCGGTGTTGGAGCCGTTGAAGAGGACGATACCGTCCTTCCACGGGCTGTCCGATAGCACACGCAGCAGATAGCTCTGCGTTTTCCTCGATTCGGTAAAAATGATAGCCTTTTGCTCTGCCCCGAGTTCCATTGCCTTGTTCATGGCGATATGGAGCGCCTTCAACAAGGCCTTGCCCTTCGCATTGTGTTCAATAGAAGTGGCGAGCCGGGCGAATTCATCAAGGTCTGCGATTTCCGCATTGAGAGCTATTCGATCGGCTTGTGAAAGCGGTTCGCCGGTTTGGTCGTCTCCCCATTCCTCAGCGGTCTCGTCCAGCGCTTCATAATCCTTGTCGAGTTCCTCTTCCAATTGTTCAGTAGACCACTGCTCCCTCAGCTTAGCCTTGAGTCGGTTCGAGATGGAGGTAAGCGCAGCGGCGATGGCGAAACTTGAGGAGGCAAGTAGTTTTCGCAGCACCAATGTCATCAAAGAACGCTGACTGGAAGGGAGTGCCTGTAGATTCGGACGGCGCAGATATTCCGAGACGAGGTCGTAGAGACGGTCTTCACTCGCTTCTGGCGTAAATTCTTCGACAAGCGGCAGCCGCTTTGTGAAGGGAACATACGCGGTGACCTGCCTCCGAAGCGTGCGATGGCACATTGGTTTCAGACGCGCCTTGAGCGTCTGAAAAACCTGTTCCTGTGTCAGATTGGCAAACTGCTCGCGAAAGCTCTTCAGATCACCAAAAGCATGCTCGTCAATGATGCTGACAAGGCCGAAGAGCTCAAGGAGTGAGTTCTGCAATGGCGTCGCAGTGAGTAGAAGCTTGTGACGTTCAGCCAGGGCCAACTTCAGCGTATTGGCGATGATGTTGGATGGCTTGTAGACGTTGCGCAGCCGATGAGCCTCATCAATGACCACGAGGTCCCAGGGTGTCGTCGCAACATCAGAAGCTTTTGTGCGAGCAAACTGATAGGAACAGATGAGGATATGGTCTTTCGCCTCGAAAGGGCGGAAATTTCCTTGCTTTATGGCCTCGTTGTACGGCTTCGTCTCCAATATCCTGCAAGGCAGGAAGAACTTTTCCGTTAGTTCCTGATGCCACTGCTTCCGGAGGTTCGCAGGGGTGATAACTAAGAGGCGACGCTTCCGTTCCGCCCACTTCTGCGAAAGGACAAGCCCCGCCTCAATGGTCTTCCCCAGGCCTACTTCGTCTGCCAATAAAGCGCCTCGTGAGAACGGTGAGTTAAAAGCAAAGAGTGCGGCGTCGACCTGGTGGGGATTCAAGTCTACTTGGGCGCTGGCAACCGCACCAGCGAGTTTTTCTATGCTGTCCGAGGGGCACCGTTTGGTGAGCTCATATGCGAAGTATTTTGCATGGTAAGGAGTGAGCATTTTGAAGCAGAAGAATACTAGTTTTCATCAAGGAAATCATCTATCTCAGAGGGATGCCGTCTAAATGAGAAGATTTTGAGCGAATCTATGTGAGGAGCGTTGGGCCGACCTTTCCCGTGGCTCTGTCGTACAACCCGATCGGATTTTTCGTTTACAGCCTATCGTTTCAAGACTTCTGTTCCGGACGGGGTTCGAGCCGAAAGGTACCCGGACCATGCGTTTCGCATTTTGGACTCTCAGGAGACTTTTTTTGCTTCCGGATATCCAGAATGGCCATCGTACTAGCCCTATTGTTATCCATTAGCTAACGTTCATTAAAATTTTTCGCGCGCACCTCCTTTGCAACACGCCTAAGCGTTTCTCTGACGATTCTGAGTGGCTGGATTGAAATAACAGCACATTAGGGCCATTT
>WBZN01002193.1_pt1 | contig 11056 bp, 8 predicted proteins | sample 5204281 | NCBI WGS metagenome assembly WBZN01 (sample SAMN12344347, study PRJNA552823) | activated sludge metagenome | biome: Activated sludge suspended growth; feature: Nitrification reactor; material: Wastewater; isolation source: activated sludge from nitrification reactor of wastewater treatment... | reverse complement strand
GCCCTCGTAGAACTGCAATCCCGGCTCGCTGGTCGACAGCTCCATTGCCAGGTCGCCCGCGGGTGAAACCAGCCGCGCGGCCACCGGCAGATCGTCGGCCGCGTGCCCCGGCAGCCAGCCCTGGTTGAGCACGAAATTGATGTCATAGCCTTCGAAATCGCGCCCGTAGCCGTCGTCCAGGCGGATCGGGCGCGGGCGGCGGAAATCGTATTGCGTGCCGGCGACGCTGCGGATCTCGCCGGTTGGGATCAGGTTCGGTTTCAGCGGCGTGAAGAAATCCGCCGCGACACTCATCTGGTGGTCGCGCACGTCGCCGCCCGGCTGCAGGGTGAAATAGGAGTGGTGGCCGAGATTGGCGATGGTCGGCGCATCGGTGGTGGCGGTGAGCTCGAGGGTGAGCGTGCCGGGCGCATCGATGCGGTAGGTACAGCGCGCCTGCAGCGTGCCGGGATAGCCTTCCTCGCCGTCGGGCGAGGTGATGGCGAGGGTGACCGCGTTCTCCGATTGCTCGGTGACCTGCCAGACCCGCCGCGTCAGCCCGCGCAGGCCGCCATGCAAATGCACGTCATCGCCCTCGTTGACCGGCACCTGGTAGCTGAGGCCGTCCAGGACAAAGGCCCCATCGGCGATGCGGTTGATGCAGCGCCCGACCGTGGCGCCGATATAGGACGGGTCCTTCAGATAGCCCTCGAGCGAGCGGAAGCCGAGCACCACGCGCCGGTTCGGGCCGCGGTCCACCGGCACCGCCAGATCGCGCAACGTCGCGCCATAAGTCAGCACTTTCGCCGTGCTGCCGCAGGCGCCGGCGATCGCCACCTCGTGCACCGCGTCGTTTCCGGCCATTCCGAGCTTCGTCAGCGCCATGCCTGCGATCCTATCGTGCCTGTTCAGCTTCGCCAGCGGAGATCGGCGCGCCTTTGTACATTCCTTGCAAATTGCCGTCCGCCGCGACCTTGCCCTTGACTCTGGCAGTGCGCCGGGACAGATAAAACATATAATACTACAAATACCAGAAGGCGCCGGAAATCGGGAGCGGGAGGGGCGCCGCAGCGGAGCAGCAGGGCTTGTTTTCCACGGGCAAGAATTCGCGCATCTTTTCGCGCCGCAGCATCCATGGCCGGATCGCCCATGAGATCGGCCAGCAGATCCTGCATGGCGATCTGGCGCCGGGCGAGGTGCTTCCCAGCGAGACAATGCTGGGCCAGGAATTCGGCGTCAGCCGCACCGTCCTGCGCGAGGCGATCAAGGTGCTGGCGGCCAAGGGCATGGTGGAATCGCGGACCAAGATCGGCACCCGCGTGCGCGCGCGCGACCATTGGAACATGCTCGACCCCGACGTGCTGAGCTGGAGCCTCGCCTCGCACCAGGCGGAGAGCTATGCCGCCGGCGTCTCCGAGATGCGCCATATCCTTGAGCCGGCGGGCGCTGCCCTGGCTGCGGAGCGCGCGACGGCGGAGCAACTGGCCCGCATCCGCGAAGCCTACGCAGCGATGGCGGCGGCGGGCGACGACCTGGAGCAGAGCATCCCGCACGATCTGCGCTTCCACCAGGCGATCCTGGAGGCGACCGGTAACACCTTCCTCGCCTCCATGGGCCACATGATCGAATCCGCGCTCGCCTTCAGCTTCAAGATCTCGGCGCGGGCGCGCGACGACGCGGCCTATTCGTTGCCGCTGCACAAGACGGTGCTCGAGCGCATCGAGGCGCGCGACGCGCGCGGCGCGCAGGTGGCGATGCTGCGCCTGCTGGAAAACGCGCGCGACGAGATCGAACGCATTCTCGACGGCAGCCGGGACAAGCCGGCTACCCAAACCCAATCCCGGCCCCAGCCTCAACCTCGGCGGCTGCGGCAGGCAACTCGCTAGCAACAAGGACACCAGATCATGGCCGACGGCACCGATCCGAAGAAGAAGACGCTGCGCTCCCGCGCCTGGTACGGCGGGGCCGACAAGGACTCCTTCATGCATCGCAGCTGGATCAAGAACCAGGGTCACCCGGACCACATGTTCGACGGCCGCCCGGTGATCGGCATCTGCAACACCTGGTCCGACCTCAATCCGTGCAACGCGCATTTCAAGGAACTGGCCGAGGTCGTCAAACGCGGCGTCTACGAGGCCGGCGGATTCCCGGTCGAGTTTCCGGCCATGTCGCTGGGCGAGACGACCTTGCGCCCGACGGCGATGCTGTTTCGCAACCTCGCCAGCATGGAGGTCGAGGAATCGATCCGCGCCAACCCGATCGACGGCGTGGTGCTGCTGGTCGGCTGCGACAAGACCACGCCGGCGCTGCTGATGGGCGCGGCCAGCGTCGATTTGCCGACCATCGCGCTCTCCGGCGGACCGATGCTGAACGGCAAGTTCCGCGGCTGCGACGTCGGCTCCGGCACCTCGGTCTGGCAGTTCTCCGAGGCGGTGAAGGCGGGCGAGATGACCTTGGCCGATTTCATGAGCGCGGAAAGCGGCATGTCGCGCTCGCCCGGCCATTGCATGACCATGGGCACCGCCTCGACCATGGCGAGCATGGTGGAAAGCCTCGGCATCGGCCTGCCCGAGAACGCCGCCTATCCGGCGGTCGACGCGCGGCGCAAGCGGCTGGCCCACATGGTCGGCATGCGCGCGGTGCAGCTGGTCAAGGAAGACCTGCGCATGTCGAAGGTGCTGACCAGGGAGGCGTTCCAGAACGCCATCCGCACCAACGGTGCCATCGGCGGCTCGACCAACGCGGTAGTGCATCTGCTGGCCGTCGCCGGCCGCCTCGGCATCGATCTGTCGCTCGACGACTGGGACAAGTGGGGCAAGGGCGTGCCGACCATCGTCGATCTGATGCCGTCCGGCCGCTTCCTGATGGAGGATTTCTGCTATGCCGGCGGCATCCCGGTGGTGATGAAGGCGCTGGCCGATCACGGCCTCCTCAACAAGGACATCGTCGCCGTCAACGGCAAGACGGTCTGGGACAACATCAAGGACGCCAAGAACTACAACAGCGAGGTGATCCGCGACTGGGACAAGCCGCTGACCAAGAGCGGCGGCATCGCCGTGCTGCGCGGCAATTTGGCGCCGGGCGGGGCCATCATCAAGCCGTCGGCGGCGACCCCGGCCTTGATGCAGCACAAGGGCCGCGCCGTGGTGTTCGAGAACATCGAGGATTACAAGAAGAAGATCTACGACCCCAATCTCGACATCGACGAGACCTGCATCATGGTCCTGAAGAATTGCGGGCCGAAAGGCTATCCGGGCATGGCCGAGGTCGGCAACATGGGATTGCCGCCCAAGGTGCTGGCCAAGGGGATCAAGGACATGGTGCGCATCTCCGACGCGCGGATGAGCGGCACCGCCTACGGCACCGTCGTGCTGCACACCTCGCCGGAGGCCGCCGCCGGCGGGCCGCTGGCGCTGGTGAAGGACGGCGACATGATCGAGCTCGACGTCGCCGGGCGGCGGCTGCACATCGACGTCTCGGATGCCGAGCTGGCCAAGCGCCGCGCCGCCTGGACGGCGCCGGAGCCGGAATTCAAGAGCGGCTATCAGCGGCTCTATGTCGACCACGTGCTGCAGGCCGACAAGGGCGCCGACCTCGACTTCCTGGTCGGCTGCCGCGGTTCCGAGGTGCCGAAGGAATCCCACTGACGCCGAGTCGTCCCGGGCGGCCGGCGCTGCCCGGGTCCCGGTTGCGGCGGCGACAACTGGTATATTAGTATATCAAGCCGCCGGGGACGCGGCGGACCACACGGGAGATCGGCGCGGAACCGCGCCGTCGGGGAGAGGTGAGAGATGGCTCCGAATGACGGACTCTACGAGCATTTTGACAAACGCTTCCGGTCGCTGACCATCGGCATCGCGCATCTCGAGAAGCTGGCCGGCGGCTGCCTCTGGGCGGAGGGGCCGGTCTGGTTCGCCGATGGCGGGTACCTGATCTGGAGCGATATTCCCAACAACCGGATGCTGCGCTGGAATCCCAATTCCGGCGTGGACACGTTCCGCGCCGAATCCAACAACAGCAACGGCAACACCCGCGACCGGCAGGGCCGCCTGGTCACCTGCGAGCATCTGACGCGGCGGGTGACGCGGACCGAGCCGGACGGCTCGATCACGGTGATCGCCGACAAATACCAGGGCAAGCGCCTCAACTCGCCGAACGACGTGGTGGTGAAATCCGATCACAGCATCTGGTTCACCGATCCCAGCTACGGGATCATGACGGAATTCGAGGGCAGCCGGTCGGAGCAGGAGCAGGGCGGCTGCTACGTCTATCGCGTCGATCCGGCGACCGGCGCCGTCGAGATGGTGGTCGACGATTTCGTGAAGCCGAACGGCCTCGCCTTCTCGCCGGACGAGAAGACGCTCTACATCGCCGATTCCGCCGCCTCGCACGATCCGGCCGCGCCGCACCACATCCGCGCCTTCGACGTGGTGGACGGCCGGCGCCTCGCCAATGGCCGCGTCTTCTGCGACATCAAGACCGGGATCCCGGACGGCTTCCGCCTCGACGTGCAGGGCAATCTGTGGACCAGCACCCATGCCGGGGTCGAGTGCTACGCGCCCGACGGCACGCTGCTCGGCCGCATCAACGTGCCGGAGATCGTCGCCAACCTGACCTTCGGCGGCAAGCGCCGCAACCGCATGTTCATCACCGCGACCACCTCGCTCTATGCCGTCTATGTCAACACCACGGGCGTGCAGCGGCCGTGAAACCCCATCGGCATGATCGCCCTCCCCCGTTCCGGGGGAGGGGATGTTGAAGTCTACCCCTCGACAGAGAGATCGCCATGAACCAGATCACCACCCCCAAAGCGGTCGGCCTCACCATCCGGCTGCATCCGTCCGACAACGTGGTGGTCGCCTCGCAGGCGATCGCCGCCGGCAGCGTCATTCCCGGCGAGGGTGTCACCACGGCGTCCGCCGTGCCGTCGGGGCACAAGATCGCCACGGCGCCGATCGCCTCCGGCGCCTATGTGCGCAAATACAACCAGATCATCGGCGTGGCGACTGCCGACATCGCGCCGGGCAGCCATGTTCATGTGCAGAATTGCGCCATGAGCGAATTCGAGCGCGACTACGCCTTCTGCGCCGACGCGCATCCGACCGCCTATTTCGCTGGCAAGGACCGCGCCACGTTCCAGGGCATCGTGCGCGAGGATGGCCGCGTCGCCACGCGGAACTATATCGGCGTGATGACCACGGTGAACTGCTCGGCCACCGTCGCCAAGCGCGTGGCCGCCGCCTTCGAGAACGGCGGGCTCGACGAATACCCGAACATCGACGGCGTGGTGGCGCTGGTGCATTCGACCGGTTGCGGCATGGCGACCAAGGGCGAGGGCTTCGACGCCCTGCAGCGCATCCTGTGGGGCTATCTGCGGCATCCGAATTTCGCCGGCGTGTTGCTGATCGGCCTGGGCTGCGAGGCGGCGCAGATCCGCTTCCTGCTCGAAGCCTATGGTCTGAAGGCGACCGAGACCTTCCAATACATGACCATCCAGCAATCGGGCGGCACCCGCCTGACCATCGAAGAGGGCGTGAAGCGCGTCAAGGCGATGCTGCCCAAGGCCAACCAGGTGAAGCGCGAGACGCTGCCGGCCTCGCATCTGTCGCTGGCTTTGCAATGCGGCGGCTCGGACGGCTATTCCGGCATCACCGCCAATCCGGCGCTGGGTGCCGCCGCCGACCTGCTGGTGCGCCATGGCGGCACCGCGATCCTCTCCGAGACGCCGGAGATCTATGGCGCCGAGCATCTGCTGACCCGCCGCGCCGTCTCGCCAGCCATCGGCGAGAAGCTGATCGCCCGCATCAAATGGTGGGAAGACTACACCAGCCGCAACGGCGGCGAGATGAACAACAACCCGTCGCCCGGCAACAAGGATGGCGGCCTCACCACCATCCTGGAGAAGTCTCTGGGTGCCGCGGCCAAGGGCGGCACCAGCAATCTGGTCGACGTCTACAAATATGCCGAGCCGATCGCCGCCAAGGGCTTCGTGTTCATGGATTCGCCGGGCTATGATCCGGTCTCGGCGACGGGACAGGTGGCCAGCGGCGGCAACATCATCTGTTTCACCACCGGGCGCGGCTCGGTCTTCGGCTGCAAGCCGGTGCCGAGCATCAAGCTCGCCACCAACACGGCGATGTACCAGCGCATGTCGGAGGATATGGACGTCGATTGCGGCGAGATCCTGAGCAAGGGTGTGCCGATGCAGGAGATGGGCCAGCGCATCTTCGACTTGATCCTGCGCGTCGCCTCGGGCGAGAAATCCAAGAGCGAGGAGCTGGGGTTCGGCGACAACGAATTCACGCCCTGGCAAATCGGCGCGACGATGTAGGGGATCATGGAGCTCAAACTTTCAACACGCGAGGCGCTGCCCGCCGACGGCACCGCCGGAACCCTGGTCGGCCGTGTCTGGATACCGGGAACGCCCGGCGGTCCGCATGTCGTGTTGGCCAAGGATAGTGGGCTCTTCGACCTGACGCCGAAGTTCCCGACGCTCTCCGCGCTGCTGGAGACGGCCGAGCCGGCCCAGGCGGCGCGCGCGGCGGCGGGGGTGCGGTTGTGCGGCCTCGAGGATTGCCTCGCCAACACGCCGCCGGACGGGCGCGACCCGGGCAAGCCCTGGCTGCTGGCGCCGGCCGATCTGCAGGCGCTGAAGGCCTGCGGGGTCACCTTCGTGCTCTCCATGCTGGAGCGGGTGATCGAGGAGCGCGCCAAGGGCGATCCGGCTGCAGCCGACGGCATCCGCCAGGCGATCAACGACGAGATCGGCGGCAATCTCTCCCGCGTCAAGCCGGGCTCGGCGGAGGCCGAGAAGCTGAAGCAGGCACTGATCCAGCGCGGCATGTGGTCGCAATATCTCGAGGTCGGCATCGGCCCCTATGCCGAAGTCTTCACCAAGTCGCAGGTGATGTCTGCGGTGGGGACGGGGGCGGATATCGGCATCCATCCGGAATCGAAGTGGAACAACCCGGAGCCGGAAGTGGTGCTGGCCGTGAACTCCGCCGGCCGGATCGTCGGCGCGACGCTCGGCAACGACGTGAACCTGCGCGATTTCGAGGGCCGTTCGGCGCTGCTGCTGGGCAAGGCCAAGGACAACAATGCCTCCTGCGCCATCGGCCCCTTCCTGCGGCTGTTCGACGCGACCTACAGCCTGGAGTCCGTGCGCCAGTCGGTCATCACCGTGCGGGTCGACGGGCCGGACCAGTTCGTGCTGGACGATTCCTCCTCGATGGCGAAAATCAGCCGCGATCCGGCGGATCTGGTGGCGCAGACCATCTCGGCCAACCACCAGTATCCCGACGGCTTCCTGCTGTTCTGCGGCACCATGTTCGCGCCGATCAAGGACCGTGACGGCAAGGGCCAGGGCTTCACCCACAAGATCGGCGACATCGTCACCATCGCCAATCCGCAGCTGGGCGCCCTGGTCAACCGGGTGAAGCATTGCGGCGACGTGGCGCCCTGGACCTTCGGGGTCGGGGCGTTGATGAAGAACCTGGCCCAGCGCGGCCTGCTGAAAGCTTGAGGGGAAGATCGCGGTCATGGGCGGGCGTCTGAACGGCAAGAAGATCCTGGTAACCGCGGCGGCGCAGGGCATCGGCCGCGCCATCGCCGAACGCTTCGCCGGCGAAGGCGCGAGCGTGATCGCCAGCGACATCAACATGGACAAGCTGGGCACGCTGAAGGGCCCCGGCCTGGCCACGCGGCGGCTCGACGTGCTCGACGCGGGCGCCATCGTCGCGGCGGAGCAGGAGATCGGCGCCATCGATGTGCTGGTCAACTGCGCCGGCTTCGTCCATCACGGCTCGATCCTGGATTGCGAGGAGAAGGATTTCGACTTCTCCACCAACCTCAACGTGCGCGCCGCCTATCGCCTGATCCGCGCCTTCCTGCCCGGCATGCTGGCGCGCAAGGCCGGCACCATCGTCAACGTCTCCTCCATCGCCTCCTCGATCATCGGCGTGCCGAACCGCTTCATCTACGGCGTGACCAAGGCGGCGCTGCTCGGCCTGACCAAATCGGTGGCGGTCGAATACGTGACCAAGGGCATCCGCTGCAATGCCATCTGCCCCGGCACGGTGGAGACCCCGTCGCTGGGCGAGCGCATCAAGGCGCTGGGCAACGAGGAGGAGGCGCGCAAGGCCTTCATCGCGCGCCAGCCCATGGGCCGGCTCGGCAACGCCGAGGAGATCGCGGCGCTGGCGCTCTATCTGGCTTCGGACGAATCCGCTTTCGTCACGGGGCAGGAATTCATCATCGACGGCGGCTGGACCGCGGCATAGGAGAAGTCATATGGCGACCCCTCGGAAAATCGGCCTGATCGGCGTTGGCCTGATGGGCCACGGCATCGGTTCCAACATCGTGGCCAAGGGCTATGAGCTGGGCGTGATGGCGCATCGCAACCGCAAGCCGGTCGACGACCTGATCGCCAAGGGCGCCAAGGAATACAAGAACCCGCGCGACCTGACCGCCGCCTCGGACATGGTCATCACCGTCGTCGCCAACTCCCCGCAGATGGAGGAGACGGTCTATCGCCCCGACGGCATCCTGGCCGGGTTGCATGCCGGTGTGGTGATCGCCGATTGCACCACGGCGGCGCCGGATTCCACCGCGAAGATCGCCGCCGACATCGCCGCCAAGGGCGGCCGCTTCGTCGACACGCCGATGACCCGCACGCCGAAAGAGGCCGCGGCCGGCAAGCTCGGCCTGATGACCGGCGGCGATGCGAAGACGCTGGCGGAGATCAAGCCGGTACTCGAATGCTTCTCCGACCTCATCATCCATTGCGGGCCGGTCGGCGCCGGCCACACGGTGAAGCTGGTCAACAACATGCTCAGCCTCGGCTACGGCCTGGTGACGGCGGAGGCCATCGTCGCCGCGAAGATGGCGGGCGTCGACCTGAAGGCCCTGCGCGACGTGGTCAGCGGCGGCGGCGCCAACAGCGTCATGTTCCAGCGCCTGGCGGCCTATGCCATCGACAACGACAACACCCAGCTGAAATTCGCCATCGACAACGCGCGCAAGGACGTGCGCTATTTCAACCACCTCTGCGAAAGCCTCGGCATGGCGACACCCGTCGCGCAAGCCGTCCACCAGGCCTACGCCATCGCCGCCAATACCGGCCACGGTTCGGATTTCGTGCCGACGATGGTGGACGTGATCGCGGGGTGGAATAAGGGGAAGAAGTGACGATCTTATGAGGTCGTCATCCCGGCCGACCCTCGGGCTTGACCCGAGGGGAGCGCCGGGATCCACGGTGCAGCCGCACGGACCAGTGTGATTGGGCTCCGTCCGTGCGGCGGATGGGTGGATCCCGGGGCAAGCCCGGGATGACGAATGAGCTTGTGGCGAACGCGTTTTTGGCGAGAGCTGGCCTCTTCCCCACCCGTCATCCCGGCCTTGAGCCGGGATCCATTCCGCAGTCGCATGAGCGGTTGCATGATGGACCCCGGCTCAAGGCCGGGGTGACGATTGCGTGTACTTCTCCCGCAGCGTCATTGCCGGGCTTGACCCGGCAATCCAAGTTTGTCGACGCGGCTGGAAATTTGGATCACCGGGTCAAGCCCGGTGATGACGATCTATTAGGTTGCGTCATCCCGGCCGAGCAACGCGAGCGCCGGGATCCACGGTGACGTCGCAAGAACCGTCGCGACTGGTCGCCGCCCGTGCGGCGGCTGAATGGATCCCGGGGCAAGCCCGGGATGACGGTTGAGTGTGCTGATAGCGTGGTGCGCTATTTCTTCTTCACGATCCACTCATGCGCGGGATCGTTCTTGAACACCCATTTGCGGTTCGGGCCGGCCATCACGTTCAGGTAATAGAGGTCGTAGCCGTGCGGCGCGCCGACGGGGTGGTAGCCGCGCGGGACCATGACGCAATCGCCGTCCTCGATGGCCATGGTCTGGTCGATGGAACGGTCGTCGGTGTAGACGCGCTGGAAGGCGAAGCCCTGGGGCGGGTTGAGGCGGTGGTAGTAGGTCTCCTCGAGGAAGCTCTCCTCGGGCAAAGCGTCGCGGTCGTGCTTGTGCGGCGGATAGGAGGACCAGTTGCCGCCCGGCGTCACGACTTCGACGACCAGCAGGCTCTCCGCCGGCGCGGTGTCAGGCAGGATGTTGTAGACGAGGCGCCGGTTGGTGCCCTGGCCACGCTCCTCGAATCCGACCTGCTCCGGCGGGATCACGCGGGCGGGGAAGGTGGCCTTGGTTCCCGGCGCGGTGCACACGCCGAGCTCCAGATCGCCGCTCGCCTTCAGCACGCAGCTCGTGCCGGCCGGCACATAGACCGACCAGCCGGGGCCCTCGAACACGCCCTTGCGACCGCCGATCTCGCCCTGGTCCTTGCCGTCGAGGGTGAGCTTCGCCTTGCCCGAGAGCAGCACGATGCACGCCTCGCGGTCCTTCGATGTCCAGGTGAAGTCCTGGCCCGCCTTGCGCTGGAAGACCTCGAAGCCGACATAGGTCCACCCCGCGCTTTTCGGCGTCACCGACAGCACCGAGCCCGTCGCGTCGGGTTGCTTGCGCTTCACCAGCAGATTGGCCATGAGCGTTCCCTCCGTCAGGTCTCTTTGGCTCAGGCCAATTTGGCGTCTTTGGCGTAGCGCTTCAAGTTGGCGCAGCCCAGCGTCGCGTATTTCAGCGGGTTGGCCTTCTCCGGGTCCTGCTCCGCCTCGACCACCAGCCAGCCGGAATAGCCGGGCAGCTCCTGGAAGAAGGCCGGGTAGTCGACCATGCCGTCGCCCGGCACGGTGAAGCAGCCGGCGACCACCGCGTCGAGGAAGCTCCAATCCTTGGCCCGCGCCTCGGCCAGCACGTCCTTGCGCACGTCCTTGCAATGGACATGCGCGATGCGGCCACGATACTTGCGCGCCAGCGCGACGGGGTCGGCGCCGCCGAAGGTGGCGTGGCCGGTGTCCAGCAGCAGCTTCACCGCCGGGCCGGTCGCTTCCATGAATGCGTCGATGTCGGCGCCGCTCTGAACCACCGTGCCCATGTGGTGGTGATAGGCCAGCGCCACGCCCTCCTTGGCGACCGCCTCGGCCACTTCGGTCATGCGCTGGCCGAATTCGCGCCATTGCGCCAGC